>Ga0209157_1000041_pt1 | contig 108838 bp, 92 predicted proteins | sample GraSoiAngelo_135_FD_185892 | JGI IMG/M metagenome (GOLD analysis project Ga0209157, IMG submission 185892) | Grasslands soil microbial communities from the Angelo Coastal Reserve, California, USA - 14_0929_05_40cm (SPAdes) (version 2) | ecosystem: Environmental > Terrestrial > Soil > Grasslands... | reverse complement strand
AGGCGACGTCTGTCTCCGCATCCCCATCTACGCCGGGACCACGGAGAAGGAAGCCCGCGAGGAGCCCTACGAAAACATCACGTACTTCTTCCGTCGTCACGCCGAGCTGACCCGGTCGGGGCTCGGGCGGGCCGACACCGGGCCCGCCGAGCGGCGCCGGGCACGGGTGGAGCAGCTCGACCAACTGTCCTACGAGGAGATTCTCGAGACGCGCGTCGCGTTCGGCACCGCCGCCGCTCTGGTCGATCGCCTCGCCCGGTTGCGGGAAGAGCTCGGCCTGACCGGGATCGTCGCCGAGTTGAACCCCGGCGGACTGCTTTCGATGGACCACATGCGGCGCACCCTGCGCATCCTGACTCGCGAGGTCATCCCTTCCCTCAAGTGATCGGCTCTAAGCCCATGTCACAGTGAGCGGATGAGGCCATCGAGCTCAGCCGCCCCAGACGGCACGCGCGGTGGTGGCGACGACCTCAAGCTTCGCCTGCTGGGTCTCGGGCGAGATGCGGTTGCCCTCCAGGGTGGAGGCGAAGCCACACTGGGGTGAGAGCGCGAGCCGCTCGCGGGGGACGATCTTGGCGGCCGCCTCGATCCGCTCCCTCAGCTCTTCCACGGTCTCGAGGCGCGGCTTCTTGGTCGTCACGAGGCCCAGCACCACGATCCGGTCGTCGGGCACGCTCCGGAGCGGCTCGAAGCTCCCGGAGCGCTCGTCGTCGTACTCGAGGAGGAAGCGCTCGAAGCGGGTGCGACGGAACACGCGCTCGGCGATCGGCTCGTAGCCGCCGCTCGCGTAGAACATCGACTGGTTGTTGCCGCGGCAAATGTGCAGGCCGAAGGTGACGCCGGGATGGTCGCCGATCACGGCGTTGTCCATCTCGATGCAGGTGTCGACGAGCCGCTCGGGATCGCTACCGCGCTGACGGTAGCCCTCCCGGATCGAGGCGTCGAGGAGCGCCGCGTACTGGGGCGCGTCGATCTGGATGTAGGTGCAGCCCAGACGCGCCAGTTCCGCGACCTCGCGTCGGGTGAAGTCCACCACGTCGGCCAGATAGGCGTCGCGCGTCGCGTAGGCCGCGCGCGACCTGTCCGGATCGTAGTACGCGGCCGCCTGCTGGGCGCTGATGAGCGTCGTCTTGCCGGGGCGGCGGGCGTGGCCGCGGAGGTAGACCCACTCCTCGGCGCACATGCTCCGGCGCCAGCGGAGCCGCTCGACCACCACGGGGCGCTTGAACACGAGCTCGGCGCCCTGCTCGTTGCGGAATGGGATGGCCCAACCGCCGAACTTGTCGAAGCCGTCGAGCGCCTCGATCAGGTGACCGAAGAAGGCGTAGCGCCGCATCTCGCCGTCGGTGACGACCGCGAGCCCGGCTCGCTCTTGAAGCTCGATCGCCTCGTCGACGGCCCGGTCCTCGAGCCGCTTGAACTCCGCCGGCTCGAGGCGCCCTCCCTCGAGGCCCTGGCGCGCCTCGACGAGGTACGCCGGGCGCAGCAGGCTCCCCACGATGTCGCTCCGGTAGGCCGGCATTCTCGCGGCGGTCTCGACGCGGGGCCGCTCGCTAGGGGATGAGCCCGTAGAACCTTCCGGCGTTCTCGCAGGTGATCTTGCGGGTGACGTCGGGCGGCAGGTGGCCGAGCTGCTCCTCGATGTACTTCGACGACTCGGGCCAGACCCCGTCGGGGTGCGGGTAGTCGGAGCCCCACATGAGCGTCTCCACGCCGATCTCGTCGATCAGCCTGGTCCCGATCCGGTCGAACTGGAAGGTCGCCTTGCACTGCCGACGCCAGTAGTCGCTCGGCTTCATCGTGAGGCCGAGGTCACGGAAGCGGTCCTCCCACTCGAAGTCCATTCGGTCCAGCGCGTAGGGTAGCCAGCCGATACCGCTCTCGCCGAAGGAGATCCGGATCCCAGGGTAGCGCTCGAGGACGGCGGCACCGATGACGGCGGCGAGGATGTTGATGAGGTTCATCTGGAAGCTCGAGACGGCGGTGAAGAACGCGGCCCGGCGAGTGAGGCCCTTCTGTTGATCCAGCTTGCCCGGGGGAAGGGAGGGGAAGGTGTGGAAGTGGAGCGGCAGCTTGACGTCGTTCACGGCCTTCCAGAGCGGCTCCCAGCAGGGATGCCACATGGGCTCCATGTCCCAGGAGCACGAGAGCTCCATGCCCCGGAGTCCGAGCCCGGCCACGCGGTAGATCTCCTTGACCGCGGCGTCGATGTCGCCATAGGGCAGGCAGGCGAGCCCGATGTAGCGGTCGCGGTCGTGGCGGCAGAAGGCCGCGAGCCAGTCGTTGTAGATGCGGAACATCTCGTTGGCCGCCTCGTGGTCGTTGAGTCGCGTGGCCGCGCCGAGGATGCCGAAGATCACCTCGGCATCGACGCCGTCACGGTCCATGTCCTTGACGCGGAGGGCGGGGTCCGTCGGCCGGCGGATGCCTTTCCTGCCGTCCTCGTAGAGGCCCGTCGACGCCATGACGTCGACACGATAGTTTTGCCCCGGCACGTGCTTCTGCCCCGACGGCCCCACGCCGCAGACGAGCCCGAACGTTCCGCCGTTCTTGCAGGTCCAGTACGGCCCGTCCGGCCCCTCGCTGACGAAGGGCATGCGGTCCCGCATCGCCGCCGAGGCATTCGCGGTGAAGAGGTCCGGCGGCAGCATGGGAAGGTCGATGTGGCAGTCGGCGGAGATCCGTGTGTAGCGCATGTCGCCCCCCTCGGTGATCGGGCCTCCTGGCCTGGCGGCCGTCCCGGCCGACCGCGCCCCAGACTAGCACGGTCGGTGCAGGAGCGCGCGGGCCCATCTCACCGATTTGTCTGGCCCGGCCCCGAGGCGGGGCGGTGAAACCCCGCGTTCGGTCCTGGGTTGAACCCCCGAGAGGCGTGGGCAATCGAACCCATGGCCATTTGCGCATTTCCCGCCACGAGAACGAGTGATTGACCGGGATTGCGCCTTCGTTGCGCGTCTCCTAGTGTGAGAGGTGACCCTGATCAGGGTCGACGCAAACGACGAATGACAACGACACGAGGCAAACTCAAGAAGGAGGTAGCGGCAATGAGCGAGTTCACTCTCAGCGTTGAGACGCTCGAGGAGCGCATCGCCCCGACGCTCGTGGTCGGCGTCGGTGCCGGTGTCGGCGTCGGCGTCGGTGCCGGCGTTGGCGTCGGGACCGGAGGCGACGGTGGCTGTGACTGTGAGGAAGAGGACAGCTGCGATTAGTTCCTGACGTCGATGCTTGATCGCAGCCTCAAGAGGAGGTAGTGGGGACCAGCCCGGAAGGGCCGCTGGTCGGCCAGAGGTTCTTCCGGGCCGGTTCTCGCGCTCTCGCTCCGGCGGTCTGAGGGATTCGGGCACCGATGACATCGGGGGAGCCCAAGCTCCGGAGCGATCTCGTCATCAGCCGCCAGGACGGCGTTGTCGTCGTCAAGGACCCGATAGCGGGTCGGTTCTTCCGGTTCAGAGAGGTCGACCACTTCGTCGCGAGCCAGCTCGACGGCGCCACCTCGCTCGGAGAAATCTGCGAGCGGACCCGACAGAAGGTCGGCGCGACTCCGACGCCCGAGGTGGTCGAGGGATTCGTCGCGACACTCGGGCGCCTCGGGTTGCTCGAGACCGTAGCGGCCGGACAGGAGGCCTCTGTCCCAGAGTCCCGTCGGCTTCGTGGGGATCTGTTCCATCTGAGGCTCCACGCCTTCGATCCCGATCCCTTGCTGGAGCGCCTCGTCGGCAAGGTCCGGCTCTGCTTCACGCCGTACTTCGTCGCCGTCTCTTCGCTCGTGATCCTGGCATCGCTGGCCATACTGATCGGGCACCGGGCCGACCTCGCGCGCGACCTCACCCGTCTCTATCGCGTCCACACGGTCCTCTTGGTGTGGCTGGCCATCTTCGGCGTCGCGGCGGCGCACGAGTTCGCGCACAGCCTCATGTGCAAGCACTTCGGCGGCCAGGTCCGCGAGATGGGTGTCCTCCTCATCTACTTCCAGCTCGCCTTCTACTGCAACGTGAGCGACGCGTGGCTCCTCCCCGAGAAGTCGAAGCGGCTCTGGGTGACGCTGGCCGGCCCCTACGTCGAGCTCGTGCTCTGGGCGATCGCCGTCCTGACCTGGCGGTTCACCGGCGCCGACACGTGGCTCAGCGCGATGGCGCTCGTCGTGGTCGTCACCTCCGGCGTCAGGCTCGTCTTCAACCTCAACCCACTCATCAGGCTCGACGGCTACTATCTCCTGAGCGACGCGCTCAGTCTCCCGAACCTGAGAGCGCGCGCCTTCAGTTACGTGAGCGCCCGGCTCGCGCGCCTCCGGAGGTCGCAAGGCCCGACCCTTCTGGAAGCGAGCCCGCGGGAGCGACGGATCTACCTCGCCTACGGTCTCCTGGCGGGCGGTTACTCCGCCTGGCTCCTCGGCGGGATCGTCTGGGCGCTGACACGCCTTTTCACCGAACGAAGCCAGGGCGCCGGGGCGGTCCTGTCCGCTGGGCTGCTCGTGGCACTGTTCCACGGCCGGCTCAAGCAATGGCTCCCGCGACCGGCGCTCCTGCAGCTCCTCGTCGCCCTCGGCCTCGTGCTGGTCGCGCTCTTCCTCGGGCGGACGGAGCTCACGGTCGCGGGCGAGTTCACGGTGACGCCGCGCCACGACGCTGCCGTCCGTGCGGGGGCGCGCGGTCTCGAGGCTCTGACGGCGGAGGTCACCGTTCCCGAGAACGGGATCGGCGACGTGCAGGTCGGTCAGCCTGTGGTCCTCCACGCGCGAGCCCTTCCAGAGACGAGCTTCGTCGGCCGGGTCACTGCCATCGTCCCGACCGCGGCCAAGGAAGGCGAGGCAGGGCGAGGGAAGGTCGTGAGGGTCACGACCGTCGTCGACAACGCCGAGCGTGTGCTGGAGCCGGCGATGACCGGGGACGCCAAGATCTACTGCGGAGAGCGGCGGATCGTCGACTTGCTCACCCGGCGGTTCGCCGGCTCCCTTCCGGCGAAGGGCGGGTCGTGGTGGTGAGCTACGCGCCGTGCGGCGGTCGCGAGAGGAGGGCGGCGGCCTGCTGGCGGCGGGCCTCGGCCAGCGCCTCGGCGTTCGGGTGGAGCAGTAGCCGGTAGAGGTGTTCGGCCGCCAGGGCGGGTGGAATCAGGACATAGTCCGCCCCCTCGACGTACAGCCGCTCGGCCGCGGGCAGCGTGTCCGCCGTGACGATGACGCGCGGCGGGTGCCAGGCTACGGGCCTGCCGCAGGAGGCGAAAGTTGTCGGTGCCCTGGAGGAGCCAGTCGGAGATGCTCGAGACGATGATCGCCGCACGCTCGATTCCGGCGTGGCGCAGCGTCTCGGCGTTGCTGATGTCGCCGTATCGGCAGTCGATGCCGTCGGCCTGGAGCTGCTGCAGGGTCTCGGGATTGAAGTCCACTGCGGCGATCCGCCGCTTCATCGCCGGTCGCTCCCGCTCCAGGTGGCGGAGGAAGGCGAGGCCCTCACGCGACACGCCGAGGAAGAAGATGTCGGACTTCGGCGGCGCCGGCTCCACGGCCCGGTCTCGCTCCGGGCGGCGCGCGCTGAGCCAGGTGGGGACGCCGACGAACGCGAGCGCCCGGGCCAGCGCCGTCGCCAGCTCGTGGTTGAAGAGGATGGCGTAGGACGAGACGACCGAGGTCCCGAGGAGCGTGTAGAGCACGACGGACGCGAGCTCCCGTCTCACGTGCCCGTACGCCGCGCCCAGCGTGACGATCACGAGCGAGAACTCGCTGATCTGGGCCAGATTGATGGAGACGACGCCGGCGGTACGGGCGTCCATGCGTAGCAGCGCGAAGATCGGAAAGATCGCCACGAAGCGGCTCGCCACGACGAACGCCGCCGCCGCCAGCGCGAGGAGCGCGAGCTCTCGTGACAGCACCGGGAGCTTCAGGCCGAGAGCGACGAAGAACAGGGTGACGAAGAAATCGCGCACGCCGAACAGGCGCGTGACCACCTCGGTGCCGTAGGGGAAGGCGGCGATCACCATGCCGGCGATGAGGGCGCCCATCTCTTTGGAAAGCCCGAGCTGCCCGGCGACGCCGGCCACGAGAAAGCACCACGCGATGGAAGTGAGGAGCACGAGCTCGCGCGATCGGGCAACCGACCGAAAGAGCCCCGGCAGGGCCAGGCGAGAGAGGACGACCGCCGTGGCGACCAGCGCCACGCCGGCTCCGAAGGAGGCGAGCAGCGGCACCGGCTCCAGCGTTTTCAGGTTCGGAAGGAACGTCAGGAAGGCGATGGCCCACAGGTCCTGGAAGATCAGGATCCCGAGGGTGACGCGCCCCGCCAGTGTTCCCATCTCCAGCTTGTCGAAGAGCAGCTTGACGACGATGAGGGTGGACGACAGGCTCAACGCCACCGCGAGGTAGAGCCCGTCGAACGGCCCACGCGTCGTCGCCGCCAGCCCCCCCAGCGTCCACCACGCGAGGGCCGCGCAGATGGGGAACTGGAGCAGCCCGCTCACGGCGATCGTGCGCCCGGCCTGCGCCAGGCTCGGGACGTTGATCTCCAGGCCGATGATGAACAGGAGGAGGATGAGGCCGATCTCGGAGATGAGCTCGATGCTCGTCTCGTCCGTGACGACGCCCAGACCGAGATGCGGCCCGAGCGCGACGCCGGCGAGGATGTAGCCGAGGATCAGCGGCTGGCGGGCGCTGCGGGCGACCACGGCGAAGACGGCCGCGGCGATGATGCTGATGCCGATCGCGAGGAGGAGATCCTGGGGGTCGCCACTCCTCATCGCTTCTTGAGCCGCACTTCTTCCAGGGGCGCCGACCACGGGTAGGGGTTGATGAGCATCAGCGCGGGCTCCTCCACCCGCGGCCCCACCCCGCTCGGCCAGATGTATTCGTAGATGGGCCCAAACCGCACCCGCTCGTGCAGGAGCTGCTGGATCTGCTGCAGGAGCGCCGAGCGCCGGCTCCGGTCGGTCTCGAAGGCCTGCTGCTTGTACAACGCGTCGATGTCGGGATAGCCGCCATAGGCGTAGGCTCCAGTGCTCGGCACGACCTCCGACATCCGCGACGCGGCGTTGCCGTAGAGCGCGCTGGTGCAAACACAGAGCCCCCTGAGCTTCTTCGTCGCGAGCGCCGAGAAGTAGGCCGCGCGCTCCATCGGCCGCATCTTCAACCTGATTCCCACCCCTCCGAGATACCCGACGATCGCCTCTCCCAGCGAGAAATACGGGGGAAGCTGATGGAGCTCGCCGGCGTCGAAGCCGTTGGGGTAGCCCGCGTCGGCCAGCAACCGTTTCGCCTTCGCGGGATCGTACGGGTAGGGCTCGATGGGGAGCGCGAACTCGAAGGTGCGGGGGACGAAGTTCCCGGCGGGCTTGGAGGCGCCCAGCGTCTCCGCGTCGCTCAGCGCCTGGCGATCGATCGCGTAGTTGGCGGCCAGCCGCACGCGCCGATCGTGCCAGGGGGACTTGGGGTCCCACTGCTCCAGGAAGTCCAGGAAGAACACCGCGATGCCTCCCGAGAAGGCGAGCCTGAGCGCGGGGTCCCGCTTCACCTCTTGGGCTTGCGGCGCATCGAGCAGGTACGCGACATCGACTTCCCCTCGCTTCAGCATCGCCATCCGCGTCGTGGCCTCCGGGACACTCTTGAAGACCAACCGCTTCACCTGCGGCACCTTGCGCCAGTAGCCCTCGAAGGCCTCCATGACCAGCTCGATGCCCGGCGTGTGGCTCACGAACCTGTAGGGCCCCAGCCCGACCGGGTGCTTCTTGAAGCCCTCGGGACCGACCTGCTCGACGTATTTCTTGGGCACGATCCAGCCCGCACCCGACACGATCGTTCCGTAGAAGGCCATGAAATCGGGCCAGGGCTCGTGGAGGTGGAAGCGCACGCGGGAGGGCCCGAGGACGGTCACCTCGCGCACCCTCTCGTGGAGGAGCTTGGAACCCTTGGCGCGATGGAAGCTGAACCTCACGTCCTCGGCGGTGAAGGGGTCGCCGTTGTGAAAGCGGAGCCCCTCGCGGAGCTTGAACTCGTAGACCCGCTGGTCCGCACTGACCGTCCAGGACTCGGCCAGGCTCGGCGCCATGAGGTTCCCGGGCATGGGCTTCACGAGCGCATCGTGCATGGCATACAGCACCCAGAACGGCGTGAGCTGGCCGACCACCTCTCCCGGATCGAACCACACGGGGGAGAGCGTCACGTACAAGGCCCAGCGCATCTCCCCTTCGGGCTTGGGCTGGGAAGCCGCTTCGTCGAATCGACCGCTCACAAGCACCGCGCACGCCAAGGCGGCCACGGCCAAGACGAGTCGGAATGCGCGGCGCCGACTACCGTTCATGCACGCTCATCGTCATTTCAGCCGGAGGTCCTCGTAGGGTGCGGAGTACGGGTAGGAGGGAATCAGGGTGAGCGCTGGCTCCTCCGCTCGCGGTCCCACGCCCCGAATGAACCCGTTCTCCCAGATCGGCGCGAACACCACGCGCTCGTGGAGGATTCGCTGGATCTGGTGGAGAAGATCCTCACGCTTCCGTCGATCGACCTCTCTCGCCTGGCGCTGGAAGAGATCCTCGACCTCGGGAAGCACGCCGGACGCATACCTCCCGCTCCGCGTCGCGAGGCCCTCGATGCGGGTGGCGGCGTTTCCACCCGCGGCCTGCACGCCCAGCACGACGCCGCGGAGCTTCTTCTCCCCCCACGTCGACAAGAAGGCGGCGCGCTCCATCGTTCTGATCCGCGTCCGGATCCCGACGGCGCCGAGGTAACCACCGATCGCCTCCGCCATCGAGAAGTAGGGCGGGTTGGGCGTGAAGTCACCCGCGTCGAAGCCGTTCGCGTACCCGGCTTCGGCCAGAAGCTGCTTCGCGCGTTTCAAGTCATAGGGGTGGGCGTCGATCGGGAGCGCGAACTCCATGTGCCGGGGGACGATGTTGCCAGTCACACCGGCGAAGCCGAGCTGCTCGGCCTCGTTGATCGCCTGCCGATCGACGGCAAGGCTCGCGGCGAGCCGCACGCGCCTGTCGTGCCACGGCGACCTGGGGTCCCATTGCTCGGTGAAGTCCAGGAAGAAGACCCCGTTGGTCCGCACGGCGGTGAGCGTGAGCCCGGGCGTCCGCCGCACGTCCTCGGCCACGGGGCCGTTCAGGAAATACGCGATGTCCACCTCGCCACGCTTCAGGGCGGCCGCGCGCGTCGTCTCGTCGGGGACGCTCTTGATCACCAGGCGCTTGACGCTCGGCGTCTTCCGCCAGTAGGCCTCGAAGGCCTCGAGGACGAGCTCCACCCCCGGGGTGAAGCTGACAAACCGGTAGGGCCCGGCGCCGATCGGGACCTTCTTGAAGCCGTCGTCGCCGACGCGCTCGACGTACTTCTTCGGCACGACCCAGCCCGCGCCGGTCGCGGTCGTCCCGTAGAACGTCATGAAGTCGGGCCATGGCTCCTTGAGCTGAAACCGGACCCGGCGCGCGTCGACGACCTGCACCTCCCTGACCTTGTCCTTGAGGAGCTTCGCCGCACCGCCGCGGTAGCGCTCGAAGGAGAACCGGACGTCCTCGGACGTGACGGGATCCCCGTTGTGAAACCGGGCCGCCTGGCGCAGCACGAACTCGTAGCTGGTGCCGTCGGGCGACACCGACCATGACTCCGCGAGGCTCGGTGTCGTGAGGCCGGCGGGCATCGGTTTCACCAGCGCGTCGTGGATCGCGTAGAGGACCATGAACGGGGTGATCGCCGACTCCGTCTCTCCGGGATCGAGCCAGCGCGGGGCGAGGGTGATGTGGGCGGCCCACACCATCTGACCGTCCGGACCGGCCCCGGCCGCCGCCGCCCTGCCGGGGGCGGTGAGGGTCCAGGTCGCAAGCAGGAGGAGCGCCCCGAGCGATTGGATCTGCCGGCTCATCAGGTGCCTCCCCGGCGCCTCGAGCGGCTAGAGGCCCACGCGGCGCAGCGCCAGTTCGATGTTCTCGGGCGCAGGCTTTCGGGTCCGGGCGTCCACCTCGTGCATGACCTCGACCACCGCCTCGGACACCGGCGTGGGCACGCCGCGGGCGCGGCCCCGGGCCACCACGGAGCCGTTCATGTGGTCGATCTCCGTCGGCCGGCCCTTGGCCACATCCTGGGCCATCGACGCTCGCCAGTTCACGGGCCTCGCCGACGCCGGGGTGAGCATGCGGTCCAGGGCGTCGTAGGTCTCGGGCCGCTCGGCGCCCGCCCACTCTGCGGCCTCGGCGCCGTTGAACTTGGGCACGCGATAGCCGAGCGCCAGCCCGACGCGCGCCGACTCTGCCGCAAGGTGGATCGTGATGGTGCGCCCGCCCTCGCTTGAGGCGATCTCGAGCGAGCCGAGCCCGGACATGGCCTGAACCGGGTTGCCCATGGCGTTCGCGCAGAGCTTCGCCCACCGCTCACCCCAGAGGTTGTCGGTGACCTGAGCGCCGTCGATCACCGAGAGCATCGCCGCCAGCGCGGTCGCGCGCGGGGTGACCCGCCCGTCGTGCTCGCCGACCCGGAAGACGTCGTGTCCCTTGCTCTGGCCCTTTTCCAGGCCGCGCTCCACCTGGCCGGGCTTCCACAGCGCCACGCCGATCTTGGACATCACCAGCCCCACCGCCCGCGAGGCGCCGGCGATCGCCGCCACCACGGGATCCGGCCAGCAGTTCTGCGCCGCGACGACGTAGCCGTCAGGTGCCAAGTGTCGGAGCGCGAGCTGGGTCGCCCACGGCGTGTCGTAGACCTTCATGGCGACGAACGCGATCTCGTAATCGTGGTCCAGGCGGGCCGCTTCGTGGAGGTGGACCGCCGAGGGTCGCGCCTCGAACGGCTCGTGCGGTCCCGTCACCGAGATCCCGCGCTCGCGGATCGTCTCGACCTGGTCGGCCCACGGATCGACGAGCGTCACGTCGTGCCCGGCACGCGACAGGAACGCCCCGAGGTAGCTGCCGATGGCGCCCGCGCCGACGAAGAGCAGCTTCTTGCCCATGGTGTCCGTTCTCCTCAGTGAGATCGTTTCATCCGCGCGTGATGCGAGACAGGCCCGGCAGACGGCCCAGAAAGTTGCCGCTCACGCCGCCGTCGACGACGAGATCGTGGCCGTTGACGTAGCGCGCATCGGGGCCGAGCAAGAACGCGATGACGTCGGCCACGTCGTCGGGTGTCGCCACCCGCCCGAGCGGGACGAGCGCGTCGCGCTCGGCGGCGATCCGCGGGTCGGCGTACACCTTCGCGGTCATGCCGGTGCGTACCATGCCGGGCGAGAGCGTGTTGACACGGATGCCATCGGGCCCGAGCTCCTGAGCCAGCACCTGCACCAGCATGATGAGGGCCGCCTTGCTCGGCCCGTACGCGCCGAGGTTCGCGTGCGGATTGCTCCCGGACATCGACGCGACGGCCACGATCGCGCCGCGCGCGGCCTTGAGCGCGGGGTGGGCCGCCTTGGCCAGGAGCCAGGTCGCGCGCGTGTTCACGGCGAAGACGCGGTCCCAGTCATCGACGGAGTATTGCAGGAGCGCCCCCGGCCGGTTGATCCCGGCGTTGCTCACGAGCCCGTCGAGGCCGCCGAAGCGGCCGACCGCCTCGGCGACGACCTGCGCCGGCGCGTCGGCGCTCCCCATGTCGGCGTGCAGGGCAAGGGCCTCGGCGTCGAGCTTCCCGAGGTCCTCGATCAGGCTGTCGAGCTCGCGCAACGGAACAAAGTCGACCGCCGCGATCTTCGCCGCCTGGCCGCGCGCTCGGGCGTCGCGGGCCAGGCGCAGACACGTCGCCCGTCCGATCCCGCTGGCCGCTCCAGTCACCAGGACGCGCATGCAGCCCCCATTGGGGCGCAGTGTAACCCGGCTTGAGGACGCACTGAAACACCCTCTGGCGACGCGCTCCCGGCGCCGCAGTCGACCTCAACCCAGGGGTCGGCAGCTCGGGGTGTCGTTGGGGTGTAGATTTCCGGAATTTGGGAACTTCCCCCGCCAGTTTCAGGGATCTACCCAATCGCCGTACACCTCTACACGGGAGAGGGTCTGCCTGATTTGACTCCCACCACCCTTGACGGAGTGTTATTGGGGCTCTAACCCATAGATCCCACTGCCACACATGCGGGCGCGGGGAGGGACGAACATGAGGCACCGTGTCTCGATCCTTTTGGCGGCATTCCTCGCGGCGATCTTCGTCTTCTCGCTCGACGATGGGAGGGCCTCGGCGTCCCACACCTGCGCCGCCGGCCCCTCGGTCTGCGGCCAGAACAGCGGGCTCGTCCCGTTCCACAAGGACGCCATCCTCGCGTCATTGATATGGCCTAATGCCAAGACGGGATGTCCCAAGATGGCGATCTGGATGCGACCTTCCGAATACAAGCCCAAAGACTATTTGAACCCGACGCTGGGCGGCGTGTTTTCAGGATTCAACCCGAAATACCTGGAGCTCGTCCAGGGAGGCTTTGGGCTCACCCAGCTGGATCGGAGCGGCTGGTCACGCTACGCCCCCGACCTCGAGCGCGAGAATGCCCAACTGATTGACGTGTGCGGGCTCCAAGAGTCGATCGACTCGGAAAAGTTCACGAAGGCGAGCATCGCGACGCTCACGGATGCGGACATCGCCCTCACGGACCCGTTCTTCCAGGACGCCGGCTACTCCAGGGGGCTTAGCTACAACCTCTTCTGCATGGGCCAAGAGGCGGGGATCGACGGTCGCCTGTACGTCTTCGGCCTGCACGACAAGGGCGGGAACAACGGAGGCAGAAAGGTCAACATCTTCGATTCCAAGACTGAACAATGGGTCTGGAGGGGTACGACCTGTGTCAGGTCCGGATGGGAGACTGATCCCACCGGTACGATCCCCCCGCACTGCGACCCTCTCGACGAGACCAACACCGATCCCCCGCTCGCATCCGATATGAAGTATCAGCGCTGGTATCCGACCACCGTCACGCTCCCCGACGGCCGAATCCTGATCCTCTCCGGGACGGATCAGGACACGAGCGTCGGGGACGCCTTGGCTTCCCGCACGAAGGTCCGTCAGCCTGTGCCCGAGGTTTACGATCCCAGGACGGATAAGACGGTCGCGCTGGAAAACGCACGAAAGCTCCTCCCGATGTATCCGCGGGCCTTCGTCGTCCAGACGGGCCCGGGAAAGAACGATTGGAAAGTGGCCGTGACGGCCGAGGTCGATCCCGAGCGCCCGCTGCCCGGGCAGCCGGGAGGCCCGAACATCCGCGGCTACGATCCCTTCTTCTATATCGGGAACACCCATCTGCTCGACGTCCAGGCTGCGCTGACCGACCCGAACATCCACGTGCCCGCAAGCAACCACTGGACCCACGTGGCCAAGGCCCTGAATGCTCACGAAGGGGCGGCGAGCGCGTTGAAGGTGAGGATCTTCGCCGACGGCACGTGGTCGCAAGAAGTGTTCTCGTTCGGCGGGGACAACGGCTCGGGCTCTGACGAGGTCGGGATGGTCGAGAAGATCAATTTCTCCGACCCGATTCCCGCGTGGCAGCGGCTCAGCGATCTCGTCCTGCCGGCGACCCAGAACAACATGGTGATCCTCCCGGATGGCAAGCTGCTCGTGGTGGGTGGCCGCGGGGCGGGTGTGAACACCCTCCACTATCAGATGTTCGACCCGGCTGACGGGAGCAGGACAGACCTCATCGAGTCTTCCGTTCCACGGCACGATCATTCGACGGCGCTTCTTCAACCAAACGGCGGCGTGTGGGTGATGGGGGGGAACCGGGTCCAGTTGATCCCGGGGGGCAACGAAAACCTGGCGATCCCCGTCACCGAGTTCTATCAGCCCCCGTACTTCTTCAAGGGGCCGCGGCCGGTCATCGAGAAGGCGCCGTACAGGCTCCACTACGGAAAGACCTTCAAGCTGCGCGTGTCGCGCGGGGAGATCGGGTCGGTCGCGATCCTCCGGACCGGGCCGGTCACACACAACTGGACGTGGGGCAACCGGTACGTCGAGCTGCCGTTCGAAGCGGGCGAACACGGGCGCCTGGACGTCATGGCGCCACCGCTACCGGGCCTGGCGATCGCCGGCGACTACCTGCTGTTCGTGGTGAACAAGGACGGCGTCCCCAGCGAAGGCAAGCATATCCGACTGAGGCCCTCCGACGAACAGCTGGAGGACGAGGACGACCACGAACACGGCGCCTAGGACGCCGATCGTTCTCCTGTCGATCCTGATCTCCGCCACGGTAGGTCAAGGCGCCGAGTACAAGGTGACGCTGCAGTTGGGCCTCCAGGAGCACGCCGCATATATTCCGGACGACAATCCACTGACATCCGAGAAGATTGCGCTCGGCAAGCAGTTCTTCTGGGACAAGCGCTGGTCCCGAAACGGCACGGTTGCGTGCGTGAGCTGTCACGACCCCAACCATGGTTGGGCTGACCCCCGCCAGTTTTCACTCACCTTCGAAGGAAAGCGGACGGGCCGCCACGCGTCAACGCTCCTCAATAGGCTGTTCAGCGATCGTCAGCACTGGACGGGGGAGCGTACATCGTTGGAGGACCAAGCGATGAACGCCCGCGACCAGAGCCCCGAGCTGGTGGTCGAGCACCTCGGGGCAGTCCCCGCCTATCAAAAGCAGTTTCGCAAGGTCTTCGGGACCGACCTGAACGCCGAGGGCGTCGCCAAGGCGATTGCCGCCTATGTGCGGACGATTCTTTCGGGCAACTCGCCCTACGACCGATTCCAGGCCGGGGACACGGACGCCCTCTCTCCGGCTGCCCGGCGCGGTCTACGCCACTTCGAGGGCAGGTCCCACGGAAGAGGATGTATAGGCTGCCACGCTGGCTTCAACTTCACCGACGAGGGCTACTACAACATCGGGGTTGGGATGGACCGAGAGGATCCCGACTTAGGCCGGTACACCTTCACAAGAAGGGAGGCCGACAAGGGAGCGTTCAAGGCGCCCACGCTCCGCGATGTGGCGAGGCGTCCGCCGTATATGCACGACGGGAGCATGAAGACTCTCGAGGACGTCGTCGCCTTTTACAACAAAGGCGGCCACAGGAACCCCTGGCTCTCGCCATTGATTCAGCCCCTCAACCTGTCTGCTTCTGAGCAGGCGGATCTCGTCGCGTTTCTCGAAGCGCTCACCGGTGAGGTCGCGCCGGAGGTTACTAGCCCGCCCACGTTGCCTCAGTAAGCGCCTTCGTTCAGCGCATGAAGCCGTAGAACCTGCCCGCGTTCTCGCAGACGACCTTCTGTCGGACGTCGGCCGGCAGGTGCCCGAGCTCACGCTGGATGACCTCACGGGAGTCGGGCCAGACGCCGTCGGGGTGGGGGAAGTCCGAGCCCCACATGACGTTGTCGACCCCGATCTCGTCGAGCAGCTTGATGCCGACGCGATCCGTCTGGTAGGTTGCTCTGCACTGACGGCGCCAATAATCGCTCGGCCGGGTGCGGAGGCCGAGGTCCTTGAACTGGTCCTCCCATTCCGCGTCCATGCGCTCGAGGATGTAGGGGATCCAGCCGATGCCGCTCTCGCCGATGACAATCCGCAGTGTCGGGTACCGCTCGAGCACGCCACCAAAGATCAACGACATGAGGATCGTCGCCATGTGGATCTGGAAGCCGCTGATGTGGACGGCGTGCGCGACCCGCCCGAGGGGCGGTGGGAGCTTCGTGAAATCGGGCCGCTGGCCGCCGATCGTGTGGAAGTGAAGGGGCAGGCGCGCCTCGTTGACGACGTCCCAGAACGGAGTCCACTGCGGGTCCCAGAGCGGCGGCATGTCGGGCGAGTTGGCGACGTCGAGGCCGCGGACGCCGCCGCGCTTGAGGACCCGCGTCACTTCGTCCACCGCTGCCTCCACCGGCTGGTTGGGGATGGACGCGAGCCCCGCGTAGCGGTCGGGATGGGTGTGACAGAAGTCGGCGAGCCACTCGTTGTAGATGCGCATGACCTCGACGGCGGCCTCGGAGTCCTCCAGGCGCCGCGTCGTGCCGAGGATCCCGTAGAGCACCTCGGCCTGGACGCCGTCGCGGTCCTGGTCCCGGAGGCGCAGCTCGGGGTCGGTGAGGCGGCGGATGCCGCGCTTGCCGTCGTCGTAGAGCCCGGTCGCGGCCATGCGATCGGAACGGTGGATCTGGCCGGGGATGTACTCGCGCCCGGCCGACCCCATGCCGTTCACGAGCCCGAGCGTCGCCCCTCTCGTTGTCACCCACAGGGGCCCCTTCGGCCCGTCGGTGACGTAGGGCATGCGCTCGCGCAGGGCTTCCGTGGCGTTCGCCGTGAAGAGATCAGGCGGCAGCCAGCAGAGATCGATGTGGCAGTCGGCCGAGATCCTCTCGTATCGCATCGTGCGCCTCCTCCGTCAGGAGCGAAACCGGGGGATGACCTCGCGGGCGAACAGCTCCATCGAGCGCCGCACACGCTCCTGGGGGAGGCCGCCGAAGTTCATCCAGCAGAGCGTCTCGCCGACGCCGAGACGGCGCAGCTCGTCGATCTTCTCGGCGACCGTGTCGGGGGCGCCGAAGGCCAGGGTTTCGGCGACGAGCTGGTCCCAGGTGATCTTCCCCAGGCGCTCCGCCATGGCGCGGAACCCCGGCTGGAGCAGCGGGTGCACGCGCTCGATCCGCTCGGGGATCAGGAAGCGCCGCAGAGCCTCCTGATACCAGAGCTCGGCGTCCTTCGCCTCGGCCAGCGCTTCGGCGTCGGTCGGCGCGACGTAGATGTGGCGCGAGACTCCCCAGCGGCTCAACAGGCCCGCGATCTCGGCGTCGTTCCGGCCCGCCTTTCGGCACGCCCTCACGTAGGTGTCGCGTTGCTGGACAAGCTGGTCGATCGGTCCCCGCAAGAGCGAGTTGAGCATCGGCAGCCCACGGAGCGCGGTGGCCTCGATCGTGTCGGGACTCACGCACACCACGTAGAGCGGGGGATGGGGCCGCTGCAGGGGCTTGGGGATCACCCGGACCTCGGGGATCGTGTAGTGGCGGCCCTCGTAGGCGAAGCGCTCCAGGGTCCACGCGCGGATCAGGATCCCGAGGGCCTCCTCGAAGCGCTCACGGCTCTCGATCTGGGGGACGCGATAGCCCTCGAACTCGACCGGGCGGTTGCCGCGTCCCACCCCGACGTCCAGACGTCCGCCGCTCAGGATATCGACCATCGCGAGCTCTTCGGCGAGCCGGACCGGATCGTGGAAGGGGAGGATCGCGGCGGCCAGGCCGATCCGCACGCGCCGGGTCCGCATGGCGGCGGCGGCCGCCAGGACCGCCGGCGAGACCGAGAGACCGTACTCGATGAAGTGGTGCTCGGTGAGCCAGAGGCTGTCGAAGCCGAGCTCTTCCGTCCACGCCATCTGCTCGATCTCGCGCCGGAAGACGTCGGCATGGCTGAGGGCCGGGGGCGCCTGGAGGAAGTAGTAGGTTCCGAAGCGCATCTCTCTCCGGCGCAGACTCTACCTCAGGAGTAGAATCCGTGCCAACGCCGTGAAGAGCCTCGGATATTTCGCGATGCCGCTGCACCCGCCCGGCGCCGACCCGGCGCAAACGATGGAGGAAGATCTCGAGCAGCTCGTCACGCTCGAGCGCGTGGGGTTCGAGGAGGCGTGGATCGGTGAGCACATCACGGCCGTGTGGGAGAACATCCCGTGTCCCGACCTGTTCATCGCCAAGGCGCTCGGCCTGACGCACCGGATGAAGCTCGGCACGGGGGTGTCCTGTCTCCCGAATCACAATCCGCTCATGCTCGCGCAGCGCATCGCCCAGCTCGACCAGATGGCGCGGGGCCGCTTCTACTGGGGCGTCGGCTCCGGCGGGTTCCCGGGCGACTTCGAGCTGTTCGGCGTCGATCCGAAGAGCGGTGAGCAGCGCGGGATCACCCGGGCGATCCTCGATCTCATCCTCGAGCTCTGGAACGACCCGAAGCCCGGCCTCTACGAGTCCAAGTACTGGCGCTTCCGCATCCCCGAGCCCCAGGCGGACATCGGGCTCCACCTCCACCTGCGACCGTACCAGCGCCCCCATCCGCCCATCGGTGTGGCCGGCGTGTCGGCGAAGTCGGAGACGCTGATCCTGGCGGGCGAGCGCGGCTACATCCCGATGAGCATCAACTTCGTCCCGCCCCGGATCCTCCGCTCCCACTGGGCGAGCGTCGAGGAAGGGGCCGCGCGCGTCGGGCGTGTCGCCGACCGAACCAGCTGGCGGATCGCCCGCGACGTCTACGTCGCCGACACGAACGCGCGCGCGCGGCGCGAGGCGCTCGAGGGACCGCTCGCGCGCGATTACCGCGACTACTTCCTGCGGCTGCTCGGCAAGATGCGGGGGCTCGAGATCCTCAAGGTGGACCCCGCGATGCCCGACGCCGACGTGACGCTCTCGTACCTCCTCGACAACATCTGGATCGTCGGCGATCCCGACACGGTCGCCGCCAGGCTGACGGCGCTGGGCGAGGAGGTGGGAGGGTTCGGCACGCTCCTCGTGATCGCCCACGAGTGGCGCCCGCGGGCGGCGTGGGAGCGGTCGATGGTGCTGCTCCAGGAGCAGGTGCTGCCGCGGGTGACCACGGGCGCGTGAGGCCCGCCACACCCCTCGGTGAGGTCGCTCTCCTCTTCGTGAAGCTCGGCGTCATCGGCTTCGGCGGGCCGGCCGCCCACATCGCGCTCATGCGCGAGGAGGTCGTCACACGGCGGAAGTGGGTGAGCGACGAGCGTTTCCTCGACCTCTTGGGCATGACCAACCTGATCCCCGGCCCGAACTCCACCGAGATGGCGATTCACCTCGGCTACGTCCGCGCCGGCTGGCCCGGCCTCCTGGCCGGCGGCGCCTGCTTCATCCTCCCCGCGATGGCGATCGTCTGGGCGCTCGCCTGGGCGTATGTGCGCTACGGCGGGGAGCCGCAGGTCGGCTGGCTCCTTTACGGCGTCAAGCCGGTGATCATCGCGGTCGTCGTCCAGGCGATCTGGGGGCTCGGGAGGACCGCGGTGAAGGGGACGCTGCTCGCCGCGGTCGCTCTCGCCGCGCTCGTGCTCTCGCTGGCGGGCGTGAACGAGATCCTCTTGCTGCTCGCGGGGGGCCTCGTGGTCCCCCTCGCGCGGTCGGTCCGAGGGGCGTGGGTCGCCGTCGCCGCCGCGCCGGTGGCGACCGTGCTGGGCGGCGCGGTGCCCGTGGTCGCGCAGGGCATGGCGACGGGGGGGCCCCTCGGCCTCACCACGCTGTTCGTCACGTTCCTCAAGATCGGCTCCGTCCTCTACGGCAGCGGCTACGTGCTGCTCGCGTTCCTCCGCAACGACTTCGTCGATCGGCTCCACTGGCTCACCGACCGGCAGCTCCTCGACGCCGTGGCGATCGGCCAGTTCACGCCTGGCCCCGTGCTCACGACCGCCACGTTCGTCGGCTACCTCGTCGGGGGCGGGGCCGGGGCGGTCCTCGCGACGGTCGGCATCTTCCTGCCGTCGTTCGTGTTCGTGGCGGCGAGCCGCCCGCTCCTGCTGAAGATCCGAGGGTCGCGCTGGACGGCGGCGTTCCTCGACGGCGTGAACGTCGCCGCGCTCGGCTTGATGGCGGCGGTGGTGTGGGAGCTCGCGCAGGCGGCCGTGACCGACGGGCTGACGGCGCTCCTGGCGCTCGTCGCCGCGGTCCTGTTCATCGGATCCAAGGTCAACTCGGTCTGGCTGATCCTGGGCGGCGGCGGCATCGGCCTCGCCGCCAGGTACCTCGTCGGCTGAGCGTGGCCCGGATTTGCGGGGCGCGCACGGTCACGTTACGATCAACCAAGCCCGCATGAAGCGACGGTGCGCGTGGGCGAACGGCGATCGGGCGATGCTCCGCTACCACGACGAGGAGTGGGGGGTGCCGGTCCACGGCGACCGGCGGCTCTTCGAGCTCCTCATCCTCGAGGCTGCCCAGGCGGGGCTCAGCTGGGCGACGATCCTCAGGAAACGTGCGGCGTACCGCCGGGCCTTCGACGGCTTCGAGCCCGCCCGAGTCGCCCGCTTCGGGGCGCCCCGGATCCGGCGACTCCTCGGGGATGCGGGCATCGTGAGGAACCGCGCGAAGATCGAGGCGGCGGTGGGCAATGCCCGCGCGGTGCTCGCCGTGCGACGAGAGCACGGGACCTTCGACGCCTGGCTCTGGCGATCCGTCGCCGGCGCGCCGCGCCAGAGCACGTGGACATCGTGGCGCGAGGTGCCGGCCGAGACGGACCTGTCGCGCGCGCTCAGCCGGGACTTGAAGGCGCACGGGTTCACGTTCGTGGGGCCGACGATCTGCTACGCGTTCATGCAGGCGACGGGGATGGTGAACGATCACACGACGGACTGCTTTCGATGGCGGGAGGTCCGGCGGCTCGCGAGGAGCGACCGCTGAGCCGCGCGCTCGCCCTGCTCAGCGTTCTGCTCACCGCCGGAGTCGCGGAGGCCGGCGGCTCGAACTACGGGATCGCGCCGGGCGCGCGGCCGAAGGTCGAGGGGCGGATCTCGGAGTGGAAGGTCCCGACGCCCCAGTTCGCGCGCGATCCGGCGCCCGGACCCGACGGCAACATCTACATCGCGGTGATGGCCGGCAATAAGATCGCCCGGTTCGACACCCGGGCGAAGACTTTCACCGAGTGGGACCTGCCGCCCGGCACCCGGCCGCACGGCCTGCTCGTCGATCGCACGGGCCGCGTCTGGTATACCGGCAACGGGAACGGCACGATCGGTGAGCTCGATCCGAAGACGGGCACGGTGGTGCCGCACAGGGCGCCCTCGGGCGGCGACCCGCACACGCTCGTCCTCGACGCGCAGGGCGTCATCTGGTTCACCGTGCAGTCCGGCGACCGGATCGGTCGGTTCGACACGCGCACGGGCGCCTTCACCGAGTACACGACCCGCGGCCGCCCGTACGGGATCGCGCTCGACCGTGCAGGCAACGTGTGGTTCTGCGAGATCGCCGGCGATCGCCTCGGCCGGCTCGACCCCAAGACGGGCACGATCACGGAGGTGGCGCTCGAGCGCGGCGCGCAGCCCCGCCGCATGGCGCTGGCGCCCGACGGCTCGCTCTGGGTGACGCTCTATGGACGCGGCAAGCTCGTGCGCGTAGACCCGGCGGCGCAGAAAATCGTGAAGGAGTACACGCTGCCGGCCGGCGAGCGGGGCGGACCGTACGCCGTCACGGTCGACGGGGCGGGGGCGGTGTGGGTCAACGAGATCCAGACGGACACCGTCGTGCGCCTCGACCCGAAGACGGACGCGCTCCGCGTCTTCACGCTCCCGTCGCGGGACGTCGGGATCCGGAAGATGATCGTGGATGCTGACGGACGCCTGTGGTACATGGGCAGCCACAACGGCCGCCTCGGGGTGATCGAGTAAAGGCGACAGCCTGGAGGGAGCGGGAGTGATGGGAGAGGCGCGACGGGTGAAGGTCGCCGCCGTCGGTGACGTGGCGGCAGGCGAGGGGCGGGTCGTCGAGGTCGAGGGCAAGACGCTGGCCCTCTTCAACGTGGAGGGGACCTACTACGCGATCGACAACGCCTGCGCTCATCGCGGCGGGCCGCTCGGTGAGGGCGAGCTCGACGGGCGCGTCGTGACCTGCCCCTGGCACGCCTGGCGCTGGGACGTCGCGTCCGGCGCCAATGTCAACAACCCCGCGGTCAAGGTCGGCTGCTATCCCGTCCGCGTCGAGCGCGGCGCGGTCTTCGTGGAGCTACCCTGAGGGCGCTCCCGCCTTGACAGCCCGAGACCCCCTGCTAGCATGCTGTCGTGGACCCACCGCTGGTGGTCGGCGCGGCGCTTGCGGTCGGGCTCGGTCTCTACTGGGGCTTGCGTAATTATCAACGCTGTCCGCACTGCGGACACATCGTGCGGCGGGTCGGGCAGGGCTGGCTCCGGTGTCGCGCGTGCGGACGGCAGTACCGGAAGGGTCTTCGCGTGCGATGACTCCCGTGATCGTGCCCTCCCGGCGCACGCTCGTCGCCCTCGCCGTCGGGCTCCTCCTGGTCCTCGTGGCGGGCGGCGCCGTGTGGTTCTGGCTCGCCGCCGAGCGGAGCCGCGTCATGGCGGCGTATGCCGACGTCCTCGGTCGCATCGCTCCCGCGCAGAGGCCGCAAGCGACCCCCGAGGCCCGGGCGGCGGCGACCCGCGACCTCGAGGCCATCCTGACCCGCTATCCATCGGCCGCGGCCGCGCCCCAGGCCGCCTACGACCTGGGCAACCTCCGCTACGACGCCACCCAGTACCCGGCGGCGCGCGCCGCCTATGAGGTCGCGCTCGCGCGGGGCGCCACCGGAACGCTGCGGACCCTGGCGCAAGCCGGGGTGGGCTATGCCCGAGAGGCCGAGGGCGACTTCCTGAAGGCGATCGACGCCTACCGTCTTGCCCTTGCCGGGGTGGGGCCGGGGGACTTCTACTACGAGGCGCTCCTCGCGGACCTTGGTCGCGCCCAGGAGCTCGCAGGGCAAAAGGCCGATGCGATCGCGACTTATCAGCGCATCCTTAAGGAACTTCCACAGGCCCGCCGCGGCGAAGAGATCCGGGCGCGTCTCCGGGGCCTGGGCGGTAGCTAGAGGCCCAGCCTTACTTCCGATAACGAGTATTATGTCAACTCCACCTCAGTCTTCCGGCTGTCGCATACCCACCGCCGTGTCTGAGTCAGCGCGCCCCGCCTCCCGTCAGCCAGGGATGTGGGCTTCTTCCGGGAGGTCGGCCCACTTCGGCGTCCACTCGGGGACGGTCAGGCCGAAGGCGTCGCAGAGGGCGCGAATCTCACGGGCGAACGCCTGGCGGACCTCGTCGTTGTCGCGGAGCTTGAGCCGGTACTTCCGGTAGAGCTGGTTCTTGGGCGAGCCCGGGCGCCCGAAGATGTTCATCGTCCGGACGTACCACTTGTTGAAGGTCGCCTGCGCGTCGCCGTGGGTCGTCGGGTCCGAGGCGAGCTTCTTCACCCAGGACTCGCCGTGGCGGATGTGGAATTTCTCCTCCTTGAAGATCCCCTCGATCGCGCGCACCCAGGGACCGTAGGAGCCGCCGCGGACATCCTCGAGCTGGTGCCCGGCGCCTCGGTCCATGCAGAAGTTGAAGAAGACGAAATCCGCCCACGTCTCGATCGGGTAGTAGAAGATGTTCACCCGCTTGTCGCTCGTGATGCGCGCGGTCCCGATATCCGCGTCCGACGAGATGCGCATGGTGAAGACCGCGTCGTGGCGGCGGACGTGGCTCGCGACGTCGAAGCCGAGGTCGGCGAGCAGACCGTACATGACCGCGGCGTGGCGCAGCTCGTCCTTCACGATCTGGGCGACGACGTGCTTCTCCTCGACCGTCGGCGCCTTGGTGATCCACGGCACGTAGCCGTAGCCCCCCGCGAGCTCCGAGTCGGCCTGCATTGTCAGCAGATGGATGAGGTTCTCGCGGTACTCGTCGGTCATCTCCTGGACGGACTCGATGCGGACGCCGCTCTCGACCTTCGCCATCAGCTCCCGGGCCTGATCGTTCATGGGCGCTGCCTCCGAGGCCTAGGATACCCTATCGCCGCTCGATGACACGCACCGCCTTGCCCTCGGAGCGCGGGATCGACTGCGGGGCGACGATCGTGAGCTGGACGGAGAGGCCGAGCGCCTTCCGGAGACGCTCCGCGACCCGCTGGCGGAGGCCGACGATCACCGGGTGGGCGGCGTCGAAGCCGCCGCAGCGCTCCACGAGTGCGGGCGCCGGCTCGACGTGCACCTCGAGCGTCGCGAGCGTCGGCCGCCGGTCCACGACGAGCTGGTAGTGCGGCACGAGCTCCTCGATGGCGAGGAGCGTCCCCTCCACCTCGGAGGGATAGAGGTTCACGCCCTTGATCACCAGCATGTCGTCCGAGCGCCCGCGGACCCGCGCCATCCGCATCGAGGTCCGGCCACAGGGGCAGGGTGCGTCGGTGAGCGTCGTGATGTCGCCCGTACGGTAGCGGACGAGCGGCAGGGCGCGCTTGGTCAAGGTCGTGAGCACGAGCTCCCCTTCCCTCCCCGGTCCCACGACCTGCTCGGTGGCGGGGTCGATGACCTCCGGTAGAAAGTGGTCGTCCTGGACGTGGAGCCCGTCGCGGACCTCGCACTCGCCCGCGACGCCCGGGCCGATGATCTCCGAGAGGCCGTAGATGTCGTACGCGGGGCAGCCGAGGGCGCGCTCGAGCGAGGCGCGCATGCCCTCCGTCCACGGCTCGGCGCCGAACATCCCGTAGCGGAGCCCGAGCGCGCGCGCATTCCCGCCCTCCGCGGCCAGGCTCTCGGCGATGTGGAGCACGAACGACGGCGTGCCACAGATGCCGGCGGGCGCCAGGTCTTGTAGCAGGAGCCGATGGCGCGCGGTATTGCCCGACGAGACCGGCACGACCGTCATCCCGATGCGCTCGGCGCCGTCGTGGAAGCCGAGGCCGCCGGTGAAGAGCCCGTAGCCGAAGGCGATCTGCAGGAGGTCGCCGCGGCGCGCGCCGGCCGCAGTCATCACGCGCGCCATGACCTCACGCCAGGTCTCGAGGTCGCCCGCCGTGTACCCGACGATGGTGGGCTTGCCCTTGGTGCCGGAGGAGGCGTGCAGGCGTGCGACCTCGCCGAGCTCCACGGCGAAGAGGCCGACCGGGTAGTGGTCGCGCAAATCGGTCTTCCGGACGAACGGCAGGCGCGCCAGGTCGTCGAGCCGCCGAACCTCGACGCCGCCGAGCCGCTCACGGTGGAAGGCGACGCGCTCGACCGCCCAGCCGATCGTCTCGCGGAGCCGTTCGAGCTGGAGCCGGGCGCGCGCGGCGCGCGAGAGCGTCTCGGCCTCGGCGTTCCAGATCACGTGGCCAGGGTGAGGCTCATTCCACGACGACCGACTTGACGAGCCAGTGCTGGCGCTCCAGGAAGCGCGCGACCGCGTCCAGCGTGCGGCCGTCCGCGCTGGCCTCCAGGCTGATGCGATCCGGCAAGATGTGGCGCACGGCCGGATAGCTCACGAGCACCTTCCGGAGCGTCCGCAGTCGTGGGTCGGGACCGAGGAGCCCCTTGCCGCCCGGCGCGTTCCACTCCCCCCGGAACACGAGACGGATGGCTCGGGGCGCACCCGCCGATGCGGTCATCGGACCGCGCGCCCAGCGCGCGCGGTCGCGGCCGCGTATACGGCCAGCGTTCGGTCGATCATCAGCCGGACGTCGAACAGGCACTCGGCGATCTGGCGCGCGCGGCGGCTCATCGCGGCCCGCCGCTCGGGATCCAGCAGCAGGCCGATCACGGCGTCGGCCAGGGCCATCGAGTCGCCCTTCGTGAGCACGCCGGTCTCCCCGTCCCGCACGACCTCCTCGCACCCGGGCGCTCGGACGGCCACCGCGGGCAGGCCGCACGCCGCGGCCTCGGCGAGGACGAGGCCCTGCGTTTCCGTCTCCGAGGCAAAGAGGAACACGTCTGCCGCCTGGTAGCACTGCGCGAGTTCGGCGTGCGCGCGCGCGCCCAGAAAGCGCACCCGGTCACACGCCGCGAGGGTCCCCGCGAGGCGTTGGAGCCGGTCCGCCGCCGTGCCGTGCCCCACCAGCAGGAGGTGGGCCGCCGGGACCGTCGAGGCGACGCGCTCGAACGCCGGCAGGATCCGGTCGACGCTCTTCTCGGGATCGAGGCGCCCGACATAGAGGACGAGCGGCGCGTCGGCGGGCACGGGGAGGCCCGCGCGCGCCGCCCGACGGTCCGCCGGGCGGAACCGGTCGAGGTCGAGGCCCGTCGGGATGACGGCGATCGGGCCGGTCACGCCTCGCGCGGCGAGCTCGTCGCGCGTCACCGCCGACGGCGCGATGACGGCGTCGGCGCGTGCGGCGAAGCGTGTGCTCAGCCGGACCGCGAGCGTCTCGACGACCGGTCGGCCGAGCGGAACGTAGTGCGCGTACTTCTCGTACCGCGTGTGATACGTGAAGACGAGCGGCCGGCCGTGACGTCGCGCGAGCCGGCGCGCGGCCGGCCCCAGGAGGAACGGGTGGTGGGCGTGGAAGACGTCGACGTCGAGCGCCGCCACGAGGCCGGCGACGCGTCGCGAATACGGGACGGCGAGCGCGAACTCGGGATAGGTCGCCGCCGGGATCGAGGGGTAGCGGACGACCCGCGGCCCCGCCGTCTCGCCCCGCGCGAAGCGAGGCCCGAAGACCCACGCCTCGTGACCGGCGGCCTCGAGGCCGGTGCGCAACGTCTCGACCGACGTCGCGACGCCCCCGCAGAACGGCAGATAGTTGTTCGTGAAGAGCGCGACCCGCACCGCCCCTGCCCGCTCAGGCCTTGTTGAACTTCTCGAAGTCCTCCGGCTTGATGTTCTGCAGCCACTCTCGGAGCTCGGCCGGATCGACGGGCGTGGCGGTTTCGGTGCCACGCTCGGTCTTCGCGGGCTCGGCCTCCTTCGACACCTCGAGGCTCTTCGCCTTGCGGACCACCTCTTCGTCGACGTAGATCGGCGCGCCGACGCGCAGCGCCAACGCGATCGCGTCCGAGGGCCGCGAGTCCACCGTGTACTCCGCGGCACCGAGCTGGAGGTGCAGGACGGCGAAGAAGGTGTTGTCCTTGAGGTCGGTCACGACCACCTTGACCACCCGGGCGTCGACGGCCTCGAGGATGTTCTTGATCAGGTCGTGCGTCATCGGGCGCGGCGGGGGCACCTTCTCCAGCTCGAGGGCGATCGCGTTCGCCTCGAAGATGCCTACCCAGATCTGCAGCGAGCGCCGGTCCTCGTCGTCGCGCAAGATGATGATCGGCATGTTCGACACGGCGTCGAGCGCCAGCCCACGAACCTTCATCTCGACAAACATGGAGCCTCCTCCGCGTGCGCCGCGAGCGTCCCTCGCAGGCTGTGCGGGAGCACCTCGCTGACCCGGACGCGCGTTACGTCGCCGACGGACACGCGTCCCTGCCCGTCAAAGTTGACGACACGGTTACAGCGGGTTCGGCCGGAGAGCTCGCCCGCGTTCTTCTTCGACGCCCCGTCGACGAGCACGTCGAGCGTCTGGCCGAGGAGCCGGCGGCTCCGGTCGGCCGCCACCCGCCCGGCCACCTCGAGCAGCCGCGCGTTGCGGCGCGCCTTGACCTCGTCGCCGACCTGGTCCTCCATCTCCGCCGCCGGCGTGCCGGGCCGGCGCGAGTAGCGGAAGACGAAGACGTTGTCGTACCCGATCCCTTCCACCATCTCGAGCGTCTGCTCGAAGTCCGCCTCGGTCTCCCCCGGGAAGCCCACGATCAGGTCGGTCGAGAACGCCATCGCGGGCTCCGCGTCACGGATCTCATCGACCAGCTCGAGGTAGCGCTCGCGCGTGTACCCGCGGTTCATCCGCGCGAGCACCCGGTTCGAGCCCGACTGGAGCGGCAGATGAAAGTATTCGCACACCTTCGGCACCTCCCGCAGAGCGCGGATCAACCGGGGCGTGAGGTTGTACGGGTTGGAGGTGGTGAAGCGGATCCGCTCGATCCCGGCGACCTCGTTGACCCGCTCGAGCAGCGTGGCCAGGTCGGTCGGCGGCGTCAGGTCGCGCCCGTAGGCGTTGACCGTCTGGCCGAGCAGCGTCACCTCGCGGCACCCCTCGGCGGCGAGCCGTCGCACCTCCGCCAGGACCGTCTCGGGCGGGTGACTCCGCTCCCGTCCCCGGGTGCGCGGAACGACACAGAACGTGCAGTGCTTCTCACAGCCCTCCATCACGGTGACGAACGCCCGAAGGCGAGAGGCCGACGGCGGGCGGGCCGTGATCTTCACGAGCGGCCCCTCGCCGGTCTCGAGGACGGGCCGGCGGTCTCGGCGCACCCGCTCGACCAGCTCCGCCACACGCGCGATCGCCGGAGAGCCGAAGACGAGGTCGACCGCAGGCGCGCGGCGCTGAATCGCTCCCTGCTGGAGCTGCGCCATGCACCCCATGACGCCGATGATCAGGTCGGGCTTGCGCGTCTTGAGCTTCCGGAGCTCGCCGAGCTTCGAGAAGACCTTGTCCTCGGCCTTCTCGCGGATCGCGCACGTGTTGACGAGGATCAGGTCAGCTTCGTCTTCGTCCTGGGTGAGCTCGTAGCGCTCGGCGCCGAGCAGGCCGGCGACGCGCTCCGAGTCGTACTCGTTCATCTGACATCCATAGGTGATGAGGTGAAGCTTTGCCATGAGTTATCCGAAAAATCCGGCAGTTGCGTTGACCTGACCGTAGCATCCGCGATACGGGAAGTCAATTTGGCTCCCAAAAGCCTCGGAGGCCGCCGCGGGTGGCCGGTGGGGGGTGTCGGGGGGAACGGCGCTCGCTCCCCCCGACGCGGATCAATCGATCTCGTCCGGACGGCCTCCCTTGCGCGCGGCGGCGGGCTTCCCTTCCCGCCCGCCGTTGCCGCCCTGGCCGTTGCCGCCGAAGGTGAGCGGCGGCTTGACCTCGAACTGGCGCTCGAGGCGGGCCCGCCGCTCCTTCCAACCCTCTTGATACTCGAGCTCCTCCTCGTGGAGCGTCGCCGGCTGTTTGATGCCGTGCGCCAGACGAAACTGGATCGCCAGGTCGGACGCCTGGCGGCGCACCGAGTCCCAAGGCGTGCCGAGTGCGAACTGGTCGGAGATGGCCCCGATGCGCCCCGTGTGGATGTTGACGGAGAGGGTGATCGCGGACAGGATCGGTCCGGACCAGAACGACGTCTGCGAGTTGATCGGCACCGGCAGGATGTGGAGGTTGTGGCTCCCCCGGCAGTCGCCGGCGACCATCGGACACGCCGCCCAGGGCGAGGTGATCTCGCCGGGCGCCGGCCAGTCGCCCTGCGCGAAGGCGAGGAGCACGGGGTCGTCCTTGCCGCCGTAGGTGAACCCCTTCTTCGTCTTGATGTTGTGCAGCCGCTCGGCCGAGCAGATGTAGCCGAGCTGGTCGCGCTCGCCCTGGTCGTTGCGGCTCCAGATCCGCGCGATGACGAAGCGCGACGCACGCGTGAGCCCCTCGATGTCGTAGAGGTCCTCGGGCGCTCTCAGCGTGAGCACTTTCTCTTGAAGTCCCTTCGCGAGCTCCTCCATCTTGCCGTCGAGGGCCTTCTGGTCGCGCGGGTGCGCGCCCGCCTCGATCGCCTGTGCCTTGGTGTCGAGGTCGACGATCTCCATGATGTACCCGCGTTTCATCTTCGACGACGCGATCACCAGGCCGGTGTTGAACCGCGGGAGAAGGTACGCGCCCGTGGCGTAGTAGTTGAACGCCATGGGCTCGGTCTTGTCGGCGAAGGAGACGAGGACCGTCTGCGAGGGGTTGTCCTTGCGCACCGGCAGCGGCAGCGCGACCGTCGCCGGCCCGGCGCCGCGGAGGTTGCCCGTGAAGGCGTCGGCGACCAGGTCCTGGCCCGGGCCGTAGAGGCCGAGCTCGGCGGCCTTGTGCGCGCCCTCCTGGAGGGCGTCCCACATGAGCTCGTCCACGACCGACATATCCACCGACGCCGGCATGATCCCGGTGACGGCGATGTCGTCACCGGTGTGGGTGACGACGAGCGACGTGAAGATGGGCTCGCCGTGGAAGGCGTTGTTCTCGAGGACGAACTTGGCGATGATCGACTTCACCTCTTCGGCCGCGACCACGTGCCCCCCGACGCCGCCGACGTCGGCCTTCGTCGCCTTGATCAGGCGCGGGACCAGCGCTGGGTTCTTGGCGAAGACGTACGCCTTGTGGGAGAAGATGTTCGGCGTGTTGGTGACCGGGATCTTCTCCGCCGACGTGACCGGCAGCCCCGCGAGCTCGTTCCGGGACTCGTGGTACTCCGTCAGCTGGATCGGGTTCGTCGAACCGTAACGCCTGGCGCCCATGCGCGCCTCCTCCGGGGATCGAGGTGGATGATGGTGACTTGACCGAGGATAACGGGGTACACTGGTGGCGTCAAGCAAGAACTTCAAGCTCATGAAATTAATTTCTCAGGCTCCCCGGGAGCTCCGGCTGATGGTCCGGTGCCTCGAGCTCTACTACCGTCAGGCGCGGCCGCAGAAGGAGATCGCCCGGGCGCTCGGCGTCTCCGCGGCGACGGTGTCGCGGCTCCTCAAACGCGCCTACGATGAGGGCTTCGTCCGGGTCGAGCTCGACCTGCCACGCGCCGAGGAGCTCGAGGCGGCGCTCACCGAGCGGTTCGGCCTGCGCGAGGCGGTGGTCGTGGCGGCGGGGGGCCGCGCCGACCTGAAGGAGGAGCTCGGCGCCGCGGCGGCGGCCTACTTCGAGAAGATCGCGTCGAACGGGATCCGCGTGGGGCTCTCGTGCGGGTTTACCCTCTACGAGACGATCCGTCAGCTCCGGGAGCGGCGGTTTCGCGACCTCGCCCTCTACCCCCTCTCCGGCGAGAGCACGCTCAAGATGGTGGACCTCTCCCCGAACACGCTCGTCGGGATGATGGCCGCGAAGTACCGGCCGCACGTGAGCGCGTACGCCCTGCCCGTGCAGCACCTCCTGTCGCTCCGCGAGATCGAGCGGGAGCGACGCCGGCTCCTCCGCGACCCCGAGATCCGGTCGATCTACGAGGCCGCGCAGGCGGTGGACATCGCGCTCGTGGGGATCGGCATGATCGGCGAGCAGACCCCGGGGTTCTGCGCTCTCGCGGAGTCCTACGGCGTCAGCGTCAAGCGGTTGCGTCAGCTCGGGGTCGTGGGCGAGATCAACTACCAGCCCTTCGATGCGGCGGGCCACACGGTGGACCGCCCGGAGCTGCGCGTCCTCATGCACCGGATCCTCTCGGTCGAGGTCGGCCGGCTCCAGACGCTTTCGCGCCGCCCCGACCGCCATGTCGTGGCGATCGCCGGCGGCCGGGCGAAGCTCGACGCCGTGCGCGGGGCCCTCGCCGGCCGCTTCATGAACGTGTTGGTGACCGACGAGGACCTCGCCGCGGCGCTGGTGCGGCGGGCCGCCTGAGGGCGGCCCCTCAGGCGCCGCCGCGCTCTACCGCGGTCTCCTCGAACGCGCCGAGCCGCCTGAACTTCTCGTAGCGCTCCGCGACGAGGGCTTCCGACGACTTCGGCGTGAGGTCCGCCAGCTGATCGCGGAGCGCGGCCCGCACGGCGGCCGCCGACGCGTCCCAGTCGCGGTGGGCGCCGCCGAGCGGCTCGGGGACGATCGCGTCGATGACGCCGAGGCGCAGGAGATCGGGCGCCGTGATCCGCATCGCCGCCGCCGCCTCCGGAGCCTTCGCGGCGTCGCCCCAGAGGATCGCCGCGCAACCCTCCGGCGAGATCACCGAGTAGATCGCGTACTCGAGCATGAGGACGCGGTTGCCCATGCCGATCGCGAGCGCGCCGCCGCTGCCGCCCTCCCCCGTGACGATCGCGACGATCGGCGTGCGCAGCGCGGCCATCGCGCGAAGGTTCCGCGCGATCGCCTCCGCCTGGCCCCGCTCCTCGGCGCCGATGCCGGGGTACGCGCCCGGCGTGTCGATGAGGGCGAGGATCGGCTTGCCGAACTTCTCGGCGAGCTGCATGAGACGGAGCGCCTTCCGGTAGCCCTCGGGGTGCGGCATGCCGAAGTTGCGCGCGATCTTCTCGCGCGTGTCGCGCCCCTTCTGGTGGCCGATGACGACGATGCCCTGGCCCTCGAAACGCGCGAGGCCGCCGACGATCGCCGCGTCGTCTCCGTAGAGTCGGTCGCCGTGGAGCTCGACGAAGTCCTCGAAGAGGAGCCGGAGGAAGTCGCGGGTGTGGGGACGCTTGGGGTGGCGGGCGAGCTGCGTCCGCTGCCAGGCCGTCAGGCTTGCGTAGGTCTTCTGGCGTTGCCGGTGGAGCCGCTCCTCGAGCTTCGCGATCTCCTCGCGGACGTGGGGCGAGTCGTCCTCGGCCTGGAGCGCCGCGATTCGGTTCTCCAGCTCGAGCAGCGGTTCCTCGAAGTCAAGCGCGTCCGGCATACTCCACCGTGACCGTGTCGACGCCCAGGAGCGACTCGACCCTCGCGCAGAGCTCCGGGCTCGCGTCGACGGTGACGCCGCGGCAGCGGACCACGACCTCCTGCGACCCGAGCAGGAGGTGGAGGAACAGCGGGACGCGCCCCGGGTGCGCGGCGCAGACCTGACGGAGCGCGCCGAGCGCGTCGCCCGGCTCCCTGGAGGCCGTCACGCGGATCCGGCACGCGCTCGGCTCGCCGGTGGCGACGCGGTGGCGGGCGCCGTTCGCGGCGAGCGCCGCCTCGAGGGGACGGATGTCCTCGGCGAGCACGACCCGCCCCTTCTCGCCGTCGTCCACCCTGCCCCGTACCAGGAGCGGTTCGCGCGAGTGCAGGCATGCAGCGGCGGCCCTGTAGGGCTCCGGGAACACCGTGACCTCGACCGTCCCGTCCATGTCCTCGAGCGTGAAGAACGCCATGCGGTTACCGCTCTTGGTGGACGTCTCCTTGAGCCCGGCCGCGTGACCGAAGAGGAGCACGCGGGCGGCGTGCCCCTTGGCCGCCAGCTCGGCCGTCGTCGTGAGGCCGAGCGACTCGACGACGGACCGGAAACGGGCGAGCGGATGGCCGGAGACATAGAACCCGAGGACCTCCTTCTCGAAGGCGAGGCGCTGGTCCGGCTCCCACTCCGGCGTCGTCTCGGTCGCCGCCGCGCTCGGCGCGGGCGCTCCGGCCGGCAGGAGGTCGAAGAACGACGCCTGGCCCTCCGCACGGTCGCGCTGCTTGCGCTGGCCGCCCTCGAGCGCGGCATCCGCGGTCGCGAGCAGATGGGCCCGCGTCAGCCCGAGCGAGTCGAAGGCGCCCGCCTTGATCAGCGACTCGAGCACGCGGCGGTTCACGAGACGGAGATCGACACGGGCGCAGAAGTCCTCGAGCGACGTGAAGGGCCCCGCCTCGGCGCGCGCGCGGAGGATGGACTCCATCGCCGCCTCGCCCACGTTCCGGATCGCGGCCAGGCCGAATCGAACCGTATCGCCGGCGACGCTGAACCGCACCGCGGAGACGTTCACGTCGGGCGGCTCGACGCGGATCTCCATCGCGCGGCATTCCTCGATGTACTTCACGATCTTGTCCGTGTCGCCCATTTCCGAGGTGAGCAGCGCGGCCATGAACTCCACGGGGTAGTTCGCCTTGAAGTACGCGGTCTGGTACGCGACGAGCGCGTACGCCGCTGCATGGCTCTTGTTAAAGCCATACCCCGCGAACTTCTCCATCAGCTCCCAGACGCGGTCGGCCTTGGCCTGGCCGATCCCCCGCTCGGCGCACCCGGCGACGAACTTCGCGCGCTGCTTCGCCATGAGGTCGCGGTCTTTCTTGCCCATGGCGCGACGGAGCGTGTCCGCCTCGCCCATGGTGAAGCCCGCCATCTCGGAGGCGATCTGCATGATCTGCTCCTGGTAGACCATGATCCCGCACGTTTCGCGCGTGAACTTTTCCATCGCCGGATGCTCGTAGGTGATCTTCGCGCGGCCGTGCCGGCGCTCGATGAAGTCGGGGATGAGCTCCATCGGCCCCGGCCGGTAGAGCGAGACCATCGCGATCACGTCCGCGAGCCGCTCGGGCCGGAGTCCGCGGAGTGCCTCGCGCATGCCCGACGACTCCAGCTGGAAGACGCCGAAGGTCTTCGCCTCGCTCAGGAGCGCGTACGTCTTCGCGTCGTCAAGCGGCAGCGTGTCGAGGTCGATCTCGATCCCCCGCGCCTCCCTGATGAGGGCCACGGTGTTCGCCAGCACGGTCAGCGTCCGGAGGCCGAGGAAGTCCATCTTGAGGAGGCCGAGCTTCTCGATCGGCCCCATCGCGTAGCCGGTGATCAGCTCCGGCCGCTTGGGGTCCTTGTAGAGCGGGACGTGCTCGTCGAGCGGCTCGTCGGAGATGACGACGGCCGAGGCGTGGACGGAGGCGTGGCGGGTACAGCCCTCCAGCGTGCGCGCGATTTCCCAGAGCTCTCGAACGTGCGGTTGGCTCTTCACCATCTCGGCCAGCGGGAGCGCCTTCTGGTACGCGTCGTCGAGCGTGATGTTGAGGGGGAAGTTCGGGACGAGCTTGGCGATCCGGTCCACGTCGGTGTAGGCCAGGCCGAGCACGCGCCCCACGTCGCGGATCGCGGCCTTCGCGCCGAGCGTTCCGAAGGTGATGATGTGGGCGACCCGGTCGCGCCCGTATTTCTCCGCGACATACCGGATGACCTCGTCGCGTCGGTCGTCGGCGAAATCGATGTCCATGTCGGGCATCGAGATCCGCTCGGGGTTCAGGAAGCGTTCAAAGAGCAGGCCGTACCGGATCGGATCGATGTTCGTGATCCCGAGGCAGTACGCGGTGAGCGAGCCGGCCGAGGAGCCGCGGCCCGGCCCCACGGCGATCCCCTGCTGGCGCGCGTAGTGGATGAAGTCCCACACGACGAGGAAGTACCCCGCGAACCCCATCTTCTCGATGACCGCGAGCTCGTGGGCGAAGCGCGCCTCGATCGCCTCGCCTGGGGCCCCGCCGTAGCGGCGCCGCAGCCCCGCGGTCGCGAGCTCCCGCAGGTAGCTGTCCAGCGTGTGTCCGTCTGGGACGAGGTAACGCGGCAGGTGGAAGGTCCCGAAGTCGAGGGTGAGGTTACAGCGCTCGGCGACGGCCAGCGTGTTGCGGCACGCCTCGGGCAACTCGGCGAAGACGCGGGCCATCTCCTCCGCCGACTTGACGTAGAACTCTTCGGTCGAGAACCGGAAGCGGTTCGGGTCGCCGAGATTCGTGCCCGTCTGAATGCAAAGGAGCGCCTCGTGGGCGCGCGCGTGCCCCCCCTCGAGGTAGTGCGAGTCGTTGGTGCCGACGATCGGCGCGCCGATGGCCTTGGCGATCGCGCGGGTGTCGGCGGTGACCCGCGCCTGCTGCTCGAGCCCGTGGGACTGGACCTCCATGAAGTAGTAGTCTCGGCCGACGACCTCCTGGTACCAGCCCGCGATCTCCTTCGCCTTCTGCGTCTCGCCCTGGCCGAGAAGGCGCGAGACTTCCGAGTTGAGGCACCCCGAGAGGACGACGAGCCCGTCGGCGTGCTGGGCGAGGAGCTCCCGGTCCACCCGGGGCTTGTAGTAGAAGCCTTCGAGGTAGGCCTTCGAGACCAGCTTGACGAGGTTTTGGTAGCCGACGCGGTTCCGCACCAGGACCGTCAGGTGGTTCGCGCCCTCGTAGCCGCCGTCCTGCGAGCCGCGCTCGCGCCGGCTCCCGGGGGCGACGTAGAGCTCGCACCCGAGGATCGGCTTGATCCCGGCCTTCTGGGCCGCAAGGTAGAAGTCGATCGCGCCGAAGAGGTTGCCGTGGTCCGTCAGCGCGATCGCGGGGAAGCGGAGCTCCTTCGCCTTCTGAACGAGCTTCTCGAGCTGCGCCGCTCCGTCGAGGAGGCTGTACTCGGAATGGACGTGGAGGTGGACGAACTCGCTATGCTGCACCGGGGACCCGCTCACTCCCACTCGATGGTGGACGGGGGCTTCGACGAAATATCGAAGACCACCCGATTGACGCCCTTCACCTCGTTGATGATGCGGTTCGAGATGCGCCCGAGCAGGTCGTAGGGGAGCCGCGCCCAGTCGGCCGTCATCGCGTCCTGGCTCATGACCGCGCGGAGCGCGATCACGTGCGCGTAGGTGCGGAAGTCGCCCATCACGCCGACCGTCCGGATCGGCAGGAGCACGGCGAAGGCCTGCCACACCTCGCGCTCGAAGCCGGCCGCGCGCACCTCGTCCTGGACGATCGCGTCGGCCTCGCGCAGGATCGTGAGCCGCTCGGGGGTGACCTCGCCGAGGACCCGGATCGCCAGACCCGGCCCCGGGAACGGCTGGCGCCAGACGATCTCCGGCGGCAGCCCAAGGATCTCGCCGAGCCGCCGGACTTCGTCCTTGAACAGCTCCCGCAGGGGCTCGACCAGCTCGAACTGCATCTTGAGGGGCAGGCCGCCGACGTTATGGTGGGTCTTGATCGTCGCCGACGGCCCCCGGAAAGAGACCGACTCGATCACGTCGGGATAGAGGGTGCCCTGGGCGAGCCAGGCGATCTCACCGAGCTTGCGGGCCTCCTCCTCGAAGACGGCGATGAACTCGGCGCCGATTCGCTTGCGTTTGATCTCGGGATCGGTCACGCCGCGAAGAACGTCCAGAAACCGGTGAGATGCATCGACCTGGATCAGGTTGATCTTGAAGGCGTCACGGAAGGTGTGGCTGACCGATTGCGCCTCGCCCTTTCGCAAGAGCCCGTTGTCGACGAAGACGCACGTGAGCTGATCGCCGATGGCACGGTGGACCAGAACCGCGACCACCGATGAGTCCACGCCGCCCGACAGCGCGCAGAGAACGCGCTCACGGCCGACCTTCTGCCGGATCTCCTCGACCGTCGTGTCGATGAACCCCGCCATGGACCACGTGCGGCGCGCCCCGCAGATGTCGAGGAAGTTGTCGAAGATCTTTCGCCCCTGCGGCGTGTGCACGACCTCAGGGTGGAACTGGACCGCGTAGAGCTTGCGCTGCTCGTCGGCCATCGCGGCGACGGGGCAGTTCGGGGTCGCGCCCAGGGCCGTGAAGCCCTTCGGCGGTCGGAGGACGGTGTCGCCGTGGCTCATCCAGACGGCCAGGCGGCCGTCCGCCTCGAGCTCGACACCCTGGAGGAGCCGGCTCGAGCTCAGCAGATCGACTTCAGCTTTGCCGTACTCACGGCGCTCGGCGGGCACGACGTGGCCGCCGAGGAGATACCCCATCGCTTGCATGCCGTAGCAGATGCCGAGGATGGGGATGCCCGAGTCGAAGAGCGCTTTTGGCGGAAGCGGCGCGGCGTCCTCGTAGACGCTCGCCGGCCCGCCGGAGAGGATGATGCCCTTGTACCCCCCCGCGAGGATCGGCTCGATCGGCCGAGTACAGGAGAAGACCTCGGAGAAAACGCTCATCTCGCGGACCCGCCGGGCGATCAGCTGGGTGTACTGACCGCCGAAGTCCAGGACCGCGATCTTGTCGGCGGCGACCATCGCGGGCGCCCCGCTACCGCGGGCGCCCCAGCTTCTGAGCCTGTTGGAAGACTTTGCCTTCGGTCTTGATCGTCGGAGCGATGATCAACTCCGTCTGCTGAAGCTCGCGGATCGTGCGCGCACCGATCGAGCCCATGCAGGTCCGGATCGCGCCGACCAAGTTGAGCGTGCCGTCCTCGGTGAACGCGGGACCGAACAGGATCTGCTCGAGCGAGCCGGCCACGCCGACCCGGATCCGAGTCCCGCGTGGCAGGTTGGCATGTGGCGTCGCCATGCCCCAGTGGTAGCCCCGGCCCGGCGCCTCGGTGGCGCGGGCGAACGCCGAGCCGATCATGACGGCGTCGGCGCCTGCCGCGAGCGCCTTGCACACGTCGCCGCCCGTCGTCATGCCGCCGTCGGTGACGATCGGGACGTAGCGCCCCCGCTGCTTGTAGTGGTAGTCGCGTGCCGCCGCGGCGTCGGCCGTCGCGGTGACCTGCGGCACACCGAGCCCGAGCACCTCGCGGCTCGTGCACGCGGCGCCCGGCCCGACGCCGATCAAGAGCGCGTCGGCGCCGCAGTCCATGAGCTCCAGGCACGCCTCGTAGGTGACGACGTTGCCGATGATGAGCGGGATCGCTAGCTGCTTCTTCAGCTTGCAGAAGTCGACGGGGGTGTACTCGGTGGCGATGTGACGGGCGGTCGTGACGGTGGACTGGACCACGAAGATGTCCGCACCCGCTTCCTGCGCGATCTGGGCGAAGCGCTCGGCGCGCTGGGGAATCGACGACACGACGGCGGGCCCCCCACCCTTTTTGATCTCGCGGATCCGACGGTGGATCAACTCTTCCTTGATCGGCTCCCCGTAGATCGACTGGATGATCTTGGTCGCCTCGTCCTGACTCGCCGACACGATGCGATCCAGGACGTCCTCGGGGTTTGCGTACCGTGCGAAGATCCCCTCCAGGTTCAGGACGGCGAGCCCGCCCAGGCGGCCCATCTCGATCGCCAGCCTGGGGCCGACGACCCCGTCCATGGCGGCGGCGATGATCGGCAGCTCGAACCGATGGCCCTCGAGCTCCCAGGCGATGTCGACTTCGTTCGGGTTGATCGTCACCGTGCCTGGAACGAGCGCGATGTCATCGAACCCGTACGCGACCCTCGCCTTTCGCCCTCGCCCGACCCACATTCCCATCAGCTCTCCTCCCCTCAGCCCGCCGCCAGTTCCCTGCCCGATCGCTGTATATAGGGATCGGCCCCGTGCCGTCACACTATATTTCGTGTGAGTATACCCGCCGGGCGCGGCGCGTGTCAACGCGCGGGCGTCGCGGGATGCGCTTCCTCGTAGAGGAGCCGCAGCCCCGTGAGCCTCAGGTGGTCGTCGACGCGCTCGACCGTGCGCGCGACCCCCGCGATGAGCACGGCGAGGCCGCCGGTCCCGATCACCTGTGGGCTCCCGCCCATCTCCGCGCGCATCCGATCGACGAGGCCGTCCACGAGCCCGGCGAAGCCGTAGATCGCGCCCGACTGGATATTCGTCGTCGTGTCGCGGCCGATCGCTTCCTTGGGCCGGACGAGCTCGACCCGGTGGAGGCGGGCCGCGCGGCTCACGAGCGCATCGACCGCCGTCCCGAGACCGGGCGCGATCGCGCCGCCGATGAACTCGCCCCGCGCGTTCACGCAGTTAAAGGCCGTCGCGGTGCCGAAGTTGACGACGATGACCGGAGGCCCATACAGAACGCTCCCCGCGAACGCGTCCACGTAACGGTCGGCGCCGACCTCGCGTGGCGCGTCCACGTCGAGCGGCATCCGCGTGTTCACACCCGGCTCGACGACGAACGGCGCCTGGCCGAAATACTCCTCGCACATCCACTCGAGCGTCTGTTGGACGGGCGGCACGACGTTCGAGATCGCGATGCCATGGATGTCGCTGGCCGAGATCCCGCGCGCGCGCAGAAGCGTCTCGATGAACACGCCGTACTCGTCGGCGGTCTGCTCCCGCCGGCTCGTCAGGACCCAGGACACGAGGAGCCGGTCACCGTCGAAGACACCGATCTTCGTGTTGGTGTTGCCGACGTCAGCGACGAGCAGCATGGATCACCTCCGACGCGATCTCGCCCGCGACGACCCGCTGCACCCCCCGGCCGTCGTGTACCAGCAGCGCGCCGTCCACGTCGAGGCCGACGGCCACGCCGCTGAGGGCGTCCACCCTGACCGGGCGCCCGATGGTCTCACTCCGTGCGAGCCAGCGCTTGCGCACCTCACCGAAGCCGTGCGACTCGAGCCGCCAGCGCCACGCGTCGAACTCTTCGAGCAGCGTCTCGAGCAGCGCATCGCGGTCGGGCGCCCGGCCCGTCTCGATCGCCACCGAGGTGGCGCGGTCGGCGAGCTCGGCGGGAAAGGCGCGCTGCGCCAGGTTCACGCCCACGCCAGTGACCATTGTAACGGCCGTGGGTGGCGTGCCGATTCGGGACTCCACCAGGATGCCAGCGATCTTGCGACCGTGTGCAAGGACGTCGTTCGGCCACTTCAGCCCGGCCTCGATGCCCGTGGCACGACGGAGCGCCTCGGCGACGGCCACGGCCGTTGCGATCGAGAACGTCGCCAGGAGCGTCGGCGCCACTCTTGGCCGGATCAGGATCGAGGCGAGCAGACTCATCCCGGGGGCGTCGGTCCACGTCCGGCCCCGTCGGCCTCGCCCCGACGACTGGTGGTCCGCGACGACGACCGTGCGATCGGGGGCGCCCTCGGCCGCGAGCGCAAACGCGGTCGTCTGCGTGGATTCGACGACCGAGAAGCGGACAATCGGCGCCCGGCTAACGGTCACCGACCCAGTCCAGGCTCGCGGTGAGCTTCGCGCGGCGCGCCTCCTCGGCGGCGAGCCGTTCGCGCTCGCGCGCGACGATCTCGGCCGGGGCGCGGTCGACGAAATCCGGGCGGGCGAGCTTCGCCCGGAGGAACTCGACGCTCTCGGTGACTCGCCTGATCTCCTTCTCGAGCCGCGCGCGCTCCGCGGCGAGGTCGACGACCCCGGCCAGCGCGACGTAGACCTCCGAGCCCGCCACGACGGCGAGGGCCGAGTTCGGCGGCCGGCTCGCGTGCGGATCGATCCGGAGCCGCGCGCGCGCCAAGGTGTCAATGAGGGGGCCGGTGGCGGTGAAGAGCGTCTCGGCGCCGCGTGCCGGACGCAGCGTGGCGGTGAGAATCACGCCGGGCGCAATCCGCATCTCGCCGCGGATGTTGCGGATCGCGGTCACGACGTCCATGACGGCGCCCATCTCGCGCTCCGCGGTCGGGTCGTGCTGCTTCCGCACGGCCTTCGGGTAGGGCGCGATCATGATCGACTCGCCCTTGTGCGGCAGCCGTTGCCAGACCTCCTCCGTGACGAACGGCATGAACGGGTGCAGAAGACGCAGCGTCGTCTCGAGCACCTCCACCAGCGTGTGCTGGGTCCGGAGGCGCTCGGCAGGCTCGACGGCGCGGTAGAGGGAGAGCTTGGCGAGCTCGAGGTACCAGTCGCAGTACTCGTGCCACAGGAACTGGTACACGGCCGACGCGGCGTCGTTGAATCGATAGCGCCGGAGCGCCGTGCGCACCGCACCGATCGTCGCGGCGAGCCGGCTCCGGATCCAGCGGTCGGCGAGCGCCGGCTCGACCTTCCGTGCGTTGGCCGCGTCGTAGCCGTCGAGGTTCGACAGCACCAGCCGCGCCGCGTTCCAGAGCTTGTTGGCGAAGTTCCGGTACCCCTCGATCCGCTCGTCGCTGATCCGGATATCGCGCCCGAGCCCGGCGAGCGCCGTCAGGGTGAACCGAAAGGCGTCCGTGCCGTACTTGTCCATCACCTCCAGCGGATCGGCGACGTTGCCCTTCGACTTCGACATCTTCTGGCCTTCCGCATCACGGACCAGGGCGTGGATATACACGTCGTGGAAGGGCACCTGCTGCATGAAATGCAAGCCCAGCATCGCCATGCGGGCGACCCAGAAGAAGAGGATGTCGAATCCCGTGACGAGCACCGAGGTCGGATAGTACGTTCGCAGCGTCGGCGTGTCGTCCGGCCACCCCATCGTCGAGAAGGGCCACAGGCCCGAGGAAAACCACGTGTCGAGCACGTCGGGATCCTGGCGCACAGGCCCGCCGCAGCTCGGGCACGTCGCGAGGTCCGTGCGAGAGACGTGGACCGCGTCGCAGCGGTCGCAGTGCCAGGCGGGGATCCGGTGGCCCCACCAGAGCTGACGCGAGATGCACCAGGGACGGATGTTCTCCATCCAGTGGTAGTACGTCTTCGTCCAGCTCCTCGGGATGATTTTGATCCGGCCGTCGCGAACCGCCTTGATCGCGGGCTCCGCCAGCGGCTTCGTGCGCACCCACCACTGCTTGGACACGAGCGGCTCGACGACGGTCTTGCACCGATAGCAGACGCCGACCGTATGGCGATAGGGCTCGATCCGTTCGACCAGCCCGAGCGCCTTCATGTCGTCGACGATCCGCTTCCGGCACTCGAACCGATCGAGCCCGGCATAGCGACCGGCAGCCGCCGTCATCCGGCCGTCGAACCCGATCACGGTGCGGATCGGCAGGCCGTGGCGCTTCCCGATCTCGAAGTCGACCGGGTCGTGACCGGGCGTGACCTTGATGACCCCGGTGCCGAACTTGGGGTCCACCGCCTCGTCGGCGACGACGCGGACCGACACCGTCCCGTCGACCGACGGAACCTCGAGTGTCTTTCCGACATACTGGGCGTAGCGCTTATCCTTGGGGTGCACGGCGAGGCCCGTGTCGCCGAGCTTCGTCTCCGGGCGCACCGTCCCGAGCGTCAACGGCCCGTATTTGATATAGACGAACTCGGCGTCGCGCTCCTCCCGCTCGACCTCGAGGTCGGAGAGCACGGTCTGACACCGCGGGCACCAGTTGACGATGTAGTCGTCGCGGTAGATCAAGCCCTCTTCCCAGAGCCGCACGAACGCCTCGCGCACGGCCCGCGACAGGCCCGGGTCCATCGTGAAGCGCTCACGCGACCAGTCGCAGGAGGCGCCGAGGCGCTTGAGCTGGCGGATGATGGCACCGCCCGTCTCCTCCTTCCACCGCCAGGCGAGCTCCAGGAAAGCCTCGCGGCCGACGTCGTGGCGCGTTTTTCCCTCGGCGGCGAGCTGGCGCTCCAGAATGACGTGGACGGCGATCGACGCGTGGTCCGTCCCCGGCAGCCAGAGCGTGTTGAAGCCGTCCATCCGCTTCATCCGGACGAGCACGTCCTGGAGCGTGTTGTTCAGCGCATGGCCCCAGTGGAGCGCCGCCGTCACGTTGGGCGGCGGGATGACGATCGAGAACGGCTTGCCGGCTCCAGCCGGGTCGGCGCGGAAGTAGCCGCGCGCCTCCCAGACGGGATACCAGCGCTTCTCGACGTCGGACGGCTCGTAGCGGTCGGGGATTGACGCTGTGGGCTGGCTCACGGCGCCACCTGGGTTGCGCGGATGAGACGCCAGCCGTCCGCCGTCCAGCGGAACACGAGCTCCCACGGCGTGCGCTCCTCCGATGCCGGGACCGACACCGTCCGCGGCGTCGGCCCGTCCTCCGGCGCATCGCATGCAGACTCCGCGCGGAGCGCCGCTGGGAGGCGCCGCCTGAGCCGGGCGTCGGGCACGAGCGTCGTCAGCGTCGTCTGATCGCCGCCGCCGAGCGCCTCGAAGAGGCGCCAGACGGTGGCGTGCAGCTCTTGGTGCCAGGGCTGATGGTACGTGCGGGTCGGCCGCGCGAAGACGCCCGTGTCGGTGGCCAGTCGGTAGACGTCTTCGGCCTCGGTCTGCGCCTCGCATCCGGGCGTCCAGCCCGGATAGTGCAGCTCGTAGCGCACGCGGATCTCGTTTGGTCGAACCGCGTAGGATCGCACGACCAGCCCCAGGGGGAAGACCTCCGCCGTGGACCACACGACGCGGACCGAATCGCCCACCTGACGCGCGAGCTCGAGGCGGAGCGCGCGCGTGCCGCGCCCGGACGGCGCGCCCTCCCACGCGGTAATGAACTGCGGCGCCCCGTTCGCCGCGGGGGCGGCAGGGTAGACGACGGGCTGGCCCTCGCGGTGGATCGTCGTGAGGAGCGCGGCCTCACCGCGGAGGCGCCCGTACACGCGCACCGTGCTCACGCCCGGCGCATCGGCGAGCCGAAACGCGCCCACGATCAGGCGATCGACGCCGACGACGCCGAGCATCGCGCCGCCCCACACGTCGCCGAAGGCGTCGAGACGGTCCTGCAGGAATCCCGGAGACGCAAACGGTCCGCCACTCGCGAGGCTCTCCACGATCTCCTCGTCCAGCAGCGCGTACATCTCACGAAAGGCGTCGGCCGTCAGCTCCCCACTCGTCTGCGCACGGGCCTGCCGGGCGAGCGCGAGCTCGCGGAAGCGGTCGAGCCGATCGGGCACGCCCGCCGCGCCGACGGCGGCGGCGCCGAGGCCGGCGAGCGCCGCGAGGGCGAGCGCGACCGTCAGGAGCGGCTGCGAGGGTCGGTACACGGGGCTATGGTACAACAGAGCGGTGAGGTCGCTCGTCCTCGACCGGTACATCGTGCACGAGCTCATCCCGCCCTTCGCGCTCGGCGGCGCCCTCTTCACATTCTTCCTCATCATCGACCGGATCTACCACCTGACCGACCTGGTCGTCACGAAAGGCGTGCCGTTCTACCTTGTCGTCCAGCTCCTCGTCTACATGCTTCCGTCCTTTCTCGCCCACACCCTGCCCATGGCGCTTCTGGTCGCGATCCTCCTGGCCGGCGGTCGTCTGGCCGGCGACCTGGAGATCATCGCGCTCAAAGCGGTGGGGGTGAGTGCGTTCCGACTCTTCCGGCCGGTGCTCGCGGTCGCCCTGGTCGTCACGGCGATCACGGCGGGCCTCACGCTCGTCGTGAACCCGGTGGCCAACGGCGAGTTCCAGCGCCAGTTGTTCAAGATCGTCCAGGCGCGCGCGGCGAGCGGGCTCCAGGAGCGCGTCTTCAACACGACCTTCGGGGACGTGATCATCTACGTCGAGGACGTGAGCGCGTCCCAGGTTGCCCTGCGCGGGCTGCTGGTCTCGGACGAGCGCGACCCGAAGCTCTCCCGGATCATCACGGCGCGCGAGGGACGGCTCTTGACCGACGAGGTGAACCGGCGCATCACCCTGCGCCTGCTGAACGGCGGCGTGAGCGAGGCCGACGTGATGCCGGCGGGTCCCCCGAGGAGCCTGTCGAAGGACGTGACCTCGGGCGGCGCGGCGACCGGCGCCCGCTATCGCTACACCCTCTTCGGCGTGTACGACCTGAGCCTCTCGGTGGACTCCCCCCTGAAAGGCGCGCCGCGTGGCGAGAAACCGGAGAAGGACCTGACGCTCACCGAGCTCACCGCACGGGTCGCCGAGCTCTGGGCCGACCGGCACGGGCGGGCGCCCTATCTGATCGAGCTCCACAAGCGCTTCGCGCTGCCGCTCGCCGCGCTGGTCTTTGCGCTCGTCGCGTTCCCGCTCGCGATCCGCTCCCATCGCGGGGGCCGCTCCGTCGCCTTCGCGGGGAGCCTCGCGATCCTCCTCACCTATTACGTCGTCATGACCTCGCTCGAGGGCGCGGCGCTTCGGCTGCAGATCCCCACGGGGATCGCGATCTGGACGCCGAACGTGCTCTTCGCGCTCCTCGGCGTCGGCTTCCTCGTGGCGACGGCCCGTGAGTGGCGCCTGCCCGCGCTGCCGCTCTTCTGGCGCCTGCTGGACGCGCTCACCGATCGGGCGTCACGCCGCGGCGCGCGCCGCGGGCGGCTTCCGGGGGCACACCCGACACATGACTCGACGCACCTCGTCGACCGCTATCTCATCCGCGAGTACCTGACCTTCGTGGCGCTGGGGCTCGCCGTGGCGGCCGTCCTTTTCGTGGTCGTCGACCTCCTGCAGACGCTCGATCGGTACCTTCGAATCAAGCCGCCGTTCCTCTACATCGCGGAGCACTTCGCGTATCGCGTGCCGGCGGCGCTGCACGACGCGCTCCCCGCGATCGTGCTGGTCGCGACGATCTTCCTCTATCTGACGCTCTCCAAGCATCACGAGCTGACCGCCCTGAAGGCGGCCGGCGTGAGTCTCTACCGCGTGAGCGTCCCGATCGTGGGGCTCGGAGTCGCGGTGGCGATCGGTGCGGGGCTCTTCCAGGAGCTGGTGCTGCCCGGGCTGAACGAGCGCGGCGAGGAGGTGGACCGCGTGAAGATCCGCGGCCAGGCGCCCCGGCATCTGCAGTCGCGGCTTCGCCTCTGGATGCGCAGCTCCGACAGCCGCTTCTACCGGGTCGAGCTCCTGCATCCGGGAACCAACGACATGTACGGCGTCACGATCCTCGAGATGGACCGCGAGTTTCGCCTCCTCGAACGCCTCGACGCGCGCCGCGCCCACTGGACACCGGCGGGCTGGGAGCTCAGCGAGGGCGCGTTTCGCGAGCTCGGTGCCGACGGGAAGGTGCAGACCGTGCCGTTCGTGTGGACCGCGCTCGATGCCAAGGAGGAGATCGACGACTTCATCCGGATCCAAAAGCCGGTGACGTCCATGAGCTATCTCGAGCTCAAGGATTACGTGGCTCAGCTCGAGGCGGCGGGCTTCCAGGTTCGCAAGTATCTCGTCGAGCTGTACTCGAGGCTCTCGTTCCCCCTCGTCAACCTGGTCATGGTCCTCGTGGCGATTCCCTTTGCGCTCCAGTCGCCGCGCGGTGGGCGTCTGTTCGGTGTCGGCCTCGCGCTCGCGATCCTGGCCGGCTACCTCGTCGTTCACTACGTCGCGCTCGCCTTCGCCCGCGCCGATCTCCTGCCACCCTTCCTTGCCGCGTGGACGGCGAACATCATCTTTCTCGGGATCGGCGTCTCGCTCCTCCTTCGCGCGCGGACGTAGTTAAGGTCGGGGGGAGCGACGCCGCTCCCCCCGACACCCGCGCGAACGGCTACTTGGACTCTACAAGCGCGCGGAGCGCCTCTTCCAGACGCTTCTGCTCGGCCCCATAGGTCGCCCAGTCCCCACGACGGAGGGCATCCTGGGCTCGGCTCCAGATCTCCCACGCCCGCTGGGCGAGCTGGCGCGCCGCTGCCGCCTCGAGCGCCGTCGGGGGCGGTGCCCCCGCCGCGCGCGCCGGACCCGGGGCGCGGCCGCCGAAGATGCGCGCGAGCGACTGCTGGAGGGTCGGCTCCATCGCGATCTGATTGCCGTAGGAGACGATCACGCGGCGGAGCTCGGGCAGGGCTCCCTGCTCCGACGCGGCGAGATAGAGCGGCTGGACGTAGATCAGCGACTGGTCGAGCGGGATCGCCAGGAGCGAGCCGCGGATGACGGTGGAGCCACGCTGGTTCCAGAGCGACAGCTGCTGAGAGATCACCGGGTCCTGATCGATCCGCGCGTCGATCTGCCGCGGGCCGAAGACCAGCTTCTGCTTGGGGAAGTCGTAGACGAGCAGCTTGCCGTAGTTCGGCGGATCCGAGCGCGCGGCGAGCCAGGCGATCATGTTGTCGCGCCGGCTCGGGTTGTAGAGCGTGAGAAGGATGAACTCCTCCTTCTTCTCGCCCGGGAGTCGCATGATCGTGTAGTACGGCTCCATTTCCCGCTCACGCCCGTCGATAGTCCGCGGCGGCACCGTCCAGAGGTCCTCCTTGTTGTAGAAGACCTGGGGATCGCGCATGTGGTACGTGGCGTACTTTCGCGCCTGGATCGCGAAGAAGTCTTCGGGGTAGCGCAGGTGCGCGCGCAGGTCCGCGGGCAGCGCGTCGAGCGGCTGGAGGAGACCGTGGAACGCGCGCGCGTACGCACGGACGATGGGGTCGGTCGGATCCGCGAGGTAAAAGCGCACCGTCCCGTGATAGGCGTCGATCGTCACCTTCACCGAGTTCCGCACGTAGTTGCCGACGCCGGGGACCGGGTCGGAGTAGGGGTAGCGAGTCGTCGTCGTGTAGCCGTCGAGCATCCACACGAGCCGTCCGTCGTTGGTGACGACTATGTAAGGATCGCGGTCAAATCGAAAGAATGGAGTGATCTGGCGGACCCGCGGCAGGACGGCGCGGTAGATCATGATCCGGCTCTCGGCGGTGAGGTCATTGGCGAGGAGGATCTTGATCTCGCCGAAGCGGATCGCGAACAGGAGCTTGCGGGCGAAGGTCCCGAGGGGGATCCCGCCGGTGCCGGCGTAGGTCGTGTAGACGTTCGCGTCGCCCGACGGGTAGTTCAGCTCCTGCTGCCGCGTGCGCACGAGCGCGTATTCGTTCGACACTTCGCCGAAGTAGATCTCGGGTCGCGTGATCGCCGGGAAGCCGCCCGTCGACTGCGGCGGGATGTCCTTCACCAGGAACTCGGGCAGCCCCTCGGGCGTGATCCGGTTGACGGGCCCGACCACGACGCCGTAGCCGTGGGTGAAGGTCAGGTGCTCGTTGATCCAGATGCGCGATTGCAGGTGCGCGTACGAGAGCTGGCGTGGGGAGAGCATCAGCTGCTTGTACTCACCGTTGAGCGTGTACCGGTCGTTGTCGACGTCGACGAATTTGTAGTAGGTCCGGATCTCCTGGAGCTGACCGAAGGTCCGCAGCAGTGGGCGGTGGTCCCAGAGACGGATGTTCTCGATCGTCGGCGCGTTCCGCTCGAGGGCGCGGGCGTCGAGGGTCTCGTCGGCCGGGAAGCTACGCTCCTCGATGCGGTCGAGCCCGTACGCCTGGCGCGTCATCCGGATGTTGTGCTCGATGAACGGCCGCTCGGCGACGAGCTCGTTCGGCGTTACGCTGAACCGCTGCAGCAGTGTCGGGTAGATGCCGAGGCCGATCACCCAGACCAGCCCGAGCACGATCAGGCCGCCCACCACGAGGCGGACGCCCGGGCGCGCGATCTGCGCCAGACACGCCGCGGCGGCGACGCCGCTCACCACCGCGAGCACGCTGAGCGCGGGGAGCGACGCGTGGATGTCCGTGTACGAGGCGCCGAACACGATGCCGCGGGGGGAGAAGACCAGCTCGAACCGGTCGAGCCAGAAGCCCACGGCCTTGAGTGCCAGCGCCAGCGCGCCGAGCGCCAGCAGGTGCGTCCGAGCGCCCACCGCCAGCCGCGGGCCGCGGGTCGTGAGGACCAGGCTCCGCTGCAGGATGTAGACGACGAGGGTCAGGACGATCGTGCTCACGGCCAGCGTGACCGCCCAGCCGTACAGGAGACGCCAGAACGGGAGGACGAAGACGAAGAACGCGAGGTCGCGACCGAACAGCGGGTCCGCGCCGCCGAACTCCGTGGCGTTGAGGTAGCCGAGTAGCGTCTCCCAGTGGGCCGTCGCCCGCAGCCCCGCCACCAGGGCGATCATGAAGAGCACGAGGGGGAGGAAGCGCCGGATGAGCGGCTCGATCACCACCCGCCCCGGCAGGCCGAGCTGGTCCTCGAGCTCCCAGATCACGTCGGGCGCGGCGGTGCGCGCCGCCAAGGTCAGGTTGATGTAGAGGAAGATGAGAACCGTGAGCGCCAGGCTCGTGAAGAGCGCGCCGCGGAGCGCGAGCGTCGTGGTGAAGACCTGGGTGTAACCGACCTCCTGGAACCAGAGCCAGTCGGTGTAGAGCGGGACGAGCTGCGCGATGAGGCCGAGCGCCAGGAACACGAGGAGCAGCAGGCCAACGGGCTGACCGCGGTTCATGGCGCCCCGACGCGGACGCTCAGGTGCCGTGGGTCCAGGAGGTCAGGTACGCACGTTGCGCGGGCGTCAGCTCGTCGATCTCGACGCGCATCGACGCGAGCTTGAGGCGGGCGATCTCGCGGTCGATCTCGCGCGGCACGGGGTGCACCTTCTTCTCGAGCGTTCGGCCGTGCTTGACCATGTGCTCGGCGGACAGGGCCTGGTTGGCGAAGCTCATGTCCATGACCGCCGCGGGGTGCCCCTCGGCGGCGGCCAGGTTGATGAGCCGCCCCTCGCCGAGGACGTAGATCCGCCGGCCGCTCGAGAGCGTGTACTCCTCCACGAACGGGCGGATCGTCCGCCGCTCGCGCGCCATCGCGCCCAGCGTCGCGAGGTCGATCTCCACGTTGAAGTGACCCGAGTTGGCGACGATCGCGCCGTCCTTCAACCGCCCGAAGTGGTCGCTCGACATGATGGTCGTGTTACCCGTCACCGTCACGAACACGTCGCCCACCTCGGCCGCCTTGGCCATCGGCATCACCTGGAAGCCGTCCATGACGGCCTCGAGCGCCCGCAGGGGCTCGACCTCGGTGACGATCACGTGGGCGCCCATACCCTTGGCGCGCGTCGCGACGCCCCGACCGCACATCCCGTAGCCCGCGACGACGACGGTGCGACCGGCCAGGAGGATGTTGGTGGCGCGCAGGATGCCGTCGATCGTCGACTGACCGGTGCCATAGCGGTTGTCGAAGAGGTGCTTGGTGTCGGCGTCGTTCACGGCGATGACGGGAAACGCGAGGACGCCGTCGCGCTCCATGGAACGCAGCCGGATCACGCCCGTCGTCGTCTCCTCGGTGCCGCCGATGACGTCGCCGAGCAGGTCCTTGCGGCCCCCGTGGAGCTGGGAGATGAGATCGGCGCCGTCGTCCATGGTCACCTGAGGACGCGTCGCCAGCACCGCCTCGATGTGTCGGTAGTAGCGGGCGTGGTCCTCGCCCTTGTGCGCGTACACGGCGATGTCGTACTCCTTCACGAGGGCCGCGGCGGTGTCGTCCTGTGTGGAGAGCGGGTTCGACGCGCACAACGCGAGCTGGGCGCCACCGGCCTTGAGGGTCAGCATGAGCACCGCCGTCTCCGTGGTGACGTGCAGACACGCGCCGACACGAATACCCTTGAGCGGCTGCTCTTTGGCGAAACGCTCCCGCACCGACCGCAAGACGGGCATCGACTGCTCGGCCCATTCGATCTTGAGCCGCCCCGCGGCGGCCTGCGCGATGTCCTTGACGTCGTGTTCAACCATGCCTGCTCTTCGTCCCTCCGTCCTGGACTCGAGCCAGGGTCATGGCCTTACAGACCCGCGTCGTCGCGCAGGTCCTTCGCGCGATCGGTCCGTTCCCAGGTGAACGCGGGCTCCGACCGTCCGAAGTGCCCGTAGGCCGCCGTTTGCTTGTAGATCGGTCGGCGCAGGTTCAGGTACTTGATGATCCCGGCCGGCGTGAAATCGAAGTGGCGGCGGATCAGCTTCTCGAGGACCGCGTTCGGCACCTTGCCCGTCCCGAACGTGTCGACCATGATCGAGACCGGATCGGCGACGCCGATCGCGTACGCGACCTGGACCTGCGCGCGGGCCGCGAGGCCCGCCGCGACGATGTTCTTGGCGACGTGGCGCGCCATGTAGCACGCCGATCGATCCACCTTGGTCGGGTCCTTTCCCGAGAACGCGCCGCCGCCGTGCGGGCACGACCCGCCGTACGTGTCGACGATGATCTTGCGTCCGGTGAGCCCCGTGTCGCCCATCGGCCCGCCCGTCACGAAGCGGCCCGTCGGATTCACGTGGAAGACGCACGTCTTCTGGTCGAGGAGCTCCGGCGGGACGGTGGGGACGATCACGTGCTCGACGATTTCCGCACGGAGTCGCTCGGTCGTGACGTCCGGGCTGTGCTGGCACGACACGACGACCGTCTCGACCGCGCGCGGCTTGCCGTCGACGTAGCGGACCGTCACTTGCGACTTGCCGTCGGGGCGCAGGTAATCGAGCACACCCTTCCGCCGGACCTCGGCGAGGCGCCGGACGAGCGTGTGAGCGAGCATGATCGGCAGCGGCATCAGCTCCGGTGTCTCGGTGCACGCGTAGCCGAACATCAGCCCCTGGTCGCCGGCCCCGAGCGCGTCGACGCCCATGGCGATGTCCGACGACTGCTCGTCGATCGCCGCGATGATGCCGCACGTCTCGTAGTCGAAGCCGAACTTGGCGCGGGTGTAGCCGACGTCGCGGATCGTGTCGCGCGCGATGCGCGGGATGTCCACGTAACAGGAGGTCGTGATCTCGCCCGCCACGACGACGAGCCCCGTCGTCAGCAGACACTCGCACGCCACCCGGCCCGTCGGGTCCTGGCCGATGATCGCGTCCAGGACCGCGTCGGAGATCTGGTCGGCAATCTTGTCGGGGTGACCTTCGGTCACCGACTCCGACGTAAACAGGTATTCGTCGCGCGCCATCGCATCCTCCGGAATCGCAGTCGAGTTGTGCCACTCTAACATGGCGCTCCGTGCCCCTCAACACGCACGAGCGCGTGTCGCACCTCACGCGAGCCGCCGCTTCACCTCGTCGAGCAGCGGCACGGGCCACGGGTCTACCCCGCGCGCGAGCGCCGCGTAGTAGCTCACCCACATCCCGACATACGCGAGCGCCAGGAGCCGTCCGGCCCGGCCGGTCCCGCGCGCCCAGCACTCGCTCACGCCCCCCGCCGCCGGGCCGATCAGCTCGTGGAGCATGGCGAAGCGTCGCGCGATCTCCGGGGGCTCGGCGTCCTCACGGAGGAAGACGAGGTGTCGACCGCGCGCGGCGGGCCCGCGCCACGCCTCGATCTCGTTGTGGTTCATCTCGGGCACCGTGCCGGCCAGCGCCAGGAGCTTGGCGTTCTCCTCGAGGTCGGTCTTCCACCGGTACGCGACCGCACCCGTCGCCGGCCCGCCGTAGATCGCCGGGAGCCGATCGCCGATCGCCAGCGCGAGCCGCTTGGCCTCGTTCTGCGCCGTCGGGCGGGCCGGCCCGAGCCCGGGCACGAGGGACTCGAGGCGGGTCACCGCCTCCGCGAGCTCCGCATCCGTCGCGACGGGCACGTCGGCGTCGATGAGCGCCCGCGCCAGAGCGAAGAAGAGGTAGCCGAGGGCCATACGCGGCATGAGCCCGCCGGGCAGGCGCACGTGCGGGAGCCGGTGCGACGTCGCGAGCTCGCCGAGACGCCCGCCCGCGCTGAGCGTCACGACCGGGGCGCCGCGCGCGAGCGCCGCGTCCACCGCCGACAGCACCTCCGCCGTCTCGCCGGAGTACGACACGGCGACGACGAGGGCGTGCTTGCCCGCGGCCGCCGGGAGGCCGTAGCCCCGGTGGACGAGGATCGGGACGTCGAGCTCCGGGAGGCTCGAGGCCGCGACGAGATCGGCGCCGCTCGCCGAGCCCCCCATCCCGGCGACGATGATCAGCGAGGGGCGCAGGCGCGGAGCGGGCGGCTCACAGCGAAGCGCGAGTGCCTCACGACACTGGGTCGGGAAGGCGGTCAGGATCTCCGCCACACGGTGGGGATCGCTCTGCTGGACGGCGCGGGAGTCGTCGAGGTTCACAGCCGCTCCAGCGTGATGGAGGCGACGAGCTCGCGCGTCTCGCCGGCGTGGAGCCCGACCGGCCAGACGACGAGGAGCGCCGTCCCCTGGTAGATCCGCTCGAAGCCGGCCTCGGACACCGACACGGTCTGGACCGGGCCCCAGGCGAGCTCGGCGACGGGCGCCCAGGCGAGACGTGCGCGTACGCCGATCCATTCATCCACCAGCGCCACGCCCGCCAGGTCCCGCTCGCGACCCGTGCTGCCGAGCGAGGGCCGGCCGGTCGCGGTCAGGTACCGGCCGGGGGCGTCCCCCGCCGTGAGCGCGAGGTTCCACTGGACCGCCCAGCGCCCCGCCAGGGGCGTGGCGTCCGGCGTGGCGAGCCGGTAGCGCACCTCGACGGTCGCATCGCGGATGGTCACCGCCTTCTCGACGCTCACCGGGGCCCCGGCGCCTCGGGTGAACGTGACGGCAATGGCTCCACCCGTCGCGCTCACCGTGCAGGTGAGCGGTTCGGCCGCGAGCGCGAGGCGCGCCCGCTCCCAGGGCGACACGGGGTCGAGCGGCGTCGTGCCGGCGTCGAACCAGCCGTCCAGAAGCGAGCCGCGGCGGACCTCGTCGTAGGTGAGCAGCGCCTCGAGCCCCGCTTCCTTCGGCGCGGGCGCGTCGTGAATGGTCTTCACCCCCGCCGCGCCGTTCCGCGGACCCTGCGCGCGAACCTGGGCGTGATACGCCTCCGGGCGGCGCGCCAGCACGTCGCCCACGTCGAGGTCGCGCGCGAGGTAGCCGAGCTCGGTGAGCGCGCCACCCAGCGCCGGGTTGAACGTCAGCGTGAGGTCCCGCGTCCTCACGTAGACCTCCTCCCGACCGTCGCCGTTGCCGTCCTCGCGCGTCCACGCGGGTGTGGGCAGGGCGCCCGACTCGGCGAGACACCGTTCACACTCGAGGAGCGCGCTCTTCACGGCCCGACGGAGGTGCGGCAGATAGCAGCCGCCGAACACCCCGTGCCAGTAGGCGTCGTTGGCCTGGCCCCGCCAGAGCGCGATCTGCGCCTCGCGGAGGCGGCTGTCGTGGGGGGCTCGCGCGAGGGCGCCACGGACGGCGCCGGACAGGCGGAGCATCTTCCAGTAGGTGTCGGCCACCTCGGGGTACCTCGCGAGGAAGTTGCGCCAGAAGCCGCCGCGCAGGAGCTCGGCGTGCTCGGCGTCACCGCCGAGCCGCTCGAGGGCGTCCTTGGCGCGCTCGAGCCTCCGCCGAGCGGCCGGCGGGAGCACCCATTCGCCCATCTCTCGGTACGAGGCCGTGGGCAGGTAGACGCGGTCCGTCGCCTCCACGCGGTCGACGATGTCGGAGAGCGTGACGAGGTCGAGCCACTCGGTCGCCAGGAGACGGTCGAAGAACCGGTCGAGCCATCCCTTCTCGTACACGTGCGCGTGCGTCCCGGGCCAGACGCCGAACTTCTCGCCGTCGTCCACCATCGTCACCGCCGGAACCCGGCCGCGGCGGGCGGCGAGATACTCGAGGCTCGCCTCGACCCCCGCGAACGGGATCAGGTAGCGAAGCCGCTGGCTGATCGGGAAGACGCGGAGCCGGACGCCCTGATCCTCGGTGAGGTAGTACCCCCCGAGCGTGTCGGGGTCGAGGCCGGCGAGGGCGAAGTGGCTGTCGTCCACGAGCACGTACTCGACCCCGGCCTCGGCCAGCACGCGTGGCAGGTGCGGTTCCCACACGCGCTCGGCGAGCCACATCCCGCGCGGGCGGATCCCGAGGTGGGTCTTGAGGAAGGCGGTGAGGCGCTCGATCTGGCCGAACTTGTCGTGGTCCGGGAGGACGGCGAGGATCGGCTCGTAGAATCCACCCGTCAGCAGCTCGACCTGGCCACCTCCGGCGAGCGCGGCGAGCAGGTCGAACGTGCGGGGCGCCCGCTCGCGCAGCCACTCGAGCAGGCTGCCCGTGCAGTGCACGACGAGCCGGACCTCGGGCCGCGCGTGCAGACGCTCGAGGAACGGATGATAGGCGCGCTCCGTCGCCTCGACGAGCACGTGGTCGAAATTCCCGATCGGCTGGTGATTGTGGATCCCGAAGCAGAACGCCAGCCGGTCATGCGTCACGGGGCCTCTACTCTTTCTCCAGATCGCGGTGCACGACGTTCGGCGTGTAGCCGAGCTCATCCAGGAAGCCTCTGAGCTCTTCCGCCAGCGTCACCGAGCGGTGGCGGCCCCCGGTGCAGCCGATCGCGATCGTCAGATAGGCCTTGCCCTCGCGCTCGTACCGTGGGAGCAGGAACTTGAGAAAGTCCTTGAGGTGCGTGAGGAGTTCCTGGCCCTCCGCGTTGTCGAGCACGAACTCCCGCACGCGGGCGTCGCGCCCGTCGAAGGACCGGAGCGCCGGGACGAAGTGCGGGTTCGGCAGGAAGCGCACGTCGAAGACGAGGTCGGCGTCGAACGGGACCCCGTGCTTGAATCCGAACGACACGAGCGACGTCGCGAGGCCCGGCCGCGCCCGCGGCGTGACGTAGTGCTCGACGAGGAGCTCCTTGAACCGGTGGACGTTCAGCTCGGAGGTGTCGACGATCCGGTCGGCGATCTCGCGCAGATACGACATGGCCTTGCGCTCGGCGCGGATACCCTCGAGGACGTTGCCGTCGGCGGCCAGCGGGTGACGACGGCGGGTCTCGTGGTAGCGCCGGACGAGGCTCTCCTCGCTCGCCTCGAGGAAGAGGACTTCGACGGGATGACCGCGCGTCTTGAGCTCACGGATCGCGTCGAGCAAGTGGGAGAGGTACTCCCCCTCCCTGACGTCCACCCCCAGCGCCACCCGACGGATCGTCTGGCCCGACCGTGCGATCAGATCGGCGAAGGTCGGAATGAGCGTCGTGGGCAGGTTGTCGACACAGAAGAAGCCCATGTCCTCGAAGCACTTGATCGCGTAGCTCTTGCCGGCGCCGCTGAGCCCCGTGATGAAGACGAAGGACAGACGCTCGTCCACGGTCCGGACGCCGGGGCCCGTCGACTCCCTCACCGCTTGCGGGGCTGGAGCCGGCGCTGGTGCGAGGGAAGGATGCCGAGCTCCTCCCTGTACTTCGCCACGGTGCGCCGGGCGATCGTGAGGCCGCGCCCCTTGAGGATCCCGGCCACCTCCTGGTCGGACAGAGGCTTGGTGGCGTCTTCGTTCGCCAGGAGATCCTGGATCATCTTCTTCACCGAGACCGAGGAGACCATCTCACCGTCCCCGGAGGCGATGCCGCTGTGGAAGAAGAATTTGAGCTCGAAGAGCCCCTGGGGGGTCTCGACGTACTTGTTGGTCGTCACGCGGCTGATCGTCGACTCGTGCATGCTGATGTCTTCGCCGACATCGCGGAGCGACAGAGGCCGGAGGTAGGGCAGGCCCTTGTCGAGGAACTCACGCTGGAACTTCACGATGGACTGGGTGACCTTGCGCAGCGTGCGCTGCCGTTGGTCGACGGACTTGATCAACCAGAGGGCCGAGCGCAGCTTCTGCTCGACGTACTGGCGGGCCTCGTCCCCCGAGCTCCGGAGGAGCGAGCGGTAGAGCGAGTTCACGCGCAGGCGCGGAATCCCCTCCTCGTTCAGCACCACCGTGTAGTCGTTCCCGAGCTTGTAGACGAAAACGTCCGGCACGATGTACCGCGAGTCGTTGCCGCCGAAGCGACGACCGGGCTTCGGCTCGAGCGCCATGATCTCTTCGACCGACTCCATGATGCGGTCGACCGACAGCTTGAGCGCCCGCGCGATGTCCGCGTAGCGGCGACGGCTCAGATCCTCGAAGTAATGCTCGACGATCTCGACGGACACCGGGTCGACGGGTGCGTTCGATCGCAGCTGGAGCAGGAGGCACTCCGCGATCGTGCGCGCGCCGACGCCGATCGGGTCGAACTTCTGGATCACCTCGGTCAGGACACGCTCGACGTCCTCGGGCGTCGCGGCGCAGCGCTGGGCGACCTCTCCGAGCTCGGCGCGGAGGTATCCGTCTTCGTCGAGATTGCCGATGATCTCGGCGCCGATCCGCCGGGCCGCCGCATCCTCGGTGGCGAACCGGAGCTGCTCCTCGAGGTGGTCGGCGAGCGACGAGACCGAGCGGACCATGTTCTCGAACGGGAGGTCCTCCCGCTCCTCCTGCGCGACGAGGGAACGCTCCTCCGGCTCGTCGAACATCACGGCGATCGGGTCGAACGGCAGGTCATCCGTCTGTCGTTCGGCGGTCGGCGGCGGGTCGGCGGTGATCGGCTCCACCGTCGGCGCCGGCGCCGCCTCCGCCTCCGTGCTCGGCGCGGCCTCGCCCGCCTCCGGCGTCTCGGCGCCGTCCACCGGCATCTCCTCCAGGAGCGGGTTCTCGAGGAGCTCCTTCTGCACGACCTCCTGGAGCTCGAGCGTGGAGAGCTGCAGGAGCTGAATCGCCTGCTGGAGCAGCGGCGTCATGACGACCCGCTGGCTCTGCCGGAGCGAGAGGCGTGCTTCCATGGCCATAGCCGAACGCTCCCCCGAGCCTACAACGCGAACCGGTCGCCGAGGTAGATCTCGCGCGCGACCGGGTTGGTGGCGATCTCGGTGGCGGTGCCGGACACGAGGATCCTGCCGTCGTAGAGGATGTACGCGCGATCGGTGATCGCGAGCGTCTCCCGGACGTTGTGGTCGGTGATGAGGATCCCGATGCCGCGCTCCCGCAAGCGGCCGACGATCTCCTGGATGTCCCCGATCGCGATCGGGTCGATGCCCGTAAAGGGCTCGTCGAGCAACAGGTACTGCGGCGCGGTGACGAGCGCTCGAGTGATCTCGAGGCGCCGCCGCTCGCCGCCCGAGAGTGTGTCGGCGGGATAGGGCGCCAGCGCGGTCAAATCGAGCTCGGCGAGGAGCTCGCGCGCACGCTGCCGTCGCTCGCCGCGCGTCAGCTCAAGCGTCTCGAGGATCGCCAGGAGGTTCTCCTCGACGGTGAGCTTGCGGAAGACCGACGACTCCTGCGGCAAGTAGCCGATGCCCATGCGGCAGCGCTGGTACATGGGCCGGCGCGAGATCTCTTCTCCCTCGAGGAAGATCCGGCCGCCGTCCGTTGGCAGGAGGCCCACCATCATGTAGAAGGACGTCGTCTTACCGGCGCCGTTGGGGCCCAGCAGACCGACGACCTCGCCACGCTGGATGTCGAGCGACACGTTGTCGACAACCTTGCGGCTCTTGAACCACTTCACCAGCCCCTGCGCGACCAGCCCTTCCATCCCCTCAGACGCGTCCCGTCAGTTGTGACACGGTTCGCCGGGCCTGCGCCCCTGCCCGTCTTGCTTGCCTTCCGCGCGCGGGTAGAAGACGGCCTTCACCCGTTCCTGCTTGCCCCCCTGCACGACCGAACGGTCCTCGGAGAGATCGATCGTGATGGTGTCACCGCTCACCACGTTGTCGTCCTGCCAGACGCGGGCGTTGCCGATGAGGACGACGCGTTGCTCGAGGTCGAAATACTCCGCGCGCGTCGCCGTGGCGGTGCGGCAGTCGCGCGTGATGACACGCACACCACCGGTCGAGACGGTCCGCAGCACGCGGTCGCCCTTCTCGGCGAGGTAGACCTCCATCCGATCGGCATACTGGACCGAGTTGTTCTGCCGGGCGACGACGTTGCCGGTGAAGATGACCAGGCTCTCCTTCCCCAACCGCTCCATCCGGTCGGCGTCCACCGTGAGGGGTTGGTTCCCCTCCCCGGTCGCCCTGGCGGCCGTCGGCGCCGGCGCCTGGGCGGGGACGCGCACGGGGATCGCGAGGGCCACGGGCCCGAGCGTCACCGCCGCGACGAACGTGGCCCAGCGCCTCACCACGCCGGGATCCTCGTGAAGGTCGCGCGCACGCGTCCGGCCACCGTCGTCCTGTCGTCCCGCGTGCGCACGTCCAGCGCCGTGCCGCTCACCACCGCGCCGTCGCGCCAGAGACGCACCGGCGCGTCCGTCCAGAGCCGCCGCTCGGCGCCCTGCCACCGGAGCACGCTCGTCTCGAGCCGCAACCCGTCGCTCGAGGTCAGCACGACGTTCCGTCGAATCTCCACGTTGCCCGTCCGCTCGAACAGCTCCCCTTCCTCGCCGACGATCGTCCACGAGCGCTCCCGCTCGAAGACGTCCACCGCAATCTTCTTGAGCGCCGTGCGTCCTTCCGGCTTGAAGACGAGCGCCTCCTCGGCCCGGAGGCGCCAGCGCACTCCATCCGACACCTCCTCCAGCTCGACCTCCTTGATCCGGAGATCGGCGCCGGAGGCCGCCCCGCCCGTGGCCTCGACACGCCCCGCCCGGCTCTTCAGGACCAGCGTGCCGACCACGGCGACCACGAACACGGCCACGACAGCCAGGATCACGCCCGCGAGGCGCCGAGGATCGCTCAGCCTAGGCTTGTACAGTGGCATGACTTGTAGCGTGGTTTATGGATGCAAATTCGGTACCAGCCTATCACAGCCTCTTGGACGAGAGAAGAGAAAACGGCGGACGCTAGACGATTTTCGCTCGCAGGATGTCGTGCATGTGGATGAGGCCGATCGGTCGACGCTCACCATCGACGATCACGAGGCTCGTGATCTGCCACGTCTCCATCACCTCGAGTGCCTTGGCGGCGAGATCGTCCTCGCGGATCGTCTTCGGCTCCGCGGTCGCGACTGCACCCGCGCTCAGTTCATCGATCGGCGTGCCGTGCAGGTGGAGGCGACGCAGGTCGCCGTCCGTGATGACGCCCGCGAGCCGACCCCCGGCGTCCACGACCGTCGTCATACCCTTCTTCTTCTTCGTCATCTCCACGATCACGTCGCGCAACGGCATCGCCTGGCTCACGACCGGGACGGCCTCGCCCGTGAGCATCAGGTCCCCGACACGGACGAGGGCGCGCCAGCCGAGGGTCCCGCGCGGGTGAAGCGCCGCGTAGTCCTCGGGCCGGAGGCCGCGGAGCTCGAGGAGCACCATCGCGAGGGCATCGCCGACCGCCAGCGCCGCCGTCGTGCTGGAGGTCGGCGTCAGGTTCATCGGGCACGCCTCCTCGGGCACGCTGACGTCGAGCACCACCTCGCACTGGCGGGCGAGCGTGGAGGTCGGGTTCCCCGTCAGAAGCACGATCGGCACGCCGAGACGCTTGAGCGGCGGCAGGACCGCGAGCACCTCGTCGGTCTCGCCCGAGTTCGAGAGGGCGAGCACCACGTCCCCGCGCGCCACCATGCCGATGTCCCCGTGGACGCCCTCGGCGGGATGGAGGAAGTACGCCGGCGTGCCCGTGGAGGCGAGCGTCGCCGCGATCTTGCGCCCGACCAGCCCCGACTTGCCCATGCCGGTCACGATCACGCGGCCAGCCGAGCCGCGGAGCAGCTCGATGGCGCGCTCGAAGTTCGCGTCGAGCTTCGGGATCAGCCCGAGGATCGCCTCGGCCTCGAGGCGGAGGACACGCTCGGCCAGCCGCCTGAGGTCGGGCCGCTTCATCGGGCGAGAGCCGCGGCGATCGAGGTGACCTCGTCCAGGAGCCGCGGCAGGTCATCGATGCGCAGCATGTTCGGCCCATCGGACAACGCCCGCCCGTCCGGAAGCGTGCGGTCCGGGTCCTCGTGCATCTCCATGAAGAGCGCGTCGATCCCGACGGCCACCGCCGCCCGGGCGAGCGCGGGGACGTATGTCCGCTCGCCCCCGGAGCGATCGCCGGCGCCTCCCGGCAGCTGCACGGAGTGGGTCGCGTCGAAGACCACCGGGACGCCGAGGGCGCGCATGTCTTGGAGTCCGCGCATGTCCACCACGAGGTTGTGGTAGCCGAACGAGGTCCCGCGCTCGGTGAGGAGGATCGAGCGGTTGCCCACCGAGACGATCTTGTCCACGACGTTCCGCATGTCGGCGGGCGCCAGGAACTGCCCCTTCTTGACGTTCACGGGCTTGCCCGCCCGCGCCACGGCGATCACCAGGTCGGTCTGACGGCAGAGAAACGCGGGGATCTGGAGCACGTCGAGCACCTCGGCCGCGGGCGCGACCTCCGCTTCCTGGTGCACGTCCGAGAGCACGGGCACGCCGAGCGTGTCGCGGACCTTTCTCAAAATTCGGAGCCCCTCGGTGAGACCGGGCCCACGGTAGCCGCGGACCGACGAACGGTTGGCCTTGTCGTAGGACGATTTGTAGATGAAGGGCACGCGCCGGTCGGCCGCGATCGTCGCGATCCGCTCCGCCGTCACGAGCGCGTGCTTTTCGTTTTCGATCGCGCACGGCCCGCCGATGAGGACGAGCGTGCTTCCTCCGCCGATCGTGATGGGGCCGACCGTGACCGGACGCGTGGTCATGCGCCCGCGTGCTCCAGTGCGGCCCGGATGAAACCGGCGAAGAGCGGGTGCGGGTCCCAGGGCCGCGAGCGGAACTCGGGGTGGAACTGCCCGGCCACGAAGTGCGGGTGCTCCGGGATCTCGATGATCTCGACGAGCTGCTTCTCGGCCCAGATCCCCGAGATGCGGAGCCCGTGCTTCTCGAGCCGGTGGACGTAGTCGTTGTTGACCTCGTACCGGTGGCGGTGCCGCTCCTGGATGATCCCCTGCCCGTACAGGCGCGAGGCGAGGCTGCCCTCGCCGAGCACGATCGGATAGAGGCCCAGGCGCATCGTCCCCCCCTTGTCGGCGATCGTCCGCTGCTCGGGCAGGAGGTCGATGACGTTGTGGGCGGGGTGTGGCTCGAATTCGGTGGAGTTGGCGCCGGCCAGGCCGCAGACGTTGCGCGCGTACTCGATCACCGCGCACTGCATCCCGAGACAGATCCCGAAGTACGGCACACCCCGCTCGCGCGCGTAGCGCACCGCCTGGACCTTGCCCTCGATCCCCCGGTCACCGAAGCCGCCGGGCACCAGGATGCCGTGGACGTCGGCGAAGAGCGCGTCGGCGCCGCCCTTCTCGAGGTGCTCGGCGTCCACCCACTGGACCTCCACGCGCGACTCGTTGGCAATCCCGCCGTGGGCGAGCGCCTCGATCAGGCTCTTGTACGAGTCCTTCAGGTCGATGTACTTGCCGACGACGGCGATCCGCGTCATGACGCGGGGCGCCTTCACGCGGCGCACGACGGCCTCCCAACGCGAGAGGTCGCACGGGCGCGGCTCGAGCCCGAGGAGCTTCGTGACGATCTCGTCGAGCCCTTCCTTGTGGAAGACCAGCGGGACCTCGTAGATGGTCTCCACGTCCTTGGCGGTGATGACCGCCTCTTCCTCGACGTCGCAGAAGAGGGCGATCTTCGACTTGATCCCCGGCGGCAAGTAGCGATCGGTACGGCAGAGGAGGATGTCCGGCTGGATCCCGATCGCGCGCAGCTCTTTCACGGAGTGCTGGGTCGCCTTGGTCTTGAGCTCCGACGCCGCCTGCATGAACGGCACGAGTGTCAGGTGGACGTAGATGACGTTCTCGCGGCCGACGTCCTTCTTGAACTGTCGGATGGCCTCGAGGAACGGGAGCCCCTCGATGTCGCCCACGGTCCCGCCGACCTCGACGATGACGACGTCCGTGTCCCGCGCCACGCGACGGATCGACGCCTTGATCTCGTCGGTGATGTGCGGGATCACCTGGACGGTACGGCCGAGGTAATCGCCGCGCCGCTCCTTCTGGATCACGGAGAAGTAGACCTTCCCCGTCGTCACGTTGTGGTCGCGCGTCACGCGGCCCGAGGTGAACCGCTCGTAGTGCCCGAGGTCGAGGTCGGTCTCGCCGCCGTCGTCGGTGACGAACACCTCGCCGTGCTGGTAGGGACTCATCGTCCCCGCGTCCACGTTGATGTACGGGTCCATCTTTTGCAGCGTGACCCTGAGGCCCCGCGCCTCCAGGAGTGACCCGATCGAGGCGGCCGCAAGGCCCTTGCCCAACGACGACACGACGCCGCCCGTCACGAAGATGTATTTCGGGGCCACCTCAGCCTCCCTTCGTCAGCCAATGCCGGACCTGGTTCACAGGCTCGCCTCGCCTGCGGCTGTGGCTCGCACCACCACGTCGATCTCGGTCGCACGGTTCGTGATGCGTCCGTCCAAGCGCCCGTCCCGCAGCTCGGCGAGGACCCGCGCCACTGCGGGCCCACGCGGGACGCCGAGCGCGATGACCTCGTCGCCCGACAGGGCGACGAGCGCGCGGTCGAGCCCGAGGTACCAATCGAGCGCGGCGCGCGCGCCGCCGTCGCCCACGAGCCAGAGCCACGCGAGCGCCACGGGGTGGAGCTCGCGGAGCAGGCGCGCGCGGGCGCTCGGCGCGCTCGCCGCGGAGAGCCGCGCCAGGCGCGCCCGCCCCTCGCGGAGGGCCTGGCGGAGGTGGTCGAGGCGCTCGCCCGCGAACGCCAGTCGCTCGAGCGCGGCGCTCGCGATCGGCGGCGATTGGTCACCCGTGAGCGCGAGCACGCCGAGCTCGATCGGCTCGACGCCGAGGCGGCGCTGACGCGTCCACGCGAGCGCTCCGGGCAGCTCGGCGACGAGGCGCCTGGTGACGGCGGTGAACCGGTAGCGGGGGTCCAGCAGGCGGAAGGCGCCGCTCCTGCCGAGCCGCGCCAGCGTCTCCGCGGCGCGCGGCTCGACGAGGATCCGCTCGAGCTCGGCGACGATCCGCGCTCCCGAGAGCGCCGCGTACGGCACCAGGCGGAGCGCCAGCGCCTGCGCCCGGGCCGTGGCCACGTCCGGCGCGAAGCCGAAGCGCGTCGCGTAGCGGGCGGCCCTGAACAGACGCGTCGGATCCTCGACGTACGACAGCGGGTGGAGCACGCGCAGGCGCCGGCGCGCCAGGTCGGCGCGCCCGCCGAGCGGATCGAGCAGGCCAAAGACGTCGGAGTCGAGCTCGACCGCCATCGCGTTGATCGTGAAGTCGCGCCGCCTCAGGTCCGCGTCGATCCCCGCCGGCATCACCCGCGGCAGTGCCCCCCGCGATTCATAGCGCTCGCTCCGTGCGGTCGCCACGTCGATCCGTCCGACGCGCGGCGCCTCGACCGACGCCGTGAGGAACCGACGATGCTCGCGGACGGTACCGCCGAGCTCGCGCGCGAGGTCGCGCGCCACCGCGGGGCCGTCGCCCTCGACGACGACGTCGAGGTCGGCGGACGTCCCGTCCCCCTCGCGCCAGAGGTCGCGGACCATTCCGCCGACCAGGAACGCGTGCGCCCCCCGCGCGACCGCGCACCGTCCGATCGACGCGAGCAGCGCTCCTGTGTCGGCGGGAAGCCGCCGGGCCAGACGCGGCGCGGTGGGAACGTCGGGCATCGCGGCGGCCGGCGTCGCGACCGCACCCACCGGGCCCCGCCGGTCGCGCACGACCACGAGCGGCGCGCCCTCGGCGAGGAGCCGGCGCACCGTCACCTCGCCCGCCCCGGCCTCCACCGAGGGGAGGTCGCGGGCGACGGCGGTGCACGCAAGGTCCTCGAGACCGAGGCGGCTCGCCCGGACGAGGTCCTCGCGCAAGACGTACCGCGCCTCCACCACGACGACCACCGCGTCGCGCTTCCTCGCCAGCCGCAAGGCGGCACCGATCGCGACCGGTGCGGGCGCCCGCACGACCGCGGCGTTCACGAGGTCCGCCGCCACGAGGCTCACCTGCGGGTAGCCGTGGGCGCGCTTCGCCACGCTCACGCCCTCGGGTGGAAGCGCCGGTACATCCGCGTGAGCGCGGAGGTCGGCAGGTGGGTGTAAATCTGCGTCGTCGCGATGTCGGCGTGACCGAGCATGGCTTGCACGGAGCGCAGGTCGGCGCCGCCCTCGAGCAGGTGGCTCGCGAACGAGTGACGCAGCACGTGCGGCGACACCCGGGCCCGGAGGCCGGCGCGCGTCGCGGCTCGGCGGACGACGACCCAGAGCGACTGACGCGAGAGCCGCCCTCCGCGCGGGTTCACGAAGAGCCGACCGCTGTCGCGCCGACGCGTGTGGAGCGGCCGCACCTCCCTGAGGTAACGCGTGACCCAGGTGGAGGCCTCGGCGCCGACTGGCACGAGCCGCTGCTTCTTGCCCTTGCCCGTGCAGACGACGTACCCGGCCTGCAGATTGAGGTCCTCCACCCGGAGGTCGAGGCACTCCGAGGCCCGCATCCCCGTCGCGTAGAGGAGCTCGAGGATCGCGCGGTCGCGGACGCCGCGGGGCTCGGTCGTGTCCGACGCCTCCACGAGCGCCGTCGCCGCCTCCCGCGACAGGGCCCGCGGCAGCGAGCGCCCACGCCGCGAGGGTTCGAGGTGCTCCGTGGGATCGCGGTCGAGCGCCCCCCCGCGAAGCAGGTGACGATAGAGTCCACGCACCGCAGACATCCGTCGCGCGACGCTCGAGGGACGGAGGCCCCGTTTCCGGAGCCCTGCCAGATACGCGACGAGGTCGTCGGGCGCGAGGCTCGCGAGGGCGCAACGGTGACGACGGAGGAACTCGGTGAAGTCGAGGAGGTCGCTGCGATATGCGGCGAGAGTATTTCGGGACGCCCCCTGCTCTGCCTGCAGGGCCCCGAGATACTCAACGACGACTTCGGTCATAGAGTGACCACGTCGAATCTTATCACGGCACTCGCGAATCGCGAAAAGGTGGGGCCCATGACCCCGGGGCGCGTCTCAGGCGCCGACCCCACCCCGAGGCTCGCCGCGCGGCATCCGGAGCAGCGCCGTGCGCTCCGGGAGGTCGAGGAGCACGCTCGCCCCCCAGAAGAGACCAACGCCCCCCACGATCGCTCCCACGAGCCACACGACATCCACCAGGAGCGGGCGCGACGCGGGCCACACCGTGACGACGAGCGCGCACCACGCGATCAGGGGCGCGGACGCCGCGAGCGTCCGGGCCGCGCTCACGACCAGCATCCGCCCGCCGAGGGGCCCGAGCCGTCGCCGGGCGACCCAGAGGAGCGCCACGAGGTTGACGTAGGCACCGACGGAGGATGCGCCGGCGAGGCCGGCGTGGCCGAGGGGCGCCATCATGACGAGCGCGGCGAGGACGTTGGCACCGACGGCGACGATGCCGAGACGCACCGCCGTGCCCGCTTCGCCGAGCGCGTAGAACACTTGCGCGGCGATCCGCGAGCCCGCGAAGGCGACGAGGCCGATGGCGTACCACGCGAGGGCGTCGGCGGTCGCGGCCGTCTCGGCGGGCCCGAACTTCCCCCGCTCGAACAGCACGCGGATGATCGGCGTGCGGAGAACCACGAGGCCGGCCATGGCCGGCAGCGAGACGTACACGGCGAGGCGGAGCGAGAAGTTCAGGGTGTCGGTCACGCCACGCGTCTCGCTGGCCGCGGCCTGCCGAGCCATCACGGGCAGCGAGGCCGACGCGAGCGCGATCCCGAAGACGCCGAGCGGGAACTCCATGACCCGGTCGGCGTAGTAGAGATACGAGATCGAGCCCGGCCGGAGGAGCGAGGCGAGGAGCGTGTTGACGAAGACCATCACCTGCACCGCGGCCAGCCCGAACACCGCCGGCAGGAGCAGACGGACGAGTCGTGCGAGCGCGGGGTGACGGAACTCGGATGCGGGCAGCACGAGGAGCCCGCACCGGTGGAGGCTCGGCAGCTGGACGAGGACCTGGCCGACGCCGCCCAGCAGCACCCCGATCGCGAGCGAGAGGATCGGCGGGTCCACGCGCGACGCGAGCAGCGGGATCGCGACGATCATCCCCACGTTCTGGACGGCGGGACCGAGCGCGCTCACGAAGAAGCGCCCCTGCGCGTTCAAGGCGCCGGCGGCGAGCGCCGCGAGCCCGACCAGCACGACATACGGGAACATCACGCGCGTCAGGAGCACCGCGAGCCCGCCGCGCGCGGGGTCGTCGGCGATGCCGGGCGCGATCACCTTCACGATCCACGGCGCCGTCGCGATGCCGAGCAGCACGGCCACGCCGAGGGCGACGAGCGCCAGCGCCAGGACGGCGCGAAGCATCCGGAGGACCTCGGGGCGCGATCGCGTCACGAGGTACTCGGAGAAGACCGGGATCATGGCCGTGGACAAGGCGCCCTCGGCGAGGAGGCGTCGCAGGATGTTCGGGATCCGGAACGCGACGAAGAAGGCGTCCGTCACTGGCCCGGCGCCGAACACGAGCGCCACGACGATGTCACGGACGAAGCCGACGACGCGACTCACGAGCGTCGCGCCGCCGATGGATCCGAGGGCCCGGACCACCTGGCGTTCGGTCGAGCTCACCTTGAAATCGTCCCAGCGTTCGGGCATGATGCAGCGCGTGCGACGCGCCGCTCCGTCGGCCTCTCGGCGACCGCGCGCGGCACGGGCCTCACGATGAAAGGAGCGTTCAGGTGGCAAATACGAAGTCGGCGATGAAGCGGATCCGGCAAAACGAGCGACGGCGGCTCCGCAACCGGACCGTGCGGTCGCGGGTGCGCACCCTGATCAAGGCCGCGCGCGTCGCCGAAGGCCCGACCGCGTCCCCGGCAATCCTCGACGCGATCCGCGCCCTGGATAAGGCCATGTCCAAGGGCGTGCTCCACCCGAACACCGTGGCCCGCAAAAAGTCCGCGCTCGCCCGCCGACTCGCGCCTCACCGCTGACCCCCGGCGGCGAGCTCCTGGAGCAGCTCCGACGCCGCGCGCGTCAGGCGCACGCCCCCGTCCGGGCCGTACAGGCTCGCGCACGCGACGTAGGCGCTCCGGTCGTAGTCCTCGGCCGCGAGGAAATACCCGAGGTAGTCGTTCGACACGCCGGCGACGAAAGCGTGCAACCCGGCGGCCTGTCCCGCCTCCTTCACCGCGCGCCCGAGCCGGGCCTGGAGCTCGCCCGGAATCGTCACCCACGCCGCGCCGCCGAGCGCGCCGGCGATCAGCTCGGTCTCTCGCGGGAGCGTCCGCCCCAGGGGAAGCGTGAGCGCTCTCGGAATCCAGGGGCGCGTGCAGTTCCGGAGCGAGAGCGTGGGCGCGGGCAGTCGGACGCGCGCCGTCCGCATCGTGAGCGTGCTGACCGGCTCGGGGTTCGCGCGAGCCCACGTCTCTTCGACGGCGGCGGCCAGCGTCCGGGCGTCGGCGGCGAGCGCGGTCGGGCCGTGGCGCCTGGGGCTCACGTCGCCCACGGCGCCGTTGACGAAGAGGGCCGGGACCCGAAGGCGCCGCTCGAGCTCACGCGCGGCCATGCCCATGACGTCGCCGGAGTACTTGAGGTTGCGGGCGCCGAGGACCGTCCCGTGGATCGCGTAGTTCCACAGGAGGGCGATCGGCGCGCCAGTCGGCGACACGACCCTGAGCACGACGATCTCGGGATCCACGGGCTGGTCGAGACGGCTGGCCGTGAGCGCGGGCCCGTCGATGCGCGCGGTGCCGATGCGCGACGGCGCCTTGCCCGCCTCCGCTCGCTGGACGGCCTCGACCACGGTGTCGAGGAACGCCCGTAGCACCTCCCCATCGAAGCGGTCGGTTGCGAGGATTCCCATCAGCCACGAGTCCAGGAAAGCGCCCGGACCGGAGTGGGTGTGCGACGCCGAGACGACGAGTGTCCCGGGCCGTGATCCCGCGTCCTCGAGCCGCTGCTGGACGGCGTCCACGAACGCCCGGTCCACCGCGATCAGATCCACCGTCACCCACGTGAGCCTGACGGTCGCCGTCTCGACGACCAGTGCCCGAGCGGCCGGCGCGTCGAGCTCTCCCTCGGCCGGCCGGAACCAGAACGCGTGTGGGTGGAGGCCGAGGAGATCCGGCACGAGCAGACGGCGTCGAAGGCTTCCGTAGCCGGCGAGCGGCGTGCCCGACGGGACGCGCAGAGGCACCATCGCCGCGCCCGCGCGGACCGGCTCGGCGGCCGATGCCACGGCCACCGCGCGACGGCCAGCCTCCGCGGCCACGGCCTCGCGGGTCTCGATGAGCGGCGCGATCACGGTCCATCCGAGACACGTGGCGAGGGCGAGCGTCCGGAGGGTCACCTCTCGGCACACAGGTCCGCGACGAGCACGGTCAGCTCCGCGCGCGGCTCCCCGCTCGACTTGACCTGCTGCTCGACCTCCCAGCAGCGTCGGAGCTTCTTCGCGAGAAGCGCGGCGGGGTCGCCGCGGCCGAGCGCCTCGGCCACCGCGGGCGGCAGCCGCAGAGCGCGGGCGATCTCCGCGGGCGACTGACCGCGCTCGACGAGCGTTCGGACCGCCCACGCCATGCGGAGGTCGCGCGTCAGAAGTACGAGCATGCGCATCGGCTCCTCGGTGGCGAGCAGCCGCTCGAGGGTCTTGAGCGCCTGGGCGAGGTCCCGACGTTGCACCGCGCGGGTCAGCTCGAAGACGCCGGCGAGTCGGTGTTCCCCGACGATCGCGCCGACCTCCTTCACCCCCACGCTGCGGTTGTCGGCGCCCCCTACGAGCGCCGCCTTCCTGACCTCACCGAGCAGGACCGCACCGTCCTCCCCCACCCACTCGATCAGAAGCTTCGCCGCTTCCTCGCCGACCTCGAGGCCCTCGGCCGCGGCGCGCTGGCGGAGCCACCCTGTGAGCTCGCGCCCCTGCCGCGCCGGGAGATCTACGATCGCGGCGGCGGGCAAGGCCTGGACGACCCAGTGATCGGCGCGCCGGTCACGAGAGGCGCGCAGGGCCTCGTCGGCGAGGAACACCAGACGCGTCGCGGGGTTCGGGTCGCGGGCGTAGGCACCAAGCGCCTCGGCGTGCTGGGGACCGAGCGCCTGGGCGTGGCGGACGACGACGAGCCGCACGCCGCCCAGCAACGGAAGTGTCATCGCCGAGGCGACGACGGCCCGCGCGTCCACCTCGCCGCCGTCGAGCACTTCACGTCCGAGCGCGGCGCTGGCGACGTCCGGGAAGAGGCGCCCGGTGACGAGGGCGAGCGCGTCGTCGAGGAGCTGCACGTCCGGCCCGTGGAGCAGGAGCACCGGAGGCAGCTCCCCGCGCTCGACGAGTCGCAGGAAGGCCGTGGAGTCCAACGATCAGAAGCGGTCGATCGTGAGGCTCACGATCGCCCGTGCGATGTCTACCGCCGCTGCGCGCAGCGCGGTCTCCTCGCGGGCGATCGTCTGCGAGACCGCGCCGACCACCCGGAAGTCGGATTTCTCCTGGAACCGCGGCTCCTCGAAGAGGACGGCGTTGTTCCGCGCGTCGCGCATCTTCAGATTCATGGTGACGAGGAGCCGGTATTGCTGAATGTTGGCGCGCGGGTCGAACGCGAGCGCCTGGACCTGATAGCCCACGACCTCGCCCTCGAGGATCGCGTCCGCCTCGGCCGGCTTGACGACGCGCAGGCGGCCGTTGGTGGAGAACGCCTGGACGACCGCTTGCGTGAGGAAGTTCTCCACCGCCGGCTCCGCGGTGCGGTTCACGAACACGGGCACGGCGACGGTCTTGATGCGGTCCGGGAGATTGCCATGGAGCGAGTAGCCGCAGCCGGCCAGGACCGCGACCACGGCCATGCGCGCCAGGGCCCGTCGGGTCACGCGCGCGTCACGATGTTGACCAGCCGGTTCGGGACGACGACGACCTTCTCGACACGGCGCGAGACCACCCAGGGCCGTACGCGCTCGTCCCCCAACGCCAGCTGGCGGAGGCGATCTTCGGCAGCGTCGACGTCCACGAGGAGCCGCCCGCGCACCCGCCCGTCGACCTGCACGACGATCGTGACCGCCTTCTTCTTGAGGGCCTCCGGGTCGGCCGCCGGCCAGCGCCGCGTGAAGATAGACTCGCGGTGACCGAGCCGCGCCCACAGTTCCTCGGTGATGTGCGGACAGAAGGGCCCGAGCAGGAGGAGGACCGTCTCCACCGCCTCGCGCATGAGGGGCGCCCGCTCGGCGGGCGGGACGCGCCCGTCAGGGTCACTCTCGAAGGCGTAGAGGGCGTTGACCAGCTCCATGATCGCGCTGATCGCGGTGTTGAAGTGGAAGTCGTGCTCGATGTCGTCGGTGACGCGCTGGATCGTCTCGTGGATCTGGCGCCGGAATGCCCGACCGGTATCCGACGTCGGGTGGGGCGAGACGCCCCCTCCGACAGCCCCCCCGGATCGCCCGTGGACACGCACCGCCTCCGGCGGCGCGCCGGCGAGTTCGGTCTGGTGGGTCAGGACGAAGCGCCAGACGCGGTTGAGGAATCGGGAGCAGCCTTCGATGCCCTGATCGCTCCACTCGAGGTCTCGCTCCGGCGGCGCGGCGAACAGCTCGAACAGGCGCCCCGTGTCCGCGCCGTACTTCTCGCGGATGAACTCGTCGGAGACGACGTTGCCCTTGGACTTGGACATCTTCGCGCCGTCCTTGATCACCATCCCCTGGGAGAGGAGCGCGGTGAACGGCTCGTCGACCTTCACGAGCCCGAGGTCGCGGAGGACCTTCGTGTAGAAGCGCGCGTAGAGGAGGTGGAGCACCGCGTGCTCGATCCCGCCGATGTACTGGTCCACGGGCATCCAGTACTCGGCCGCCGCCCGCTCGAAGATGGATCCCTCGTACCGCGGCGAGCAGTAGCGCAGGAAGTACCACGACGACTCGACGAACGTGTCCATCGTGTCGGTCTCGCGCCGCGCCCGGCCTCCGCAGGCCGGGCACGTGGCGTTCACGAAGGCGGGGTGGCTCGCGAGCGGTGAGCCGCCCTTGCCGCTGATCTGCACGTCGCGCGGGAGGACGACGGGGAGATTCTCTTCCGCCTCGGGCACCATGCCGCAGGCCTCGCAGTAGAGCACTGGGATCGGCGCTCCCCAGTAGCGTTGGCGGCTGATCCCCCAGTCGCGGAGCCGGTAGTTCACCTTCGCCTCGCCCAGCCGCTGCTTCACGAGCCAGTCGGTCGCCTTTCGCTTCGCGTCGGCGACGGTGAGGCCGTCGAGGAAGCCCGAGTTGATCTTGACGCCATCGCCCGTGTAGGCCTCGCCGGTCCATCCCTCGGGGCGCTTGACGGTCTCGATGATCGGCAGCCCGTGCTGGCGCGCGAAGTCCCAGTCACGCTGGTCCTCGCCTGGGACCGCCATGATCGCCCCCGTGCCGTAGCCCATCAGCACGTAGTTGGCGAGGAAGAGCGGGATCGCCGCGCCGTTGAAGGGGTTGACGACCTCCGCCCGGAGGCGGAGACCGCGCTTGGGCCGGTCGGCGGCGAGCCGCTCGATCTCCGACTCCTTCGCCACCTCCGCGCGGAACTCCGCCACGGCGGCGGCTTCGCGCGCGTCGGTGACGATCCGATCGACGAGGGGGTGCTCGGGCGCGAGCACGGCGTAGGTCATGCCGAAGGCGGTGTCGGGGCGTGTCGTGAAGACGCGGATCCGGATCCCGGGGCGACCCCCCACCGCGAGGTCGAACTCGGCGCCCTCGCTCCGGCCGATCCAGTTCCGCTGCATCGTGAGGACGCGTTCGGGCCAGCCGGGAAGCCGGTCGCACCAGGCGAGCAGCTCGTCGGCGTACGCCGTGATCTTGAAGAACCAGCCGTCGACCTCCCGTGGCATCACCTCGGAGTCGCACCGCCAGCAGCGCCCGTCCTCCACCTGCTCGTTGGCGAGGACGGTCTGGCAGGAGGGGCACCAGTTGACGGTCGAGCGCTTCCGGTAGGCGAGCCCGCGCTCGAGCATCCGGATGAAGATGAGTTGCTCCCACCGGTAGTACTCGGGCTCGCAGGTGTTGACCTCGCGGTCCCAGTCGTAGGAGATCCCGAGCCTCTTGAGCTGCGCTCGCATGTAGTCGATGTTCTCGGAGGTCCAGATCGCGGGGTGCACCCCGTGCTCGATCGCCGCGTTCTCCGCGGGCAGCCCGAACGCGTCCCAGCCCATCGGGTGGAGCACGTTGAAGCCGCGCATCGACTTGTAACGGGCGAGGAGATCACCGATCGCGTAGTTGCGCACGTGACCCATGTGGATGCGCCCGGACGGGTACGGGAACATCTCCAGGCAGTAGAACTTGGGGCGGCTCGGATCCTCGGTGACGCGGAACTGCTTCGTGTCTTCCCAGGTCCGCTGCCACCTGGCCTCGATCTCTCGGAACGGATACCGGTCGCTCGACATAATTGGGCTAGAGTTTTACATAGTTAGCTGGCAGGAGCAACAAAGCGGGAGGGGGCGGGGCGTCGAGCCCGACCCCCTCCCACGAGACTACTTCTTCACGCCGAGCAGCTCGAGGGCTTCGTTCGCCTGCTTCACGGAATCCGCGTGCTTGCCGTCCTTGTGGAGCGCCTCGGCCTTGTCCAGCATGGACACGGCCTTCTTCACCTTATCGCTCGTCGCGTCCATCTTCGCCGCTGCGTCGCGCCCCTGCTTGACGAGCGTGGGACACATGTTCGCCGTCGCCGTGCCGGCCGTGAGCGTCAGGCCCACGACGACTGCGGTCACTGCCATGAGCGTCTTCATCCGCGTGTCACCCCCTCGCGTGCCCGGTTGGCTTCACCATTCTAACCGCCCACTCCATGCTCAGGTTCCATGGATTCTTGCGGGTGAAAGTGATCGAAGATGCGCTGCGCGAGCCGCGGCGTCACCTTGGGGACCGCCGCGAGCTCGGCCACCGACGATTCGCGCACGCGCCGGGCCGAGCCGAGGGTCTTGAGGAGGCTCGTGCGGATCGTCGGCCCCACGCCCGGGATCGTGTCCAGCACGGACTGCAACGTCCGTCTCGACCGGAGCTTCTTGTGGTAGGTGATCGCGAAGCGGTGGGCCTCGTCGCGGACCTTCTGGAGCGCGTGGAGCGCGGGCGACGTCGGGTCGAGCGAGAGCGGGTGGAGGCTCTCGCCGACGTAGACCTCCTCCTGCTGCTTGGCGAGCGCGACGACGGGAAGGTAGTCGAGGCCGAGGTCCTGCAGCACCTTGAGCCCCACGTTGAGCTGGCCACGGCCGCCGTCGATCAGGACGAGATCCGGGAGTGGCGTCCCCTGCTCCAGCGCCCGCGCGAACCGCCGCGTGAGGACCTCGCCGAGCGCGGCGAAGTCGTCCGCTCCCGCGACGGTCTTGATCCGGAAGCGCTTGTAGTCCTCCTTCTTCAGGCTCCCGTTTTCCCATACGACCATGGAGCCGACCTGCTCCGCGCCCTGGACGTGAGAGATGTCGTAGCCCTCGATCCGGTTGGGGAGCCCGGGCAGGGTGAGCGCGCGGCGCAGCTCCTCGAGCACGACCTGCTGGCGGTCGTCACGGGAGAGCAGGTGGTTCTGGAGCGCGATCGCCGCGTTCTCCTCCGCCATCGCGACGAACTCGCGCTTCGACCCTCGCTGGGGCACCAGGAGCTGGACCCGCCGGCCCGCGAGCGTGGCGAGCCACTCCGTCGTGAGCTCGGCCTCCGGGAGCTCCTCGGAGAGCAGGATCTCCGGCGCGGGGACCACCGCCTTGCCGTAGAACTGACGGACGAAGGCCGAGAGGATCTCGCCGGCCCCCCAGCCCGTGACCTTGTCGAAGAAGAACGCCTCCTGGCCGACGAGCCGTCCCTTGCGGACGAAGAAGAACTCGATGCAGGCGTCGCCCCCCTGCCGCACGACGCCGATCACGTCCTGATCCACCTCGTCCGTCGAGATGATCTTCTGGCGCTCGCGGACCTTGTTGAGCGCCTGGACCTGGTTGCGGAGCACGGCCGCACGCTCGAACTTCGTCTCGGCCGCCGCCTCCTCCATCTCGCGCGTGAGCCGGAGCGCCAGGGCCTCGTCCCGGCCCTCCAGGAACTGCGTCACGTCCCGCACCGTCTGCGCGTAGCCCTCGCGGGTCTCCCAGCCCGTGCACGGCGCGTTGCACCGATGAATCGCGTACTGGATGCACGGGCGCTCGAGGGTGCCGTCGATCGTGATGGAGCAGGTCCGCAGCGGGAACAGCTGACGCGTGAGCTTGAGCGTCTCACGCATCGCCGTCGCGGGATAGAAGGGGCCGTAATAAATCGCACCGTCGTTCTGGACCCGCCGCGCGACGAGCAAGCGCGGAAAGTCTTCATTCGTCGTCAGCTTCAAGAATGGGTAGTGTTTGTCGTCTCGCAGAATGATGTTGTACCGCGGCCGGTGCTTGCGGACGAGGTTGGCCTCGAGCATCAGCGCCTCGAGCTCGTTGTCGGTCACGATGTACTCGAGGTCGCGGATCTGGCGCACGAGCGCGTCGGTCTTCGGGTCGCGGGGTCGGGACTCCTGGAAGTACGAGCGCACCCGGCTCCGCAGCGAGGCGGCCTTGCCCACGTAGAGGACCTGGGCCTTCGCGTCCCGGTAGATGTAGACGCCCGACCGGTCGGGCAGGCGCGCCAGCTTCTCCTCGAGGGTCACAGAAGCTCCCGTCGTCGGAGCGCCTTGATCCGGTCGCGCAGCTCGGCCGCCTGCTCGAAGTCGAGCCGGCGCGCCGCTTCCTTCATCTGCGCCTCCAGCTCGCCGAGCCGCTTCGCGAGCGCCGCAGGCGACGCGAACGTCTCCTCGGCGGGGGCCTCCACCTCGACCGTGTAGTAATCCCGCTCGTAGATGGTCTGCAGGAGCTCGCGGATCGACGACCGGATCGTCTCGGGCGTGATGCCATGCTCCCGGTTGTAGGCGGCCTGGAGCTCGCGGCGGCGCTCGGTCTCGTGGATCGTCCCCGCCATCGAGCCGGTGACGTGGTCGGCGTACATGATCACTTCGCCGTTCAGGTTCCGGGCGGCGCGTCCGGCCGTCTGGATCAGCGAGGTCGCCGACCGGAGGTAGCCCTCCTTGTCCGCGTCGAGGATCGCGACGAGCGACACTTCGGGGATGTCGAGCCCCTCGCGAAGCAGGTTGATGCCGATCAGCGCGTCGAACTTGCCCAGGCGCAGGTCGCGGATGATCGCGACACGGTCGAGCGTATCGACGTCGGAGTGCAGGTACCGCACGCGGAGCCCGACCTGCTGGTAGTACTCGGTGAGGTCTTCCGCCATGCGCTTCGTCAGCGTCGTGACCAGCACGCGCTCGCTGCGCTCGGCCCGCGCGCGGATCTCGGCAAGGAGGTCGTCCACCTGGTCCTTGGCCGGCCGCACCGTGATCTTCGGGTCCATGAGGCCGGTCGGCCGGATCATCTGCGCGCCGACGGCGTCTCCGGCCAGGTCGAGCTCGTACGGCCCGGGCGTCGCCGAGACGTAGATCGTCTGCCCCGTCGCCCGGGTGAACTCCTCGAACGTGAGCGGCCGGTTGTCGAACGCCGACGGCAGGCGGAAGCCGTACTCGACCAGCGCCTCCTTCCGCGACCGGTCGCCGTAGTACATGCCGCGGATCTGTGGCACGGCCACGTGGCTCTCGTCGATGATGATCAGCGCGTCCTTCGGGAGGTAGTCGATGAGCGTCGGGGGTGCCTCGCCCGGGCGCCGGCCCGTCAGGTGGCGCGAGTAGTTCTCGATCCCGTGGCAGTATCCGAGCTCGCGTAGCATCTCCATGTCGAAGAGGGTGCGCTGCTCGAGCCGCTGCGCCTCGAGGAGTCGGTGACGCGGCTTGAGGAAGGCCAGCCGTTCCTCGAGCTCCTCCTGGACCGTGTGGATCGCGCGCTCGAGCTGGCCCGTCTCGGTCACGTAGTGGCTCGCGGGATAGACGTGGGCCCCCGCCACCCGCTCGAGCACCGAGCCCTTCAGGGGATCGATCCGGGACAGCGCGTCCACGACGTCACCGAACAGCTCGACGCGGAGGGCCACCGCCTCCTCGTTGGCCGGGAAGATCTCCACGACGTCGCCCCGAACCCGGAAGGTGCCGCGGTGGAAGTCGTAATCGTTGCGCTCGTACTGGACGGCGATCAGCCGGCGGATGATCTCGTCTCGGTCGATCTCGTCGCCCGCGCGGAGCTCGAGGTGCATCCCCGCGTAGGTCTCCGGCTCCCCGATGCCGTAGATGCACGAGACGGAGGCGACGACGACCACGTCGCGCCGCTCGAGTAGCGACTTCGTCGCCGAATGGCGCATCCGGTCGATCTCGTCGTTGATGAGCGCGTCCTTCTCGATATACGTGTCGGATTGGGGAATGTACGCCTCGGGTTGGTAGTAGTCGTAGTAGGAGACGAAATACTCGACCGCGTGCTCGGGGAAGAACGCCTTGAACTCGGCGAAGAGCTGGGCCGCCAGCGTCTTGTTCGGCGAGATCACCAGCGTCGGGCGGTCCGCGCTGGCGATCACGTTGGCGATCGTGTAGGTCTTGCCCGAGCCGGTGACGCCCCGCAGCACGACGTGGCGCCGGCCCTCGCGGACGAAGCCCGTGAGCGTGGCGATGGCCTGCGGCTGGTCGCCGCGCGGCGAGTACTCGGAGGTGAGCCGGAACACGGCCCTGGACGACGTCAGGACGGCGTCGGAACGGCGAGCAGGTACTTCCGCCACGAGTCGAGGAGCGAGTGCGCGTGCGGGTGCCGCAACATATGCGTCGAGAACACGAACTTGGGGTGCACCGGCTCGCGGATCAGCCGCATTCCGACCTCGTCGGGCAGTCGGTTGCCCTTCCGCAGATTGCAGCGGAGGCACGCCGCCACCACGTTCACCCAGGTCGTCTCGCCGCCGCGCGAGCGCGGCACCACGTGGTCGACGGTCAGCCGCTCGCCGCGGCGGTTGCAGTACTGACAGGTGTAGCCGTCGCGCCGCAGGATGTTTTTCTTGTTGAAGGCCACTCGGTCCAGGAAGGGCTTGCGGATGTAGATCGCGAGCCGGATCACCGCCGGCAGCGCGAACGCGATCGACGGCGAACGGACGACGCGCGGGGACGCCTCCACGGCCTCGGCCTTCCCGGCGAGCAAGAGCGTGATGGCTCGGCGGGCATTGGTGAAATGCAGCGGCTCGAATGTGTAGTTGAGCACCAATACCGCGATTTCATCCATACTTGATCACCTAGCTTAGTCGGCGCTCCAGACAGTGTCAAATCGCGTGCCCGGACGAGCCCACGAACCTTCGAGCCGCGAACGAGCTGGCGAACCTCTAGCGGCGAAAGAATTGGCGAAGGAAGAAGGCGAGGTTCGCCGGCCGCTCGGCGAGCCGCCGCATGAAGTAGCCATACCAGTCCTCGCCGTACGGGACGAGCACCCGGAGCCGGAGCCCGTCCGCGGCGATGCGTGCGTGCAGGTCGCTCCGGATCCCGTAGAGCATCTGGATCTCGAAGCGCTCGCGCGCGATCCCTTTCGCGCGCGCCGTATCACGGGCGCGGGCGATGAGCCGCGTGTCGTGCGTCGCGAAGCCGACGTAGACGGAGCGCGCCTGGGCGTCCGGCGCGAACACGCGGTCCAGCAGCCGAGCGTAGTTCGCGTCCACGTCGCGCTTGGCGGGAAACGCGAGCTCCGGGGGCTCGCGGTACGCACCCTTGCAGAGCCGCACCGTCGCGCCGAGCTCGATCAGCCGTTCGAGGTCCTGCGCGGTCCGTCGCAAGTAGGCCTGGACCACGCACGCCGCGTTAGGGGACGCGGGCCGCACGTGCGCGTAGAGGTCGAGCGTCCGCTCGGTGTACGCGGTGGACTCCATGTCGATCCACACGAGCGTCGCGCTGGCGCGCCCACGCGCGAGCACCGCCTCGAGATTGGCCCGGCACACCGCCTCGCCCAGGTCGAGCCCGAGGTGCGTGAGCTTGAGCGAGGGGACGGCGGCGAGCCGCCGTCGCTCGATCTCCCCGAGCAGCTCCACGTAGGCGCGCCCCGCCTGCGCGGCGTCGGCGGCGGTGACGACATTCTCCCCGAGGTAGGTCACGGCGCAGAGGAGCCCCTGGGCGTTCAGCCGCGCGATCACGCGCAGCGCGTCCTCGGCACCCTCACCGGCCACGAAGCGGCGGACGAACCGCCGCGCTGCCGGCCAGCGAGCCATCGCGTCGCCGATCCTGCGTCGGGTCGAGAGCCTAAGGAACAGCGTCCGGCCGAGTCCCGTGGCGCGCCTCCAGCGCATCGGCCAGGATGCCTTCCCGCAGCCCCCAGTCGCTCGCGATGAGCGTGTCGAGGCCGAGGACGTCGAGCGTCGCCGTCACGATCGCGATGCCCGGGATGATCAGATCCGCCCGGCCCGGCTCGAGACAGGGCAGCGCCGCACGCGCGGCCACCGACAGGCGGCCGAGGCGCCGGAGCAGCCGCTCGACCGTCGCTCGGCTCAGCCGGTGCCCCTGGACGCGCTGCGGGTCGTACTCGAGGAGGTCGAGGTCGAGCGCCGCGAGCGTCGTCACCGTGCCGGCGGTGCCGACCAGATGGGGGACGCGCGCGCCGCGGATCGCCGGGGGCAGCTCGCGCTCGAGCCGGCCTCTCACCTCGGCGAGCAACGCCGCGTAGCGGTCCCGGTCCACGCCGTCGGCGAACGGGAACCGCTCGGCGAGCGGGACGACGCCGAGACGCAGGCTGACCGCGGCCAGGATTCGGGCCGGCTCCGCCAGGATGTACTCGGTGGAGCCGCCGCCGATGTCGAAGGTGACCAGGCGCCCGGCGAGGGCCGGGAGGCCGGACTGCACGCCCCGGAGCACGAGCCGCGCTTCCTCCTCCCCACTCACCACCTCGACACGCTGGCCCGTCGCGCGGTGTACGGCGGCGACGAACGCGCCCCCGTTCGCCGCCTCCCGCACGGCGCTCGTCGCGACCACCCGCACCCGCGTGGCCGCCAGGCGCTCGGCGCGCGCCACGTAGTCGCCCACGACGGCGAGCGTGCGGGCCATCGGCGCCTCCCCGAGCGCGCCGGCAGCCGCGAGTCCCTCGCCGAGCCGCGTCACGGTCTGCCGCTGGTCGACCACCGTCCAGCTCGCGGGGCCGACCACATCGGCGACGAGGAGACGGACCGTGTTGGTGCCGACATCGATCGTCGCGACACGCATGCCGAAAGACGAACGCCCCGCCGGATCACGGCGGGGCGCGTCGAGGTCGACGCCAGAGAGCTACTTTCCCTTGAGCGAGCGGATGTAGTTCACGACCTCCCAGCGCTCCTTCTCCGGGAGGTGCTTCCAGGGGGGCATGGCCCCCCGCCCGTTCGAGATCTTCCAGAAGATCTCGCCGTCCGTCTGTTTCTGCACCGCAACGGACGTCCAGTTCGCCGGCTTGGGCGGCGGCAGGGCCGCGGCCGCGGGGCCGTCGCCGTGTCCGCTCGCGCCGTGGCACGTCACGCAGTTCGTCTCGACCACCTTCTTCGCGTCGCCGACGCCCTTCACGGGGTTCTTGAGACTCTTCGCCTCGGGCGGCGCGACCCATGGCCCCTGCGCCAACGCCCCCGGCACCCCTGCCACGAGGGTCAGGGCGGCCCCAGCGACGACGGTTGTCACCAACTTCCCGCGCGCGCTCATGACGCCTCCTCTCGGACGCCTGATCGTGATGACGTTCACAACGCCCCGGCCATTTAACACTCGTGGGACGAAGCAGGTCAAGCCGATATTCGCCAGTTCGCGCGGCCGCGCGCCGCCGCGAGCCAGCAGATCGCGGCCAGCGCACCATAGGCGCCCGCCAGGCGCGCGGGCACGGCGGACGGCGGCGCCCAGGGCCAGAAGACGGCGCCGCTCGGCTCGGGCGAATGGATCACGCCCACGAGCGTTGCAACGCTCGCGAACGCGAACAAGAGACCGGTCACCTCGAAGCGTCGCTCGATGATCCCGACGAGCGCCCAGCCCCACACGACCGCGGTCAGGATGAAGCCGTTGCCGAGGACGAGGAGCGTTCCGTGGGTTAGCGCGGCGTCGCCCGTGAGGTGGCTCGGCGAGGCACCGAGCGCCGACAGCACACCGCCCGTCTCGATCAGCACGACGGCTGCGGCGACCGGCACGAAGGCGAGGGCGACAGCGGCACCGTGGCGCGGCGGCGACGCGAGGAACCCCTGGGCCGTGATCTCGAGACCGATGAACACGAGGATCGGCGCGATCGCCGCCTCGGGGAGCACCGCGACGAGCAGCGACAGCGCGCCCGCCGCGGCGCCCCCGCCGATGACGAGTCCCGTGGCGAACGTGTAGCCGGCGCGCGCGCCCATCGCCTTATAGGCCGGGTGGCCGATGTACGGCGTGTTCTGGACGACGCCCCCGCAGAGCGCCGCGAGCACCGTGGCTCCCGCTTCGGTCAGAAGAATGTCGCGCGCACGGTACTCATCGCCCGCCGCCGCCGCGCTCTCGGTGTTGTCGATCCCGCCGATCGTCGTGACGAGCGCGAAGGGCAGCGCGACCGAGAGGTAGGGCAGCGTCGCCTCGAGGGCGTCGAGCCACGCGAGGGTCGGCCACGGGACGGCGATGCCGAGCGCCACCGCGACGGGCAAGCCGCCGTCGTGCCCGCCACCCAGCCACGCGCGGAGCCAGAAGAGGACCGTACCGGCGAGGACCGCGGCGAACGCGCCCGGCAGCCCGAACGGCATCCGCACGCCGCCGAAGAGCCCGAGCAGCAGCACCACGAGCGCGACGAGGCCGACGAGCGGGTCGCGGAGGATCTTGAGCGTCGGCAGGAACGCGATCAGGAGGACCGCGACCCCGCCGATCGAGCCGAGCAGCGCGGCACGCGGCACGACCCGCCGCGCCCAGTCGCCCGCGAAGGCGAGGCCGATCTTCGTGAGGCCGATGGCGAGCGTCGCCGCCATCCCCACCTTCCACGCGAGCACCGGGTCGCCGGTCGCCGCCATGACCGGCCCGAGCACACCGAACACCATCGCGAACAGGGTCGGCGTGTCGATGCCGAACGGCATCGCCGTGACGTCGTCGCGCCCCGTCCGTTGCCGGAGCCTGACGGCGAGCCAGGTGTACGCCAGGTCGCCGACGAGGACACCGAGCGCCGTGCCGGGAACCATCCGGCCGAGGACGAGATCGGCCGGGAACTTGAAGACGCCGATCAGGAGGCTCGAGAGGATGACGAGCTGCGTGACGTTGTCGAGGGCGAGGCCCAGGAACCCGTTGAGGTCCCCGGACGCGATCCATCCGCGGCGGCCCTCAGCGCGCTCCGCCGTCGGCCGTCCTCTGCGCGTCGAGCAGGGCACGCGTGAGCTCCCGCATCCGGGCAGCGAGCGCCGAGCACCACGCGAGGCTCCCGCGGTTGTCCGCGACCTCGCGGTAGTCCAGCTCGACCACGTCGCTCACCGCGGCCCCGAACCGGAGCCGCGCGCCGTAGGATTTGCCCTCGCGCGCGTTACCCGTCTCGAGCTCGACCTCGACGCGTGGATCGACGTGCTTCGCGTGCGCGCTGAGGAAATTCCAGAGCCAGCGCGAGACCTCGTCATAGCTACCGCCGGAAAACACGGCAGACTTTACGTCGGCGTCGTGGTCGGCCGCGTTCGAGCGGCGGCGTTGCCGCCGCAATCTGCCTGGAGGGAGGCGTCGGAAGGGGGGCGAAGCCCCCCTCCGAGACTCAGCACTCGTTGAAGCCGCACGAGAGGCACTTCTTACACCCTTCCTCATAGATGAAGGTCGCCTGCCCGCACTCCTTGCAGAGGTCGCCGATCTGCTTGCGGCCGTCGCCGCGCACCACGGGCAGCTCCGCCGGTGGCTTGACCTGGCCGATGTGCTCGGCCAGCGTGCGAGCGAGCGCGTCCGGGAGCGACAGGATCTTGGCCGGCCCGAAGCCCGTCGGCTGGCCGCCGCCAATCCGCGAGAGCTGGCTGATGACCTCTTCAAGCCGTCGCTGAGCCGTGAAGGGTGAGGGCAGCCTCAACACGAGCGAAATCAACCTCCCGAGCGCCTCGGCCACGGCCATCGTGTCCGACCCACCCTTGCCGACCTGCACGAAGACCTCGAAGGGTTCTTTCTCCGCCGTTTCGGTCACCGTGATCCAGGCCGTCCCGATCGGCGTGTCGGTCCGGTACGTGGTCCCGGACAGGCTCCGCGGACGCGGCCGGATGACCGCGGGCGCCGCACTTGGCGTCTTCTCCGTTGTGCCGATACCGACGTTGAGGACCTGCTCGCCCTTACAGCCGTCGCGGAACACCGTGATGCCGAGGCAGCCGAGCTCCCACGCGAGCAGGTACGCGCGCGCGACGTCCTCCTCACTCGCGCCGTTCGGGAGGTTGATCGTCTTCGACACGCCGTTGTCGGTGTAGCGCTGGAACGCGGCCTGATGGCGCACGTGCCACTCGTAGCTGACCTCGTGCGACGTCTTGAAGATCTGCGCCGCGTCCTCGGGCACGCCCGGAATGCCGTGAAGCGAGCCGCGCTTGGCGATCTCCCGCATGAGCGCGTCCGAGTAGAAGCTCCGCTCCTTGGCGATGCGCTCGAACGTCTCGTTGACGAAGGTCAGCACCCGCTCGCCGTCCGGCTGCTTCACCCGGTGCTCGAAGGCGAGCGCGAAGATCGGCTCGATGCCCGACGAGCAGCCGGCGATCATCGAGATCGTGCCCGTGGGCGCGATCGTCGTGACCGTCGAATTCCGGAGCGGGCGGTCGTTCTGGTAGATCGACAGGCTCCAGTTCGGGAACGGCCCGCGCTCCTCCGCGAGCTTCGCCGATTGGTCGTGGGACTTCTCCTTCACGAACGCCATCAGCCGGTCGGCGAGATCGATCGCCTCCGGGCTGTCGTACGGGATGCCCATGGTGAAGAGCAGGTCCGCCCAGCCCATGATGCCGAGACCGATGCGGCGGTTCGACTTCACCGTGGCGTCGATCTCGGGCAACGGGTACGGGTTCATCTCGATCACGTCGTCGAGAAAGCGCACCGCCAGCCGCACGACCCGCTCCATCTCGTCCCAGTCGATCGACCATTCCCCGTCTTCGCCGCGGCGGGCGAACTTCGAGACGTTGAGGGAGCCGAGGTTACACGCTTCGTTTGGTAAAAGCGGTTGCTCACCACAGTTATGAACAACAAATCCGTTACTAACGAAGCTATTGGTCAGTGGTTCCTTGAGGTCAAAGACGACCTCTTCCCCATCGTGCTCGAGCGACTTGAAGCGCACGAGGAACGTCTCCCTGTATGGCTTGCGCGAGTAGGTCGAGACCAGGTGGAGCAGTCTGTTCTGCTTGGCCGTGGTGAGGAACCCGATCTCCCGCACGAACGCGACGAGGTTCTCCTTGGCGACGGTCAGGTCGTGATCGGGCTGGCACTCATACTCAGCCACACCGCCATGACCGTCTGGAAGCTGGGCTCGCCGTGCCCCGTGGCGGTCTTGGTAGATCCGTGACGCGATTCCGAAGTTCAGAAGCATCCGCTGCACATCCACCAGAAGCGGATGCGAGATCGAGGTAAGCCGAACGGACACCCCCTTCTGCGTGGTCCCGGCAACATGCCCGTCAGCGGTGAACAGGGCCTGGAGAAATCCACGCTGTAGGTCCTCAGAGCCACACAGGACTTGCTCGGGAACGCGCGCGGTCTTTGAGTCCTGGGTCAGCGCATATTTCTCAGTCACTGTTCTGGCGAACCTCACCGAACTGACGGTCGCCTGGTCCCGGCCAGTGATTTCAACAGGAGCGATGTGGTACCGATCGCCCACCTTTGAGTCCAACGCCCGATTGATGTGCTTTGCGAAGAGCGGCGCAAGTTCGCGCTTCTCTTCTCCATAGAAGCGGAGAATCACGCCCTTGTCGGGACGAATGTGGCCGTCGCCAATCAGCCAGCCAAGCAGCCGACCTTCATCGAGGCTGCCTTCTGCACCGAACCCGCCCTTTCGATTCAGAACGTGAAGCAGGTCCCCGGACTGGAGCTCACCGGCACGCCGCCACCCTTTCGGGGTCATCAGGCGATGATCAGCCGTAAGTCGAATCTCGTATCCTTCCTCTGTGCGCAGTCGATACACTTGCTTTACTCCGGTCTCAAACACGGAAGAGGCGGGCCCGAATGCGCCGGCGTCGAAACGAGAGTCGAGAACCACGTCGACGGCCTCCCGAGACCGCGCGAGCGCGTCGGCTCGGATGAGTCCTCGCGTGGTGTAGACCAACGCGTCACCGGTAATGCATGGATTAGTCGCCTCGACCATGCCGATCTCGGGCGTCGGATTTGCCGGGCTCGCGTTAATCCGGTCGATGAAGATCATCCCGGGATCGCCGGTGCGCCAGGCGGCGCGCACGATGCGCTCGAAGACCTCCTTTGCCGAGAGCCGCCCCGTCACCGCGCCCGTGTGCGGGTTCACCAGGTCGTACTCCGTGCCCGCGGCGAGCGCGTCCATGAACTTGTCGGTCGCGGCGACGGAGATGTTGAAGTTCGTGATCCCGCCGTCGAGCTTGCACTCGATGAACTCGAGAATGTCCGGGTGGTCGACGCGGAGGATGCCCATGTTAGCACCCCGACGCGTGCCTCCCTGTTTCACAGCCTCCGTGGCGCTGTTGAACACGCGAAGGAACGAGATGGGCCCGGAGGCACGGCCGCCAGTAGACGCCACGATGTCGTCCTTGGGCCTGAGGCGCGAGAAGGCGAATCCGGTTCCGCCGCCACTCTTATGAATTATGGCCGCGGCCTTCACCGAGTCGAAGATCTCTTCCATCGAGTCGCCGACCGGCAGGACGTAGCAGGCCGAGTACTGCAGGCCGTTGCCCTTCCCGGCGTTCATCAGGGTCGGCGAGTTCGGCAGGAAGTCGCCGTCGACCATCACCTCATAGAAGGCGGTCGCGATCTCGCGGACCGCCGCCTGGCTGCGTCCGTACCGGGCCTCGCCCGCGGCAATGGAGAGGGCGACCCGCCAGCACATCTCCTCCGGTGTCTCGGCCACCTCACCGCCTTCGCGCGCGAGATAGCGCTCCCGGAGCACGCGCAGAGCGGGCTCGGTCCACTTACCGACCTTTGCAGGACGGGTTTCAGCCAGCATGCTGATTCTCCTCCGGGTCAGCCACGCGGGTTCCCACGCAAAACGCATGGGAACCTGTCATGACGAAAAGTCAGGAACCTCCTATATCTTGTGGTGAAGGGGACTCTACCACGCAGAATCTAGGGGTCGTCAAGAAAAAAGGCATCCACCGGTCATCCACGGCATATCCACCGTCGTGATATCCTCAGGGCCCATATGAAGAGGGCTTTGCTTCTTATTGTCTCTCTCGCACTTTCTCTCTTCTTGCTCTCGACCCGGCATGCCCTCGCGCAGGCGCCGCCGCCGCAGTCCCCACCCTCACCCGTCTCCGAACGGGCTCCGATCGCAGGACGCATCCTGACGCTCGACGAATGCATCGCGATCGCGCTCGAGGCGCAGCCGAAGATCCAGGCGACCCTGTACGACTATGCTGCGGCGCGTTACCGCGTCACCCAGGCGCTGGCCCCGCTTCTGCCCCAGCTCTCGGGTTTGGTGTCGGCCAGCCAAACCCAAGTCACCAGTCCGTCGGCGACGACCGGCAAGGTGAGCACGTCGTCCAGCCGCCTCGCGGACAACTTTCTCGCTCAGATGCAGCTCTCCCAGCTCCTCTTCGACTTCGGCAAGAACCTCGCCGCGACGGAGGCGGCGCGAAAGCTCGCCGAAGTGGCGGTGGAGGACGTGGAGCTCCAGCGTCAGCTCATCTCGCTGGCGGTGAAGGAGGCGTACACGAACATCCTGTTCGCCGGGCGCCTGATCCGGGTGCAGGACCAGGCGGTTCAGCGCGCCGAGCTGAACCTCCGGTCGGCGAAAGGCTTCTTCGAAGTCGGCACCCGGCCCAAGTCCGACGTCGCGCGCGCCGAGGTAGACGTGGCCAACGCGCGCGTGGATCTGATCCGCGCCCGAAACGCGCTCCGGACGGCGCGGGTCGCCCTCAACACCGCGATGGCGATCGACGTGGACACCCCGACCGAGATCCAGGACAACCTCGTCTTCGAAGCCGCGAACCTCGACCGTGCCCAGCTCCGCGGTGAAGCCCTGCGCAGCCGCCCCGAGTACCGCCAATCCAAGCTCCGCGTCAGCGCCGCCGAGGCCACCGAGCGCCAGACCTTCCGCGACTTCTTCCCCGACATCAGCGGCAACGGCTCGTACGGCGGGACGCAGCCCCAGCTCAACGAGAACTGGACGCTCGGGCTGAGCCTCTCGTGGACGCTCTTCGACGGCGGCAATCGGGTCGCGAGGTATCACGAGGCTAAGGCGAACCTCGAGGGCGCGAGGCAGCGGGTAAAGTCCACGGAGCTCGACATCATCCAGAACGTCGAGCAGGCCGAGATCGCCGTCGAGGAGGCCCAGGAGCGTATCCAGGCCGCCCAGGCCCTCGTCGCCTCCGCCCAGGAGAACTTCCGTCTCGCGCAGGGTCGCTTCGACGCCGGCGTGGGAACGATCCTCGAGCTCACGGACGCCCAGCTGGCGCTGACGCAGGCGCAAAACACCGAGGCCCAGGCGCTCGCCGATTACCGCATCGCGCTGGCTCGACTCGATCGCGCCGTGGGTCGACGCTGACGTCCGGTAAATACCTCTGACGCCGACGGCGTCGAACAGAGTGATGAAGCGGCTTCTCTCACTCCTGGCGGTGGCCGTTCTTGCGGGCGCCGGCGTCTGGGCCTATCTCTACACCCAGTCCATCGGGAACGCGCCCAAGTACCGGCTGGCGCGCGTCGAGCGTGGTCCTCTCACCGCTGCCGTCTCGGCGACCGGCAACCTCAACGCGGTCATCACCGTCCAGGTCGGCAGCCAGGTTTCGGGGCAGATCAAAGAGCTCTTCGTCGACTTCAACTCGGTCGTGAAGAAGAGCCAGGTCGTCGCGCGCATCGACCCCGACATCTTCGAGGCGAAGGTCAACCAGGCGAAGGCCGACCTCGCTTCCGCCAAGTCCGCGGTCCTCAACCAACAGGCCCAGGTCGAGCGTTCCCGCGCAGACGTCGAGAACGCCCGCGCGGCGCACGCCGAGGGCAAGGCGCAGACGGCGAAGGCGCAGGTCGCCGTGGTCGACACCAGGCGTGATCTGGACCGGAAGACCGAGCTCTTCGCCCGGGAGCTCATCGCCAAGAGCGACCTCGACTCGTCCCAGGCCGCGTACGACTCGGCGGTCGCCCAGCTCGACTCCGCGCGGGCGCACGAGCAGGCGCTCGCGTCCGCCATCCAGTCGGCGATCGCCCAGCTCAGGGTCAGCGAGGCGATGCTCGAGTCGTCGCGGTCCCAGGTGGAGCAAAAAGACGCGGCGCTCAAGCAGACTCAGGTCGACCTCGACCACACCACGATCCGCGCCCCGGTGGACGGGGTCGTCGTCTCGCGCCAGGTGGACGTCGGCCAGACGGTCGCCGCGAGCCTGCAGGCTCCGGTGCTCTTCACGATCGCCCAGGACCTGACGAAGATGCAGGTGGAGACGAGCGTGGACGAGGCGGACATCGGGCGCATCAAGCTCGACGACCAGGCGACCTTCACCGTGGACGCGTTCCCGGGCGACACGTTCGTCGGCAGGGTCACGCAGATCCGGAAGGCGGCGCAGGTCGTCCAGAACGTCGTCACGTACACCGTCGTCGTTGCCCTCGACAACCCGGCGGGCAGGCTCCTGCCCGGCATGACGGCGAACGTCAAGCTCGTCGTCGCCGAAAAGCCGAGCGTGCTGAAGGTCCCGAACGCGGCCCTCAGGTTCCGCCCCGCCGGCGTGGACGCGGGCCCGAGCGGGCCACCGGGGGGCGCGACGGCGAGGAGCCAGCCCGTGCTCGAGCAAATGCGCGACGGGCTCGTTCGCAACCTCAATCTCAGCGGAGACCAGCAGAAGAAGCTCGAGCCGATCCTCCAGGACAGTCGCAAGCAGCTCGTGGCGCTCCAGTCCTCTGGACTGGCGGAGCCCGACCGGCGCGCGCGGGCGCAGAAGATCCGCGACGCGGCCCGCGTGAGGATCCGCGAGATCCTCACGCCGGAACAGCAGAGCCGCTACGACGAGCTGTCGGGCGCTTCGGACGACGGCCGGCCTGGGGGCGTCCCCGGCCGCGCCTGGCTTCTCGGCCCCGACGGGAGGCCCGCGCCGGCCCAGCTCACGCTCGGTCTCAGCGACGGGACCTTCACCGAAGTCGTCCGGGGCGACCTGAAGGAGGGCCAGGAAGTCATCGTCGGCTCGGCCGGCGGTGCGGCCCGCGGCGCTCCCCAGCCGCAGAGCGGGCCGCGCCTGAGACTCTAGCCGTGGCCGGACCGATCATCGCCGTCGAAGGCTTGACGAAGGACTACCACCTCGGGTCTCACACCGTCCACGCCCTCCGCGGCGTTTCCGTCACCATCGAGCCCGGCGAGTTCGTCGCGGTGATGGGGCCATCGGGTTCCGGCAAGTCCACCTTCATGAACCTCCTCGGCTGTCTCGACACGCCCACCGCCGGTCGGTACGTCGTCGACGGCGAGGACGTCGCCGGCCTCTCGCCTGACGCGCTCGCGCGGATCCGGAACGCAAAGATCGGCTTCGTCTTCCAGCAGTTCAACCTCCTGCCCCGGACGAGCGCCCTCGAGAACGTCGAGTTGCCGCTGCTCTACGCCGGTGTGTCCGCGCGCGAGCGCCGGGCCCGCGCCCGGGCGCGCCTCGCCGCGGTGGCGCTCGCCGACCGCGAGAGCCACCAGCCGAGCCAGCTCTCGGGCGGCCAGCAGCAGCGCGTCGCGATCGCCCGGGCGCTCGTCAACAACCCGGCCGTGATCCTCGCCGACGAGCCCACCGGCAACCTCGATTCCCGCACCAGCGTCGAGGTGCTCACGCTCCTGCAGCGGCTGAACCGCGAGGGCCTCACGATCGTGCTGGTCACCCACGAGGCCGACATCGCCGCCTATGCGGGCCGCATCCTCTCTTTCAAAGACGGCAGGCTCCGCGCCGACGAGCGCGTCGCGGCGCCCCTCGACGCGGCGCGGGTCCTGGCCGCGCTCCCCGCGGAGGAGGACGCGGCGTGAGCGTCTGGCAGAGCGTCCGCATTGCCGTCCGCTCGCTGCGCGTCAACAAGCTGCGGAGCGCCCTCACGATGCTCGGCATCATCATCGGTGTTTCCGCCGTCATCGCGATGGTTGGCGTGGGCGCCGGCGCGCAGGCGCGCGTCGCGGAGCAGATCCAGAGCCTCGGGTCGAATCTCATCATCGCGCTGTCGGGCAGCGCCACCGCGGGCGGCATCCGTCTCGGCACCGGGAGCCAGCTGACGATCTCGGAGGACGACGCGAACGCGATCGCGCGCGAGATCCCGTCGGTGCAGGTCGCCGCGTCCTCGGTCCGCGGCAGTGCGCAGGTCGTCTACGGCAACCTCAACTGGTCGACCGTGATCCAGGGCGTCACGCCCGTCTACTTCGAGGCGCGCGACTGGCCGGTGGTGGACGGCCGGCAGATCAGCGCCGAGGACGTCGACGGCGCGACGAAGGTCGCCCTCGTGGGTCAGACGACGGCGCTCAACCTCTTCGGCGAGGCGGAGTCCGTGGGCCAGATCATCCGGATCAAGAAGGTGCCTTTCACAGTGATCGGCATGCTCGATCGCAAAGGCCAGAGCTCGTGGGGCCAGGACCAGGACGACGTCATCCTGATCCCGATCTCGACCGCGAAGAAGAAGGTCCTCGGCACGAGTCAGGCCAACCCGCGCGCGGTCGGGTCGATCTCGATCAAGATCCGCGCGGGCGAGGACATGGCCGAGGCCGAGAGTCAGATCCGCGCGCTCCTGCGCCAGCGCCACCGGTTGCAGCCGTTTCAGGACGACGACTTCTGGCTGCGGAACCTCTCCGAGGTCCTCCAGACGCAGGAGGAGTCGTCGAAGGTGATGACCTATCTCTTGGCCGCCATCGCCTCGGTGTCCCTGCTCGTCGGCGGCATCGGCATCATGAACATCATGCTGGTCTCGGTCACGGAGCGCACGCGCGAGATCGGTCTGCGAATGGCGGTCGGCGCCCGGCGGCGTCACATCCTGCTCCAGTTCCTGATCGAGGCCGTCACGCTGTCGCTGATCGGCGGGATCGTCGGCATCGCGTTCGGTCTTGGCGGCTCGCGCGCGATCAGCTACTTCGCCGAGTGGCGCACCCTCGTCGCCCCGGGGGCCATCGTGCTCGCGTTCGGCTTCGCCGCCGGCATCGGGATCTTCTTCGGCTTCTACCCGGCGCGCAAGGCCTCGCGGCTGGACCCGATCGAAGCGCTCCGCTACGAGTAGCTCGACCGGCAGGCAGGGGCGGCCAGGGCGGCGACCCCTCCTCGACCACGCTAGCACTCCCTACGCGAGACGCTCCGTCCGGTCTGCGCCGAAACGACGCCCAGAAGCTAGGGGTCTCGGAGGGCTTCGCCCCCCGGCCGCCCGGCCCGCGGGCGGCTCTGCTCGGGGCGAAAGCTTCGCCGGGTTCCGCGTGCCTGGTATGGTCGTAGGTAGGATGGAGCGCGTACGCAAACACCCCGCGAAGCGCAAGCGCCCACGTGCCCCGCGGCGCCCGACCCACGTCACTACGCCGAGGCCGACGCCTGCGGAGAAGCGCCTGCTCGGCTTGGCGCGCGAGATCGAGCGGCTGACGCTGGCGGCGGCGCTCGAGAAGCTGGCCGCCGCCTGGGCGTCCGGCGGGCGCCTCTTCTACGACGTCGCCACCGCCTGGACCGAGAGCCGCGGCAGCAAGACCTCCGCGCTAGCGCTCGCGTGGGCGCGTGAGCAGGTCCGCCTCTCCCTGCAGGAGATCATCGAGGCGACGCCAAGGGACAAGCGCGGCCGCATCGACGCCACGCCCGACACGGTCGCCTGGGTCCTCCTGGCCGGGTGCGAGGCGCTTGCCCACGAGCCGCCGGCGGCGGTCGCCGACCGGGTCCACGCGCTGCTCGAGCTCACGGGTCACGCCGCGCCGGGCGGCTGAGCGCCTCCAGCAGGAGGAAGACGGCGCCCGTCAGCATCGCCGCGCCGTTGAGCTGGACGGCCGCGCGATGCGCGCGCGCGAACGCCGTGTCGTCACCGACGCGCCGCGCGGCCTCGGCCCGCGGCATGACGACCGTCGCCGCCCACACCAGGAGCCCGCACATCGCGCCGCAGAGGGCTCCGCCGACGAGCGGGCGCAGTCGCCCCTCGCGGCCCGAGAGCACCTGGACGACGCAGGCGACGGCCGCGGCCCCGCAGAGGACGAGCCCCCAGTCGTAGTAGCGCGGCAGGACGGCGGCCACGGCCTGGCCCGCGATCGCGCGGTCGATCGTGCGGAAGACGAGCGGCGCGACGCCGAAGGAGAAGAAGGCCATGATCCCGAGCCAGCTTGCGATCGCAACGACGGCGAGACTTCGGAGGATCCTCATGCGCGAGTCATCGCGGGGCCGTCGCCCGCTCGGCGAACATCGGTTCCCCACGTCTGCACGCCGACGGACACCACGGAGGGGAGGATCAGCGAAGCGTCGGGGCGTGTCAAGTTGACGGGGTCCGTCCCTGGGCGGTAGAGTGCCGAGCGATGTTCGCTGGCCCGGTCGTCCTCGGACTGCTGCTGCTCATCCCCCTCCGGGCGTCCGCGGAGACGCCCGCCGCCGAGGCGCGGGCGCTCATCGCGCGCTACCACGAGGACCTCGCGGTGATCGACCGTGCGCGCGACCTCCTCGAGGCCGCGCTCACGCGCGAGAGCCAGGTCGACACGATGATCATGCTCTCCTACGTGAGCTTCCTCTGGGGCGACGTCCGCGCGACGACGACCGAGGAGAAGCTCGCCGCCTACGCGCGCGGCCGCGAGGTCGGCGAGCGTGCGGTGGAGCTCGCGCCGCGGAACCACGATGCGCACCTCTGGTACGCGATCAATACCGGCCGCTGGGGCCAGGAGAAGGGCGTGCTCCGCTCGCTCTTCCTCCTGCCGCGGGTCCGCGAGGAGATCGAGATCCTCCTGCAGCTCCAGCCGCGCTCCGTCCGCGCCCACTCCCTCGCCGGGAACGTCGCCATGGAGGTGCCGGGACTTTTCGGGGGCGACAAGAACAGAGCGGAGGAGCACTTCAAGAAGGGGCTCGCGATCGATCCGAAGTTCACCGTGCTGCGGGTCGACCTCGCTCGCCTGTACATCGCCACCGGCCGCGACGCCGAGGCGCGGCGCGAGCTCCAGCAGGTGATCGCCGAGACGGCACCGACGAACGTCGCCGACTGGACCGTGAAGGATCTGCCACGCGCGCGAAAGCTCCTCGAGTCCATCCGGGACAAGTAGCGATCGCCGAGGTCATCCGCCGCCTCCGGCGCACGGCGCCGCGGTGGAACCCGACCGCGCTCGCGGTCATCGCCGACCGGAGCCGCGACCCCTTCCGCGTCCTGATCGCGTGCATCCTGTCGCTCAGGACCCAGGACACGACCACCGGCCCGGCCTCCGAGCGGCTCTTCGCCGCCGCCGACACGCCCGACGCCATGCTGACGCTCTCGCCGCGCCGAATCGAGACGCTCATCTACCCCGTCGGCTTCTACCGGACGAAGGCCCGCGTCATCCTCGGAATCTGCCGCGATCTTCTCGCGCGCTTCGGCGGCCGCGTCCCCGACGAGATCGACGCGCTCCTCACGCTCAAGGGCGTCGGAAGGAAGACCGCCAACCTGGTCGTCACGATGGGCTACGACAAGCCCGGGATCTGCGTCGACACCCACGTGCACCGGATCTCCAACCGCCTCGGGTACGTGCGGACGCGGACGCCGGAAGAGACCGAGATGGCGCTCAGGGCGCGGCTCCCGAGGCGGTACTGGATCGGCTACAACGACCTCCTGGTCGCCTTCGGCCAGAACGTCTGCACGCCGATCTCGCCCCGGTGCTCCACGTGCCCCGTGCGGACGCTCTGCCGGCGGGTCGGCGTGCGGAGCTCCCGTTAGGCAATCGCACGGGCTCACCTTACGCCCTACTGAAAGGGATTGCGTAGATTCGGAAATCCTTTTCAGGTTCTCGCCCCCCGGGTCCGCCTGAGGTCGGTCATCGCGTTGGTATCCAGGTGGCCGGCGGAAGGAAACACATAAAAATCACTGGGAAAAAGATCCTGCCGCACATCTGTGCTGGGAAATCCGACGACTGGCATGATCCATGTACACATGACGCACGCTCCGGCTAATGTGCACTGGATGCGTAAGGATCGGGGGGTCGTCATGAAGACGCGTGTCCGCCACGGCCTTCTCGCGATCGGGATTCTAAGTATCGGCGTGTTCCCCGCCGCAGTAGAAGAAGCACACGCGACACTGATTACCTTCAATTTTCAGGGAACTGTAAGTTCGGTGGATGCGTCCTTGAGCACTCGATTCAACACAACGCAAACCCTCTCAGGTTCATACACGTTCGAGTCCACGACCCCGGGCGTCGGGTCTATGCCCACGTCGTACCTTGCCCTGACTGACGTGAGATTCACTATCGGCAGTAACGCGTTCTCGTCGCCGGGTGGCCCTTTGAGTGAGATTGCCTTACAGAACGACGGTGGCCCGCCAATCAAGGATTTTTATGACGTGACTGTTCAGCCCGTGACGGGGCCAAGCGTGGGAACCGCCCTACCAAATACGTTTGCCATAAGGCTCCAAGACACGACGGGGACCGCATTGAGTAGCGAAGCCCCCCTGCCCCCTACCCCGCCCAATCTCGCAAGCTTCAACGCGTGCTCTGAGGTCACCCTCGCAACCCCGGGTCCGTGCTGGGCTTTGGAATATGACTCCGGTGCGAAAGTCGGAGGCCCGTTAACGTCGTTGACGCTGGCTCCGGCTGCGGTCCCAGAACCCTCCTCGCTTCTCCTGCTTGGCTCCGGACTGACCGGCCTGGGGCTGTGGGGAAAAATGAGGAGAGGTAGATCTAGCGACGCGAGCTAGCGGCGCCTAAGCGCTCGAAGCAGGGCGAGATTGCGCCGGTCAGCGACAGGCTCGGGCTCCTTCGGCGTCTCGAGCACTTTCGGCACCGCTCGGAACCGGCGGTCCCTCAGTAAACGCGCGAACAGCCGCCGCCCGAGATAGCCCCGCCCGATGTGCTCGTGACGGTCGAGCCCCGAGCCGAGCGGCGCCTTGGCGTCGTTGAGATGGAACGCGAGCACGCGGGCGAAGCCGACGGCCTGGCCACACTCCCCGATCGCCCGCCGGTAGCCCGCGTCGCTCCGGACGTCGTAGCCCGCGGCGAAGAGGTGGCAGGTATCGATGCAGATGCCGATCCGCTCGGACCGCGCCGCGCGCGCGAGCAGCGTGCCGAGCTCCTCGAACGTGCGGCCGATGACCTGGCCGGCGCCCGCCGTGTTCTCGAGCGCGACCCTGACCTTGTAGCCCGGTGTCCGCCGGGTCACCTCGTCGAGGGCGGCCACGACCCGCGCGAGGCCCGACACGACCCCCGCCCCCAGATGCGACCCGGGGTGCACCACGACGCACGAGAGGCCGAGCCGCTCCGCGCGCTCGAGCTCGTCGGTGAAGGCATCCACGGCCTGGCGCCATGCGGCGTCGTCCGGCGTGCCGAGGTTGATCAGGTAGCTCGCGTGGGCGAACACGTGGCGGATGCCCGTCTGGCGCCGGGCCGCGTGAAAGGCGCGGACCTCCGCGTCCGTCATCGGCCGCGTGCGCCACTGGCGCTGGTTTTTCAGGAAAATCTGCACGGCGGCGCAGTCGAGCGCTCGGCCGCGCTCGAGGGCCCGATGGAGGCCACCCGCGATCGACATGTGGGCGCCGAGCTCGTCCGGGGGCCGTGGCATCGCGCCGAGCGTAGCACGCGCCGCCTTGACCCCGCGGTGGACCGCCCACATAATGCCGAGCAGTCACCCCCGAGGGTTCCGGAAGGAGTTCGGCATGGAGCCACGCGCGATCACGACGTCGTTCACCACGATGTTCACGTTCGACTACGGCGTCGCGGAGGCGGACATGCGCCGGCTCTACGAGAACGCGAAGCGGGATCAGTGGAACGCCGCGCGCGACATCCCTTGGTCCACCCCGCAGCCGTCGGACGGGCGGGCGATCGCCGACGAGCTGATCGACATCTACGGGAGCGCCCTCTGGGAGAAGTTGTCGGAGGCCGAGCGCGTCCAGCTCAATCGGCGCATCGCCGCCTGGCGTCTCTCGGCCCTCATGCACGGCGAGCAGGGCGCGCTCCTCGCCTGCAGCCAGCTCGTGGACATCGTCAAGGACGCGGACGCGAAGTTCTTCCAGGCGACACAGGTCATGGACGAGGCGCGCCACAACGAGGTCCTCGACCGGTACCTCACGGAGCGCCTGGACAACCAGAAGTACCCGATTCCCGCCAACGCCCGCGACGTCTTCGACTCCATCCTGGGCGAGAGCCGGTGGTACGTAAAGACGATCGGGCTCCAGCTCGTGGCGGAGACCTTCGCCGTCGCGTTGTTCAAGATGATGGCGGAGAGCGCGCGCGACCCGGTCCTCGAGGCGGTGTGCCGCAAGATCCTCCAGGACGAATCGCGCCACATGGGCTTCGGCATGCTCGCTCTCCCCGAGGTGGTTCACGGAGCGTCGCCCGGTGAGCGGCGAGAGCTCGAGGATTACACGTGCTTCGCCGTCGAGAAGACGCTGACGGGCTTCTTCCCCCGCGAGGCCTACGAGGACGCGGGGTTCAGCCGGGCCCAGATCGAGGAGGCCAAGCGCTACCGTCGCGACGTCGCGGCGCGGAACGACTACGCGCCGTTTCGCAAGCTCTTCAAGCGCGACATGCACGCTTCGATGGTCGCCAACCTCGCGCGCCTGGGGCTCCTGACCGAGCGCGTCCGGCCCGAGCTCGCGAAGCTCGGCGTCACTCTGCCGACGAACTGACCGGCGCCAGGAGCTCCGCCAGTCGCCGGTCGCGGTAGGCCCAGAGCGCCGCGAGTTGGCGCCGCACGACGAGCGCGTGCGCGGCGTGTCCGAGCGGTCCCAGCGGCAACCGGTAGGTGACCCGGTCTTCCACCCACGTGCCGCCGGGCGCCTCGAGGAACCGGTGGCGGTGCTCCCAGCGCGCGTAGGGCCCACGCACCTGCACGTCCACGAAACGGTAGGGCGGATCGAACTCGCGGATGAACGCCCGCCAGCGGAGGGGAACGCCGAGCCACGAGAGCGCGAAGTCGTAGACGCTTCCCACGACCATCGGCGCCGGCGGGGAGAGGAGTCGCAGGCGGATCGCGGGCGGCGTCAGTCGCGGCAGGTTCCGCGGGTCCGCGAAGAACGCGAAGACATCGGGGCGCGCCTTGCCGAGCCACACGCGCGATTCGAGGATGTGATCGGCCATCGACGCGCGGCATATCATAGGCAGGTGCCCGCACTCAGTCAAACGCGCGCCTACGTGGCGCTCGTCGCGATCGCCGCGCTCTGGGGCAGCTATCCGGCCACCGCCAAGCTTGCACTCGAGGATTTTCCGCCTTTCTTCCTCGCGGCGGTCCGCTGCACGATCGCGTCCGGCCTTCTCGTGCTCCTCCTGGCGCGTGCCGGTGCGGACGCGACGCGCGGCCTCGGCGCTCCGGCCCTCCTGGCCAGCGTCGTCCTGGGCCTCACGGGCATCTGGGGCTCGACCCAGTTCTCGTACGTCGCGATCTACTACACGACCGCGGGCAACGCGGTCATCCTCCAGGCGGCGACGCCGGTGATGGTGGCGCTCGGCGCGCGCTTCTACCTCGGCGAGCGCCTCCTTCTGCACCAGTGGCTCGGCGTGGCCGTCTCGGTGTTCGGTGTGCTCCTCGTCGTCACGAGCGGCCGGCTCGCCGCGCTCCGGGTCGAGGAGCTCCGTCCCGGTGATTTCATCACGCTCGCCTCGCTCGTCGGCTGGTCGATCTACACGGTCTACGGCAAGCGCGTCCTGGGCCGCCTCTCGTCGGCGCTCGCCACGACGGGCGCCTACGTGGCCGGCACGCTCATGATCCTGCCGACGGCGTTGGTCGCGGCGCCTTTCTTTCCCGCGCCGCGCCTCCACTCGCTGACGGCGTGGGCGGTCGTCCTCTACCAGAGCGTGCTCGGCGCCGTCGCCCATGTCTGGTGGTACCGCGCGGTCGACGTCGTCGGCCCGAGCCGCTCGGCGGTCTTCCTGAACCTCCAACCCCTCGTCGGCATCGCGCTGGCGGCCACGCTCCTGCGGGAGCCGATCGGAGTCTGGCAGATCCTCGGCGTCGCCGCGGTCCTGGCGGGAGTCGGCCTCACCACGCGCCGCTCACGAGTGCCTTGACACGCGACGGTGGCAGAGTAAATTGTCGCCACTCACGTTTGTCGAACCCGTTCACCGGAGGTGCTCATGGCGAACGCGACGAAGACCCGTTGGCAGCTGAGCGGCCAAGGGTACGAATTCTGCAACTGCGACTTCGGCTGTGGCTGCAACTTCGGCGGCTTCCCGAACTCGAAGGACGGCAGCTGCCGCGCGCTCGTCGGCTTCACCGTGACGAAGGGGCGCTGCGGCGACGTCGACCTCTCGGGCGTGAAGGGCGCCGGGATCTTCGTGTGGCCCAAGGCGATCCATCAGGGCGACGGCAAGGCCGCCTTCATCGTCGACCCCCCCACCACCGACAAGCAGGTCGAGGCGCTCTCCCAGATTTTCACCGGCCAGCTCGGCGGGCTGCCATGGGAGCTGCTCGGACCGACCTTCAAGGTCGTCGGTCTCGTGAAGGCAAAGATCACGATCGAGGGCAGTGGGCGCAAGAGCACGTTTCGCATCGAGGGCGTGGGCGAAGGGCGTGGCGAGGCCCTGAAGAACCCCGTCACGGGTGAGGACCACATCGTCAACGTCGACCTGCCCACCGGCTTCATCTGGAAGAAGGGTGAGGCCGGGCAGGGCTCGTTCCGCGCGGCGGCCGCCGGACTCTCCGTCGAGTTCAACAAGACGAACTGGATCTACTATCGGTACGACTGGTCGAACGCCGCCTGAGGCGACGGGCGGGCGCGCGATGAGCGAGGCGGCGTTCGAAGCGCTGCTCCGCCGTGACCGTGTCCTCGGCGGCGGGGCGCTGGCGGTGCTGGTCGGGGCGGCCTGGCTCTATCTCTTCCACGCCGCTTCCGCGATGTCGGATCGGGCGATGCCCGACATGCAGACGATGCCCGGCATGGCCATGGCCATGCCGGCGAGAGACGCCTGGGGCTGGGTGGAGGTCGGGGCGCTCGTCGTCATGTGGGCCGTGATGATGGTCGCCACGATGACGCCCGCCGCAGCGCCGATGATCCTCATATTCGCCGCCATCCACAGGCGCCGCGCCGCGGACGGCCGCCCGGCGGTGCCGACCATGATCTTCGTCCTCGGCTATCTCGTGGTGTGGACGATCTACAGCGTCGCCGCCGGGGTCGTGCAGACCGCGCTCCACGCCGCCGCGCTGCTCTCGCCGGCGATGACGGCCACGAGCCCGCTGCTCGCCGGCGGGCTGCTCGTGGCGGCCGGCGTGTTCCAGTGGACACCGCTCAAGCGCGCCTGCCTCGCCGCCTGCCGCTCACCGCTGTCCTTCCTCATGTCCGGCTGGCGCGAAGGCCGCGGCGGGGCGCTCGTGATGGGCCTGCGCCACGGCCTCTACTGCCTCGGTTGCTGCTGGGCGCTCATGGCGCTCCTGTTCGTCGCGGGCGTCATGAATCTTCTCTGGGTCGCCGCCATCGCGGTAGCCGTCCTGGTGGAGAAGGTGGTGCCGCGCGGCGACCGGGTGGGCCGCCTGGCGGGCGTGGTGCTCATCGCCGCCGGCGTGCTGCTCGTGGCCCGCGTGACCGTGGGCTGACCGGACTACCCGAGCTTCTTCACCTCCGCGAGAATCTTGTCGGGTTGCGGCAACTCGCCCTTGCCGTAGCGCTCGGTAAAACGCACCTTTCCCTGCTTGTCGACGACGAACGTGGCCCGGACATTCGCGTTCCAGTCCGGCCAGTACACGCCATAGTCCTTGACGACGCTCCGCTGGACGTCGGAGAGGAGCGGATAGCGAGTGATGCCCACCGTCTTCGCCCAGTTCTCGTGGCTGAAGGGGCTGTCCGTGCTGATACCCAGCACCTGGGTATTCGCCGCCTCGAAGTCGCCGATGCGCTTGTCGAAGGCGGGCATGCAGGTGCTTCAGCCCGGCGTCCAGTCGAGCGGGTAGAACAGCAGCACCACGTGCTTGCCTCGGAAGTCCTTCAGGCTGATCTCCTTGAGCCCGATGGTCTTCAGCGTGAAGTCGGGTGCCGGATCGCCGACGTTGAGGGTCTTGGTCTGGGTCGCCGTACTCACGCGCGGTACCCCCCTTTCAGGATCTTGCGGGTCACGGGCGTCATGATAGCACGGCGCTCGCCGGCCCTCGCCGGACCCTTCTTCGCTTCCGCCCACGCGCGCGGCCGGCGGCACTCGAGCGGCGCCTCCGGGAGGCCGAGGTAGCCGGCGGCCGTCACGACGGCGCCGGTGTCCCAGAGGCGTCGGAAGCGCTCGGCGAAGCGCACGTCGCGCAGGGCGTGATGATCCATGATCACGCGACACCCGGTGGCTCCCACGACTCTCAGGAGGTTGTCGATGCCGCGCTCGATCACGCTGGCGCCCACCTCCCGCTCGATGTACGAGGGCGGCCCCGACAGATAGAGGAGCGTCGGGCGCTCGTGGATGAGGTACGCCGCCGCCACGGGGGAGAGCGGCCCCTGGACGTCGGAGGCGAAGACGAAGCGTTCGTTCTCACCCGGGTCGACGACGGTCAGCACGACGACCGCGCCGAGCGGCGAGCCGTCCACGCCGTGCGGCAGCGGCGGCGACCCCCGGAGCTCCAGCTCGAGCGTCCGTTGCCGGGAACCGTCGGCGCTCACGACGCGCGCGACGGGTCCGAGCGCCGTCCAGAGCTCCGCCCCGCGCTTGGCCTGGAGGCCCGCCACCATCCGGCGCGGGTCCTTCACCAGCACCGTCCGGCCGGCGTACGTGGCCGGGTCGGAGCGGAAGTGGTCTTCGTGGTAGTGGCTGACGAAGACGAACGATGCGCGGGCGGCGTACGCCGAGATCCGGTCGTTGGCCCGACGGAACGCCTCCCACTCCTCCGTGGACGGGGGGAGGTTGAAGCGCGACGGCGAGAGCGTCGCGCCCGGGTCGAGGAGGATTCCCGTCTGGCCGGCCTCGACGTAGGTAGCCATCGAGCGGACGCCGAGCGACTCCGCCGCGAGCGGAACGATCTTCAAATGCAGCGACCGCCGTCGACTTCGAGGCACGAGCCCGTGATCATCGCGGCCTCGTCGGAGGCGAGGAAGACCGCCGCGTTGGCGATGTCCTCGGGGCGGTTGAGCCGGCCGAGCGGCACGGTCGCGATGTAGCGCGCCATCCCCTCGGCGTCCACCTCCTTCTTGCCCATGAACGTCGCGAGCATCGGCGTCTCCGTCGCCACCGGGGCGATGGCGACGACACGCACGCCGTGTGGCGCGGCTTCGAGTGCCAAGCTCTTGGCGAGCGCGACGACCGCGCCCTTCGAGGCGGCGTACGTCTGCCCGCCGGGCCGCGGCCGGATCGCCGCGGTCGAGGCGGTGATCAGCAGCACGCCCCGCTTCTGCTTCTTCATGACGGCGAGCGCGTACTTGGCGCCGAGCCAGACGCCCTTGACGTTCACCGCGAAGATCCGGTCGAAGACGGCCTCCTCCTGCTCTTCGATGCGCGCCGGGAACTGGGGCACCCCCGCGTTCGCGAAAAAGATGTCGAGCCTGCCCCACGTGGCGACCGCCTTCTCGACGATCAGCTGGTTGTCCACCGCCTTCGCGACGTCGGCGCGCGCCGCCAGGGCCTGGCCGCCGGCTTTCTCGATCTGCTCGACGACACCCTTGGCCCCCGCCTCGTCGATGTCGGCCACGAGGACGCGCGCCCCCTCACGGGCCATCGCGAGCGCCGACGCGGCGCCGATTCCAGAAGCCGCTCCCGTGATCACCGCAACCCTGCCGTTGAGTCTCATCGTCGGCCCTCCACATCCACAGGCTCGCCTCGGACGGCGGGGCCCCAGCCCCGCGTATTCCAGAGGTCCGCACTACCACGGCGCCCGTTGCTACGGCGCCAGCTCGGCCATCGTCCGCGCCGCGAGTCGGTCGCCCGCGATCAGCAGCGTGGTGATCCCCGACCGCGTCCACTCGGCGAGTCGCTCGCGGATCCGCTCGCGCGGCCCGCAGAGCGCGACCTCGTCCACGAGCGCGTCCGGCACCGCGGCCTCGGCCTCCGCGCGGCGGCCCGCGAGGTAGAGGTCCTGGATCGTCTTGGCGGCCTCCTCGTAGCCGTAGCGGCGCGCGACGTCGTTGTAGAAGTTGCGGCCGCGCGCCCCCATCCCCCCGACGTACAGCGCGAGCTTCGCCCTCACCGGTTGGCGGCACGCGGCGACGTCGTCCCCCACGACGACGGCGACCATCGGCATGATGTCGAAGCCCGCGGGCGCGCCGCCGCGCGCGCGGAACCCCGCGTCGAGCCACTCCCGGAACATCGCGATCCGCCGCGGCGAGAAGAACGTCGGGATCCAGCCGTCGGCGATCTCCGCGGCGAGCGCCGTGTTCCGGGGGCCAACCGCCGCGAGATAGATCGGGAGGTCCGGGCGACCGTGCAGGATCGACTTGAGAGGCTTGCCGAGGCCCGTCGCCTCCGGGCCCGTGTACGGGATCTGGTAGTACTCGCCGCGGAACTCGAGCGGCTTCTCGCGACGGAAGACGCGTCGGACGATCTCGACGTACTCGCGCGTCCGCGCGAGCGGCTTGCCGAAGGGCTGGCCGTGCCAGCCCTCGACCACCTGCGGCCCCGACACGCCGAGGCCGAGGCGGAAGCGGCCGCCCGAGAGCGCGTCGAGCGTCATGGCCGTCATCGCGGTCGCGGCGGGGCTGCGGCCCGCGAGCTGCATGATCCCCGTGCCGACGTGGATCCGCGTCGTCCGCGCGGCGATCCACGCAGCGGGCGTCACGGCGTCCGAGCCGTACGACTCGGCCGACCACACCGAGTCGAAGCCGAGGCGCTCGACCTCGAGGATCCGCTCCATGTCGAGCGACATCTGCGCACCGGAGTAGCTGAGGGTGAGCGCGAGCTTCATGGGAGCCTTCTCCACGCCCGCCACGCGTGGGCGCGCAGGACGACGCGCCCCCGCCGGAAGGCGACGCCCTCCCCTTCGAGTCGGATTCGCTGCGTCAGCATGCTACTCATTCGCGGGCGGGCGCTGATCGCGCCCTGCGCATTGACCACGCGGTGCCAGGGGAGATCGGCGGGGCACCTCCGGAGCGCGCCGCCCACGGCGCGCACCGCCCGGGGCCGTCCGAGCAGCGCCGCGAGCTGCCCGTACGTCGCAACCCGCCCGCGCGGGATGCGCCGAACAAGCCGCCAGACCGCCTCGCGAAACGTCACGCCGCCGACGGACCCGCCTGGAGCTCCGTGAGTCGAGCGTAGAGCCCGCCGCGCCGCACCAGGGTCGCGTGAGTTCCCTCCTCGTGGATCCGACCACGATGCAGGACCAGAATCCGCTCGGCGTGCTGGACCGTCGCGAGCCGGTGGGCGATCGTGAGGCTGGTACGTCCCGCGAGCAGTCCCGCCATCGCCTCCCGAATCAGCGCTTCGGACTCCGCGTCGACGCTCGACGTCGCCTCGTCCAGCACGAGAACGGCCGGATTGTACACGAGGGCCCGCGCGATGGCCAGCAGCTGGCGCTGGCCGTGCGAGACGTTGGCCCCGCGCTCGCCCAGTGCCTCGTCGAGCCCTCGCGGGAGCGCGGCGACGAAGGCCGCGGCGCGTGCCGTCTCCACCGCGCGGACGAGGTCGGCGGGCGCGACCGCACCGTCGACGCCGAGCTTGAGGTTCTCCGCGACCGTACCCGTGAAGAGCACGGTGTCCTGAAAGATGATCCCGACGTGCCGGCGGAGGCGGGCAAGATCCCAGTCCCGCACGTCCACGCCGTCCACCAGGACCCGGCCGCGCTGCGCCTCGTACGAGCGGTTGAGGAGCCGCGCGATCGTCGACTTGCCCTCGCCCGTGGGCCCGACCAGCGCCACGCGCTCGCCCGGCGCAACGCTCAGCGAGCAGTCGCGCAGCACCCAGGCCTCGCCCTCGTAGGCGAACCACACGCCTTGGAGCTCGAGGGCGGGCGGGCGGGGCCCCTGGTGCCGGGTTGTGGCCCGCCCGATCGAGACGATCGCAGGGGGTCGGTCGAGGAGACCGAAGATCCGCTCCGCGGAGGCCATCGCGGACTGCATGACCGTGTACTTGGCGCCGAGGTCACGGATGGGCAGGAAGAACCGGTTCGTGTACTGGATGAACGCGACCAGCACGCCGAAGGTGACGGCGCCGGCAACGATCTGGCCGCCGCCGTACCAGAGGAGCACCGCGAGGGCGATCGAGCCCAGCGCCTCGACCGACGCGTAGAGCGAGGCCTCGTAGATCATCGAGGTGAAGAGGGCGCGGCGGTAGGCGCGGTTGGCCTCACGGAACCGCCCGGCCTCGTGGCGCTCACGCGCGAAGAGCTGGATGACCGCCATCCCCTGGAGCGACTCCTGCAGGAGGCCGTTCAGGTGGGCGAGACGCTGCCGCACTGTCCGGTACGCGTCGCGGGCCCGGAGGCGGAAGTACCCCGCCGCCACGAACAGCGTCGGGACGATGGAGAAGGTCACGAGCGCCAGGTGCCAGTCGAGCCAGAGCATCACCCCGACGACGCCGACGAGCGTGATGACGTCGGCGACGACGGCGAAGAGCCCGCTCGTGAACGCCTCACTCACCGCCTCCACGTCGCCCAGCACCCGCGTCATCAGCCGCCCCACGGGGTTCCGGTCGAAGAACGCCGCCTCGAGGCGCAGGAGGTGGGCGAAGAGCGCGGCGCGCAGGTCGTGGATCACCCGCTGGCCGGTGAGGTTCATGAGATAGGCCTCGAGCCAGCGCAGCACGTAGAGGAGGCCGAGCACCCCGACGTAGAGGCCCGCGATCCACGTGAGACCGAGCCAATCGCCTTTGAGGATGTGGTCGTCGATCGCGACCTTCAGGAGGTAGGGCTGGGCGAGCTCGACGGCCGCGATCAGAGGGAAGAGCCCGAGCGAGCCGGCGATCAGCGCCCGGTGCGGCCGCGCCGCATGCCAGAGACGGACGGCGAGTCGCCGATCGAAGGCGGTGCCGAGGCGCTCGTCGAACTCGTGGCCGACGTCAGGCACGCGCGATCTCCTCCTCGAGCTGCTGGACCCGCCAGAGGCGCGCGTAGAGCCCGCCCGCGGCGACGAGGTCCTCGTGCCGCCCCTGCTCCACGACCCGCCCGGCGTCCAGCACGACGACCCGATCGGCGAGCTGGGCCGCGCGCAGCCGGTGAGTCATCAGGAGCACCGTACGTCCCTGGGCGAGAGCGCGCAGGTTCCCGACGATCTCCTCCTCCTTCGACGCGTCCACCGAGGCGAAAGGGTCGTCGAGCACGAGGATCGGCGGGCGGCCGACGAGCGCCCGCGCCAACGCCACGCGCTGGCGCTGACCGCCCGAGAGCGTCAGGCCGCGCTCGCCGACCACCGTGTCGAAGCCCGTGAGGAACGCGTCCGTCTCGCCGGCGATTCCCGCCGCGACCGCGGCCTCGCGGACGCCGGCGGCGCCCACGTCCTCTCTCCCCAGCGCGATGTTCTCGGCGATCGAGCGCGAGAAGAGGAACCCCTCCTGCGGCACGTAGCCGAGCATGACGCGGAGGTCGCCGCGCGGGAGGCGTGTGACATCGCGCCCGCCGACGAAGACCGTCCCGGGCGGCGGCTCCCAGAGCCGCGCCAGGAGGAGCCCGAGCGTCGACTTCCCGCTCCCCGTCGGCCCCACGACGGCGACGGTCTCCCCCGGCGCGACCTCAAAGCTCGCGCCGCGGAGCGCCGGCGGCCGTCCTTCATACGCGAACGTCACGTTCTCGAACCGGATTGTTGTAGCGGGGTCCGCGTGGTCGCCTTCAGCCGTAGGTGGTCTGAGCGAGGAGCGAAGTGGTTCCGCTGCTTCAAGTCCGATCTGTTCTTCTCGCTCCGCGCCTGTGATCTCCTGGATGCGCGCCATCGACGTCAGGCCGCGGCGGACAATCGACAGGGTCCAGCCGAGCGCGATCGTGGGCCACGCGAGGTACCCGAGATAGCCGTTGAACGCGGCGAGCGCGCCGAGGGTCAGCCGGCCCTCGACGACCGCCTTGCCTCCCGCCCAGAGGACGGTCAGCGTCCCGACGCCCGCGATGAGCCCCATGAGCGGCGCGAACGACGACTGGCTGCGCGCGAGCGCGAGGCTCCGGGAGAGGTATTCGTCGTTCTCGCGGCCGAACTCGCGCGTCGCTCGCCCCTCGAGCGTGTAGGCGCGCACGACCGTCATGCCGGCCAGGTACTCCTGGACCTTGGCGGACAGGACACCGAGCTGTTCCTGCGCCGCCTCTGACCGCTCGTGGACGACGGCGTTGAAGCGCTTCGACAGGACGATCAGTGCGGGGTACGGGGCCAGCGCCCAGAGCGTGAGCCACGGGTCCACGGCGAGCATCGCCAGGAGCGCGCCGGCGAACGCGAAGGCCGTGCCGGCGAGGCTCACGACACCGAAGCCGACGAGGGACTTGACCGCCGCGACGTCGCTCGAGGCGCGGGTCATCAGGTCGCCCGTCGAGTGCGCGGCGTAGAACCGCGGCGGGAACCCGAGGAAGCTCGCGTAGAGGTCGTTGCGCAAGTCGTACTCGATCCGCTGCCCGCCGCCGATGATCGCGAACCGCGAGCCGAGACGCGCCACGCCGTTGGCGAGGGCGAAGACGACGATGAGCAGCACGTACCGTGCGAGGGGGGTGTTCGTCGGGTCGTGCTGGAGGGCGTCGATCGCCCGCTTGAGCGTCCACGGGATCGCCAGCGAGGCGAGCGTCGCCGCCCCGAGGCACACGACGCCCGCTCCGTAGCGGAACCGGTAACGCGCGACGTACCCCCAGACGGCGCGCGCGGGCGACGTCAGTCGCGCCTCCCCGCGGCGTGCGGTGCCAGCGCGGCGGCGACCGCGGCGAGCGCGGGCGTGGGGACGCCGAGGCGTTCGCCCAGGCGCACGGCGTAGCCGTGGAGGGCGTCGAGCTCGAGCCGCTTTCCCTGGCGCAGGTCCTGGTAGAGCGAGGAGAAGTTCCCGGGCGCGATCGAGGTCGCCTGCGCCATGATCTGATCGACGATGTCCGCCGCGAGTCCGACTTTCGCCGCGGCGGCCAGGGCGGCGACCTCCTCGACGACGGCCCGGAACATCTGCCAACACGCGGGCGTCTCCCGCACGACCCCGATCGGGCAGCGCGTGAGCGCGGTCATGCCGGCCACCGCACAGATCAGCACGTATTTCTGCCAGAGCGCGTGGCGGATGTCCGTCGAGAGCTGGGCGTCGATGGCGGCGCGCGTGAAGGCCGCGCCCAGACGCTCCGCCCGCGGGGACTCCCGCCCGTCGAGCTCGCCGAAGATGATCCGGCCGAGGAAGTGGTGGGCGATCACGCCGGGGCGCTCGATGAGCGCGAACACCTGGGCGACGCCGCCCATCGCGTGGCCGGCGCCGAGGATCTCGTCGAGCTTGTCCTCGTTGTCGACGCCGTTCTGGAGCGAGAGGACGGCGGTCTCGGGACCGACGACGGAGCGGACACGCTCAGCGGCAGGCTCCGTGTCGAACGCCTTCACGCAGAAGAGGACGACGTCGGCGCGGGGGAGGTCGCGGACGTGCTCCACGGCCGCGGGACGGACGACCCACTCGCCCTCGACGGCGGATCGGACGCGCAGCCCGTCGCGCCGGATCGCCGCGAGGTGCTCGCCGCGTGCGACCAGCGTGACCGTCTCGCCGGCGCGCGCGAGCTTCGCGCCGAAGTAACCGCCGACGCCGCCCGCGCCCATGACCACGATGTGCATGGCATGATGATACACTGCACGAAGAACATGTCAGCCTCGCTCGAACGGCGCGTGGCGATCGACGCCGCGCGCGCGGCCGGCCACCTCCTCCAGAGCGAGCTCCAGGGGCCGCGGCGCATCGCGTACAAGGGCAGCCCCACCAATCTCGTGACCGAGATGGACGCGCGCGCCGAAGAGCTGATCGTCGAGCGGCTCCACGCCGCGTTCCCGGAGGACGGGATCCTCGCCGAGGAGCGCGGCGCCCGACTCGGGCGCTCGGGCCGGCGCTGGATCATCGACCCGCTCGACGGCACGACCAACTACGCCCACGGCCTGCCGATCTTCGGCGTGTCGATCGGCCTCGAGGCGGACCGGCGCGTCGAGGTCGGCGTCGTCTTCGACCCGAATCGCGACGAGCTGTTCGTCGCCGAGCGCGGTCGCGGCGCCACGGTGAACGGTCAGCCGCTCGCCGTCTCCGCCGCGGCCACGCTCGGCGAAAGTCTCCTCGCGACCGGGTTTCCGTACAACATCCGTGAGACGGCCGACAACAACCTGCGCGAGTACGCCGCGTTCGCGGTGCGGACCCGCGGCGTCCGACGGATGGGCTCCGCCGTCCTCTACCTCGCCTGGCTCGCGACGGGTCGCCTCGACGGCTACTGGGAGCTCACACTCGGGCCCTGGGACGCGGCCGCGGGCAGCCTGCTCGTCGAGGAAGCGGGCGGACGTGTAACCAACCTCACGGGCGGCGCGCTCGACCTCGACGCGCCCGCCCTCGTCGCGTCGAACGGCCGGATCCACGACGCGCTGCTCGCGGTGCTCACAGAGGTCAGAGGCTGATCGGCCGTCGCGCGCGGCGTCCGTGGGCCCGTCGTCAGGGAATGTCTGCAATCGATTATGGGGATTCACCGAATTGAGCCCCCCACCGCGAGACGGTACGAATGATGGGAAGACGCCAGCCCGCGTCGAGTAAGGACGCATTGTGGCCATCAACGCGGACCCTCGATCCGACCTCGTCGAATCCGACAGCGCCGTGCGCGTCTGGGCTCGGCCGTCTCGCGCCAGCTCGCGTCTGACGCGACGCCTGCTGTCCCTTGTGTTCGTGGTGTCCGTGGTCGGCGCCGGCGTCTGGGCGTACTCGTCCCTCCACGGCCGCGCAGGCGCGTCGGCCTATCGGCTGGCCCGCGTGGAGCGCGGCCCCCTCACCTCCACCGTGTCGGCCACCGGCGCCCTCAACGCCGTGATCACCGTCCAGGTGGGCAGCCAGATCTCCGGCCAGATCAAGCAGCTCCTCGCCGATTTCAACTCGAAGGTGCGCCGGGGCGACGTGATCGCCCGGATCGATCCCGAGACCTTCGAGGCCAAGGTGACCCAGGCGCAAGCCGACGTCGAGTCCGCGGAAGCCTCCGTCCAGAACCAGCAGGCCCAGGTCGAGCGCTACCGCGCCGACGTCCAGAACGCCCGCGCGGCCTACGCCGAGGCCAAGGCGCAGACGGCGAAAGCGCAGGTCGCCGTCGTCGACGCCAGGCGCGATCTGGACCGGAAGGCGCAGCTCTTCGCCCGGCAGCTCATCGCCAAGAGCGAGCTCGACACCGCCCAGGCCGCGCACGACTCGGCCGTCGCCCAGCTCGACTCGGCGCGCGCTCACGAGGAGGCGTTCGCGTCCGCCATCCAGTCGGCGGTCGCCCAGCAGCGGGTCGCCGAGGCGGCGGTCACGTCCGCGCGCGCCCAGGTGAAGCAGAAGCAGGCGGCGCTCCGTCAGGCGAAGGTCGACCTGGACCACACGACGATCCGCGCGCCGGTGGACGGCATCGTCATCTCACGGGCCGTCGATGTGGGGCAGACCGTCGCGGCGAGCCTGTCGGCGCCCACCCTGTTCACGATCGCGCAGGATCTGACGAAGATGCAGGTCGAGGCGAGCGTCGCCGAGGCCGACGTCGGTCAGATCTCGCTCGCCCAGCCCGCGACGTTCAAGGTCGACGCCTTTCCCCGCGAGGCGTTCACCGGCAAGGTGGTCCAGATCAGGAAAGCCGCGCAGGTCCTCCAGAACGTCGTGACCTACACCGTCGTCATCGCCACGGACAATCGCGGCGGCCGGCTGCTCCCGGGCATGACGGCGAACGTGAAGCTGATCGTCGGCGAGAAGGCGAACGTTCTGAAGGTCCCGAACGCGGCGCTGCGCTTTCGCCCGGCCGGCGCCCGCGCGGAGGCCAAGTCCACCGGCGCGGAGACCAAGACCAAAGGTTCGCCACCGGCGCGCGGAGCCTCCGGCGGAAGCGCCGACGGCAAGGCGGGCGTCGGCGGACGCGTCTGGCGGCTCGACGCCGACGGGGAACCGCAGCCGATCGCGGTCACGCTCGGCATTACCGACGGCACGGCCACGGAGGTGATCCGGGGCGACCTCAAGGACGGCGAGGCCGTCGTCGTGGGGCTGGCCGGCACCGGGACGTCGCGGGCCACTCCCTCCGGGCGGCTCCGGCTCTGACCATGGCGGGTCGCACACGATCCTTCAATCTCCTGCCCAAGGCTCGCGAACGGCTCACCGCGGTCGGCCTCGGCGACCGCGCATCCCACCACCCCAACCAGCTCTCGGGCGGCCAGCAGCAGCGGGTCGCGATTGCGCGAGCCCTCGTCAACGACCCGTCCGTGATCCTCGACGAGCCGGTGGCGTCGTCGGGCGATGCCGCCGCGGTCCTCGGCGGGCTCGAGGCGGAGGCCGTCCCCTGAAGGTGTGGCAGAGCGCGCGCATCTCGCTCCGCGCGCTGCGCGTGAACATGCTGCGCACGACCCTCGCGGTGCTCGGGATCGTCATCGGGGTGGGCG
>Ga0209157_1000039_pt1 | contig 110305 bp, 98 predicted proteins | sample GraSoiAngelo_135_FD_185892 | JGI IMG/M metagenome (GOLD analysis project Ga0209157, IMG submission 185892) | Grasslands soil microbial communities from the Angelo Coastal Reserve, California, USA - 14_0929_05_40cm (SPAdes) (version 2) | ecosystem: Environmental > Terrestrial > Soil > Grasslands... | reverse complement strand
TCACGCTCGCCGAGCACGGCGAGCTCGCGCGCGAAGCCGAGCGGCTCGGCTTCAGCGATGCGTGGTCGCTCGAGGTGGACGGCGTGGACTGCTTCGCGCCGCTCGCCGTCGTCGCGCTCACGACGCGACTGCGCGTCGGCACCGCGATCGCGAACGTCTACACCCGCGGCCCGGCGACGCTCGCCCTGTCGGCCGCGGGGATCGCGGACATCGCGCCCGGTCGGTTCTGCCTCGGCATCGGCTCGGGTTCCCAGCCCGTCGTCGAGGCGTGGAACGGCGGCGCCTTCGCCCGCCCCGCGACCCGCGTGCGCGAGACGGCGCAGTTCCTCCGCCGGGCGCTCGCGGGCGAGCGTGTCGTCTTCCGCGGTGCGACGTTCGGGGTGGACGGCTTTCGTCTGACCAAACCGCCGGTCGCGCCGGTCCCCATCCACATCGCGGCGCTCCGGTCCGGAATGCTGCGGGTCGCGGGCGAGGTCGGCGACGGCGCGATCCTCAACTGGCTCGCCGCCGACGACGTCCCGAAGTCCGTCGCCGTCGTGCACGAGGCCGCCGCCCGGGCCGGGCGTGATCCCGGGGCGATCGAGATCACGGCGCGCCTTCTCGTCAATATCGATCCGCCGGGGCCCGCGGCGGACACGGCGGTGCGGCGCCACGTGACCGCCTACCTCAACGTGCCCGTCTACCGGGCGTTCCACGAGTGGCTCGGGCGCGCGGCGGCGCTCGGGCCGATGTGGGACGCGTGGGGGCGTGGCGACCGCAAGGGCGCGGTCGCGGCCGTGCCCGAAAAGGTCATCGACGACCTGATCATCCGCGGCTCGATGGACGAGATCCGCGCGCATGTCCGCCGCTATCTCGCCGCCGGCATCGACACCGCATTCCTCTCGTTCTCGACCGCCGAGCCGGACCCCGTCCGCAAGCGCCAGCTCGTGCTCGACGCGATCCGCGCGCTCGGGCCGGGCACCCCGTGATCCTCGAAGCGTTCGCTGCCCGGCGATTCAGGCGCCCGCCAGCGGCAATCGGCCGAGGATGTTCAGCACGTGGTGCATGACGTTCGTCCCTGACAGCGTTCCGAGGCCGCCGCGCGCGCACGCCCGCTCACCGAACGCGACCACGTCATCGACCCTGACGCCGCTCCCGCGGAGCATGATGGGGACCGGGTCGGCGGAGTGTTCCCTGAGCGCGCACGGTGTCGAATGGTCGCCGGTCATCACGAACAGCGTGTTCGCCGGCAACGATTCGAAGACGCGCGCCGCGCGGTCGATGGTTTCGATGAAGGTCTTCTTGCCGATGAAGTCTCCGTCCTCGCCAAACGAATCGGTGGCTTTCACGTGGACGAAGACGAAGTCGAAGGTCTCGAGGCTCCGGAGCGCCGCGCGGAACTTCGCCGGGACGTCGCTGTCCGGCAGCCCGGTGGCCCCCGGCACCTCCAGCACCGTCATTCCGAGGTACCGGCCGATGCCCTTGTACATCCCGCCGCCCGCGATGCAACACGCCGACAGACCGTAGCGCTCCCTGAAGCTCGGAACCTCACGGTAGTGCCCCGCGCCGCGCAGGAGCAGGTAATTCGCCTCGGCGTGGCCGTCTCGCCGCCGTTCGATGTTGAGGGGATGGTCGTGGAGGATCGCGGAGGCCCGGTCGATGAACCGGTTCAGCACGTCCGCCGTCCGGCGGGCCTCGGGCGTGTTGTCGCGCGGGCTGACGCGTCCCAGGCGCGCGGCCGCCTTGTGGGGGTCGGCGTCGGTCACGCTTGCCGACAGTCCCTCCCCGCGCATGACGACGACGGCGCGATGAGCCGTGCCCGCTTTGACCATGAAGGTGACGCCGTCGAGCTCGATCCCATCGAGGGGCTTCACCAGCGGCTCGACGACGCGGATTCGCCCGGCGCGACGGTCTCGGACGATGCCACCGCCGTCCACCGTCGCGAAATTTCCTCGTAAGGCCACGTCGCCTGGACGGAGGAGAATGCCGAGACCCGCCGCCTCGATCGTCCCTCGTCCGGCGTAATACTCTTGCGGGTCGTAGCCGAGGATCGCCAGGTGGGCCACGTCGCTCCCGGGGACCAGGCCGCGCCCCAGTGGATACATCAGTCCACACTCGGACTCCCGCGCGAGGCGGTCCAGACATGGCGTCTCGGCCGCCTCGAGCGGCGTCAGGGCGCCCAGCTCATCGATCGGGCGGTCGCCCAAGCCGTCGCAGATCAGAAGAACGACCTTCTCTACCATCGTCCACACCTCACATCGGCGGTACTATACCCGGCGGCAGGGAGGTTCTGGAATGACACACCCGGCTGGTCGTTCGCGCGCCGCGAGTGGAGAAAAGGCCAACCTCAGGCGCGAGCTCGCGCGCGCCTGCCGCATTCTGGCGATGGCCGGGCAGGGCGACGACATCTGGGGACATGCCACCGTGCGTGTCGCGGGGACCGACACCTTCTGGATGAAGCCCCACAAGCTGGGGCTCGAGGAGGTCCGATCCGAGGACTTGCTCCTCGTGAACCTCGAGGGGCGGGTCGTTCGTGGGACGCGACCGCGACACAGCGAGGTCTTCATCCATACGGAGATCTACCGGGCGCGGCCGGACGTCGGCGCCGTCGTCCATACCCACCCGGTTGCCGCGACGGTCTTTTCCTCGCTCGGCGTGCCCCTACGCCCGATCACGCATGAAGGCGCTTACTTCACGCCCCCTGACGTCCCGCGCTTCGACGAAACCACAGACCTCATCGTCACGGCCGAGCGGGGCAAATCGGTCGCCCGCGCCCTCGGGGATCGCACGGCGCTGCTCCTGGTCGCTCACGGGATCGTGAGCGTCGGGGCGACGATCGAGGAGGCCACGGTGAACGCGCTCTGCCTCGACAAGGCGGCGCGCGCTCAGCTCATGGTGCCCGGTGGCGTACCCCGTCAGTGGAGCTCCGACGAGGATGCCCTGGCCAAGCGTGCGCGCGTCCACAATCCCCAGAACTTCGCCGACCGCTGGAGCTACCTTCTCCGAAAGCTCCAGGAGTGACCCCGCCCCCTTTCAGGGTTCTCCCTACGGCTCACTCAGGCACTCCACTCATTCCCCGCTCCGGATTGGGCGGGTAGCGTGTGCAGGGAGTGCGAGAGTCGCAACAAAGCGGCCACGGCGGCCGAGCCCGTTTCCTCCGAGAGGAGGGCCTCAGATGACCAGAGCCTCTGTGAGGCTCGGGCTGTTTGCCGCCGCGACGCTCGTGTTCTGGTCGGTCCCTCCAAGCTCCGCGCCGGCCCAGACGTTAGCCTACAGCTCCGCCAGGAGAGATTTCGCGGTCGGACTTCACCCTCGTTCGGTGGCCACGGGCGACTTCAATGGCGATGGAGTGCCGGACCTGGCGGTGGCCAGCCAATTCTGGTGCTGTCCCGTCAAGCCCGGCACGTTCTCGGTGCTGCTGGGGAACGGCGATGGGACCTTCCGGGCAGCCACCATCTTCGCTTCGGGCTCGAGTCCTCGAGCCGTGGCTCTGGGCGACTTCAACGCTGATGGCAAGCTCGACCTGGCGGTGGCCGACGGTATGGGTTCCGCCGTCTGGGTGTTGCTGGGCAACGGGGATGGAACCTTCCAGACTGCGGTGACCTACGCCGCTGGCGATAGTCCCTACGCCGTGGTCGTGGGAGACTTCAACGCCGATAGCAAGCTGGATCTGGTGGTGGCCGTTGGTTCCGCCGGCGTCTCGGTACTCCTGGGCAACGGCGATGGAACCTTCCAGCCACCACTGACCTTCGGCGCGGGCAGCGGCGCTTCTGCCAGTGATTCTTCGGTGGCCGTGGGCGACTTCAACGCCGACGGCAGACTCGATCTGGCCGTGGCCAATTCTGATTCCAACAACGTCTCGGTGCTGCTGGGCAACGGGGATGGGACCTTCCAGGCGCCACTGACCTTCGGCGCTGGCAGCGGTGCTTCTTCGGTGGCCGTGAGCGACTTCAATGGCGATGGCAAGCTGGATCTGGTGGTGACCGTCGGTTCCGCCGGCGTCTCGGTACTCCTGGGCAACGGCGATGGAACCTTCCAGGCTGCGGTCAACTACGCCACTGGCAGTAGTCCCTACGCCGTGGCCGTGGGCGATTTCAATGCGGACGGCAAGGTCGATCTGGCGATTGCCAATGGAGACGCCGCGGATGTCTCGGTACTCCTGGGCAACGGGGATGGGACCTTCCAGACGACGGCGTTGACCTTCTCTACTGGTATGTGGCCTTCGTCAGTGGCCGTCGGCGACTTCAACGCCGATGGCAGGTTGGATCTGGCCGTGGCCAACTTTGGTGCTGCCTCTGTCTCAGTGCTGCTCGGCAACCCCTCAGCTGTGCTGGGCGGAGCCGATGGGACCTTCCAGGCGGCGCCGACCTACGCTGCTGGCACGAATCCTCTCGCCGTCACCGAGGGCGACTTCAATCGCGATGGAGTGCCGGACCTGGCGGTGGCCGACTCTGGTTCCGGCACCGTCTCGGTGCTGCTGGGCAACGACGATGGGACTTTCCAGACGGCGCTCGCCTTCCCTGCTGGGAACGGGCCTGAGTCCGTGGCCGTCGGCGACTTCAATGGCGATGGCGAGCTGGACCTTGCCGTGACGAACCCTGGGTCCGCCACTGTCTCGGTGCTGCTGGGCAACGGCGATGGGACCTTCCAGGCGCCACTGACCTTCGGCGCTGGAAGCGGAGCTTCTTCGGTGGCGCTCGGCGACTTGAATGCCGATGGCAAGCTGGATCTGGTCGTGGCCAACCGCGGTTTCAGCACCGTCTCGGTGCTGCTGGGCAACGGCGATGGAACCTTCCAGTCGCCACTGACCCTCAGCGTTTCGCGTGCTCAAGCTGTCGCCGTCGGCGATTTCAATCGCGATGGGGTGCCGGACCTGGCGGTGGCCAATCGTAATAGTGGCGACATCGGTCGCGATACCGTCTCGGTGCTGCTCGGGAACGGCGACGGGACCTTCCAGGCTCCCGCGTTCTTTGCTGTGGGCGGTGGCGCCGCTTCCGTGGTCGTGGACGACTTCAACGGCGATGGAGTGCCGGACCTGGCCCTGGCCAGCCCGGGTTACACGACACACCACGAGTCCTATTCCTTGGTTTCGGTGCTTTTGGGGAACGGCGATGGGACCTTCCATGCGGCACGGACCTTCTATGCGGGCGGCATTCCTTCGTCTGTGGCCGCGGGCGACTTCAATGGTGATGGCAAGGTGGATCTGGCGGTCGCCACCAGCGGTTCCAACGCTCTCTCGGTCCTTCTGGGGAACGGCGACGGGACCTTCCAGGCACTGCAGATCTTCGGGGCCGGCAGCGGTCCTGTTTCCGTGGCCAGTGGCGACTTCAATCGCGACGGGGTGCCAGACCTGGCCGTGGCCAACTTCTATTCCAACAACGTCTCGGTGCTGGTCGGTCGAAAGACCAACGACTTGACGACGACGGGAACGACGCCCGAGACCGGAAGCGGCTCGCCGACGTCGATGTAGTCGAAGGCGCCCAGCTCGAGCTCGTCAACCGCCACCAGATTGAGCTTCGCGCGGAGCTCCTCGAGCAGGAGCCGGCCCATCAGGCGCGCGATATCGCGGTCGAAGGCGAGCACGACGGGCGCCTGCCGGCCGTCGAGGGCCTGAACCAACCCCTGCCCCAACAGGGTCAGCTCGCTGTGGCTCGGTCCAAACGGCCAGCGAATGGCAAGCGCCAGAGGACCGTCGAGCAGCTCGGCATCGTGGGCCCGGCCCGCCTGCCGCACGGCTTCGGCGACTCCCGCAACGCTCAGCGGTTCCCCGAGCCTCACCGAAAGGACCGGCAAGTTGCGGATGGGAAGAAGATCGGGCTGGGGCGTGAAGATCGTGCTCCCGCTGACCTGCACCGTGTACTGGGCCGCGCCGATGACCGTGGCCCGGATGCCTTCGAGAGGCGTCGCCAGGCTCCCGGCGAGCGGGTGGTGGCGCAGGCGGCTCCTGACAGCCTCACCCAGGGCCTTCCCCAGATCACCGAAGGCGGCGCGCTCCCTCTCGTAGATATATTCGGACACGCCGCCCGAGAACATGAGGACATCGATCGGCCCGTCGTCGTCGAGCGGCGGCGTGTGCATGAGCCGGCGCGTCAGCGACGAGAGCGGGCGCCGATCGATGAGCTCGAAGAGACACGCGGCCATCTTCTCGGCGAGGGCCGCCTTCCGAGTGTCATCGATCCGCTGGCCGACCGCGAGCCGGAGGCCGACTTCGTCGCCGACCAGAGCGCCCGCCTCCTCCAGTCGCGTGATGCGACCTCGATCCTCGGCGACGAGCCGTCCACCGACGTTGATCACGGCCACCGCGGCGACCTGGCCGTCGCGGCAAACCGCCAGCTTGGTCGTCCCGCCGCCGATGTCGACGCTCAAAACCCCGCTCCCCTCGCGCGAGCGCGCTACCGCCCCTGATCCGTGAGCGGCCATGATCGCCTCGAGCTGTGGGCCCGCGGCCGCGCAGACGAAGCGGCCGGCCTCTCGCGCGAACAGCGACAGAATGCTCTCGGCATTCTCCTTCTTGGCCGCCTCGCCCGTGACGACGACGGCCCCCGTGTCGATGCCGTCCGGGGTGAGCCCCGCGCGCGCGTATGCGCCCCGGATGAAGGAGTCGAGCCGCTCGGTGTCGATCAGGAAGGGATCGCGGTACGGGGTCAAGAGGATCGGCGACTGATGGAGCACGTTTCGTTCGACCACCCGGAAGCGGCTCGACAGGCTCTCACCGAGCCGCCGTAACACCAGACGGGAGAAGGTCAGATGCGACGTCGAGGAGCCGATGTCGATCCCGACGCTCTGGAGCTCGATCCGCTCACCAGCCCAGATCGGGTCGGTTTCGTCGGGCGGCGCCTGGGGTTCGCCTTCGTGATCCCCGTGCTCGTGGGGGTGCGGAAAATCGTGCATCAGGGGGGCAAGTTACCGCTTGACTACACAAAGTTCAAATATTAGATATTTGCCATGCCGAGGCCGGGAAGCGCGGTCCCCGCCGGGTCTCTGGAATTCATGCCGACTCGACGGGACCGCGTATCCGCAGAGATCCTCCGCCAGCTCAAGTCGGCGATTCTCGCGGGCCGGCTCAAATCTGGAGACAAGCTCCCTTCCGAGAAGCAGCTCGCCCAGCAGTTTCAGTCGAGCCGTGGTTCGGTCCGTGAGGCCATCCGAACGCTGGAGCAGGCGGGGCTCCTCGTCGTGCGGCGGGGCGCGGGGGGCGGCGCGATCGTCGCAGACGGCGACCTCCGTCACGTGACGGACTCGCTCTTCACGTTGATCCGTCTCGGGAGCGTTTCGATCCACGATCTGACCGAGGTCCGCGTGATCCTGGAGCCGCGCATCGCCAGCCTGGCGGCTCAGCGGATCACCGCGGAGGAGCTGGCTCGAATCGAGGCCTACGTCGCCAAGCACGCCGAGGCGATCGCCGCGGGGCATCTGCACGCCACCGCCGATCTCGGCTTCCACCGGATGCTCGCGGACGTTGCGAAGAACCCGCTCCTGGTGCTCTTCGCCCACTCGATGGCGGACTCGATGGTGCAGGAAGTCGTGGCCCGGCTCGAGATGGACGCGACGACCAATCGGAGCAATCTGGCCTCCCATCAGAAGATCTGCGCGGCCCTCGCCCGCCGCGATCACGACGAGGCGTCGCGCGTGATGCTCGAACACGTCACCGAAGTTCAGGACCGTCTGGGGCGGCTCTTGCCGGCGACAAAACCGGGGCGTGGCTGACGGCGCCCCGACCCGATCCCGCGAGGAGGACGACGATGGCCAAGCCCATGCCCGCGATCAGCAAGAAGGACATCTCGAGCCTGCGCTCCACGCTGGAGTACCTGAAGGAGGCGGGGGAGCTACTCACCTCGAACGCCGAGATCGACCCCCACCTCGAGCTTGCGGCTGTCCAGAAACGCCTGGACGGTGGCCCGCCGATGCTCTTCGAGAAGGTCAAGGGGTACCCGAACGCCCGCCTGGCCAATAACATCTATGCGTCGGCGGAGCGGATCGCGCGCCTCTTCGGCGTCGAGGATCCGAAGAAGTTCAAGTACAAGGCGGTGGAGGCGGTCCGGCAACCCCTGCCGCCGATCGAGGTGCGCGACGCTCCGTGCCAGGAGGTCGTGATCACCAAGGACATCGACGTCTGGCCGATCGTCCCCATGATCTCTCACGCCAAAACCGACCCCGGGCGGACGCTCGGCGCCGGCAACACGGTGGTGCGGGGCAAGTATTTCTGGGGCGGCTCGCACATCGGTTACAACCGGATGAACTTCCGCGGTCCCGACTTCTCGAGCTTCCAGATCTCTCCGGGCTCTCACATGGACCAGATCGCCACCCACTGGTACCGCAAGGGCCCGATCCCCATGACGATCAACATTGGCGTGCCCCCCGCCTGCACGATGATGGCGGGGGCGGGCTTCACCTACGTCATCCTCCCCCGCGGGTGCGACGAGCTGGGTGTGGCCGGGGCCCTGCAAGGGTTCCCGGTGGAGCTCGTGAAGGCGAGAACGCAGGACGCGTGGGCCATCGCGAATGCCGAGTACGTCATCGAGGGTTACCTCGACACGACGGAGAAAGTCTGGGAGAGCCCGCTGGCGGAGAAGGAGAACGAACAGGGGAAGTTCCCCTTCCACCCCGAGTGGGCCGGCTACATGGGCAAGGCCTACCGAACCTACAAGTTCCACGCCACGGCCATCAGCCACCGCAAGGAGAAGCCCATCTACTATGGCCTGATCGTGCACGGCATGGACGACCACTACATCGATGTCTCCATGCGCGAGGCGTGCTTCCTGGAGCTGGCCGAGCGGATCGTGCCGGGCCTCTGCATCGACACGAACATCCCGATGGGCCTGACAGACTGGGGCGGGGCGATCTTCCAGGTCCAGAAGCGCCGCGCTCGCGATGAGGGCCTGCACCGGAACATCCTGTCGGCGGCGCTCTCGATCTCGCTCGGGATGCGCCTGGCGATCGCGGTCGATGAGGACATCGACATCTACAACATGGAAGACGTCATGTGGGCGCTGGCGACCCGCGTGAACCCCAAAGAGGACATCATGACCGTCTGCGAGGGCGGTTTCGGCCAGACCTTCCAGCCGGCCGAGCGCAGCTCCGCCGGGGAGCAGCAGTGGACGCAGACGAACATCCGCTTCTCTGGCGGTATGGGGATCGACGCCACCCGGCCCTTCGTTTACAAGGACGCCTTCGAACGGGCGCGGTACGAGATCGGGCTGGTCGATCTCAAGAAGTGGTTCACTCCCGAGCAGATCGATCGTGCCCGCGCGTCCCAGGAAGGCTACGCCAGGTGGATGGCTGAGCGCGGTATCTAGCGAGCGCGGCCGGCCTCATGCCAGAGCCCGAAGGGATTCTCGCCCCGTACCGGGTGCTCGACCTCACCGGTGAGCTCGGGCCTCTGTGCGCGAAGATCCTTGCGGATCTCGGCGCCGATGTCCTCAAGGTCGAGCCGCCGACCGGCGACCCCTCGCGCTGGCGCGGGCCCTTTCCCGGTGATCGCCCGGATCCGGAGCAAAGCCTCTCGTGGGCCGCCTGGAACGTCAACAAGCGCTCGGTCACGCTCGATCTGGCGCTGCCGGCCGGGCGTGACGGTCTCAGGCGGCGCGCGCGCGAGGCCGACTTTCTGATCGAATCGTTCCCGCCCGGTGAGCTCGACCGTCTGGGACTCGGCTACCCGGCGCTCGCCGAGGAGAATCCGCGGCTCATCGTCACGTCGATCACGCCCTTCGGCCAGACCGGGCCCTACAGCACCTATCGGGCCTCCGACCTCGAGCTGATGGCGGCGGCGGGCTGCATGTCGTTGACGGGCGAGCCCGACGGCCCGCCGCTACGCGTTTCCCTTCCACAGGCCTCAGCCTGGGCCGGGGTGTACGCCGCCGCCGGCTCGCTCCTCGCCCTGCACCATCGCTACCTCACGGGCGAGGGTCAGCACGTGGACGTCGCCGCGCAGTCCTGTTTGCTCTCGGCGCTCGGGCACGCTCCCGGCTTCTGGGACCTGAACCGGACCAACGCGGTCCGGGCCGGCGTGTTCATGACCGGGCGCAGCATCACCGGCGCGCGGATGCGGGTGATGTGGCCGTGCCGGGACGGCTTCTTGAACTTCATCATCTACGGCGGTGAGGCGGGCCGCCGGACCAATCAGGCCCTCGTCCGGTGGATGGACGAGAGCCGCATGGCTCCGCGGTTTCTCCTCGAGAAAGACTGGAGCCGGTTCGACATCGCCACCGTGTCGCAGCAGGAGATCGACCGCATCGAGGGGGCCATCGGCCCCTTCTTTCTGACCTTGACGAAGGCGGAGTTCTTCGCGGAGGTCGTCAAGCGCGACATGCTCGGCTATCCCGTCGCGACACCGCGGGAGATCCTCGAGGATCCTCAGCTCCTCGCGCGGGACTTCTGGGTTCCGATGCGTCGGGTAGACGGAACCACGAGCGTCAACTTCCCCGGAGCGTTCGCGAAGTTCTCGGGAGGACGGTGCACGGTTCATCGACCTCCCCCCCGCGTCGGAGAGCACAACGCCACGCTCCCCGACCCGCGGGACGCCAGCGCGACCACGGCGCCTCCGCGTCGGCGCCTGCTCGGCAGTGACCCGGGACCGGAGACCGCCTCTGCCCTCGCCGGGATCAAGGTCGTCGAGTTCGCCGCCTACGCCGCCGGGCCGGGAATCACCAAGTACCTGGCGGACCACGGCGCCATGGCCGTTCGCGTGGAGTCGAGCGTTCGCCCCGATGGCTTCCGCACTCACTACCCGCCGTACCGTGACAACATCCCGGGCCCGAACCGCTCCGGCTGCTTCAGCCTCTGGAACAACGACAAGTGGAGCGTCACCTTGAACCTCAAGGCGGAGGGCGCCTCAGAGGTGGCGGGGGCACTCGTCCGCTGGGCGGACATCGTCATCGAGAACTTCACCCCCGGCACGATGGCCAAGCTCGGGCTCGATCACGAGAGGCTCAGGACCCTGAACCCGGCACTCATCGTGCTCAGCACGTGTAATCACGGGCAGACCGGACCCCACGCCCGTCACCCCGGCTTCGGCTCGCAGCTCTCCTCTCTGGCTGGCTTCACCCACTTCACCGGCGAATCGGGCGGCCCGCCCATGTTCCTGTATGGCCCCTACATCGACTTCATCGCGGTGGCCTTTGGCTTCGTCGCGGTCCTCGCCGCACTCGACGGGCGGCGGCGCACGGGGCACGGACAGTACATCGACCTCTCGCAGTACGAGACCGGACTCCAGTTCCTGGCCCCCGCGCTTCTGGACGCTGCCGTCAACGGCCGCGACCTCGTGCGCTGCGGCAACCGCGACGGTGATGCCGTTCCCCACGGTGTCTACCCCTGTCGCGGGACGGACCGATGGTGCGCCGTGAGTGTGTGGGACGACGCGGAGTGGCGCCGACTGGTCGGCGCCCTGGGTGGGCCTGGCTGGGCGACCGATCCGCGGTGGGAGACGGCGCCGGGAAGGCGGGCCGGCGAGGCCGAGCTGGACCAGCGACTCGCGGAGTGGGCCTCACGGCTCGACGCCGAGGAGGTCATGAGCCGCTTTCAGGCAGCGGGCGTCCACGCCGCGGGGGTCCGGACAATGGCGGAGCTGTTCAGCGACCCGCAGCTCGTCCACCGGCGAGTCTGGCGGGCGCTCGAGCATCCCGAGATCGGGCGCCACCACTACAAGGCTCCGCCCTTCATCCTGTCCAGGGCCCCGGGCGGCCCGCGGCGGCCAGCCCCCTGCCTCGGGGAGCATACGCGGCAGGTCCTCACGGAGATCCTCGGGATGAGCGCGGGCGAGGTGCGGTCGCTCGAGACGCGGGGCGTGCTCCAGTGAGCGGTAGCGCGCCCGCCCCACGGCGCCTCATCGTCGGGATCTCCGGAGCCTCCGGCGTGGTCTACGGGATCCGCCTCCTTCAAATCCTGCGTGCCCACCCCGACATCGAGAGTCACCTGGTCTGCTCGAAAGCGGCCGAGCGTACGATCGCCGAGGAGACCGACTGGGCGGTGAAAGACGTGAAGGCCATGGCGTCGGTCGTCCACCCGGTCACGGACATCGGCGCCAGCATCGCGAGCGGCTCGTTCCGGACCGAAGGGATGGTCATCATTCCGTGCTCGATCCACACCGTCGGTGCCGTCGCCCACTGCATCTCGGACACGCTCCTGACACGCGCCGCCGACGTCTGCCTCAAGGAAGGGCGCCGCCTGGTCCTGGTGGTGCGGGAAACGCCGCTGCACATCGGCCATCTCAGAACGCTCGTGGCCGCGGCGGAGAGCGGCGCGATGATCGTGCCGCCCGTCCCCGCGTTCTATAGCCGCCCGACGACCCTGGACGACGTCATCGACCACACCTGCGGGCGAGTCCTCGATCTGTTCGGCATCTCCCACGACCTCGTTCGCCGTTGGGGCGAGTCGGAGCCGCAGCCCGGCGACCGCGAGCCGTCGTAGACGCGGGTGACCCACGACCGACCGTGTCCGGTTCGTTAAGCGCCGATCAATCCCCCGACGAGGCCGAGCAGCTGATTCAGGAGACCCACAACGGCCACGACGTTCTCCAGCAGCGCGACGATCTCGCAGATCAGGCTGCCAAGTGGTCCGGAACCGCCGACGATATCGAGCGTCACTGGACTCAGCGCCACCTGGAGCCCCAGGAGGTCGAGCGTGAGGCCACCGATCTGGAGATGGAGGACTTCGCAGCCCGCCTGTTGCTGGGTGATGATCCCGCTGCCGCTGGGCAGCGCCTCTCCGCTGATCGCCGTCACTGGCAGCGCGGTCGGGCCTAGGACGACGCTGCCGACAGGTCCCGCCAGGCCGGTGACGACACCCGCGATCATCCCCACAGCGTTGATCTTTCCCTGCTGCACCTCGAAACGCGCGATGCTGAACGTGCCACTGAACGCGCCGCCCCCCGCGACGGTTCCCGTCAGGGGCACGACGAGTTGAGCAGACAGCTTTGCGGGCTTCGCGGCCCCCGCGTTGGTCGTCGCGGCGGAGTCTAGAACGCAGACGAAGGTAACGACGATGAGCAGGCTCGTTAGAATTCTCATCCCACGACCTCCTTCCCGGCCTCAGAGCCGGTAAAGACGCTTCGCGTTGTCGTACATGATCCGTGCCTTGACGGCGTCGCTGAGGTCCGTTCGCGTCTGGAACGCGGTCACCGACTCGAGGAACTCGTGGGTCGGCTCGTGGGGGAAGTCCGAGGCGCAGAAGAACTGCCCGGCGCTGAGGGCGTCCACCGCGACCGGCAGCATCCGCTCGTCCAACTCGCAGTGGAAGAAGATCCGGTCGCTTCGCAGCTCTTCACTGGGTAATGACCTGAGCCCCGCGCCTCGGTTTTTGGCCTCTCGATCGAGCCGTTCCAGCATGAACGGAACCCACCCCGCGCCCGCTTCCATGAAAGCCAGTCGGAGGTCGGGAAACCGCTCGAGGACGCCGTTCAGCATGATGCTGGTGAGCTGGATCATCTGCGCGAACGGGTGCGAGAGCGCCCGCGCTTCCACGAGTCGCTCGAAGAAGTCGAAGCCGAGGCCCTGCGCAGGCGCGCCGTGGACGGCGAGCATCGCGCCCAGCCGCTGGGCCTCCTCGTAGACGGGGTCATAGTACGGATCGCCGAGGGGCCGCCGGAGCCCCACCGCGGGAAGAATCGCTCCCACCATGCGGAGCGCTGTCACGGCCCGCCGGAGCTCCTTGACTGCCTCGCCAATGTCCTGGAGCGGGATCAGGGCGATGCCCTTGAGTCGCGTCGGGGCGGCCTTGAGGAATTCCTCCTGGAGGAAGGTGTTGTAGCCGCGGGCGAGGACGGCCGCCCACTCCCGGTCCTTGATCAGGCCGAAGGCGAGGCCGTTGGTGGGAAAGAGGACGGTCGCCTCGACCCCGGCGGCGTCCAGGAACCCGAGCCAGGCTTTCGCGTCGGGCGCCGGCATCCCCTTTCCCTTGCCGTCGGCGATTCGCCGGGCGGCGCGGTTCCAGCCGTCGAGCGTTGGGAAGAATGGGACGTTCAGCAGGTCGGGGTGGCTCCGGTAGGGCTCGTCCAGATAAGGCTTGATCTGTTCGTCCCGCTCGATCACGTGACCGTCGGCGTCGATGATGGCTCGCTTCATCAGACCCCTTCCCGTTCAAGCCGATAACAGGGATGGTGCTGACGCGCAACCTGTTTCGCGCAACCTGTTTATTGAGGAGCCCAGTCACCTCGGGGAACGCACCGTCTGTCACCGAGAGTGCACACTTGCCGTGAACCCGAGGTCAAGCGAAAATGGTACCGAAGCGTACATTGCTGTACACACGCGCTGCGTCCGCGACGGTGACCGCGACGCCGGGCCGCTGCTCCATCGGAGGAAGAAACCATGACACGTGTGTCGATCAGCGAGGCGCGCCGGCGGCTCCCGGAGCTCGTGCGCCAGGTCAAGCAGGATCGGGGCTCGGTCGTGCAGATCACGGTGCGGGACGAGGTGGTGGCAGAGCTCCGGGCCGCCCTGCCCGAGCCCGAGCCGGGCGCGGCGGCGCGAGCTCTCCTCGAGCTGATGCGGAAGCTGCCGAAGCATCGCGGCCCGCGCCGGAACATCTCCGGCCACGTCAAGGCGTACCTGTACGGCGGCAAGGCCTGAGGCTCGCCGTGCCGCTGCCACCGCGGGTCTTCTGCGACACCTCGTTCTTTCATGCGTGCCTCGATCCCACCGACACCCATCACGCGCATGCCCACCGTCTCGTCACCGAGGCGACGGGGACCCGCGTCGCGCTGTGGACAACATGGGACGTCATCAGCGAGACGGTGACGCTCCTCCGCTACCGCGTCGGCCACGCGTCCGCGCTGGCCTTCGTTGACGAGTTGCTCCCGCGGCTCCACCTCGTCGAGTACGGCGCCGAGGTGCGCACGGGGGCGCTAGACGTGTTCCGGAGGTACGGGCGCGAGCGCAGGCTCTCCCTCTGTGACGCAATCTCCTTCGTCGTCATCACCACGTTGCTTGCGCGCATGCCCTGCTTCGCCTTCGACGAGGACTTCCGCCGCCTGGGCCTGACGGTCATTGCGACCACTCACTGACGTGCGAGGGCCAGTGCCTCGGACGCGATCAGGAAGATCTCTCGCGTTCCTGATACCAGGCGACGTAGTCCCCGATAGCGGCCTCGAGGTCGTACTGCGGCGCGTAGCCGAGCTCGGCCCGGGCGCGGGTCAGATCCAAGGGGCCTCGCATCTCGGGGGCTGGCGCCCCGGCGTGCGGCGGATCGATGCGGATCCGCGCGCCGGGAACGATGCGGCTCACAGCCGCCGCGACGTCCTCGGCCGACACCATTCGCCCGGTCCCGATGTTGAAGACGCGGCTCTCGAGCCCTTTCGCGTGAAGGGCGAGGAGCGCGGCGGCAGCGGCGTCTTTCGAGTAGAGCCACTCCGTGTGTCGCCGTGGCATCGCGGCCACCTGCCCGGCCAGCGATCGCTCCATCAGCTCCCGGAAGGTCTGGCTCGGTCCCCCACCACCACCCCGGCCCCGCCAGGGGCCGATGACCGCCGCATAGCGGATGGCCACGAAGTCGACGCCGAGCCAACGCGCGTAGCACAGGCCCAGGTTCTCGGCGGCCTGCTTGGTGGCAGCGTAGAAGGTCGACGGTCGTGGATAGGCCTCCTCTTTCAGGGGGTCGTCGCGATCCTCGCCGCCAACGAGGTAGTGCGAGAGGACCGCCGAGCTCGTGAACACGACGCGCTCGACCCCGACGGCCCGCGCAGCCTCCAGGACATTCGTGGTGCCCATGATGTTCACCTGGATCGCGGAGGCTGGCTCGCGCTGGGCGCCGACGGTCAGGAGCGGGTTGGCCGCGGTGTGGATGATCCGGCTGACGCGCTCCGCTCGCAGCACGCGAACCAGGTCGAGAGGGTTCAGAACATCCCCCTGCACGAGGCTCAACTGGCGGGGATCGACGATGTCAGCGATCGCGTCGGGCTCCGGGGCGAGGTCGAGGACCACCGGGCGCTCGCCGGCCTCCACGAGGAGGCGGGCGACCTGGGAGCCCACCAAACCGGACCCGGTGACGAGGATAGCCATGGCGAGCCGGGTCATGATACCCCTGGCTCCCTCCCTCGGGGTGTGGGCGGGGGCGAAGTACCGCGAGTTCTCCGAGTGGCTCAAGAAGAAGCCGAGCGAGTACATCCGGTCGGGGCGGATCTACTTCCTGCCGGCACCGGTCGGCCGTCGTCGCCCACGACGCGGATCTCGTCGTCGGGTGAGACCGGCCGCCCCTGCGTCTCGACGACGACCTCGGCGGGATCGGTCGCTCGCGTGGCGCAGAGGAGGCCCTCGGCCATGCCCGAAGACCTGGGTCAGCACCGGCCCGAGCTCAGCGAGCACGCTTCGCGCGGGCTCGGGATTCAGGCGCGAGCCCCCGACGGCCAGCGTGCGAATGGAGGTCAAGTCGTAGCGGCTCCGCAAGGGGGAGTTGAGCCACGTGATCACGGAGGCGGGGACGGCGGGGATCCAGGTGACGCGTTCGGCCGCCACCAGCGAGAAGACCGTCTCCGGGTCGGGCGAGGGCGCGAGGACGGCGCGCGCACCGAGGAGGAGTGCTCCGTGACGCCTGCCCAGTAGCCGCCCTCACGAGCACGAGCCCACATCACTTGCCGGACGTGGCGATGGTACTTATCATGAAGACCCTTGAGACGAGGGAGATAGACATGCCAATTTCCAACGATCCGGCCACGACGCTCACCGCTTACCAGGCCTGGCAGGAAGCGGAGGGCATCCCTGTCATCCGGGGCTTTCACGTGGAGGACCTGAGAACGGTGGAGGTCCAGCCCTGGCCCAGCCGTGGCGGGCGCGGCGTCTTCATCGACATGGAGGGGACGGGCGGGACCAACGATGCCTACGTCTGCGAGATCCCGCCGGGGCGACAGCTGGTACCCCAGCGCCACCTCTACGAAGAGGTCGTCTACATCCTCAAGGGGCGGGGTGCAACGACCGCGTGGGTCGAGGGCGGCTCGAAGGTCAGCTTCGAGTGGCAGACGGGAAGTCTCTTCGCGATCCCCCTCAACGCCTGGCACCAGCACTTCAACGCCTCGGGGACCGAGGCGGCGCGCTACTACGCCGTCACGACCGCGCCCCTGGTCATGAACCTGTTCCACAACCGCGACTTCATCTTCAACAACCCCTTCGTCTTCAAGGACCGCTTCAGCGGGGAGGCGGACGCCTTCAACGGAAAGGGCACCTTCCTGGCGAGCCGAATCTGGGAGGCGAACTTCATTCCCGACGTGAAGGCATTTGCCCTCATCGAGTGGAAGGAGCGCGGCGCCGGCGGCCGCAACATCATGTTCGAGCTGGCGAACAACACGCTGATCGCCCACATCTCCGAGTTCCCGGTGGGCACGTACAAGAAGGCGCACCGCCACGGCCCCGGGGCTCACGTCATCACCCTCAGTGGCAAGGGGTACTCGCTCCTCTGGCCGGACGGCGCCGCGCCCACGAAAGTGGACTGGCACGAGGGAAGCGTGTTCGTGCCGCCGGACTTCTGGTGGCACCAACACTTCAACGCCGGCGCCATCCCGGCCCGCTACCTCGCGATTCGCTGGGGGAGCGTCAAGCACAAGCTGGACGACAAGTACAGCCGCCTCGACCAGGACCGGGCGACCGGCGGCAACCAGATCGAGTACGCCGACGAGGATCCGTCCGTGCGCGCACTCTTCGAGGAGGAGCTCGGCAAGGAGGGCGTCCAGAGCCGCATGCCCGTGGTGGCCCGGCGCTGATCCGTCGATGACCCTCGAGTACCGCGACCTCAGAGAGTGGCTCAAGAAGGTCGAGGGGCTGGACGAGCTCCAGCGCTGCCGCGGGGTCCACTGGGACAAGGAGATGGGGGCGCTCGTGGAGATGTGCGTCCGCGCCAAGGGGGGCCGGGCGCCGGCCTTCCTCTTCGAGGAGATCCCCGGATATCCGCCCGGGTACGGCTGTCTCTACGGGCTCCTCAACTCACCGAAGCGCTTCGCGTTTTCTATGGGTCTGCCCGCGACCGGGGGCGAGCGGACCATGGAGCTGTTGAAGATCTACCGCCAACGGGTGCAGACGATCAGGCCGATCCCGCCCAAGACAGTCTCCGAGGGACCGATCCTCGAGAACGTCCTGAAGGACGACGCGGTCGATCTCTTCAAATTCCCCGTGCCGATCCATCACGAGCTCGACGGGGGACGGTACATCGGGACGGCCGACGCCGTGATCACGCGGGATCCCGAGAGCGGATGGGTCAACGTCGGCACGTACCGGATGCAGCTCTTCGAGCGGGACCTCACGGGGATCTACATCACGGAGGGCAAGGACGGGCACCTGCAGCTCCAGAAGTACCTGGCGGCCGGAACGCCGGGACCCATGGTGGCGGTCGTGGGGCTCGACCCCGCCCTGTTCTCCGCCGCGCGAGCGACACTGAACCGGGGCGAATCGGAGCTCGATTACGTCGGCGGACTTCGTGGCGAACCGCTCGAGGTCGTCCGGGGCGAGGTGACCGGACTGCCCATTCCGGCCCACGCCGAGATCGCGCTCGAGGGCGAAGTCGTGCCGGGGAAGACGCGCCTGGAAGGACCCTTCGGTGAGTGGCCCGGCTACTACGCAGGTGGCACCAAGGAAGAGCGCGTCTTCCGCGTCAAGCGCGTGTACCACCGGAACGATCCCATCCTCACCTGCGCGGCCTCGTTCAAGCCGCCCCACGCCCACCTGTTCGAGCGCTGTTTCATCCGCTCCGCGACCCTGTGGGACAACCTCGAGAAGGCCAACGTTCCCAACGTGGTCGGCGTCTGGATCCACGAGGCCGGGGCCGGCCGGACCTTCAACGTCGTCGCGATCAAGGTGAGCTATTTCGGCCACAGCCGCCAGGCGGGGATCCTGGCGACCCAGCTCGCTCCCACCGCCTACGGTGGCAAGTGGACCGTCGTGGTTGACGACGACATCGACCCGTCGAGCCTCTCCGAGGTCGTGTGGGCGATGGGGACGCGCTGCGATCCGGCGACCGACATCGAGGTCATCCGGAAGAACTGGTCGTCCAAGATCGATCCGGTGAACACGACGGAGAACTACTACAACTCACGAGCGATGATCGACGCGACGATCCCCTTCGAGCACCGGGGACGCGCCGCCAAGGTGGCGGTCACCAGCCCGGAGCTGCGCGCCCGGATGCTGGCGAAGTACGGCGCCTTGTTCCGCCGCGTCCTCGGGGAGCACGATCTCGCGTGACGCCGCGCCCTGAACAAGGGCCTTGACAAGCCCCGCGGGCAAAGTTTACAAAGCCCGCACCAAGCACAACCGGCACCGGGCAACGGTGCTCACGTCCGAGCAGGGAGGGTCAATCGATGGGGCGACTCGGATGGAGAGGTCTAACGCGCGTCCTCACGCTCGCGGCGATCACAGCGCTCGTCCTCCCCCCGCTCTTTGCCGAGGCTCAGCAGTCCCCGACCCCGGTCACCTCGAATTTCAGCGTCCGCATCGGCGGATACGTGCAGACGAACGTGACCTGGGACAGCGACGAGAACACCGGCGATAACCCGAGCGCTCTTCGCACGCTCGCGGTCCAGAAAGGGGCAGACCAAGAAGGCCGGGAGACGCTCCGCTGGGCGGCGACCCGGACCCGTCTCTTCATGGACGTTCGCGGCCCCGAAGTGTGGGGCGCCAAGAGCCGTGCCTACATCGAGTTCGACTGGGACGGGCTGAAGCTCGGCGAGACGAGCGGGGCTGTCAGCGCCGGGGCTGCCCACACGCCGCGGCTGCGGCACGCCTACGCTCGCTTCGATTGGCCCACGATGTATCTCACGGCCGGCCAGACCACGCTGGTCTTCAACAGTGTCGTGAGCAGCCAGTCCGAGCTGGAGGGTGTCAGCAGCAGCCACGGTGATATCACGGCGGGCAGCCGGAACCGGGCGCCACAGTTCATCCTGGGGAAGGTGATCCCGATCGCGGGAGCCAAGCTCGAGCTGGCGGGGTCCGTCGGGCGGCATGCCACAGACCGCACCGGGACCGCCGCCGCCGGGCTCAACGACAGCGGATCGCGCTCGGGTCTCCCCGCGCTCCAGGGGCTGGTCAAAGGCAGCGTTCCCTTGTTCGGGCGCGACGCAATCCTGGCGGTCTCGAATTACTGGGGCCGAGAAGTCCTGGTGGCGGGGGCGTTCAGAGAGGTCGAGAGCACCGGCCTTGCCCTGGAAGCCTTCCTACCGCTTCCGGCCATCCCCGGGGTCGGCGCCCCCGATCTCCGAGGAGCGTGGTTCACGGCAGACAATATGGAACGGTGGAACCTGGGCCTCAACGGGCTCACCTCCACCAGCCCGACCGGCGTCCCACGCGAGATCACCGCGACCGGCTGGTGGGCAGAGGTCAATCTGGAGATCCTGAAGAACTTCGACATCGGCGCAGGCTTTGGTCACGTCGAGGACGACAAGAATTGGGTCAACAGGATCGGGGGGACATCGCAGCTACCTCAGGAGAATAACGCGGGGTGGATCTTCGGTCAGTGGAACGCGGGCCCGGTGCTGGTAGAGGTGCTCTACGCCAAGATCGACACGACGCGCATCCTCCCGGGCACGAGGTACGCATCGGACATGCAGTCGGATGCGTATCATCTGATCTTCCGGTACCGGTTCTAGGGGCTGGTCGCCGACCATTCGGGGCCCGATGAGGAGCATCGTCCGACCGATCCTCCTCCTCGGGCTTCTCGTTCTTGCCGCGCCGCTTCGAGCGGCTGAGGCGCCCGTTGTTGTCGTCCTACCCTTCGAGGTCACAAGCCCACAGCGCCTCGATTACCTGAGAGAGACGCTCGTCCACCTCCTGGCCGGCCGAATCGCCGAGAGATCCGGGGCGACGGTCGTTCCGCCGTGGAAGGTCGTCGAGGCGCTCCAGAGCCGCGCCGGTAGCTCGCTGACCGACCAGGAGGCGCGCGATCTCGGGAGGTCCTTCGGGGCTCGCTACGTCCTGTCCGCCCGGTTCACGACGGTCGGGGAGGGCTTTCGCATCGACGGCCGGATGCTCGACGTCGCAAGCGACCGCGAGGCCGAGTCCGTGACGGTGAATGGGGAGAAGCTGGCGAGTCTGATGCCGAGGCTCGGCGATCTGGCCGACGCCCTGACGAAGACCTTCCCAGCCACCCCACGGCCCTCTCTTCCCGCCGTGGGGGGTGTTCTCCCTCCGACCGGCCAGGTGCCGTCTGCGCCGGGCGTCAGCCCAGGCACGTCGTGGGTCAGCCGCCGGCTGCCTCTCGAGATCCGCGGAATCGGACTCGGGGACGTGGACGGCGACGGCACGAACGAGATCGTCGTCCTCGCCAAGCGCGAGGTCCACGTCTATCGCCGGCAGGCCAACGACCTCACCTTGCTCACCAGCTATCAGCTTGATCGCTCGCTCGAAGGCCTTACAGTGGACGTCGCCGATCTCAACCGGAACGGCGTGGCCGAGGTCTACGTGACGGCCCTGGGGCCAGGCGGCGCGTTGGCATCACTCGTCGTCGAGTGGGCTGGCGGCGCACTTCGGGCCGTCGAGAAGGAGCTGCCCTGGTACTTCCGGCTGGTGAGCCTCCGGGACGGTCCGGCCCTCGTCGGGCAGCGGCGAGCGCACGACAAGGCCTTTGACGGTCCGGTCCGGCGCATGGTCTGGCAGGGCGGCAAGCTCGTCCCCGGCGAGGACCTCCGCCTTCCTCCCCACGTGACCGTGTACTCGTTCACCGTGGCAGACCTGGACGGGGACGGCCAGCCAGAGGTCGTCTCGCTGCAGCCGCGGACTCCCCTCACCGTTTACGGCTCCGACGGCGCGGTGCTGGCCAGGGGCGCCGCCTACGGCCAAACCAAGCTCTGGGTCGAGACAAAACGAAGCCAGAACGCGGACACCGACGAAGGCTTTTACCTTCCCGGGCGGGTGCTGGCGGTCAACCTTCCCGGACAGGGGGCCAGGCTTCTGGTCGGTCGAAACCACGAGGCCGCGGCGATCTTCGATCGGCTACGGACCTTCACGAGCGGAGAGGTCGTGAGCCTCCGCTGGCAGAGGGGCGAGGTCGACGAGATCTGGCAGACGGAGCGGTTCGCCTACGTCGCGGATTTCCAGGTCGGCCCGCTCGAGCGAGGACGCGAGCCGATGCTCGTCGTGGCGAGCGTGACCAACTTCGACGGGTGGTTTACCGCACCCTCGAGCTATCTGTCCCTGATTCCCCTCAAGGCATCGTTCGGCCGGTGACGACGAAGGCCGTCGCGCTGGGAACCCTGGCGGCGCTCTGTCTGGCGGGGTGCGGAGGGCCTGTTCGCCCGGCGATCGCCGTCAGCGAAATCCCGCCGGGAGAGTATCAGGCGGGCGTCTTCATCGCCCTGGCGCCGACCCTTCAGCCCGATGGGGAGGTCGTGGCGGCCGTCCTTTACACGATGCCCGGTGGGCGCCGTATCGAAGTCCGCGACAGCCCGCGCTGGTGGCTCTGGGAGCGCGCGCTCGGACGGGCGACCGGGACGGAACATCTCGCGCTGGTGAAGTCGCCCGCGAACTACAGCATCGTCAGCCTCACCGGCGGTGACGGCCGGCCGATCGCCTACGCCGTCCTCCATCGGACGGGGGTGCGCGGCTCGGTGCAGGATTGGGGAGACAAGAGTGTGCTGTTCCTCTCCACCCTCCACTTCCTCGACCCCAACTACATCCAGTCCAACGACGGTCGGAGTCAGTGAGACAGGCGGGGCGACGTTGGACGCTGGCGACGCTGGCCATCCCCGCGGTGGTGGTGCTCGCGGTCGTTCCGGCCGCGCGGGCCGCCCAGCCGTACGACGGAAAGACGATCACCATTATCGTCGGCTACAAGCCCGGTGGCGGTTACGATCGGACCGCCCGCCTCCTGGCCCGCCATCTCCCCAAGCACATCCCCGGCAAGCCCACGATCATCGTCCAGAACATGCCGGGAGCGAATAGCATCGTCGCGGCCAACCACGTCTACAACCTCGCCAGGCCCGACGGGCTCACGATCGGGACCTTCAATCGGAACCTCCCCCTCGCTCAGCTCACCCGGGTGGAGGGGGTAAGGTTCGACATCACGAAGTTCGCCTGGATCGGGTCGGCCGCGAGCGAGTCCACGATCCTCACCCTCCACAGCGACCTTCCCTACAAAACCCTGGACGACCTCCGAAAGGCGGAGAAGCCGATCGTCATCGGGACCACCGGCCCCGGAGCCAACACTCACGACTTCCCGCTCCTCCTGAAGGAGCTCCTGGGCTTCAATTTCAAGATCGTGAGCGGCTACTCCAGCAGCGCCGACATCATGCTGGCGGTCGAGCGCAAGGAGGTGGACGGTCGCGCCGGCTCGTACACGTCGCTCAGGCCGTTCATCGACCGCGGTCTGGTTCGACCCGTCGTCCGCGCCCGGGCGACCGAGCCCGGGATCGAAAAGCTACCGGTGGACGAAGACCTGGCCACCGCCCCGCGCGCCAAGGCGATCATGGCCCTCCGCTCCGGTCCCGAGATCGTCGGTCGGCCGTACGTGATGCCGCCCGGCACTCCGGACGCGCTGGTCAAGATCGTTCGGGAGGCCTTCGTCAGGGTGGCCCGGGACCCGGAGCTGGTCGACGAGGCGACGAGGGCGAAAATGGAGATCGAATACGTCTCCGATGTCGAGGCGCTGAAGATCATCAGAGAGGTGCTCGGCCAGCCCCGAGACGTCGTGGACGAGTTCAGCAAGTACATCAAGTTCGGCGACTGAGTGCTCGACGCGCTCTTCGAAGGGCTACTCCTGATCCTTCACTGGAAGGCGTTTGCCTTCATGCTGCTCGGCGTCGGGCTCGGCTTCTGGGTGGGCCTCTTGCCCGGGCTCGGGGGCGGCACCACGCTGGCGCTGATGCTCCCCTTCACCTACACGATGAGCCCCGCGGAGGCCTTCGCCTTCCTCCTGGGAATGCATTCCGTGGTCGCCACCACGGGGGATATCACCTCGGTCCTCTTCGGCGTCCCCGGAGAGGGAACGACTGCCGCGACGGTCCTGGACGGGTATGCGATGGCCAAGAAAGGCGAAGCGGGGCGGGCGCTGGGCGCGGCCCTGATGAGCTCTCTCGTCGGGGCCGTGGTGGGTGCGCTCGCCCTGGCGCTCGCCATTCCCGTGGTGCGCCCCCTGGTGCTCACATTCGGCTCTCCCGAGCTCTTCATGCTGGCCATGGTGGGCATCGCCTTCATCGTCTCGCTGAGCGGTGAGGGCCGGGGGGGCTTGCGGCGTGGGTTTCTCGCGGGGGGCCTGGGACTCCTCTGCGCCATGGTCGGCCAGGATCCCCAAGCCGGGATCCTCCGGTATTCGCTGGGCCTGCTCTACCTCTGGGACGGTCTCGACATCGTTCCGGTCCTGGTGGGGATCTTCGCCATTCCGGAGATCATCGACCTCGCGGTGCGCGGGACAGCGATCGCGGGGGACGTGTCCTATGGCCGCTTGGGGAAAGGGGTGACCGAAGGGATCAAGGACACCTTCCGTCACTTCGGGCTCACCATCCGTTGCAGCCTCATCGGGACGTTCATCGGGATCATGCCGGGGCTGGGCGGAGGCGTGGCCCAGTGGCTGGCGTATGGCCACGCCACGCAGAGCGCGCGCGATGCGGACGAGCGGAAGGGCTTCGGGCAGGGCGACGTGCGCGGCGTCCTCGGCCCCGGAGCGGCGAACAACTCGAAAGAGGGCGGAGCGCTCATCCCCACGGTCGCCTTCGGCGTGCCGGGCAGCTCATCCATGGCGATCCTGCTGGGCGGCTTTTTCCTGCTCGGGCTCGTCCCCGGTCCCGATATGCTGACCAAGCACCTTCCCCTGACCCTCTCGATGGTCTGGACGATCGTCCTCGCGAACATCATCACGGTGGGCGCGAGCCTCGTGTTCATCAACCAGCTCGCGAAGCTCACGACGATCCGGGCCCATCTCCTCATCCCCTTCATCGTGCTTCTCGTCTTCATCGGCAGCTACACGGCGAACAACAGCTACGGGGATCTGGTCGCGATGCTCGTCTTCGGCGCCCTTGGCTATGCGATGGTCGCGGCCGGATGGCCCCGGGCGCCGTTCATCCTCGGTCTGGTCCTGGGGAAGCTCGCGGAAAACTACCTGTACATCTCGACGACTCGATACGGAGCCGCCTGGCTCGGGCGTCCCGTCGTCGTGGTGCTCTTCCTCCTGGCGGTCCTGGTCATCGCCTATCCGTTCGTGCAGGCCCGGCGGTCCCGGCGACGCGCGGGGGCGCGCTGTGCGAGCTAACCCGTCGCTGCCCCTCAGCCTCCTGGTCATGGTCGTCTCTGCCTGGGCGGTCCTGGCCGCGACGGCCTGGCCCTGGAAGGCGGCCCTCTTCCCGCTGGCGATCGGGATCCCGGTGTTCCTCCTGGCCGCGGCGGAGTTCTGCGTGGCCGCCACCGGGCGCAGGGCCTCCGCCGAAGCGCTGGCCGTGGACTTCGTGGCCTCGCAGCACGTCGACCGCTCCCTTGCGCTCCGGCGCACGGTCGCGACGTTCACGTGGCTGATCGCGTTTGCCGGGCTGATCGTCGCCTTCGGCTTCTCCCTGGCCATCCCGATCTTCGTTCTGCTCTACTTGAGGACCGCCGGCGGCGAGGGGTGGCTGCGGTCGCTGGTTCTCTCGCTGGTGGCGTGGGCGTGCGTGCACGGGCTCTTCGTCCGACTGCTCGCCCTGCCGTTCCCCGAGGGCTGGGTGCAGGCAGGACTGCGCGCCCTGCCGTGATAGCATATTGCGCTATCGGCGCTAGCACTATATGCTAGCTGTGCCATGGCAACGATCATCATCCGCAATCTCGACGACGAGGTGGCCGAGCGCCTGCGACTCCAGGCTCGCCTCCGCGGCGTGTCGGCCGAGCAAGAGGCCCGGCGAATCCTCGCGGACGGCACGCGGTCGAGCCGGGCGGAGATCGCGACGCGCGCCGCCGCGATCCGAGCGCGCCAGCGCCCGCAGCGCTCCCGCGGCGTGGATCTGATCAGGGAAGACCGCGAGCGATGACGCCGCGCCGGGCGGCGAAGGCCCCTCGGGCTCGCGTACGGGAGCGCGCCTCGCGGTACGCGGTCTCGATCGCCGGTCCGGTCGTCGTCGACGCCTCGATCGCCTTCCTCTGGTTTGTGAACGAGCCGGACCGGGTCGGTGCCGAGCGGCTGCTCGAGACGGAGTCGGCCCTGCTCGCTCCCGATCTGATGGCAGCCGAGACCACGAACGCCTGGTGGAAGAAGCTCCGGCGTCGCGAGATGGGACTGGCCGATGTCGAGCAGGCCGTGACGAATCTCCTCGCCCTGGGGATCGCCTGGACGCCGTCGACCGTATTGCTGCGGCCCGCCGCCCGCCTGGCCGTCGAGGTCGGGCATCCCGTCTATGATTGCCTGTACCTCGCACTCGCGGCGTCGCATGGAGCCGCGCTCGCGACCGCCGACGCCCGACTCCGGCAGGCGGCGGAGCGCCTCGGCGTCCGGGTCTGGAGCGCCAGCTGATCGGCGGGAGCCTCGATGAACCTTCTGGTCGAGCGCCGGCTTCGCCGGCGCAATCCTGGTCGTGGGGGAGGCTTCGGAGGGGCCGTCGAGGCCCCCTCCGATTCACTCGCGAGGCCGGGCGAGTCGCATCGCCACCATCACCAACCCCGTCGAGAGCAGGGTGACGACGACCCCGAGCGCCGCCATCCGCCCGTGCAACCCATCGAGCCACAGGTGATAGAGGAGAGGCCCGATGGGCTCCGAGGCCGGCGTGTAGAGGAACACCGAGAGACTGAACTCCCGGATGAAGATGGTGGCGAGGAGGATCCAGCCGCCGAGGAATCCCGGCTTCATCAGGGGCAGGAGGATTTTTCGGAAGGTCACCGCGAACCCTCCCCCTGAGATCTGCGATGCCTCCTCCAGCTCACGGTGGATCTGCACGATGGTCGCCGTCATCGAGCGCAAGCCGTAGGGCAAGAAGCGGGTGACGTACCCGATGAGGAGGATCCAGATGGTTGCGATGACCGGGATGGGAAAGCGCACGTACGCCCACAAGAGCCCGATCCCCAGGGCGGTGCCGGGGAAGGCGAAGGGCAAGAAGCTGAGCCCCTCGATGATCCCCCGCCCGACGATCGTCGTCTTGACCGTGATGTAGGCGGTGAGTGAGGCGAGGAGCATACAGAGGGTGGCGCCGACCACCGCGAGAAACAGGCTGTTCCCCATTGCCGTCCAGACGCGCTCGTCGCTCACGATCGTCGCGTAGTGCTTCGCGGTCAGCAAGGTCAGCGCCTCGTCGAGCGGCATCGGAAAATAGGGCAGCAGCGAGGTGAGCAAGAGGATCAAGAAGGGGAAGACGACGAGGAGAACCAGGATCCCGGCGGCGATCGCGGCGGCGAGGTATCGGGACCGCCCGAGGTCGATCAGGGCCGGGCGAAAGCCCTTGCCGGTGACGGTGGCGAACCGTTCGGCCCGCCGGATCATCAGGCGGTACACGTACACCAGGCCCAGCGTGATCACGAGCAGGCTCATCGCGTAGGAGGCCGCCAGGTTGTGGTTCGGGGGGAAGGCGTCGAGCGCCTCCTTGTAGATCTTCGAGGTGAAGACGTCGAGCCGCGCCGGCAGCGCGAGGATCGCGGGAGTGTCGAAGCTCTCGATCGCCCGCACGAAGTTCAGCGTCGCCGCCGCCAGGATCGCCGGACGCACCAGCGGCAACGTCACGCGCCCCACGACCCTGAGGTGAGTCGACCCGGACATTCGCGCGGATTCCTCGAGCGATGGATCCATCGAGGAGAGCGCGGCCGCGATGATCAGGAACGCGAGCGGCGTCAGGATGAGCCCCTCGACGAAGATCATCCCGCCCATCGAATACACGTTGAACGGGGCCGAGGAAAGCCCGAAGACCTTCATCACGAGGATGTTGATGACGCCGGTGGACGGATTGAGGAGGAGGGTCCAGGCGACGGCGATCAGCAGCGGCGGCATGATGTTGGGGACGACGGTGATGAGCTCGAGGAGCCGCCGGCAGGGCGCGTTCGTGCGAATCACGACCCACGCGATCACCGCGGCGAAGACGATGGACAGGAACGCCGACCCCGCGGCGAAGACGAACGAGTTCAGGATCATCTCCAGGGTTTCGGGATCGGAGTAGGCGGTGCGATAGTGGTCCAGCGTCAGCTTCCCCGGGAGGCCGAGCGGGGCGTCGCTGAAGCTGCCCCAGAGGAGCATCAGGGTCGGCTGCAGGCTGAGGAAGGCGATGAGCCCCCCGACGACGAACGTGAGCGGAAGGAGCGGGCTGACCCGGTCTCTCACCGGAGGGTCAGAAGAAAATCTTCTTGAACTCTCCCCGCCACTTCTTCAAATCCACGTCGGTGAGGTCGTCCATAATCGTGATCTCCAGCTTCTCGGCGTCTTTGATCGGCGGATAGAACCCCCTCGCCAGCACGAACTCCCCCTCCGAGGCGAGGACCTTCAGGCCGTCCGGGGAGATGAGGTAATTGGCGAAGAGCCTCGCCGCATTGGGGTTCGCGGCCTTGGCGCCGACGGCGACGTGGTGGGCGTCGGCCAGGGCCGGGTTCAGTCGGGCGTAATCGATGGGCGCGCCTTCCCGGGTCCCCATCACGTAGACGTACTTGAGGTAGCTGATCCCGAGCAGCGCCTCGCCGCCGATGACTTTTCTCGCCGCGGGGATGAAGGACTCGACCATGATCGGCTTCTGGGCCGCCAGCCCCTCGAGGAACGGCTTCCAGTCACGGCTCAGGAGCTTCTGCAGATTGACCAACCACGTCATCGTCGTCGAGTGCCGCGTGGGGTCCGGCATCGTGATCTTGCCCTTCCACTTCGGGTGCAGGAGGTCCTTCAACGTCTTGGGGGCCTCGTCGGCCCTCAAAAGACGCGTGTTGTAGAGGACGCCGACGACCACGACGCGGTAGGGAGGTGACAGGACGTCACTCGGCTGGACCCGGGCACCCGTGGCCGGCTCGTAACGGGCGAAGACGCCCTCGCCTTTCAGGATCTTCATCGGTGTCGCGTTGGTCAGGACGACGTCGAAGAGCGGCTTCCCCGCCCGGGTCTCCGTCAGCACGCGATCCATGACCTTCGTCGACGACGCGCGCCAGTACTCCGTTTTGATGCCGTACTTCGCCTCGAAGGATTGCTGCACCGCCTGCATGATCTCCGACTCGGTGGAGCCGTAGATCGTGACCTTTCCTTCTCCCTTGGCCGCGTCCAGAATGTCTCTCGGCGTCTCCTGGGCCGTCGCCGCCGACGCGAGGCCCATCAGGCACGCGACTCTCAGTGCGAGCCTACGAGCGCCGGGCCTCATCGCCGAGCCTCCTCTGGCCCAGCCCCAGGAGCCGTGCCGCCGTCCCCCCGAGCATGGCCTCCTTGGCCGAGGGAGCCAGGTCCAGATCGCGGACATCCTGAATATACGTGCGGATGTCGCCGACCCCTTTCCCTGTATCGGTGAGCTGGCCGGTGAAGTCTTGTGGGTAGTCGGTGGCGAAGACCAGCTGCTCCGGCTTGATCCCGGTCAGCGCGGACTGGAGCGCCGCACGCCCGCCTTCAAACCCCGCCATGTCGAAGTACAAATCATCAAAGTACTCGTCGAAGGAGCGCGGTAGCTTGGTGCCGAAGCGGTACGCCTTCGCTCGCAGGCGCTCCTTGATGGCGGCGACCCCGCCGCCAAAATGGGCGACGATCACCTTCAGCGTAGGGAACGCCTCCAGGACTCCGGCAGCGATCAGGCGGGTCGCGGCCAGGGCCAGGTCGAACTCCCGCGCGATGATGCGAAGCAGGTCGTAGTCCGCCGCGTGGGCGTAGCCTTGGGGCACGAGCGCCGGATGCACGAAGATCGGGATCCGGAGGTCGGCGGCTTTGGCATAGAAGTCCCAGAAGGCCCGCGAGTCGAGGGGCGCTCCTTTGATCTGCGACATGATCGTGACGCCGCGCAGCCCGAGGTTGCCGATCGCGCGATCGAGCTCTCGGAGCGCGGCTTTTCCCTCGTGGACGGGCACGTGAGCCAGCCCGACGAACCGGTCGGGAAACTTCTCCTGGACGGCCGCGTATTCATCGTTGATGCGCTGGCAATCCTCGAGCGGGGCGTCCCAGCCGACCGGGCACGACAGCACGGCCGTGTCCATCCCCGAGTCGGTCAGATCACGGAGCTGCGCGTCCAGGTCGTACACCCGATCGTGGAGGGTGAACTTGGCGAGTCCGCCCTGGGTCATGTTGACCTTCTGACCGCGCCGAGCCCCGTGCCGCTCGGCGAGTGACCAGGGAATGTAGTGGTGCTGGAAATCGATGATCACGTCGCGGGTCCTCCTTCCTCCGAGTGCGGGCGGCTTATTGTACTTTATCGAGGCAAGTGAACGGTTCATGGGGGGATCACATGACGTTGTTGCGGAGCGCCGTCACGGTCATCGTTGGACTCGTCGCCCTTGCAGGCGCGATCCCAGGAGGAGTGCAGACCATGGCGTCGCTGGCGTTCGCCGCCCGCTCCGGGCTGATCTATGTCAACGTCCTTACCACGGCGAACCCCGAGGGCGAAGTCCGCGGGCAGCTGCTAGAGCAGTGATGACGCTCGCCTCGCCCCGTCAGTAGTCGTCGGTGGTATAGTTCGCGCATCCCGTCCTTCCCGGCAATGGCAAGCAGGAGGGAGACGATGGCCAAGGATCTCCGCCAGTTTCTCGACCAGCTCGAGCGCGAGGCGCCGCACGAGGTCATCCGGGTCAAGAAGCCGGTGAACCCTGCCGCGTTCGAGCTGACCGCCCTTCTGGTCCACCTGGAACGAGAGGGAAAGTTCCCGGTGCTTCTCCTCGAGCAGCCGCTGAATCTCAAGTCGGAGCGGGCGCCGTTCCACTTCGCGTCGAACCTCTACGCGCTCCGGCAACGCTGCGCCCTCGCCCTCGGGCTCAGCCCGGCCGACTGGGCGCTCCCCCTGAGTCTCGAGTACGCCCGACGTGAGACCCAGGTGCTGGCACCGGTGGTGATCGATCGGGCCGAGGCGCCGGTGAACGAAGTCGTGCGAACGGGCGACGCGGCCGATCTCAGAGACCTTCCCATCGTCCGCCACCATCGGATGGATCCCGCCCCCTACATCGACATGACCCCGGTGATGCGCGACCCGGAGGGCGGCTTCTACAACGTGGCGTTTCTCCGGACGATGTACCAGGGGCCGCGGCGACTCGGCCTGCACATGTCGCCCCGACACAACTGGCAGATCCAGCGGAAGTACGAGGCCAGGGGTCGGCCCACGCCGGTGGCCATCATCGTCAGCCACCACCCCGCCTTCTATCTAGGCGCGCTCAACGTCTCGGCCTTCGGCGTGGACGACTACGCCAAGATCGGGGCGATCATGGGCGAACCGCTCCGACTCACGGCCTCCGAGACCTTCGGGGACGACTTGCTCGTCCCCGCCGATGCCGAGCTGATCGTCGAGGGGCAGATTCCTCCCGGCGTCAAAGAGGTCGAAGGGCCGTTTGGCGAGTTCACCGGCTACTACGGGCCCCAACGCCTCCGGCCGGTGATCGAGGTGACGGCCATCACCCACCGACGGGAGGCCATTCTCCAACACGTCTTCGTCGGACACCGGGACAACTGGATCATCGGCGGCATCCCGAAGGAGGGAAGCCTCTTCAACGTGATCAGGGGTGTGGTCCCTACGGTCAGGGCGGTTCACTTCGCGCTCTCCGGGTGCTGCCGCTTCAATTGCTACATCGCCGTCGACAAGAAGGTCGACGGCGAGACGAAGCAGGCGGCCCTGGCGGCCCTCGGGGCCTGCGACTTCGTCAAGAACGTCGTCGTGGTCGATGCAGACATCGACGTCTTCAACGAGCGCGAGGTGATGTGGGCGGTCGCCACGCGCGTGCAGGCCGATCGGGACGTGGACATCATCAAGGACGTCAAGGGCAACACGCTCGATCCGTCGCAGACCGACGACATCATGACCGCCAAGCTGATCGTGGACGCCACCAAGCCGGTGCGGCGGCCGTTCCCCTCGCGGGTCGAAGTGCCGAAGGAAGCCCTGGACGCCGTTCGGCTCGAAGACTACATCCCCCCCGAGATCCTGGAACGACTGAGCCCGGCGCCCGAGGTCGGCGGGAGAGCCTGACGATGGCACGAATCTTCTGGGTCACGTGCCCGCGGTGTCGGGACCGATTCTACTGCCATCGAGACGAGCTGCGGGGGAAGGGCATCCCCCTCCTTTGCCCGTACTGCGCCCACCGCTTCCTCGACGGCGAGAGCCCGCAGATCGAGGAATAGATTGCGTCGCCTGGCCCTCGCCCTGAGCCTCCTCGGCGCCGTGACGGTCGCGCCCGCCGACGCGCTCGAGAAGTTCTCGGTGATCCACAGCTCCGTCTCCGGCTCCCAGGCGATCCTCTTCGTGACCCGGGACGCGAGGATCTTCGAGAAGCACGGGCTGGACGTGGACATCCGCTTCGTCGCCGGTGGTCCCACGGCGATTCAGGCGCTCTTGGCCGGCGAGGTGCAGGTCGCCGTCATGGGCGGCCCCGCCGCCGTGGCCGCGAAGCTCGAGGGGGCGGATACGGTCATCATCGTGGGACTGATCAACACCATGGATCACGTCATGGTCGCCCAGCCTCAGATCAAGCGGCCCCGAGACCTGAAGGACAAGAAGATCGCGGTGTCTCGATTCGGCTCCTCGGACCACTTCGCCAGCCGTTTCGCGCTCCACACGTGGGGGCTCGGCTCGGACAAGGATGTCACGTTCCTCCAGATCGGCGAGCAGGGCGCCCGGCTCACGGCGTTGAAGGCGGGGCGGGTCGACGCCACGCTCATCCAGCCGCCCCTCACCGTCGTGGCCCGAAAGGCCGGCGTGACGGAGCTGGCGGCTCTCGCCGACCTGGACGTCGATTACATCGGCACCACGGTCGTCGCCACGCGGGCCCTGCTCGCGCGTCGCGAGGACCTCGTCCGTCGATTTGTCCGCGCCGTGGTCGAAGGGATCCACTTCTACAAGACCAATAAGACGCCGGCCCTGGCCTCCATCGGCAAGTTCATGAGACTGGAAGATCCGGACGCGCTGGAGGAGACCTACCGGCAATACGCCGTCCGACTCACTCCCCGGGCACCATACCCAACGGCGAAAGGCGTCAAGACGATCCTCGACGACGTCGGGGCGCGAGACCCGAGGGCCCGGGTGGCGAATCCCGCCGACTTCATCGAGGCGAGGTTCGTGCGTGAGCTGGAGGAGTCCGGCTTCATCAAGGCCCTGTACGGGCAGTGATCCACAGGAGGGCTTCATGACCGAGCGAATCCGGCTTGTCGTCGACGGCAAGCCCACCCTACTCGACGCCGACCCCGCCCTGCCCCTGCTCTACGCGCTGCGCTCCGAGCTGGGGCTCAACAATCCGAAGTTCGGCTGCGGCCTCGCCCAGTGCGGGGCCTGTACCGTGCACGTCGACGGGCAGCCGACGCGCTCGTGCGTCATGCCCGTTGGCGCCGTCCGCGGCAAGACGATCACGACGATCGCCGGTCTCGGCACTCCTGACCAGCCGCATCCCCTGCAGGCGGCCTACATCGCGGAGCAGGTGCCCCAGTGCGGCTACTGCCTCTCGGGCTGGATGATGACCGCGGCGGCGCTGCTACGGGACCGGCCTCGGCCGACCGACGCGCAGATCCGCGAGGCTCTGGCGGGGCTCAAGTGCCGCTGCGGCACGCACATGGCGATCCTGCGCGCCGTCAAGCGCGCGGCAACTTCATAGGGGGCCGCTATGAACCACGCGTCTTTCACGCGACGTGATGTCCTGAAAGCCGGTGGGGCGCTCGTCGTCAGCTTCATGATGCCAGGCCCAGTCGACACCGCCCTCGGTCAGACGCCCACCACCATCGGCAGTCGGCCGCCGCTCACCCCCGACGAGCTCGACTCATGGGTCGCCGTGCTGCCCGACGGCAGCGTCACGGCCTTCTTCGGGAAGATGGACATGGGCCAGGGCGTCGACACCGCGATCGGGCAGATCGTCGCCGACGAGCTGGACGTGGCGTTCGACCGTGTCCAGGTGGTGATGGGCGACACCGCGTTCACCTGCAACCAGGGTGGTGCCTCCGGCAGCACCGGGATCCAGAACGGCGGGGTCACGCTCCGCTACGCGGCCGCCGAGGCCCGTCGTCTACTGGTCGAGCGCGCGGCGCAGAGGCTCGCCGTACCGGTGGAGAAGCTCACGGTCCAGGACGGTGTCGTCTCCGTGATCGGTGACGCCCGGCGCACGGCGAGTTACGGCGAGCTGATCGGCGGCGGGCACTTCCATCACAAGCTCGACTGGAACCAGAAGTACGGCAACCCGCTGCTCGCCAAGGGACAGGCCGCGCCCAAGAAACCGTCGGACTACACGATCGTCGGAAAGTCGATTCCCCAGAAGATCGTTACCGAGAAGGTCTACGGCACGCTGCGGTACGTCACCGACGTCAAGGTCGACGGCATGCTGCACGCGCGGATCATCCGGCCGCCCGCGGCCGGCTGCGGTCCGGTCGCCGTCGACGAGTCGTCCATCGCCGGCATTCCCGGGGTGCGCATCGTCCGCGAGAAAGAGCTGGTGGCCGTCGTGGCCGAGCACGAGTGGGACGCGGTGCGGGCGGCGACGACGCTCAAGGTGACCTGGGCCCCGCCGCGCATGCCGTTCCCGACGATGGAGAAGCTCTACGATCACATCCGCGAGGCCAAGGCGATCGGCCGCCAGGTGCCCATCGAGCGTGGCGACGCGGCCGCCGCCCTCAAGGCCGCGTCTCGCGTGGTCGAGGCCGACTACGAATGGCCGTTCCAGTCGCACGCGAGCATGGGCCCGGCGTGCGCGGTCGCCGACGTGCGCGCGGACCAGGCGACGGTGTGGACCGGCTCGCAGAAGCCGCACTACGGCCGCGACGGCGTCGCCAAGCTGCTCGGCCTGCCGCGGGAGCGCGTGCGCGCGATCTGGGTCCCGGGGCCCGGATCGTACGGTCGCAACGATGCCGGCGACGCCGCCATGGATGCGGCGCTCCTGTCCAGGCGCGTCGGCCAGCCGGTGCGCGTCCAGTACATGCGGAACGACTCGACCGGCTGGGACCCGAAGGGGCCGGCGGGCGTCTACCGCGGGCGCGCCGGCCTCGACGCGCAGGGCAACGTCGTCGCCTACGAGTTCTTCGGCAAGGGCTTCACGCGCCAGGATGTCGCGACGAACGAGAGCGATCCAAAAGACACGCTGGCCGGGCAGCTCACCGGGTTCGCGCCCAAGCCGACGCTGATCTTCCAGGTGCCGGCCGAGGCGTATGACTTCCCCAACAAGCGCTGCGGCTGGGAGTGCATCGCGCCCCTGCTCGACCGCGCCTCGCCCCTCAGGACCGGCCATTTGCGCGATCCGCTGGGTCCCGAAACGCACTTCGCGAGCGAGTCGTTCATCGACGAGGTCGCCCACGCGGCCGGGGCCGATCCGGTGGCCTTTCGCCTGAAGTACGTGAGGGATCCCCGTCACGCCGCCGTGATCAAGGCGGCCGCCGAGAGGGCCCGCTGGAGCCCACGCCCCTCCCCCAATCCGCGGGGCGGTCAGGGCAACCTGATGGTTGGCCGCGGCTTCTCCTACACCGAGCGGAACGGCACGATCGTCGCTGCGGTCGCAGAGGTGGAGGTCGATCGCCGCAGCGGACGGGTGTGGGCGAAGAAATTCACGGTGGCCCACGACTGCGGGCTGATCATCAACCCGAAGGGGCTCGAGCTCACGATCGAGGGCAACGTCGTGATGGCGGTGTCGCGCACGCTGTTCGAGGAGGTGGCGTTCGATCACGACCAGGTGCTGAGCGTCGACTGGACGAGCTATCCGATCCTCGAAATCCAGGACGCGCCCGAGCAGATCGACATCGTGCTCATCAACCGGCCCGAGAAGGCCGCCACCGGCGCGGGCGAGCCGGCGACGCGGACCGTACCGGCGGCGATCGCCAACGCGATCTTCGACGCCACCGGGGTGCGCATCCGGCGTGTGCCGATCACGCCCGCGCGCGTGAGGGCGGCCCTGGCTCGCGTGTGATAGCTTACACCGATGAAGTTCGGGATCGACTACTTTCCCGACGCCCACCCCGACCGGATGTCCGGCCGGCAGTACTTCGAGGATGTGCTGGACCTCGCCGCGCACGCGGACGAGCTCGGCTACGACAGCGTGAAGATCGTCGAGCACTACTTCACCTCCTACGGCGGCTACAGCCCAGACCCCTGCCTCTTCCTGGCCGCGTGCAGCCAGCGCACGCGGCGCATGCGCATGGTCACGGGGGCGGTCCTCCCGGTCTTCAATCACCCGCTGAAGCTGGCGGGTCAGCTCACGATGCTCGACGCCATCAGCGGAGGCCGCCTCGACGCGGGCATCGCACGCGCGTTCCTGCCCTACGAGTTCGACGCCTTCGGGGTCTCCATGGAAGAGAGCCGGGCACGGTTCGAGGAGGGGATCGAGGCCCTGCTCCGGCTGTGGACGGAAGAGAACGTCACGTTCGAGGGGAGATTCCACCGCTTCAAGAACGTAACCTCGCTCCCGCGGCCGACCCAGAAGCCCCACCCGCCCATCTGGATCGCGGCCGTGGTGACTCCCGAGTCCTTCGTGTGGGCGGGAGAGCGCGGCTACAACATGATGGTGGTGCCGTACCTCGGGGAGCACCACGAGCTGGCCGAGAAGCTCCAGCTCTACCGCCAGGCGTACCGCGACCACGGGCACGAGGCCAGGCGGGGGCCGGGCGAGGTGATGATGGTTCTCCACCTCTACGTCGCCCCGACGCGGAAGGAGGCGCGCGAGGAATGCCGCCCCTACATGGAGCAGTACCTCCGGAACTTCCGGGCCTCCGCGAAGTCGTGGACGGGCCGGCAATCGGGGCAGTACAAGCCGTACTCGGCCCTCGAGCAGATGCTGAACGACATCACCTATGAGCGGGTGCTGGACGAGACCCGCGCGATCATCGGTGACCCCGGCGACGTGGCGACGCAGCTCGCCTACGTCCGTCACACGTTCGGCGAGGTCTATCCGAGCTTCCAGATCAATTTCGGCATGATGGAGAAACCGCGGGCGCGCCGGAGCCTCGAGCTCTTCGCCAGGCACGTGATGCCCAACTTTCGCTGAGGCATTCCATGGACGACGCGCAGGCATTCTATAAAGAGCTGGAGCGAAACCACCTCGTGGCGCTCTGGAACGTCAGCGCCAACCTCCTGCCGAAGGAGCCGCGGGGCCGCGCGATCCCGTACCTCTGGCGCTGGGACACGCTCCTGCCCCTCGTCAGGCGCGGCGGCGAGCTGGCCCCGCTCAGTCGCGGCGCCGAACGGCGGGTGCTCGGGTTCATCAATCCCGGTCTCCCGACGCGCTACGGCGCGACGCACACGCTCTGGGCCGGCTTTCAGTACCTGCTCCCGCGCGAGGTCGCCCCGGCCCATCGTCATTCGCCGGCCGCGATCCGGTTCATCATCCAGGGCGACGGCGCCTTCACGACGGTGGACGGGGACAAGTGCGTCATGAGCCGCGGCGACCTGGTGTTGACGCCGCCGTGGACGTGGCACGACCATGGGAACGAGAGCGACGAGCCCATGATCTGGCTCGACGGCCTCGATCTCCCGCTGGTGGCCGAGATGGAGGCGACCTTCTACGAGCCGTTCCCCAAAGACGCCCAGCGGGTGGAGCGTCCGGTCGGAGATTCGGAGCGCCGCTACGGGTTGGGACAGCTCCGTCCAACGTGGGAGCGGTCGGTTGGCCCCTTCTCGCCACTACTCAACTACAAGTGGGCACCCACCGAGGAAGCGCTCCGGCGGCTCGCCACGGGGAGCGCGAGTCCCTACGACGACGTGGCCATGGAATACATCAACCCGCACACCGGTGGCCCGCTGATGCCAACGATCGCGTGCTGGATCCAGCTCATCCGTCGCGGTCTTCGGACCAGGGCGCACCGCCACACCGGCAGCGCGGTCTATCTGGTTTTCGAGGGACGGGGCCAGAGCGTGATCGACGGCCAGCGATTCGACTGGCAGCGGGGGGACCTCTTCGTCGTGCCGACCTGGGCCTGGCACGAGCACGCCAGCGCCGACGGCGCCGAAGCGATTCTGTTCTCCGTCCACGACACGCCGGTCATGCAGGCCCTCGGGCTGTACCGGGAGCAGGCCTACCCGGACCACGACGGCCACCAGCCAGTCTCGCGCGTGTTCGAAGGCTAACAGGAGCACCCGATGGGCCGGGGACCCTCCGCCCTGCTGGCGACACTCCTCGTGCTCGCCGTGGTCGGCAGCGCTCCTCAGGCCAGGGAGTTTTACGAGGGGAAGACCGTACGGATCGTCGTCGGTTTTGCCGCGGGGGGCGGCTTCGACACGTACGCCCGGATCATCGCCAGGCACGTGGCCAAGCACATCCCCGGACATCCCGCCGTCATCGTCGAGAACATGACCGGGGCCGGCAGCCTCATCGCCGCCAATCACCTGTACAACGTGGCGAAGCCGGACGGCCTCACCATGGCCCATTTCACCGGCGGGCTTCTCTTGGGCCAGATCCTGAGCCAGCCGGGGATCGAGTTCGACGCCCGCCGCTTCGAGTTCGTCGGAGCCGCCGTCAAGGAAGACATCGTCTGCGCGCTGACCAAGGCCAGCGGCATCACGACCGTCGAGCAGTGGATGGCCGCCAAGACGCCGGTCAAGCTGGGGGGCAACGCCCCCGGCGTCACCCCCGACAACGCTGGCCGGATCTTGAAAGCGGCGCTCGGGCTTCCGATCCAGGTCGTCTCGGGATACAAGGGGACCGCGGACATCCGTCTGGCCGCAGACAGCGGAGAGCTGGCCGGGGGCTGCTGGTCCTGGGAGTCGATGAGAACGACGTGGCGCAGCGCCCTCAGCGCCGGGACGGTGGTCGCGGTCGTGCAGCTCACCGCAAGGGGATTCCCGGACCTCGCCGGTGTTCCGCTGGCGATCAGTCTGGCGAAGACCGACGAGGCGCGCCGGTTGATCGAGGTTGGCGCCCACCACGCCAGCGCCTACGCGCGTCCGTTCGTGCTGCCGCCCGGCACCTCCAAAGAGCGCGTCCGGACCCTGAGAGTGGCGTTTCAGGAGACGCTGAAGGACAAGGCGTTCCTGGCCGAGGCCGAAAAGGCCAACCTCTTGCTCGATCCGGTCACCGGCGACGAGATGGAGACGATGGTCCACGAGCTCTTCACGCTGGACGCGACGCTGCTCGCCAAGTTGAAGACCGTCCTCTACAACTGATGCGGATCGGCTTTCACCTGACGCCGTTCTGGAGCCCGACCGACCGCCACCCGACACAGATCATCGACGAGGCGATCGAGGTCGTCGGCGCGGCGTCCCGTATGGGCTACGCGTGGGTCTCGATCGGCCACCATCTCCTGTCGCATCCTACTGTGTGGCCTCAGCCGTTGCCGATGCTCGCCCGCCTGGCCCCGGAGACGGGCCGGATGCGACTCAAAACGTCGATGCTGCTGCTCCCGCTGGTCAGTCCGGTGGACGCGGCCGAGAACATCGCCACCCTCGATCACATCACGCACGGGCGCCTCGACGTGGGTGTGTCCGTCGGCTACCGGGAGCAGGAGCTGGAGACGGTGGGGCTCGGCCGCCAGGACCGCGTGCCGAAGCTCGAGGAGTCGCTCGCGCTGATGAAGCGACTCTGGGCCGGCGAGGCGGTGACGCTCGAGGGGCGCTACACGCGGGTCACGGCCGGGCGCCTGGGCTTCACCCCCTGTCAGCGACCCCACCCGCCGATCGAGCTCGGCGCCCAGAGCGTCGGCGCCACCCGGCGCGCAGCGCGCCTCGCTGACAGCGTCTTCTTCGGCCCCCAGCTCGCCTGGGAAGCGATCGCCAAGCTGGCCGAGGTGTTCCGCGAGGCGCGCCAGGAGTCCGGGCACGCGACCCCTGGCGGGGTGGGCGCCTCCCGCGCGCTCATCGTGGGCTCGAGCCGTGAGGCCGCGGCCGCCGCCGCGCGGGCTTACCTCGAGAAGACCTTCGCGATGTACCGGGCGTGGGCGATGCAGGAGTCGACCATGATGGACCTGCAGCTCAGCTTCGACGTCCCGCTCGAGAGCTGGGCGATTTGCGGCTCCCCTGCCGACTGTCTGGAGACGGTCGCTCGGGCCGGCGCGATGGGCCTGGACCGGATCGGCTTCACCATCTACAGCCTGCCCCGCGAGACCAAGGCGCGCATCGACTATCTCCAGATGATCGCCGAGGACATCCTGCGTCCGGCCGGCGCGATCGCGCCGTGAGGGGGGCTCGCGCGTCCGCCGAGCGCCCCGAAGCAACCCTAGTTCGAGCGCCGGCTCCGCCGGCGCAACGGATCCTGAGAGAGGGCCTGACCTATGTGCGCCGATGACGCCCCGGAACAGCTGGCCGTAGGTGACTTGCCCCCCCTTCGGTCAACCCCCGGTCCGGGGTTGACCGTAGGATCGCGCTCCCCTGAGCGTGCCAGCACCACCGTTTACCGCGCTCCCGTTAGTGCTGGCGGGCGACAAGGCGACGAATTTCGCCGCTTGCTCAGTACGACCGGCTCGCGTAGATCCGCCGCCGGATGTGCGCCTTGGATTCCGAGAAACACTGGGCCGCCTCGTTTCGATGTGCCTCGCAGAACGACTTGTGGTCGTTCAGGACTTGTCCAGCAGACCGGCGGAAGCTACATACGCCGGCTATCGCCTCGAAATCTTCTATGGCCTGAATCGCCTGCGCCTGGATGTACTCCTCGTCCAACTCGAGGCGCGCCTTTTGCCGCATGAGACAAAGGTACTCGTCGTGGAGGCAGGCGAGGTCGTCTGTTCGCTCACCCTCCTTTCGAAGCCAATCGTCGCTGCTGAGCATCGCGGCGTCGAGTTCGCGTCGTTCCGCCTCCAGACGCTCAAGTTCCGCCCGCAGTTGCGCCCACCCGGGTGAGCCAAGGTTCGGCACGTCCCGCCAGCGGAACGTGCCGCCGACCTCCTCGACCGTATAGGGAGCGGCGAGGTCGTGGAACTTCTTGAGGGCCGTCTTGGGATTGAACCGCCCCGCGGACGGACGGTACGATATTGTGACAATGCCGGGGACGCGCAAGAACTTGCCAGCCTTGAGAGCGACGCTCCTCTTCGTGCATTCTAGTCGAAGCTTGACCGGCCACAGTTCCGCGAGAACGCCTCGCGCGGCCTCGTGGAGGCGTCTCTCCTCAGCGCCGGGCTGCCGCTCGATCCCGTTGGACTTCGAGCGACTCCAGCGCGCCCTAGCCTCCTCAATGCGGGCAAGTCGCTCGCCTTCCAGCTGCGCCCTCTTCACGAGACCGGGGATTTCCGAGCGAGCCAGTCGCAGCCACTCAAGCTGTTCGACCTGTGACGTACGGTGCACCCAGTGCTCGATCTGCCGCGCGACCGGCGATCGGAAGCTTCTCTCGCAGCAAATCTGAAACGGGTTTCCGGTCTGGAGCTGCTCGATGCGCCTCGCGACGTCTCTTTTCGTGATCCCGACCTTGACTCGCTCGAAGTCATGGCCCGGGTTGGCCGGATTCACGAGCGAGAGAAAGTACACCTGCCAAGAGCCACCCGTCTCGGCGTCGTCAGTCTCGCCTGTCATGCCGTTCACGAGCCTGCGCCCTTAGGCAGTGCCGCAGACTCGTCGGCCAAGCTCACGATTCCGGGGTCAGTACTCTTGACCACGTAGATGGTCGCCGTGTCGAGTTGCATAGTCCTACCCGCGATCTTGTAGGGATGCGAGTGCCGCATGGCGAAAACATAGAGGCCCGCACCCTCGATCTCCTGGATTCGCGACGTGAACTCATGCGGGACCCGCACTCGCTCCGCGGGCTCTAAGTGGTTCCACATCTCGGCCCAGTCCTTTAGGTCCTGCAGGAATGTCGCCACAAGCTCAACCGCCTCGTCGTCCAGTTCACCGTGGTCGAAGCCAAACCCCTCAGCGCCGCCGGCGATCTTGAACAGGTCACGACCTGTGCGAACCCGAATCAGTAGGATCGACTCAGGGGCGGTTGGGGCGGCGAGTCTGGGCTGGACCAGGTTGGTCACGTCGGTGTCGAAGGCATTCGCAAGCGCTTTGAGCGTATCTTGGGAAGCCGGGTCGCCTCCCTCGACACGTTGCACGGTCCTTACGTTAACGCCCGCAATAGTGGCAAGGTGGTCTTGCGACCAAGCCCGCTTAGTGCGTAGCTCCTTGATCCGGTCGGCGTATGAAGTCGTCATCTTGTCCACCTCATGCCTGACGATAGGCGAAGTCCACCCGTTGCGCCACGTCATCAGTCCGACGCAGGTCGTGTCGGACCAATGTCGGACCGTGTCAGTCCATGTCCGGCACGAGGCGGCCCCCTCACCGAGGCGCCGAGAAAGCGAAACGGGCCGGGAAGGACGTCCCCCGGCCCGTCGTCGAGGAGCGGCAGCGGGCTCGGCGATCCCGTCAAGATCCTCCAAGCACAGCACGATGCCGAGGGGGTTGTCCTGAACGCGCGGACCACCACGCCGGGGTGGCTGGGGGAGCGCCTGGACGTGGGCTGGGCGATCGACGTCTTGCACCCCTTGGCGCGTTAGAGGTCACCGCTCGATTACTACGTGTCACGCAGCGACTCGACGAACATCTCCTGGATGGTGAGGCGGCGCGGCGCGAGCCCCTGGCGGAAGGTGTAGTCGGCAAGCGTCTCCACGGTCTTGCGGTTACGCGCGATCCCGTAGGGGAACGGGTCGTTGCCCATGAGCGCCTGCGTCTCCTCGGCCTCGGCGAGCTGCCACGGTAGCGAGGTCAGGAGCGCCGCGGTGTCGTGGAGCTGCCGGTACGCGTGGTCCTTGGCGTCGACGAAGGCGGTGTAGAGGCTCCGCGGGAGCCACGGGTGCTGCCTCACGAGCTCTTCCCTCAGCACCACGGTGTGCATGATCGGGAAGATCCCGGTCTTTTCGTAGTAGGCGCGCTCGACACGGCGGAAGTCCGGGAAGAGGCGACCGACGCCCTTCCCGAACGCGGCGGGCCGGCGGGCGCCGACGAAGGCGTCGAGCTCGCCCGCGGCGACCATGTCCCCGAGGTGCCGGTCGCCTGGCACCTGCTCGAGCCTGACCTCCGGCGGAAGGGTCACATCGACTTCCTTCACCTTCACGCCTTCGCCGCCCTCGAACCAGAGCATCTCCTTCGGGGCGACGCCGTACTCGTCCTCCAGGATCCCGCGGATCCACACCGCGGCCGTCATGTGGTACTTCGGCACGCCCACGCGCTTGCCACGGAGGTCCTTGGGCTCGTGGATTCCGGCCCGGTCGCCGACGAAGATCGCCGAGTGACGGAACATCTGAGACGGGAAGACGGGAATCGCGATGAGCGGCTCGCCCCGTCCCCGCCGAATCGTGTAGGTCGAGAGCGAGAACTCTGACACGTCGAACTCGCGGAACCGCCCCATCCGATAGAAGATCTCCTCGGGGCCGAGGGTCAGGATGTTGAGCTCGACGCCCTCCGGTTGGACGCGGCCGCTCTTGAGGGCCTGCGTCCGGTCGTAGTCGCCGCAGGCGAACGTGAGCGCGAGCTTGGCCATAGGTCCCCTCTCCTTGACGCCTCGGGGCGCCTACCCTACCATGAGGCGCCCGAGCGGCGCCATCGAAGCACGAGGAGCGCACGGTGAGGGTCGAGCGTGAGATCGGCATTCGAGCGCCCCGCGAGACGGTGTGGGACTTTCTCTGGGACGTGCCGCGGCTGGCCGCCTGCATCCCGGGAGCGAAGGAAGTCCGGACGGTCGAGGACGGCAAGCGGTACGCCGCCGTCGTCGGCGAGCGGGTCGGGCCGTTCAGGGTCGAGTTCCCGCTCGAGATCGAGGTCCTCGAGGTCGAGCCACCCGCGCGGCTTCGCGCCCGCGCCGGTGGGCGCGATCGGAGCGTCGACGGGCTCGTGAAGGTCGACCTCGACGTGGCCTTGACCGTCGTCGAGGACGGAACCGCTCTCAGGATCCTGGCCGAGATCGCGGTGCTCGGGAAACTCGGCACGCTCGGCCACAGCGTCATCGTACGCAAGGGGATCGAGATCATCGATCGCTTCGCGGGCGCGGTCCGCTCGCACCTGGAGGCCAAGGGCTCATGAATCCTAGGCGGTGGGGGGGCCTGGGGGAGGAGCGGCGCTTCGCTCCCCCCCAGATCGGTCGATGCTGAGGCCGTTCGAGCTCTGCGAGCCGGCCTCCGTGGCGGAGGCCTCGGAGCTGCTCCTTCGCCACGGGGAGGCCGCCCGGATCTACGCCGGCGGGACCGAGCTCATCCTCGCGATGAAGGAAGGCCTGATCCACTACGACTATCTCGTGAACGTGAAGACGGTCCCGGGCCTGGCGGGCGTCCGCCTCGACGCCGATGGGTCGCTCAGGATCGGCGCGGCCACACCGCACCGCGTGCTGGAGCGGGACCCGAGCGTGAGCGAGCGCTTTCCCGCCATTGCCCGGATGGAAGCGGACGTCGCGAACGTCCGCGTGCGCGAGGTGGGGACGCTCGGGGGCAACCTCTGCTTCGCCGAGCCTCACGCCGACCCCGGAGCGCTGCTTCAGGTATTCGACGCGACGGTCCGTCTCGAGCGGAAAGGCGGCGCGCGCACGATCCCGCTCGAGCGGCTCTTCGTCGGGCCCTTCGAGACGTGCCTGGAAGGCGACGAGCTGCTGACCGAGATCGTCGTGCCGCCGCTGGCCCCGCGGTCCGCCGCCGTGTACCTCAAGTTCGGGTTTCTCGAGCGCCCCTCCGTCGGCGTCGGCGTGGCGGTGACCCTCGCCGACGGCCATGTCGCCGACGCGCGGATCGCCGTGGGCTCGGTCGGGCCGGTCCCGCGCCGGATGCGCGACGCCGAGGCGCGCCTCCAGGACCGGCCCGTCGCCGACAGCGAGGCGGCGCTCGCCGAGGCGGGACGGATCGCCGCCCGAGCGTCCGACGCCATCACCGACCTGCACGGCTCGGCCGAGTACAAAGAGCACCTCGTCGGGGTCCTCCTCCGCCGCGCCTTCCAGGCGGCGCTGGCGGCCGTCGCCGGGAGCGAGCGCCGATGAACGCGATTCCGATGAGCGTCACCGTCAACGGCGAGGCCCACGCGCTGACGGTGCCGCCGCACGAGACCCTGATCGAGTGTCTGCGGGACCGCCTCGGCCTCCTCGGCGTGAAGAAGTCGTGCGACGTCCAGGTGTGCGGCGCCTGCACGGTGCTCGTCGACGACCGGCCCGTGAGCGCCTGCACGGTCCTCGCCTTCGAGGCGCGCGGTAAGCACGTTCGCACGATCGAGGGCCTGGCGCACGGTGACGACCTCCATCCGGTGCAGGAGGCGTTCGTCGAGCACGGCGCGCTCCAGTGCGGCTTCTGTACGCCAGGCATGATCATGGCGACGGTCGCCCTTCTCGCCGAGAACCCGAGCCCGACGGCGGACGAGGTGAAGCACTACATGCGGGGCAACATCTGTCGGTGCACGGGCTACAAGCGGATCGTCGAGGCGATCCTCGCCGCCTCCGAGCGCCTCGCCACGGGCCCAAGGACGACCGATGGCGGTTGATCGCCTCACCGTCGTCGGCCGCTCGGTTCCGCGCCTCGACGCGCACGACAAGGTGACGGGCGCGGCGCGCTACGTCAGCGACTTCATCCTGCCGGGGATGGCGCACGCGAAGCTCTGGCGGAGCCCCGTGCCCCACGCCCGACTCCTCGCCGTCGATGGAGCCCGCGCCGCCGCCGCGCCGGGAGTCCTCGCCGTCTGCACGGCCGACGATCTCCCCGTGAAGCGCCTGGCCTACGGCCCTGCCTACAAGGACCAGCCGATCCTCGCTCGCGAGGTCGTGCGTTACGCGGGGGAGCCGGTCGTCGCCGTCGTCGCCGACACCCCCGCCCGGGCGGACGCGGCGCTCGCGCTCATCGACGTCCGGTACGAGGAGCTGCCGGCGGCGACGAACGCGGAGGAGGCGCAGGCACCCGGGGCTCCCGTGATCCACACGACGCTCGACCGCGCCGGCCACTTCCGCGATCTCGATGGCCTCCGGCCCGTCGCCGGGACGAACGTCTGCCAGCATTATCGATACGAGCGGGGCGACCTCGCGCGCGCCGTCGCCGAGGCGGATCTCGTCGTCGACGACGTCTACCGCTATCCCGCTCTCTCCCATCACGCGCTCGAGCCCCACTGCGCCGTCGCCCGCGTCGACGCCGACGGGATCACCGTCTGGAGCGGGACCCAGCACCCGTTTCCGGTCCGGAAGGACCTGGCGGAGATCTTCGATGTCCCCCTCGCCCACGTCCAGGTCGTCGTCCCGCTCATCGGCGGCGCCTTCGGCGGCAAGTGCTACACCAAGATCGAGCCGCTCGCGGCGGCCCTCGCGGCCCGGGTGCGCCGGCCCGTGCGCCTGGCGCTGACGCTGGAAGAGAGCGCCCGGACGATCACGCGCCACTCGGTGGTCGTGCGCCTTCGGACCGCGGTCAGACGCGACGGGACGCTCCTCGCACGCGAGTGCGACGTCGTCCTCGACACGGGCGCGTACGCCGACATCGGGCCTCGTGTCGCGACCAAGGCGGGGTCCCGGGCGCCCGGGCCGTACCGTATCCCCTGTCTCAGGATCGACGCGCGATGCGTCTACACCAACAACGTTCCCGCCGGCGCCTACCGCGGCTACGGCGTTCCGCAAGTCACCTGGGCGTCGGAGTCGCAGATCGACGTGATCGCCGAGCGGCTCGGGATCGACCCGTTCACGCTGAGGGAGCGAAACCTTCTCAAGCGCGGCGAGGAGTACGTCGCCGGCGATACCCCGCTGGACGGTGACATGGCCGACGGCCTGGGTCAGGCTGCGCGCGCGATCGGGTGGGGCGCCCCGCTCACCCGGAACCGCGGACGGGGGCTCGCGTGCGCGATGAAGGACGGGGGTGGGACCCACGCGGTCTCGACCGCGGTAGTGCACATCAATGCCGACGGGAGCGTCATTCTATTATCGGGAAGCGTCGAGGTCGGTCAGGGAGCCCGGACCGCCCTCGCGCAGATCGCCGCCGAGACGCTCGGTGTCCCGTTCGAGGCGGTCGTCGTCCCGGCCCCCGACACCTCGCTCACGCCCTACGACCACGGGACGAGCGCGAGCCGCTCGACGACGGTCATGGGGCTGGCCGTCGCGGCGGCAGCGAAGGACGCGCGGGAGCAGCTCCTGGCGCTCGCCGCCAAGCTCCTCGACGCTCCGCCGTCGGCGCTCACGATCCGCGAGGGCAAGATCGCCCACGGAAACCGGACGCTCACGCTGGCGGAGGTCATCAGCGGACACTTCGGTCTGGTCGGCGGCGAGGTGACCGGGGTCGGCACGTTCGTTCCCGGGGAGTGGTCGGGGAGCCTCGGCGGCGCCACGGTGTTCTGGGAGACCGGAATGGGCGCCGCCGAGGTCGAGGTCGATCGGGAGACGGGCGAAGTGCACGTGCGGAAATACGTCTCGGCGGCTGACGTAGGTCAGGCGATCAACCCGCGCGAGTGCGCGGCCCAGGACGAGGGCGCCGCGATGCAGGGAATCGGCCCCGCGCTGTTCGAGGCGCGCGTGGGCGAGCGCGGCCAGCTCCTGAATCCGGGCCTGATCGATTATCGGGTGCCGACGTTTGCCGACCTCCCCGAGGCGCTGGACTCGCTCCTGATCGAGAACGCCGATGGCCCCGGGCCGTTCGGAGCGAAAGGCGTCGGCGAGAGCGGCACGTTCTGCGCGGCCCCCGCCATCGGCAACGCAGTTGCGCGGGCCGTGGGAGTGCGCCTCACGGAGTTGCCGATGACGCCCGAGCGTGTCTGGCACGCCCTTGTGTCGAAGGGGGCCTCGCCGTGAGCGTCGGCCGAGCGGCGACGCGCGTCGACACCCCTGCGAAGGCGACCGGCCGCGCTCGCTTCATCAGCGATGTCGTCGTGCCCGGGATGGCCCACGCCAAGCTCTGGCGGAGCCCGGTTCCGCACGCGCGGATCCTCCGTGTCGATCCCGCGCGCGCGGCGCGGGCCGAGGGCGTCCTCGCCGTGCTCACCGCCGCGGACCTCCCGGTCAAGGATCTCTACTACGGTCCGGCGTTCAAGGACCAGCCGATGCTGGCCGACGGGGTGATCCGCTACGCGGGCGAGCCCGTCGTCGCCGTCGTGGCGGAGACCGCGGCGCAGGCGGAGGCGGCCCTCGCCCTCGTCGCCGTCGAGTGGGAGGAGCTCCCCACGGTCGCCACGCTCGACGCGGCGCTGGCGCCCGGCGCGCCGGTCCTCCACGCGCGGCTCGTGCCCGCCGCTCACTTCCGAGACCTCACGGCCCTCAGGCCGATTCCGTCCACCAACGTCTGCCATCACTGGAGCTACGCGCGCGGCGACGTCGACCGCGGCTTCGCCGAGGCCGATCTGGTGGTGGAGCAGACCTTCACCTTCCCGATGGTTCACCACTACTCGCTCGAGCCCCACTGTGCGATCGCCCGGGTGGACGGTCACGGGATCACCGTCTGGGCGTCGACGCAGCATCCGTTCCCGGTTCGGAAGGAGCTGGCCGAGATCTTCGGCCTGCCCCTCGCCCGCGTGCAGGTGATCGTGCCGTATCTCGGCGGAGCCTACGGCAACAAGTCCTACACCAAGATCGAGCCGCTCACGATCGCCCTCGCCCTGCGCGTGAAGCGGCCCGTGCGCCTGGCGCTCACCGTCGAGGAAGCGTTCAAGACGGTCCGACGCGCCGCGGTGCGCTATCGTCTCAAGACCGGCGTCCGCCGCGACGGCACGCTCGTGGCGCGCGACTGCGAGATCCATTATCAGCTCGGCGCCTACGCCGACGTCGGACCGCGTGTGGTACAGAAGTCCGCGTACACCGCGGCCGGCCCGTATCGGATCCCGCATCTCAGGATCAACGCGTACGGCGTCTACACCAACACCGTGGTGAGCGTGGCCTTCCGTGGATACGGCGTCCCCCAGCTCGCCTGGGCCTACGAGTCGCAGATGGACGTGATCGCCGAGCGGCTCGGATGGGACCCGCTCGCGCTGCGCCTGCTGAACGTCCTCAAGCGTGGGGAGCCCCTCATGGAGGGCGACCTGCCCATCGACTGCGATTTTGCCGAGGGCCTTGGGAAGGCCGCCGCTCAGATCGGCTGGAACGAGCCGACGGCGGCGCCCCGGCGCGGCAAGGGCATCGCCTGCACCATCAAGGCGCCGCTCGCTCCGTCGGTGTCCAGTGCCATGGTGCGGATGCACGCCGACGGGAGCGCGACGCTCCTGACGGGGACCGTCGAATGCGGTCAGGGGGCGCGGACCGCGCTCTCCCAGATCGTGGCGGAGGAGCTGGCGTTGCCCCTGGACCGCGTGAGGGTGGCGCGGTCCGAGGTGGGCATGAGCCCCTACGACCAGGCGACCAGCGCGAGCCGCTCGACGACACTGATGGGGCTCGCCGTGCTCAGGGCGGCGCGTGACGTGCGCGACCAGCTCCTCACCATCGGCGCCCGGCTGCTCGAGAGCGAGCGTCCCGCGTTGACGCTGCGAGACGAGAGGATCGTCTCCCCGCGGGGGGAGCGAACGTACGGAGAGGCCGTGGCCGCCCACTTCGGAACGGGTGGCGAGCTGATCGGTCGCGGGACCTATCGCGGCGAGCGCGGCCACGCTCCGCTCGGCGGTGAGGCTCCGTTCTGGGAGGTCGGAATGGCGGCGGCCGAGGTCGAGGTCGACGGGGACACGGGGCGCGTGCGGATCCTCCGCTACGTCTCGGTCGCCGACATCGGCCGCGCCATCAACCCGCGCGAGTGCGAGGCGCAGGAGGAAGGCGCGGCGATGATGGGCATCGGCCACACCCTCTTCGAGCAGATGATCTACGACGGCGGCCAGCTCCTGAATCCCTCGCTCATCGACTACCGCGTGCCGGTGATGAGCGACCTGCCGGAGGAGTACCGGAGCATTCTGGTCGAGAACGGCGACGGGCCAGGCCCGTACGGAGCCAAGGGGATCGGCGAGAGCGGACTCATCCCGACGGCGCCGGCTGTCGCCAACGCGATCGCCCGGGCGATCGGCGTCAGGATCACCGATCTGCCGATGACGCCCGAGCGCGTGTGGCGCGCCAGCGACAGAGCGCGGCGCCGGGCCGCTCCGGCAGAGGGACCGTCGACATGACGTGGCTGGTCCTGACCGCCGGTCTCGTTCTCCTGACGCCCGCCGCGCCCACCTGGGCCCAGGAGGCCTTCTACAAGGGCAAGACCGTCCGCATCGTCGTGGGCTTCTCGGCAGGAGGAGGCTTCGACACCTACTCGCGCGCGATCGCCCGGCATATGGCGAGGCACATTCCGGGCAACCCGACGATCATCGTCGAGAACATGCCCGGCGCTGGAAGCCTGATCGCCGCCAACTATCTCTACAAGATCGCCAAGCCCGACGGCCTCACCCTCGGCCACTTCATCGGCGGGCTGTTCCTCGGTCAGGTCCTCGGCCAGAAGGGCATCGAGTTCGACGCGCGGAAGTTCGAATACGTCGGGGCGGCCGCAACCGAGCACACGGTCTGCGCGCTGACCAAGGCGAGCGGGATCACCAGCGTCGAGAAGTGGATGGCGGCGGGCGCGCCGGTAAAGCTGGGCGGAGTGGCGCCGGGGTCGTCCACGCCCGACAACGCCGAGAGGACGCTCAAGGCGGCGCTCGGCCTGCCGATCCAGGTCGTCACCGGCTACAAGGGCACGGCCGATATCCGGCTGGCCGCCGAGGGCGGCGAGGTCGCTGGCGCGTGCTGGGGCTGGGGCTCCTTGCAAGCCACCTGGCGCAAGGCGCTCGACGCCGGCGAGGTGGGGCTCGTGCTCCAGGCCGCGCCCAAGCCGCATCGCGATCTCCCCAGCGTCCCGCTCGCGATCAACTTCGCCAAGACCGACGACGCGCGCCGGCTGATCGAGGTGGCGATCCACAACGACAGCCTGCTCGTCCGCACCTACACGCTGCCGCCGGGGACGCCGAAGGACCGGGTGCAAATACTGAGGAAGGCGTTTCAGGAGACGCTCCGCGACCCCGCGTTGCTCGCCGACGCCGAGAAGGCCAAGCTGGAGATCGACCCGATCACCGGAGAGGAGATCGAACGGACGGTCGACCGGCTCTTCAAGCTCGAGCCGGCCCTGATCGCCAAGCTGAGGGCGCTCCTCTTTGAGTGAGCGCTTCCGACCCGTCGGCGCGCTCGCGCTCCTCGCGATGATGGCGGGCGGGGCGCCGGCTCAGGGAGAAGGGCGGTTCTTCGAAGGCAAGACCATCCGGATCATCGTCGGCTTCTCCGCCGGCGGCGGCTACGACACCTACTCCCGCGTGATCGCCCGCCACATGGGGCGACACCTCCCTGGCAACCCCACGATCATCGTCGAGAACATGCCGGGGGCGGCGAGCCTGATCGCCGCGAATCACGTCTACAAAGTGGCCAAGCCCGACGGTCTCACCATCGTCAACTTCCACGGCAACCAGGTCGTCGGCCAGGTCCTCGGGCGCGAGGGCATCGAGTTCGACGCGCGGAAGTTCCTATTCATCGGCGCCCCGATGAGGGACAGTGCCGCCTGCGCCCTGATGAAGGCGAGCGGCGTCACGAGCCTCGAGCAGTGGAGGTCCGCCCAGACGCCGGTCAAGCTCGGCGGCATCGGACCCGGCGACACGACCCACGACGTCGCGCGCGTGCTCCAGGCGACGCTCGGTCTCCCGATCCAGCTCGTGCGCGGCTACAAGGGCACGGCCGACATCCGGCTCGCGGCCGAGGCGGGCGAGGTTGCGGGGGGTTGCTGGCAGTGGGAGTCGATCAAGGCCACGTGGCGCCGGGCCCTCGAGGGCGGCGAGATCTCGATCGTGCTGCAGATCGCGCCGAAGCCGCTCCCCGATCTGCCGCAGGTCCCCGTCGCGTCGAGCCTGGCAAAGACCGAGGAGGCGCGTCAGCTGATCAATGCCGGGATCATCGTGCCGACGGCGATCAGCCGGCTCTACGCGCTTCCGCCCGGGACGCCGGCCGACCGCCTGCAGGCGCTCCGCGCCGCCTTCCTCGAGACGCTGCGTGACCCGGAATTCACGGCCGACGCCACGCGGGCGAAGCTCGAGGTCGACCCGATCGGCGGCGAAGAGACCGACCGCCTTGTCCAGGATCTGCTCACGCTGGACCCCGCCCTCGCGGTGAAGCTCAGGGGAATCCTCCGATAGTCGGGTTCGGCGACGCCTTCCTGGCCGGGCTGATCCAGGTCTTCACCTGGCCCGCCTTTGGCCTGATGCTGATCGGCATCGCGATCGGCTTCGCCGTCGGCATTCTCCCTGGCCTCGGCGGGCCCACGACGCTCGCGCTCATGCTGCCCTTCGTCTTCAAGATGACGCCGGTCGAGGCGTTCGCGTTCCTCCTCGGGATGGCAGCCGTCACCAACACGACCGGCGACATCACCTCGATCCTGTTCGGGATCCCCGGCGAGCCGACGACCGCCTCGACGATCGTCGACGGCCATCCCATGGCCAAGAACGGCGAGGCAGGGCGGGCGCTCGGGGCCGCGATCATGAGCTCGCTCTTCGGCGCGGTGTTCGGCGCTTTCGCCCTCGCCCTGGCCATCCCGGTCGTGCGGCCGCTGGTGCTGACGTTTGGCTCCCCCGAGTTCTTCATGCTCGCGGTCCTCGGCATCACCTTCGTGGCTTCGCTGAGCGGCGAGGCACTCTTGAAAGGGCTCCTGGCCGGCTGCCTCGGTCTCTGGTTCGCGACGATCGGGCTCGACCCGGTGTCGGGGATCCAGCGCTACACCTTCGGCCAGCTCTTCCTCTGGGACGGGATCGGGCTCGTGCCGGTGACGATCGGCTTCTTCGCAATCCCCGAGGTCATCGACCTCGCGGTCCAGGGTTCGAGCATCGCCAAGGTCGAGGTGGACCGGCTCGGCGGCGTCTGGCAGGGTGTGCGCGATACGTTCCACCACTGGCTCCTCGTGCTCCGGTGCAGCGCCATCGGCACCTTCATCGCGATCATCCCCGGGATGGGAGCTGCCACCACCCAGTGGCTCGCCTACGCCCACGCTGTCCAGAGCTCGCCGAACCGAGAGCGGTTCGGCAAAGGGGCGGTCGAAGGCGTGCTCGGGCCGGGCGCGGCGAACAATTCGACGCTTGGCGGGAGCCTCGTCACCACCATCGCCTTCGGCGTCCCCGCGAGCGTCACCATGGCGATCCTCATGGGCGCCTTCCTGATCCAGGGCTTGGTGCCGGGACCGGCGATGCTCACGCCCGCGCCCAAAGGCCACCTGGCCGTGACGTTTGCGATGGTGTGGACCATCGTGATCTCCAACGTCATCACGGTTGCAGTCTGCTTCCTGTTCCTCCGGCAGGTCGCCAGGATCACCCAGATCCGGGGCGCGCTGCTCATCCCGTTCATCCTGATGCTGATCGCCGTCGGCGCGTTCGCCGAGAAGAATGTCTTCGAGGACGTGCTGGTCGTGTTGGTGTTCGGCGCGCTGGGATGGGTGATGACACGGCTCGACTGGCCGCGCCCGCCGTTGCTGCTCGGGCTCGTGCTGGGCCCGCTCGCCGAGAACAAGCTCTTCCTGTCCACCGACAATTACGGCCTCGCCTGGCTCGTGCGCCCGGGCGTGCTCCTCCTCCTCGCCGTCATCGTCGTGGGAGTCCTGGGACCGATGCTGATCGAGCGCCGGCGGCGCGCGAGATCGCCCGCCGCCACGGCGGCAGCGGGCGAGGCGGGCCCGGTGACGGCGTTTCGCGGGCCGTCGCTCGACGGGGCGACCCTCTGGAGCCTCGTGCTCGTGGCCCTGTTCGCGTGGGCGCTCTGGCAGAGCCGGACCTTCGGGGTGCGGGCGGGGCTCTTTTGCTGGGCCGTCGGCATCCCCGGGCTCGCGCTGGCGATCGTGCAGCTCGCCCGCGACCTCACCGGTCATCGGTCCCGGCCGGCGCCGGAGACCACCGCGGCAGGGGGGGCCGATGTGCCGCGCGCCGTGGCGACTCGCCGCAGCGTCGAGATCTGCGCCTGGATCGCCGGCTTCTGGCTGGCGATCTGGCTCCTCGGCTTCTCGATCGCGACGCTGGTCGCGACGTTTCTCTACCTCAAAGCCGGCGCCCGCGAGCGATGGCCGATCAGTATCCTACTGAGCGTGCTCGGTTTCGCTTTCGTCTACGGAATCTTCGAGACGGCGCTCAGCGTCCCCTTCCCTCCCGGCCAGGTCTTCGTCTGGCTGGGCTATGGCATCATTCGATGACCTGATCCACGCGCAGCAGCACGAACGGGGAAATCGTGAACCCGAGCGCCTTCGCCACCTTGAGATTGATGACCAGCTCCGGGCGCTCGTACGCCTCGATCGGGAGGTCGGCAGGTTTCGCTCCCTTGAGGATCTTGTCCACGTAACGCCCGGCCGCCACGCGCCCGACCTCCCTGATGTTCTCGGCGTAGGAAAAGAGCGCACCGCGTTCGACCCATTCCTTACGATGCCCGGCGACCGGAATTTGCCGCGCGGCGGCCAGGCGAAGGATCAGCGAGTGAAACTTCACGCGCAGGTTCAGTGAAGCGATGAAGACGCCATCCGTGTTGCTCCGCGATAGCGACGCGAAGACCTGCTCCAGGTTCTTCTGCGTTCCCGCGTCGCGATCGATGGTCGTGATCTTCAACGCGGAGGCGGCCTGCCACACTTCACGCCTGAACTGCGGGACGCCCGGATCGTCCGGATCGGCGAGGACGAGCATTCGATGAAGACCGGGGACGATCTCCTTGAAGAGCTGCACTTCCTTGGTCGGCGCGTTCCCGAGCGCCACCAGGCCGGTCATGTTACCGCCGGGATGGGCCAGGCTTTTCACGACGCCGGCCGCGACGGGATCCGAGACGTGAAGGAAGACCACGGGGATGTCCGTGATCGTTCCGTGGGCGGCCCTGATCGTCTGGTTCTCGAACGCGACGACGAGGTCCGGCCGCGTCCGCGCGAATTCGGCGGCCGTGACGCGGGCTGCGGCCTCGTCGGGCAGGTTGCGGAAGTCGAGCCGGAGGTTCTTGCCTTCTTCGTAGCCGAGCGCCTTGAGCCCATCGCGCAGGCCGTCGAGCGACGGCGGCACATGGTCAAGGCCCACGTGAAAGAGGGAGATTCGGTAGACCTTGGCCGGTGGCTGTGCCTCGGCGGCGAGCGACGCGACGAGAACGCTGAGAGCAAGCGCGGCCGAGAGCGCCGCGCGTACGATCATCATGCCGCGACCTGCTGACTCAGCACAGCGGCGATTTTCCGCCAGCCGTCGATTCGGCGCAACTTGAGTCACCTTCTCACGCGACCGTCGCGGCGCGATCCGGCTCCCTCGCGGCCATAAGATGGGCCCTCTTCTAGCACGTTATGTCGGTTGACGCGAGCGCGGGCGGCGCCTAGGATCGGCCTCGTCTCTCCGAGGAGGACACGATGGGCGGGCAATGGCGGGTCGTGGCAGCAGGCCCCTGGGATGACCCGGGATGGCAGCACGCCCTCGAAGACGCCGGGTGCGAGGTCGTCCTGGGCCGGTCGTTCGAGCGCTTCCCCGGTCAGGCCTACACCGAAGGCGAGCTGATCGACCTCTTCAAAGACGCCGACGCGGTCCTCGTGTCCACCCGTGAGCAGGTCACGCGGCGCGTCCTGGAGGCGTGTCCGCACCTCAAGATCGTCGCCAAAGCCACGATCGGCGTGGAGCGCATCGACCTCGACGCCGCAAGGGATTCGGGCATCCTCGTCGTGAACAGTCCCGCCCCGCAAAATTATCTCGGGGTCGCCGAGGCCACCATCGGCCTGATCCTGACGCTGACGAAGCGAATGATCGGAAACCAGCGCCGCCTTCGAGAGGGGCAGTGGAAGCACCCGGACAGCCTGGGCAGGATGCTGATGGGGCAGACGATCGGGATCGTCGGCCTCGGACGCGTCGGATCGAATGTGGCCCGTCGGCTGACGGCCTGGGACGTCCGACTCCTCGCCGCCGACCCGTACATCGAGCCGGCGGCCGCCCACGCGGTGGGTGCGGAGCTGGTCCCCGTGGACGACCTCCTCCGCGAGTCGGACGTGGTCACGCTGCACGTCGTGTTGACCCAGGAGACCAGGCATCTCATCGACGAAACGCGCCTGCGCGCGATGAAACCGACCGCGTGCCTCGTGAACACCTCGCGAGGAGGCGTGATCGACACGGCGGCGCTGGTGCGGGCGATCCAGGAAGACTGGATCGCGGCCGCCGCCCTGGACGTGTTCGAAGAGGAGCCGTTGCCGCTCGAGAGCCCACTGCGCAGGCTGGACCCGGATCGCGTGATCCTGACGCCGCACTGCATCGGCAATAACCGCGACTCCCAGCGGACCGGCACTCGGATGGCCGTCGACAATATCCTGCGAGCGCTGCGGGGCGACTTGCCTCAGTACATCAAGAACCCCGGCGCGATCCCGCGCTGGCGGGAGCGCTTCCCCGGGAGAGAGCGATGAGCGACGCGGCTGCCGTTGACGCTGACGGGCACATCACCGAGTCGACCGAGCAGCTCCGACCGTATTTCGAGGGCAACTACGGCGACCGCGGCCACTGGGCCGGTCGTCGCTCCTACTACCCCGAGGACGGCTGGGACCGCTCCCTCGGTGGCCGGCTCGGGAGCAAGGCGAGCGACGCCAAGACATGGCTCCGATTCATGGACGAGGGAGAAGTGGAGACGGCGGTCCTCTACCCCACCGCCGGGCTCGGCATCGGGTGGGTGCGCGAGCCCGACTTTGCCACGGCACTCTGCCGCGCCTACAACGACTTCTTGCACCAGGAGTTTCTGACCGTCAGCCCACGCCTGAAAGGTGTCGCGCTCATTCCGTTTCAGGACGTCCCGGAAGCGGTCCGGGAGCTCCAGCGAGCCGTCACCGAGCTGGGAATGGTGGGCGCGTTCGCGCCTGCCGTCGGGCTACGGTTACCGCTCGGGCATCCGCAGTTCCACCCCGTCTATGCGGAAGCCGAGCGGCTTCAGAGCATGGTGGCCTGCCACGCGACGGTACGGGGCGCACACTACTACGGCGCCGACGGGTTCGACCGGTTCATCGAGGTGCACACCCTGTCGCATCCCTTTGCCCAGATGATGCAGCTCACCGGCGTGATCTTCGAGGGGGTGCCCGAGCTCTATCCGCGTCTCAGGATCGGGTTCATGGAGGCGGGCTGCTCGTGGGTTCCGTTCTGGATGGACCGCATGGACGAGGAGTGGGAAAAGCGAGGGGAAGTGGACGCACCCCTCTGCCGGAGGAAGCCGAGTGAGTATCTGCGCAGCGGGCGGCTGTACTTCGCCGTCGAATCGGGCGAGAAGTCCCTGCCAGAGGTGGTGCGTCGCCTCGGCGATTCGACACTGTTCTACGCCAGCGACATCCCGCACTGGGATCACGATTTCCCCGCGAGCCTGCGTGAGCTGAGGGGGCGCGAGGACGTCAGTCGCGAGACGCGGCAGCGGATCCTGTCCGAGAACGCGCGACGGATGTACGCGCTCACCCCGCGAGCCGAACGGTGAGATCGCTTCCCCTGCTCGCGCTGGCGGGCACGCTCGGGCTTGCCACGTGGGCCCTCGCCCAAACGCCGGCGCCGAAGCCAGTCGAGAAGGTGGCGCTCGCCTCGGCCTATACCACGACGAGCGCCACGATGGCGCCGCTCTGGGCGGCGAAGGAAGGGGGCTTTTTCGACGAGGAAGGGTTGGACGTCAGCCTCACGCGGATCCAGGCCGGCGCGCCGATCATGGCGGCCATCAATTCCCGCGAGGTGCCGCTCGCCTTCCTCGGCGCCCAGCAGATCGTCGAAGCCAACCTCAAGGGCGGCGACTTCGTGATCGTGGCCGGCTTCATCGAGATCCTCGGCCAGTCGATCTTTGTGCACCCGTCGATCGAGCGACCGGAGCAGTTGAAGGGCAAGGCGATCGGAGTGACGAACTTCGGGGCGATTACCCATGTCGCAGGCAAGGAGGGCGTGAAATACCTCGGGCTCGAGGGACGGGTCAGCTTTCTGGCCACGGGAGGACCGCCGGAGACCCTGGCGGCGATGCGGTTCGGCAAGGTGCACGGGGGGGTCTTCTCTCCGCCAGACACGCTGAGGGCGCGCGAGCTGGGCTTCAGGGAGCTGGTGGATCTCACGAAGGTCGGCACCAAGGTGCAGACCTCGGCGATCGCGACCACGCGCGCGTGGGCGAAGGAGCAGCCGGACCTGGTCGAGCGGTACATCAGAGCCGCCATCAAGGGCGCCCATCGCCTGAAGACCGACAAGCCGTTCGGGACGAAGGCGATTGCCAAATACACCCGGGTGTCCGACCCCAGGCTCCTGGACGAGACGTACGCCTACTATAAAGACCAGTGGGGGAAAGACGGGTTCCCTTCGCTGGAGGCCATCCAGAAGAACATTGATGTCGCAGCCGCCAACATCCCTGAAGCCAAGGCGGCCCGGCCCGAGCAGTTCGTGGACCTGGCGTTCGTCAACAGGATCAAGGGCAGCGGCCTGATCGCCGAGCTCTGGGGGAACAACTAACCCTCGAGGAGGTCGAGTACGAACGGCAGGCCTCTCATTCTGTCCGGGCTCCTCTTGGCCGCTGGCCTTGGGGCCTTCGCGACCGGAAGCCGGGCGCAGTCCGATCGAGGGCCGGGACCCGGCGCCACTCGTGGCCAGACGATCTTCTCGAGCAAATGTTTTCAGTGTCACAGCGCAGCGATGTGGGCGGATCTGAGACACGACCGGCGGGGCTGGGAGGGCGTGCTCTATCGCATGATCGGGCGCGGCGCCCTGTGGACCGAGGACGAGATCCGCGGGATGGCCGAGTACCTCGCGACGGCCTTCGGGCCGGAGAGCCGACGGTGAGAGCCCTCGTAGCGCAGTATCTGTCGCAATCGATCTCCCGACGCGGCTTCCTGGCGCGCCTCACCGCCGCCGGTGTGTCGGTGGCCGCGGCCGAATCCATCCTGCGCTCGCTCGCGCCGCTCGCCCGGGCGGAGGAGGCGCAGCGGATCTCGCCCGAAGGAGTCAAGCTCTTCCAGGGAACCGGCGGAGCGGCGCTTGCCGAGCAGCTGATCGCGTCAGGCGTCAAGTACGTCTTCGGAAACTCCGCCAGCGAGGACGCCCAGTTCTACGAGGCGCTGGTGGACCGGCCCCAGCTCAGGTACATCCTGACGCCGCATGAAGGGCCGGGCGCGGCCATGGCCGCGGGCTACGTGAAGGCCTCGGGCGAGCCCACGCTCGTGATGCAGGCCGGCGTCGTCGGTCTCATGAACGCCATGGGGCAGATGTACAACGCCTTCAAGGAGCAGACCCCGATCGTCTTCTACAGCTACCGCACCGAGCAAACGGGCCGGGCCGGCCGCGACGGCTTCGAGGAGGTCGCCAACCAGGAGCAGATCGTGGCGCCGCTGTCCAAGTACTCCTGGCTGGCGCGGCGAGCCGACATGATTCCCGAGACGGTCCGTCGGGCCTTCAAGGTCGCCTGGACGCCCCCGTACGGCCCGGCCTATGCCTCCTGGCATTCGGATTTCAACGACGAGAAGGTTCGCGCCGAGATCATCGTCCACGAAAAAGTGGACCCCCGCATGCGGGTGCGCCCCAACCCTCGAGAAACCGAGCGCGCAGCGAAGCTCCTCGTCGAGGCCAAGACGCCGGTGATGATCGTCGGTGACGAGCTCCACTACACGAAGGCCGTGGACAAAGCGGTCAGACTGGCCGAGCTCTTGGGCATCGCCGTGACCCAGGTGCGGCAGCTCTTTGCCAACTTCCCCGAACGCCATCCGCTGTGGGTCGGCTCGCTGCCGGGGAACCGACTCGAGACGCTGACGTTTCCGAGAAGCCCCGACGTCGTCATCAACGTCGGGAACAAGCTCCAGCACAACAGCCCGGCGCCGATCGTGGCCCGCCACGCCACCTTCATCGACCTGAGGATCGACAGCTTGAGCATGGGCAACGTGATGCCAACCGACGTCCCCCTCGTGGCGGACGTGGCCTATGGCCTGGACGATCTCATCGCCGCGGTCGAGAGTCTCATGACCTCCGCCCTCAAGACGAAGGCCCGGGAGCGAGCCCTCGACGTCCAGCGATTCACGGACCAGGCGAGGAAACTCCGGGCGCTGGTCGTGAAGAATCCCGACTGGGAGCGAAGCCCGATCCTGGCCGACCGGCTCACGTACGAGATCGCCCGGTTCGCGGATCAGGACGCCATCATCGTCCACGAGGGAGGCTCCATCGGGCTCCACAGCTTCGACTTCAATCCGCTCGGTGGCCGCGAGCTCTTCTTCTACTACGGCGCTCACCTCGGCTCGGGCGTGGGCACCGCGGCCGGGGTCAAGCTGGCCCGTCCCAACCAGCAGGTGATCTGTCTGGTCGGCGACGGCTCGTTCGTCTTCGGACCGACCGCGCTGTGGAACATGGCCCGGCTGGAGCTGCCGGTGATCGTCGTCGTCTACAACAACCACGCGTACGCCGGGCCGCACAGCCGGGTCATTCAGAACGTGCCCGGAGGGCGGATGGTCCAGACCGGCCACTTCGTGCACGACTACCTGGGCGACCCCGACATGAGCATGGCCTCCATCGCCAAAGGGTTCGGGGTCGAGGGCGAAGTGGTCGACTCGCCGGCTGGCCTGAAGGACGCGCTGGCGAGAGCCCGAAAGGCCACCGTCGAGGGCAAGCCCTATCTGATCGACGCGCAGGTGGCACGCACCGGAGTGGCGTGGGCGGAGAAGCCATGGACGCCCGCCATTCGCATCGCACGAGAGCGCACGCGGAACGTCTGACGGGAGGAGAGAGTCTGGAGCAGTTTGAGGGCGCGGTCCTCTCCGGAGTGAACGAGGGTGCGCACTTTCTGGGCCTCGGCTGGGTGCGAGACGCGATCCGGCGCATCGCGGGATTCGATCCTTTCCCCGGCACCCTGAACGTGCGGCTCGTGGACCGTGACGCCCTCCCGCGTTGGCGCGAGCTCCGGAGAGACGCGGGCCTCTCCCTGACGCCTCCCGACACCCACTCCTGTGGCGGCCGGCTTCTGCCCGCGCTCGTCGAGGGTCGGATCCCCGCAGTGGTCGTGATCCCGGAGGTCACCCGGTACGAGGACGAGGTGCTGGAGGTCGTCGCGCCGGTCCGCCTCCGTACGGTCCTCGGCCTGCGCGATGGCGACCGGGTCAGGCTCGAGATCGCGACGCGCCACGTGGTCGTCGGGAAGCCGATCCCGCGTGTCGAAGGTTCGGAGAAGGTGACGGGGCAGGCACGCTACGCGGCGGACGTGCGTCTGCCCGATCTTCTCTGGGGAAAGGTCGTGAGGAGCCCGCTTCCCCACGCCCGGATCCTCCGGATCAGCGCCGAAAAGGCCAGGGCGTTGCCAGGTGTCCGCGCGATCCTCACCGCCGACGATCTCCCGCCTGTGCTGGTCGGGCGGCGAATGCTCGACATGCCGCTCCTGGCCAGGGATCGCGTCCGCTTCGTCGGGGAGCCGGTGGCCGCGGTCGCCGCCGAGACTTCGGACGTGGCCGAGGAGGCGGTCGCCCTCATCGAGGTCGAGTACGAGGACCTGCCGGCGGTATTCGACCCGCTCGAGGCGCTCACGGCCGAGGCCCCGATTCTCCACCGAGACGCCGGCGCGTATGAGGGCGCGCCGAAGGAGCGGCCACACCCCAACGTCCAGTCCATCCAGCGACACCGCGAGGGCGACCCCGAGCGCGGACTCCGGCAGGCAGCCCGAGTCTTTGAGCACACCTTCAGGACACCCCGAGCCCATCAGGGGTACCTCGAGCCCCGCGCCTCGGTGGTGAGGATCGACGAGGCGGGGCGCGTCCAGGTCTGGACCTGCAACAAGACGCCGTTCCGGCTGAAGGAACAACTTGCGCGGGCGCTCGAGTTGCCGTCTGAGCGGATCAGGATCAACCCGGTGCCGATCGGAGGCGACTTCGGCGGCAAAGGGTTCTCCACCGATGTGCCGCTCGCCTACCATCTGGCCCGCGCGACGGGGCGCCCGGTAAAGATGGTGATGGGCTACACGGAAGAGCTCATGGCCGGTTGCCCGCGGCACCCCTCGATCATCACGCTCAGGACCGGCGTGGACGCGGAGGGTCACATCGTCGCGCGTACCGCCCGCGCCATCTTCGACGGCGGCGCGTACGCGGCGTTCAAGCCTCGCCCGAACGTGGACCTCCACGGCGGCCACCAGGCCGGGGGCGTCTACCGCATCCCGCACTTCGAGGCCGAGTCCGTCTGCGTCTACACCAACAGCGTCCCGAGCGGTCACGCGCGGTCCCCGGGCGAGCCGCAGATGATCTTCGCCGTGGAGTCCCACACGGACATGATCGCCCACGAGTTGGGGATCGATCCCGCCGACTTCCGCCGCCGCAATCTCGTCGGCGACGGTGAGCGGCTCGCGACCGGGCACCGCCTCGAGCGCGTGAAGGCGCGCGAGACGCTCGAGGCGGCCCTGGAGGCGGGGGACTGGCGAGCGCCCAGGCGACCCCACGTCGGCCGCGGGCTCGCGATGTCGCACCGCTTCGCCGGGCTCGGCGACGCCCGCGCTCGGCTCCGTCTCGAGACGGACGGGACGGTGCGCCTGATCACTGCCATTCCAGACACCGGCACGGGCGCCCACACCGTCTTCCGGCAGATCGTCGCCGAGGTCCTGGAGGTCCCGCCCGATCGGGTGGTCGTGTCGGTCGGCGACACCGACGCCTTCGAGAGCGACGCGGGCGTCGGGGGCAGCCGCGTGACCCGAGTGGCGGGACACGCCGTCGACCGGGCGGCGCGGGCGATGCGGGAGGCGCTGGCGCGCGGCGATCGCACCCTGCCGCTCCAGACAGAGGCGCGGTTCAGCGTCAACGAGACGGGGACGGTGACCTCCTTCTGCGCTCAGGTCGCCGAAGTCGAAGTGGATCCGGAGACCGGCTGCGTGAAGGTTCTCCGGATGGTCACCGCGCACGACGCGGGCCGGGTGCTGAACCCCATCGGCCACCAGGGACAGATCGAGGGGGGACTCCTGCAAGGGCTCGGGCTCGCCATGATGGAAGCGATGGGAGCCGAGGACGGCCGCATCAGCACGCTCTCGCTCGGCGACTACAAGCTCCCGGTGACCAAGGATGCGCCGCCGCTCACGACGGTCATCCTCGAGGACTCCGTCGGCCCCGGCCCCTTCCAAGCCAAGGCCATCGGAGAGATGAGTATCAGCCCGGTCGCGGCCGCCATCGCGAACGCCATTTTCGATGCCTGCGGGGTCCGGCTGAGAGACCTCCCCCTCACCGCCGAGCAGGTGTTCTTCGCGCTCCAGAGCCGCGGAGGCACGCGGTGACGCTACGGATCCGTCTCAGCGTCAACGGTTCGGCCCGGGAGGTCCTGATCCCGTCGTCCCGGCGTCTCATCGATTTCCTCCGTGACGACCTGGGCCTCACCGGGACCAAAGAGGGGTGCGGGGTCGGGGTCTGCGGCGCCTGTACGGTCCTCCTGGACGGCCGGATGATCAGCTCCTGCCTGGCGCTCGCCGCGTTCGCCGACGGCGCGGAAGTGACGACCGTCGAGGGGCTCGCGGACGACGAGCGGCTTCACCCCGTCCAGCAGGCGTTCATCGAGTACGGGGGGGCCCAGTGCGGAATCTGCACGCCCGGCCAGGTTGTCGCGGCCAAGGCCCTGCTCGACGAGGTCCCGAACCCGACCGAGGGCGAGATCCGGGAGTGGATGCTCGGGAATCTTTGCCGCTGCACCGGTTACTACAAGATCATCGAGTCCATTCAAAAGGCCGCGGGTCATGCACGCCTTTGACTACACGGCCCCCGAGAGCCTGGCGTCCGCCCTGGCCGAGCTGGAGGAGGCCGGCGACGAGGGAAAGGTGATTGCCGGCGGAACGGCGCTGATGATCTTGATGATGCAGCGTCTGGTGCGCCCCACCCGCCTCATCAGTCTCCGTCGCCTGCCCGGTCTCGGCCGCATCGAGGTCGTTGACGGCGGGGTCAGGATCGGGGCGCTGGCGACTCACCGCGACGTGGAGACCTCGCCGCTGATCCGGTCGCGCATTCCCGTGCTCGCCGAGACGCTCAGCCGCGTGGCGACGTTACGGATCCGCAACGTCGCGACCATCGGCGGATGCCTGGCCCATGCGGACCCCAACCAGGACCCGCCGGTGACTCTCCTGGCGCTGGACGCACGGGTCCGGATCGCGGGGCGCCAGGGGGAGCGTCAGGTGGCGCTGGACGAATTCTTCGTCGACTACTACCAGACCGCGCTCCGGCCCGGCGAGGTCGTGGTCGCCGTCGACGTCGCCTTCCCTGCGCCTGGGAACGCCTCGGCCTTCCACAAGTTTCTACCCAGGACGGCGGACGACTACGCCACCGTGGCCGTCGCCGCCACGGTCACGCTGACGCCGGAAGGCGTCTGCCGCGAGGCGCGCATCGGGCTCGGCGCGCTCGGGCCGACACCGCTCCGCGCGCGCGACGCAGAGGCGATCGTCATCGGCGAGCGGCTGAGCGACCGGCTGCTCGCGGCCGCGTCGGAGGCGGCCATCCGCGTCGTGGACCCGATCGCCGACCCGCGCGGCTCGGCGGAGTACAAGCGGCAGATGGCAGGGGTCTTCGTGCGGCGGGCCCTTCGTGGCGCCTGGGACCGCGCCTCCAGAGAGGCGGCGTGAAGCTCGTCCAGCGCTCTATCCTCGCCGTGGAGCGTGAGCGGCTCTGGGACTTTCTCATGGATGTCCCGCGCGTCGCCCGGTGCATTCCCGGCGTGGAGGCAATTGAACCCGCCGGTGAGAACAGGTATCGTGGGGTCCTCAACGTGCAGATTGGTCCGGTGCGTCTCGCTCTCGGGGGCACCGTGACCCTGGAGGAACAGGACCGGAACGGCTGGCAGGCCGCCCTGAGGGCGGAGGCCGACGACCGGGGCGCCGGCGGCGGGATCCGGGCCCGGATGACCGCGCGCCTGGCGCCCGCGCCGACGGGCATCGAGCTCGTCGTGGAGACCGATCTCGCGGTCCTCGGGAAGATCGGCGAGTTCGGCCAACCACTGATCAAGAAGAAGGCCGATGGCCTGATGCAGGCGTTCGCGGTCAACGTTCGAGCGGCGCTCGGCAGAGCACCATCCAGTCGCGAGTGAGGTGGGCGATGAGCATGCGCGATCTGCGGCAGTGGCTGCGTGGGGCGGAGGGCCTCGGCGAAGTCAGGACGGTCACGGGCGCGGACTGGAACGTCGAGATCGGCGCCATCACCGAGCTCGCGCAGCACCGCGAAAACGGCCCGGCGGTGCTGTTCGACGAGGTCAAGGGCTACCCGAAGGGGTACCGGATCGTCGTCAATTCCCTGGGCTCGCTCCGCCGGACGGCGCTCACCCTGGGGCTCGATACGAACGTCACCTCCCCCATGGAGCTCGTGAAGACCTGGCGCGCACGCTCGAAGAAGATCATGCCGATCCCGGCCAAGACCGTCGAGTCGGGGCCGGTCATGGAGCACGTCGATGCCGGCGCGGCGGTCAACGTGCTCAAGTTCCCCACCCCGAAGTGGCACGAGCACGACGGCGGCCGCTACATCGGGACGGGCAGCGTGGACATCACGCGGGATCCCGAGGAAGGGTGGGTGAACCTCGGCTGCTATCGGGTGATGATCCATGACGAGAAGACCGTCGGGTTCTACATCTCGCCCGGCAAGCACGGTCGGATCCAGCGGGAGAAGTGGTTCGCCGCGGGCAAGCCCATGAAGGTGGCCGTCTCCCTCGGGCACGACCCGCTCGTCTTTCTGGCGGGGAGCATCGAGGTGCCCTACGGCGTCTCCGAGTACGATTGGGTCGGCGGGGTCGTGGGCGAGCCCTTCGAGGTCCTTCAGAGCCCCGTCACGGGCCTCCCCCTGCCCGCCAACGCCGAGATCATCATCGAGGGGACCGCGTACCCGGATCGGAAGCTCGACGAGGGTCCCTTCGGCGAGTGGACCGGCTACTACGCGAGCGACGTGCGCCCCGAACCGACGATCACGGTCGAGCGCGTGCTTCATCGCGCGAATCCCATCATGCTCGGCAGCCCTCCCGGCAAGCCGCCGTCCGAGCTGACGGCCTACCGGGCCGTGATGCGCTCCGCGCTGATCTGGGACGAGATGGAGAAGGCCGGAGTCCCCGACGTCCAGGGCGTCTGGTGCCACCCCGCGGGCGGCACGCGGCTCCTGGTGATCGTCTCCATCAAGCAGCGCTATGGCGGACACGCCCGCCAGGCGGGGCTCGCCGCGATGGCCTGCCGGGCCGGGTCCTACCTCGGCCGCTACGTCGTGGTCGTGGACGAGGACATCGACCCGACCAACACGTACGACGTGATCTGGGCTCTGTGCACGCGCTCGGACCCGGAGAAGGACATCGACATCATCCGGCGCATGTGGTCAGGGCCGCTCGACCCCATCATCCCGCCCGGAGCGAAGGGTCTGAACTCGCGCGCGCTGATCGACGCGACGCGGCCCTTCGAATGGCGGGACAAGTTCCCGCCGGTCGCCATCTCGAGCACGGCGGTGATCGAGGCCGCCCGGAAGAAGTGGGGCGCCATCCTGTTCGGGGAATCGTAACGTTCTGATCTGAGTGAGCGCCAGTCGGCAGCGCGTCCTTGACACGGGCGCCCGCCGCCGGTAGCCTAACGGTCGTTCAATAGGTATGGCTACCCTCGCCCCCGTCACCCCGAAGGGCGACGCCGTCGCCTCCGATCGGATCCTCCGCGCGGCGACGGCCCTCTTCTGTGAGCGCGGCTATCACGGCACCTCGGTGCGCACGCTGGCGCGCGAGCTCCGCCTGGAGACGGCGAGCCTGTACTACCACTTCCACTCCAAGCAGGAGATCCTCTTCGCCATTCTCGACCGCACGCTCGACGACCTGCTCGACGGCTTGCGGCGCGCGGTGGCGGCGGCCGACGGCGCCGAGAGCCAGCTGCGGGCGGCCGTGCGCTTCCACGTCGTCTTCCACGCGCGCCGCCGACAGGAGGCGTTCGTGAGCCACAGCGAGCTGCGCTCGCTGACGCCGGCCAACCTCCGCCGCGTCATCGCCAAGCGCGACCAGTACGAGGACGTGTTCCGCGGCCTGCTCACGGCGGGCATCCGCGGCGGCGTCTTCCAGGTGCCGGACGTGAAGCTGACGGCGGCGGCGATCCTCAGCATGTGCACGGGGGTGGCCACCTGGTTCTCGGAGGGCGGGCGGCTCGCTCCCGAGGCCATCGCCGGCCGCTACGTCGAGGTGATCTCAAAGAGCCTCGACGCGCGCAGCGTCGATCGGCGCGGGAAGGGACCGAGGTCCTGAAGGAGAGCGCCATGGACAAGCCGTTCACGGACAAGCTCGAGGCGTCGGACGTGCCGAAGATGGAGGCCGAGTACCAGGACCTGCTCAAGCGCGTCCTGGCCATTCAGGCCGATTGCGAGATCGGCGGGCCGCATCTCTACGTGCGGACGATCCTGCCGACGGCGCCCAGCAAGGTCGACCAGCTCATCGTGGCCCGAACGGCCGCCGAGGAAGCCGACCACTACCGCAAGGTCGCCCGCCTCGCCGGCGAGGTGGGGCTGGATCTCTCCCACATCCTGAGCCGCCCCAACCAGGAGCGGTACGTGAACGCCTTTCGGGGGACGATCACGAGCTGGGAGGAGTTCGCCGTCTTCGGCTTTTTGATCGACCGGGTGGGACGGTACCAGCTCGAGGAGTTCATCGGGTGCAGCTTCGCGCCGTTGGACCGGATCCTGCCCGACGTCATCGTCGAAGAGCGGGCCCACATCGAGTACGGTCAGAACAAGACCGCGGAGTTCGCGGCCAGGGGCGGAGCGTCGAAAGAGAAGATCCAGCGGGTCGTCAACGCCTGGTACGCGAAGGCCCTCGACATGTTCGGCAACAGCAATTCCCGTCGCTCCGAGCGCTACCGCCACTGGGGACTCAAACGCCGGACCAACACGCAGGCGAGGCAGGAGTACATCCGGGAGGTCAACCCCCTCATCGAGGCGATGGGGCTGAGCGTGCCGGATCCGAACGTCGGCCGCGAGTTCGTGTGACCGGGGGGCGAGACCATGACCCAAGCGCCGAACACCCAGGCCCTCGACGAGCACATGAAGGAGATGGTGCTGGCCCTCCACGCGGCCGTCAACCGGGCGATGCCGCACCTCAAGGACGACCCGAAGCTCGTGGACCAAGCGCTCCGCGACTGCGAGGAGATCCTGGACGTCGTGCTGGAAGGCAACGTCTCGGAGTGGCTCGCCAGATAGTCGGCGACTGACGAGCCCGGCGTGAACATCGTCGTCTGCGCCAAGGTCGTCCCGTTGAGCTCGGTCACGATTCGCATCGACCCGGCCACGAGGCGGATGGTCAGGAAGGACGTCAGCCAGGAGCTGGACCCGCAGGCGGCCAAGGCCGTCGAGGAAGCGCTGCGCCTGACGGAAAAGCACGGCGGAAGCGTGACGGTCGTCGTCATGGGCGGAGAGGACGCGACGATCGGGATCAGGGGCGCCCTGGCCATGGGGGCAACGGCCGCGATTCACCTCTCGGATCCGGCGCTGGCGGGGTCAGACGCGCTCGGCACCGCGAAGGCGCTGGCCGCGGCGATCCGGAAAGCGCCGTTCGATCTCGTGATGTGCGCGACCGAGTCGAGTGACAGCTATACCGGCCTCGTCCCCGGGCAACTCGCCCAGCTGCTGGGAGTTCCCCCCCTGACCTTCGCGACGTCCGTCACCGTGGAGGGCAGAACGGTGACGATCAAGCGTCAGAGCGAAGGCGGCTACGATGTGGTCTCCGCCGAGCTTCCTCTCCTGGTGACCGTGACCACCGGCATCAATGAGCCACGTTATCCCACGCTGAAGGGAATCATGGGAGCCAAGAAGAAGGAGATCAAGCGATACACGGCCGCCGAACTCGGGCTCGGTCCCGCCGAGGTCGGCGAGAGTGGCGCGCGCGAGAAGGTCCTCACCGTCGGCAGGCCTCCCGCCCGGCCGGCCGGAACGATCATCCAGGACGACGGCGAAGGCGGGAAGAAGATCGCCGCCTTTCTCGCCGACTTGAAACTGATCTGAGCGTTCCTCGAGACATGGCCGATCTCATCTGGGTCTACGGCGAAGTGGTCGACGGGCGCATCTCTCGGGCCACGCTGGAGATGCTGTCCAAAGCCAGAGAGCTGGGCCGGGCCGAAGCGGTCCTCCTCGGACCCGCTCCGGACGATGCCGTCGGGACTCTGTCGGCGCACGGGGCCAGCCGGGTCTACCGGTCCACGGACCCGGTCTACCGCGACTGCCCGACGCTCCCGGCCGTCGAGACGATCGCGACGCTGATCGCGTCCCATCAGCCCACGGTCATGCTCTTCGCGTCGAGCTATGGCGGGCGCGACGTCGCCGCGGCGCTCTCGGCGAAGCTCGACTGCGGAGCGCTCACCGACGTCGGGGACCTCGCTCTCCGGAGCGGCTCCCTCGAAGCGACGATTCCCGCGCTGGGCGGAAGCTATCAGAACACGAGCACGCTCACCGGGCCGGGCGCGAAGCTCGTCCTGGTGCGTCCCAAGGCGTTCGAGATCAAGCCGAACGAGACGCACGCCACCGTCGAAGAGGTCCCGGCCCCGCGCGATCCAACGGTCCGCAAGATCCGCGTGACGGAGCGCGTGACGGTCAAACGCGAGGGACCTCAACTCGAGGATTCGCGGGTGATCGTCTCGGGCGGGCGCGGTCTCAAGGCGCCGGAGCGCTTCGCGATGCTCCAGGAGCTGGCCGAGTTGCTCGGGGGGGCCGTCGGGGCGACGCGGGCGGCGGTCGATGCCGCGTGGGTTCCCTACGCGCTCCAGATCGGCCAGACCGGGAAGACCGTGAAGCCCGACCTCTATATCGCGTGCGGGATCTCCGGAGCGCTCCAGCACTTGGCCGGCATGAAGGGTTCGAAGACCATCGTGGCGATCAACACCGATCCGGACGCCCCGATCTTTCAGGTGGCCGACCTGGGCGTGGTCGGCGACGTGTTCAAGGTCGTGCCGCAGTTGATCGAAGAACTGAAGAAGCGCAAAGGTGCCGGTGCCCACTGACGTAAGGCCAGGAGCGTACCGGGTCCTCTCGCTCGTGGCCGCCGCGCACGCGGTGAACCACGCCTATACCGCGCTGCTGCCGATCCTCTACCCGGCCATGATGGCGGATCTCCGCTTCGGCTACAGCCAGATCGGTCTGCTGGTCGGCGTGAGCCAGGCGTTTGGTCAGGGGTTACAGTGGCTGACCGGGTACCTGGGCCGCTTCGTTCAGCGGAAAGTCCTGCTCGGGATCGGCACGGTGGCGCAGGGTGTCTGCTTCGGCCTGGCGGGATTTTCTCAGGGGTTTCTCGATCTGCTGGTCTGGCAGAGCCTCACCCGGCTGGCCGGCAGCCCGCAACATCCCAACGGGAACGCGCTGCTCCTGGACTACTTCGGCCGGACGCATCGCGGGCGCGCGCTGGCCATGCACTATGCGGGCGGCAACCTGGGTACGGTCCTGGTGCCTCTGGTGGGCGCCCTCCTGCTCGGCGCCTTCGGGTGGCGCACCACGCTCGCGTACTTCGCCCTGCCGGCGATCGTCATCGGGCTCCTCGTTCTCTGGGGAATCAGCGAGGAGCGCGACGGGACGGCAGCTCTCGAGGCGCGACGCTCCCTCGGACGCGAGACCCTGGAGATTCTCCGGAACCGAAATCTTCGATACATCGTCGGGGCCCAGGCCACCGCAGCGGGCGGGCGGGGACTCGGTGTCGTCATCACCTTCGTGCCGCTCTACCTCTCTCAAGAGCTCGGGCTGGGCGTGATGAGGATGGGGGTGCTCTACACCCTCATGCTGATCGGCAGCGTCGTCGGTCCCACGCTCGCCGGGTTCGTGTCCGACCGGCTGGGCGCGCGGAAGCCGGTTCTCCTCAGCGCGTACCTGACCTCCACGCTCACGATGGCCCTGCTGGTCCACCTGGGCACAACCGGAGCTTGGTTGCTCCCCCTTGTCGTCTTCGTTCTCGGATGCGTGGCCTACGCCGAGAGCCCCATGCTCCAGTCGCTGACCGCCGACGCCACCGAAGGTTCCTCGCAGGACGTGGTTTTCGGCCTCTATCACACGATCGGCTTCGGCTCGGGCGCCCTCTGGGCCATCGTCCTCGGAGCCCTCGTCGATGCCCTCGGCTTCCGCCACGCGCTCTACGTGATGGCCGCCTCCTACTCGGCGGCCGCACTGTGGATCCTCCCCCTGCATGAGGGCTTTCTCATGAAACGGCGGTCGGGCGACGGTCGTCTCAATGGGTGAAGAGAAAGGAGAGCCCATGAAACGACCGCTGACGATCGTTGCCATGCTGGCGGCGCTTGCAGTTCCAGCTCTCGTGAGCGCCCAACAAGCGAACCCGCCGGTCTCATCGCCCGGCGCGGCCACAGCCCGAGCAGAGCGAGGCTGGGTCGACCCGGCTCGGTTGGCCCATCTGCTGGAGGCGAAGGGGTTGATCACTTCTCAGGAGGAAAAGGCGTTGACGCATCCCAGGGGGGCGCCAGCAGTCGACGACCAGACGCTGCGAAAAATCTTCCAGAGAAAGCAGTATCGAGGCGAGTAACGGACCGAGCTCGCTAGACCCCCGAATCGGCCGGGCCAGCCGCCGCGCTCCCGCGGCTGGTCCGGTCAGCGAGCATCGTCTTTTTGACCTCGTCCTCGATCAGATTCCAGACGAAGTCCTCGATCTGGAGGAAGCGCGGGTCGCGCTTGACGGCGAGCTTCCGTGGGCGCTCGATGTCGATCGCGACGCTCTGCTTGACCCGGCCCGGCCGCGCCGTGAAGACGATGACGCGGTCGGAAAGATAGATGGCCTCGTTGATCTGATGGGTGATGAAGAGCACGGTCTTCTTCGCCGCGCGCCAGATCTCGAGCAGCTCTTCCTGCATGACCTCGCGAGTCTGCGCGTCCAGGGCGGCGAAGGGCTCGTCCATGAGAAGGATCTGGGGGTCCATGACCAGGGCCCGGGCGAGGTTGACCCGCTGCTGCATCCCACCCGACAGCTCGTGGGGATAATGGTGTTCGAATCCCCGTAGCCCCACCATCTCGATGAAGTACTGGGCCCGCTCCCGGGCAGAGTGGGCGCGGGTCCTCTGGCACTCCAGGCCGTAGAGGACGTTTCCGAGGACGGTCCGCCAGGGGAGCAATGACGCGTCCTGAAAGACCATGGCGCGGTCCCGACCGGGCTCGGTGACGACCTTGCCGTCGAGAAGGATCCGCCCGCTGCTGGCCGGCAACAGGCCATCCACCACGTTGAGGAAGGTCGTCTTGCCGCACCCCGACGGACCGACGATCGAGACGAACTCCCCGTCCATGATCGCGAGGTCGACGCCATCGAGGGCCAGGAACCGTGCGCCCGTCCGAGGCTGGTGGTACTCGAGGCGGATGCGTTGAGCTTCGAGCTTCACCGGCATCGTCGGGCCTACGTCGCCGCTCCAACCTTGGGCCGCCACGTCTCGAATCGGCGCTCGAGACGGGACAGCGCCTCGATCATCAAGACCCCGGCGAGGGCGATGATCGCGACCCCCACGAAGACCTTGTCCGTTTGGAACGAGGCGCCGGCCACCGTGATCATGAATCCGACGCCCGCCGTCGCGGCGTACAGCTCGCCCACCACGACGCCCACCATGGCCCGTCCCACGCCCAGGCGGAGCCCGGTGAGAATGAACGGCACCGCGCTCGGCAGGATGATGGTCCGAAACAGACGCCCCTCCGCGGCCTTGAAGCTCCGCGCCACCCGGAGCAGCTTGGCGTCGGTCGTCCGCACTCCAGCCAGCGAGTTGATGCAGATCGGGATGACCGCTCCGAGAAAGACGACCAGCACCTTGGACCAGATCCCGATGCCGACCCAGATGATGATGAGCGGGAGGAGCGCCACCCGAGGCGTGGCATTCAGCGCCGACAGGAACGGCTCTATGGCGAAGCAAAACCTCCGGTACCACCCCGCCGCGAGCCCCAACGGAATCCCGACGGCAATGGCGAGGACGAATCCCAGGAGGAACTCGAGGCCGCTGACCCCCAGATCGCTCCAGATGTCCCCCGTGGCGAAGACTCGGATCGCGGTCAGCGCGACGGCCGTCGGCGAGGAGAGGAAGATCGGGCTGATGCGCCACGCGGCCGCCCCGCTCCCGAGGGCGGGTTCCAGCAGTCGAGCCCACCACCCTCGCGTCAGGCCCTCCCAGAAGCACAGGACGAAGCCCACCGTGATCGCGCCGAGGATCGCCCGCTCCCCGGCGAGGTAGAAACCGCGGATCCGCGTCATGCGCGGCTCACGTGGCCGAGCCGACCTTCGGGCGCCATTCCTCGAAGCGGCGCTCGAGACGGTTCAGCAACTCCACCACCAGGATTCCGGTCGTCGTGATGATCAGGATGCCGACGAACACCTTGTCGGTCTGGAAGGTGGCTCCGGCCACGGCGATGAGGTAGCCGATCCCGGCGGTGGCGGCGTACAACTCACCTACCACGACCCCGAGCAGGGCCCGACCCGTCGCATACTTGAGCCCCGTGAAGATGAAGGGGACGGTGCCGGGGACGACGATGCTCCAGAAGATCTTGAGCTCCGAGGCCCCGAAGCTCCGGGCCACCTTGAGAAAGCGCTCCTCGGTGGTCTTGACCCCGGAAAGCGTGTTGAGGAGCATCGGGATCACGGCTCCGAGGAAGACCACGACGACCTTCGACCAGACGCCGATCCCGAACCAGATGATGATGATCGGCAGGAGCGCCACGCGAGGAACCGCGTTCAGGACGTCGATGAAGGGGCTGAGGCAAAAATAGAGACGCCGGTACCACCCAACGGCCAGCCCCAGGGGAATGGCCACGCCGGCCGCGAGCAGATAGCCGATGACGAACTCGGTCCCGCTCACCCTGAGATCCTTCCAGATCGTCCCCTCGGCGAAGAGCTCGTACCCGGCGCGTGCGATCAACGTGGGGGAGGACAGGAAGAGCGGATCGACGAGGCGACTCAGCGTCACCGCCTCCCAGACCAGAAGGAACACCAGCACACTGCCAGTTCCGATGAAGGCCCGCTCGTGCTCCGTCATCGGTAGAGCTCGGCGATGAAGCCGCTCTGCTCGAGCTGTCGCACGAATCGCGCGTCCACCAGATCGTCGACCCGCAGACCCTTCGCCCGCTCGCCCTGCTGGCCGAGTTCCCGGAGATACGTCTGGATCACCTCGACCGGGGGAAGCGGCGTCCTTTTGAAGTGTGGCGCCATGGTGCGGTACGTCTCTTCAACGGTCTCCGGGTCGTCGGAGCGCGTGTAGCGCTCGATCACCTTCAGCGTGAACGGCTTGTCCCGGTGGATCACCGCAATGGCTTCCGTCCAGGCCCTGACGAAGCTCGCCGTGGCCACGGGGTCGCGCGCGGCGAAGGCCTTGGTCGTGACGACGGCGGACTGGATGGACGGCGTCCCCGAGACGTCGGCGATCTGCCGGAGCCCCGCCTTGCGCGCCTTCACCGAGATCGGGGGACTGATGGTGCCCGCATCCACGCCGCCGGCAAGGATCGCCGCGAGGACCTCGGGAATGCCGCCCACGTACAGGATCGTCGCGTCCCGCATGGGCTCGAGCCCGTGCATCCTGAGCGCGGTGCGTGCGGCGACGTCGCTCACGGCGTTGGGGCGCGTCGCCCCCACACGCTTGCCCCTGAGGTCTTCGACGCGCTGAATGACGGGATTGGCGAAGAGGTAGAAGACCAGGTGGTCCAATCCTGACGCCACGTAGACGATCTCGGCGCCGGCGGCGGCCGCATCCACCCCCTGATGCCCGAGGACGCCGAACTGGAGCTCTCCCGAGAGAAGCGCTCCAAGGAGCTTCGGTCCGGCGGCGATGTACGAGAGCTCGACGTCCAGGCCGTGCTTCGCGAAGAGCGCCTTTTCCTTGGCGACCCACGCAGGGAGCATCGCGCCGCTGATCGCGCTGTAGGCCGCCCGAATCTTCGGGTGTCTCTCCTGGGCCCCCGCCGGCGTGGCGAGCAGGAGGACCAGGGCCAGCCCGAGCCAGCGGCGCACCTCAGCGTCCCTCGAATCTCGGGCGCCGCTTCGCCCGGAACGCGTTCACCCCTTCGCGATGATCGGCAGTCTTGATGAGAATGGACTGACCAAAACTCTCGAGGGTGCGGGCGGTCTGAAGGTCGGCGCTCACCGAGTTCTGGAGGACGCGCTTGGCGATGCCGAGGGCCTGGGGCGCCTTCGCCCGTAGCCGCTCCGCAAGCCCGCGCGCCTCCGCCGTCAGGGCGTCGTCCTCCACCACGCGGCTCACGAGGCCGGAGCGGTACGCCTCCTCGGCCGAGATGATCTCGCCCGTCAGCACGAGCTCCTTCGCGCGCCCGAAGCCCACCAGCTTGACCAGTCGCGAGCACCCGCCGATCCCGGGGATGAGCCCGAGGTTGTTCTCGGGCAGGCCGAAGCGCGCCGAACGGGCAGCGAGCCGGAGGTCGCACGCGAGCGCCAGCTCGAGCCCGCCCCCCACGCACGTCCCGTTGATCGCCGCGATCACGGGCTTCTCCAGCGCCTCCAGATCGTTGAAGAAGTTGGTGAGAAGGCGGGTGTTGGCGCGGAAGGCCGGCGTGTTCCAGTCGGTCTCGAACGTGGAGACGTCGGCGCCCACGCAGAACGTCTTGCCGACGCCGGTGAAGATCACCACCCGCACACCATCGTCGCCGTACACCTCATCGGCGAGGGCCCTGAAGTCGGCCCGCATCTCCGCCGAGATCGCGTTGTTCTTCTCGGCACGGTCGATGGTGACGGTGGCGATGCCATCGGCCACCTCGTAGCGGAGAGTCTTGAAGGTCATACGCGCCGTCCTTTGGGCTGGCCAGTGAGCCTCAGCGCGCCTGGATCACCACGTCCAGCAGCGCCGGGAGGCCGTCCTCCTTGACGACACGGAGAGCGCGCTTGAGGGCCGGCTGGAGCGCCGCGGGGTCGTCGATCGGGCCCTCGGCGTGGACGCCGAAGCCGCGCGCGATCGTGGCGAAGTCCGGCGCCGGATCCTCGATCCGGATCCCGATCCCCTTGTTCTCCACCGCTCGTCCACGACGGATGGCCATCCGCTCCTGGTGCTCCTCGTCGTTGTAATAGGAGCGGTTGTTGCACGTGACGATGAGGAGAGGCAGGCGGTGGTGGGCCGCCGTGAAGAGGCCGCTCGTGACGTAGAGGAGATCGCCGTCGGACTGGAGATCCACGCAGAGCTTGCCCGATCCGCGATGGGCGAGGGCCACACCGAGGGAAGCCCCGAGGCCGTATCCGAGGCCGGCGCCCCCGCTGCCGCCCAGGGTGCGCTCCGGCACCCAGTCCCACAGCCTCCGGACCCAGCCGTTGGCGGTCCCGTTCGTGAGGATCCAGTCTTCCGTCTTGATCGCTTCCCACACCTGGGCCGCCAGGGCCGACTGCGCGATCGGGCGCTCGGCACGCTGGCGCGCGGCGGTCGCGGCCCATTCTGCGGCGAGCGCCCGGTGCCGGGCGGCGAGGCGCTCGGCGCGCGCCCGGCGGGCCGCCGCTCGCGGGTCCTTCTTCAGGCGGTCTTCCACCAGCTCGACCAGCGCCGGCAGGGCCAGCGCCGCGTCCGCCGCGATGGCGAGATCGACGGGGACGAGCGAGAGCGCGGTGTGAGCCCAGCTCCGGTGGGCATAGTCGTTGAGGGAAATCGTGACGAGTTGGGCCCGATCGCCGAGGCGGCGCACCTCGCGCGTCGCGCGGTCCACCTCGCCGAGCGCGCCCAACAGGTCCTGGACGTCGAGAGCGAGGATCAAGTCGGCTTCCTGAACCAGCTCCTGCTTCGCGCCGCTCAGGTCGAGGAGATGGCGGTTAGGAAAGCTCGCCCGGCCCCGATGACCGTCGCCCAGGTCGACGACGGGGGCGACCAGGAGGTCGGCCAGGCGCTGGAGCGCCGCACCGGTTCCGGGTCTCCGCCCCAGGCTCTCGGCCAGGATCAGGGGCGACTCCGCCTCGCACGCCCGCCGCGCCGCGTCTTCGAGGGCGCGCGGATCTCCCTGCGGCGATGTCGGGGGGGCAAACCGCGTCAGGTCGGGCAACGGAATCGCCCGCTCCAACCCCTCCTCCTGCAGGGCCGCGTCCAGGCAGAGGTAGACCGGGCCCTGGGGCTCGGTCAGCGCGATTCGCCAGGCGCGCACGAAGGCTTCGGGGATGGCGGCGACGCTCGCGGGCTGGTCATCCCACTTCACGTAATCACGGACGAGACTGCCCTGAACGAGCGCGGTGTGGATCCAGTCGATCCAGGGCCGTCGCTTCGTGGTGTCCATGGGCCCGGTGCCGCCCAGAACGAGGATCGGCGCCCGATCGCAGAAGGCGTTGAAGATGGCCATGCTGGCGTGCTGCAGCCCGACCACGTTGTGGGTGATCGCCGCCATCAGTTTGCCCTTGGCCTTCGCGTAGCCATGGGCGAGGCTGACCGCGATCTCCTCGTGGCAGCACAGAATGATCTCGGGGCGACTGTTTCCCCCGTAGTTGACGAGCGAGTCATGGACGCCGCGAAACGTTGCCCCCGGATTGAAGGCGACGTACTCGATCTGAGCGGCACGCAGGAGGTCGACGACCAGGTCGGAACCGAACTCGGGTCGGGTCGGCATTTCACGGATGATAGCTCACCTTCGCGACCCACGCTCGCCTTGACAGTCCTGCGACGGCCCACCATAGTAGGCGCCGATTCCGACGATGCGGCTTCATGTGGATCCGGCCCTCCTGACGCGGCTCCACGCCGAGCTCCAGCGGCGATCCATCGACATGCTGCTCGTGGAGACGAAAGACGAGGCGCGCGACGCCGTCCTCGGCCTCATCCCCCGTGGCGCGACGATCATGGCCGGCAGCTCGCTCACGCTGGACGCGATCGGCTTGACCGACGGCTTGAAGGGTGGCGAGTACCGCTATCTCCGCCAAGGTCGTCCCGACGCTCGCCGACGCGCTCGACCGGGCGCGCACGGTCGCCGCGGTTCAGGAAGCGCGCCGCGTCGGACGCACGCCGCCGTGCACCCACGACGGTGTCTGTCACCTACTGACCCGGGCGCAAGGACGGAGGTGGAGACGGCCATGACCGAAGCCGAGCTGAGGGACAGGCTGGCCCTGTCGCTCGAGCTGCACTCGAAGGAAGGGTTCATCACGTACAACGGCCACGTCAGCGCGCGGGTCCCAGGGAGCGACCGGATCCTCATCAGCCCCTACGGCGGCGGCTTGAGGGTCACGCCCGAGGACATGGTGACGCTGGAAATGAGTGGTCGGGTGCTGGCCCTGGGGCCAGCCAAACTCGCCCCGCCGTCGGAGTCGCCGATCCACACGGCGATCTACCGGTTCCGGGAGGATGTCATGGCCATCGCGCACATCCACCCGCCGCTCTCGACCTTCTTCGGAATCGCCGACACGCCGATCGTCCCCGTCCACGTGAGCGGGGCGGTCTTCGGCGCGCCGATCCCCCTTCTGGACGATCCGGACCTCATCAAGACCGACGGCCAGGGCGAGCGGTTGGCGCGAGCCCTCGGCGCACATCGCGCGGTCCTCATGCGCGGGCACGGGGCCGTGACGGTGGGCGAAAGCGTGGAGGCCGTCTTCCTCGCCTCCCTCTATCTCGAGGAGAACGCCCGCCACCAGCTCTTCGCCTCGCTCCTCGGAAAGCCGAGGCCCTATACCGCCGATGAGACACGCCGGGTTCGGAAGGCGACGTGGGGCGACGACGGCACCCGGCTCTCCCGGAAGGTCTGGGCGTACCACCTGGCCAAGTGGGGGCTGGAGGCGCGACGACCGTGAGGCCGCTGCTCCTTCTTGCGTTCCTGCAGCTCGCTGCCTCCCTGGCTTGGGCCCAGGACGGCGCGATCAAGCTGGCAGAGGGCGTCTTCGCGATCAAGGGCCCGGGCGAGGCGATCAACACGGGGTTCGTGGTGGGCGACCGTGGGGTGTTCGTCTATAGTTGCTCCCTCGAGGACTACGACCGCCGCCTGCAGGCCATCCGGAGCGTCGCCGGGGGAAAGCCGATCCGTTTCGTCACCAACGGCCACCACGCCGGGGACGATTCGGGCTGCAATCACCTCTTGGCCGAGCAGGGGGCGTTCGTGGTGGGGTCGGCCGAGCTGCGCCGCCAGCTCCTGCCCTACTGGCCCAAGCGGATGGAGGAGGAACGCAAGCGGGGTCGGGTCAAGAGGGAATACGTCGAGGGGAAAAGCCTCGACACGGCCCTACCCGTCCTGACCTTCGACGACCGGATCACGCTCGAGCTCGGGAGTCACACGGTCGAGCTGATCTTCGTGGGAAGGGCCCATACGCCGGACAACACGATCGCCTACCTCCGCAAGGAGCGGATCCTCTTCGTCAACGACCTCCTCTTCGTCGAGCTTCACCCCACGGCCGACGACCGCTCCGACGTGATGAACTGGCAGCGCATCCTGCGACAGCTCGCCACCTGGCCGGTGGAGACCGTCCTTCCGGGTCATGGCGCCTTCGCCGCGGGAAACGGCACGAAGGCGCTCCTGGAAATGGACCGTTACTTCGAGACGATGCGCATCAAGATCCGGGCCATGAAGGAGGCGGGGAAATCGCTGGACGAGATCAAGCGGGACATCCGGGCGGAGCTGGGGGAGTTCGCGCGGTGGCCCCGTGAACGCGCCATTCCGTCCACCGCCGAGCAGCTCCATCGGGAGCTCTCGACGGCGCGGTAGAAGCTCGGCGGCCGAGGTCAATGAACCGGCAACCGCAGGCCGGGGACCGTCAGGTCCTGGTCCATGCACGAGACTTTCCCCCGCGCGTTCCCCGCTCCTCCGTTGATCTCGCCGGCGGCCCGAGGTGAGTTGTCGCGCCGATCGCCGTCGGAATTGGCGGTGCAGAATTTCGTGCCGAGGAGGAACGGGCTGGTTGGAAACTCCAGAATGCGCGTGTCCCCTTCCGGCGTGTCGGCGGCGTTTCTGAGCCCCATCGAACTGACCGGATTGCGAAAGACCTCCGCGACGCGTCCATCCTTCGTGACCACGACGACGGCGTTCCGCTCGTTCGCATCGACCCAGATGTTGCCCGCCGCGTCCAGGGCGATGCCATCGGCCCCCTCGAGATACGGGTGCGCAACGAAGACGTTGTCGAGGCAAAGCGTATTCGGCGTGAACGTGGCGTCGCAGCCCGTCGGGCTCGTCAGATTCCCATGACGGTCGAGCTCGGCCTTCCAGATCGCGCCGCGCGCGGTGTCGGCGATGTACAGATCCCCCTCCCGGTTGAAGGCGACACCGTTGGCCACCAACGGCTGAGAGCCAGCCGTGTTCTGCGCGTTTCGAGTCGTCGCGGTGACCGTGATCGCTCCCGGGGGAAGGGTGCGGACGTCGCGGCCGACGCCGCCGACTGCGAGAACCAGGTTCGCTTCGTTGGCCATCGGCTGGACGCGGAAGGCTTCCTCACAGCCGACGAAGCTTGGCCCAGAGGTGGACTCACACACGCCTCCGAGAGGACCGACCTTCCAGACTCGTCCCTGCCCCGTCGTTCCATCGCCGGTCCAGAGGTGGCCGTGGCGGTCGAAGGCGAGACCGTTCGTCCCGGGCACCCCCGTGGCGAACCCCGTGGCGGTGGGAGGGGTGCGTTCGTCGGGAGGCAGCGTCCAAATGACGCCGCCCGACCCCGCGTCGGCGACGTACAGATTCCCGGCCCGGTCGAACGTGATCCCCGACGGATTGCAGGGAGAGGCGGCAGGATTGGGAAGGAATCCGACGACGGCCAAGGTCGGGCCGGATATCTTCCAGACGGGGCAGAGGGCGGGCGGGGCTGCGCGCCCGGTGGTGTACAGGTTCCCGCTGGCGTCGCCGGTCAGCCCTTCGATGGCCAACGGGGTGAGCGCCTGCGTCGTGAAGGTCGGATGCCGCGGGAACGGCGACTCACCCGGGCTCGCCGGTGACAGCCCCGAGCCGAGGACAAGAGCACACGATACGACGAGGACCGAGGTCGCTTTCATCGTCTCCTCCTTTGGGCCGTCGGATATGGTAAGAGGAAGAACTGTCATGGTCCCGGTCAAGATTAGCAGGCTCGGGCACGTGGCACTGAACGTGCGGGACATCGACGCCTCGGTGAAGTTCTACACGGAGTGTCTCGGCTTTCAGGTCTCGGACGTGAACGAGCGGGGCATCGTCTTCCTGCGCCTGCCCGCTCACGGGGATCATCACACGATGAATCTCGTCCAGGCCGAGCGCGGGGCCGGCGGCGGCTCGAGCCCCCTCAACCACTTCGCGCTGGAAGTCGGCAGCCTCGACGATCTTCGCAAGATGAAGCGGTTCCTGGAGGACAAGGGGGTCAAGGTCTTGGGACCCATCCGGCAGCGAGGCCCGGGGTCCGACAAAACCCTCGACTTCCTGGATCCCGACGGGAACACGATCCAGCTCTTTTGCGACATGGACCAGATCGGATGGGACGGCAAGAGCCGGCCCAAAGCGCAGTGGCAGCGGCGCGAGTTCCCCGACTAGACAACCCGCTCACGCGACGACAGCTCCTCGGAACGATGCTCGCGGCGGGCGGGCTCGCCGACGTCGTCCTCGCCCAAGAGCTTCGGCGATTCAAGGTCGTCTACGCCTCGGCCACGTCGGGCGGCCCCCTCTGGCTGGCGCACGAAAAGGGACGCTTCCAGGCCCACGGTCTCGAGCCCGAGCTCGTCTTCATCAGCGGGACGACGGCCGTGGTCCAGGCCGGAGGACTTCGTCGATCTGCGTTTCGTCCGGGAGCTGGAGGCGTCAGGCTACATCGACCGCCTCTACGGCGGCGCCTGACACCGCCGACGCCCCGGGGCTCAGCGATCCTCCCGCGGGAGCGCCACGCAGCTCTCGGCATCGAGGTGCAGGTACACCTGCTCGCCGCGGCGCGGGCGAAGGAAGGGATCGGTGCGGACGCGGAAGGTCGTTTCCCCCACCGTGAGCTGACAGTCGTTGAACTCGCCCATGAACGAGACGACCTTCACGGAGCCCACCAGGATGTTGTCCTTCGCCTCGGGAGGCGGAGCCTCCCGAAACAGACGGATGTGTTCGGGTCGCACCGAGACGGTGACGGTCGCCCCCGCCGGAAGCGTCGCGGGGATCGTGCACCGGATCGGTCCGTGGCCCACCGTCTCCACCACGCCGAGGACTCCGCCGCCGGGCTCGACGACCCGGCCGTCCAGGAAGTTCGCGAGCCCGACGAACTCCGCCACGAAGCGGTTCGTCGGCCGGTTGTAGATCTCCTGGGGCTTGCCCACCGCGAGGATCGTTCCGGCGCGCATCACGGCGATCAGGTCCGAGAGGGCCAGCGCTTCGCCCTGATCGTGCGTCACGTAGAGCGTGGTGATGCGCAGCTGTCGCTGGAGCTGGCGAATCTCGAACCGCATCTCCTCGCGTAGCTTCGCATCCAGGTTGCTGAGCGGCTCGTCCAGCAGCAGGACCCGCGGCCGCTTGACCAGGGCGCGCGCCAGCGCGACGCGCTGCTGCTGGCCACCGGACAGGCGTGGGGCGGAGCGCTCCTCGAGCCCCGAGAGCCCCACGATCTTCAGAACGTCGGCCACACGCTCCCGGATCTCCGCTCGGGGCCGCTTCTCCACGACGAGCGGGAACGCCACGTTGTCGAAGACGGTCATGTGCGGCCAGATGGCGTAGCTCTGAAAGACCATCCCGATCGCGCGCTTGTTGGGGGGAACGAACACGCGCCGGGTCGAGGAGAACACGGCCTGGTCCCCGATGACGATCTCGCCGGCCTCGGGTTTCTCCAGTCCCGCGATGCAGCGCATCGTGGTGGTCTTTCCGCACCCGCTCGGCCCCAGTAGCGTGAAGATCCGGCCGTCGGGAATCTCGAAGCTCACGCCGTCCACCGCCGCGAGCCGGCTCTTTTCCGTCTCGAACGCTTTTCTGAGCCCCTCGACTCTGATCATCGCTCGTGTGCGCTGGAGCTATCCGGCCGGTGACGACGCCCGCTCACTGCGCGAGGCCGATCCGGGCTCCCAATCGGCGGGCCACCGTCGCCATGAGAACCAGCACCGAGACCATGATCACGCCCAGCGCCGCGACGTAGTTGTACTGCCCACCCTCCCACATGTCAAACGCGAGGATGGCCAGCACGATGCTGTCGGGAGAGTAGAGCAGAATGGACGTCGACAGCTCCCGCAGCGACACGGTGCTGACGTAGATCCATCCCGCGACGAACCCGGGCATGAGGAGCGGCAGGATGATTCGCTGGAAGGCCTGCCGCCACGAGCTTCCGCACGCCAGCGCGGCTTCCTCCAAGTCATCGTGGATCTGGACCATGGAGGCCGAGGCCGCCCGGATCCCGTACGGCATGAACCGCGTGATGTACGCGATCAAGAGGAGCCAAAAGGTGCCGTAGATCACGGGCACCAGCGTGAGCGACACCCAGATTAGACTGACCCCGAGCACGATGCCGGGAAAGGCGATGGGGATGAAGGCGAGGTTATCCAGGAGCGCCCGGCCGGGGAACTTCGACTTCACGGTGATCCAGGCCACCACCGACGTGAGGAGCATGACCGCGGTCGCCGAGCCGGCCGCCAGATAGAGGCTGTTCTTGAAGGCCACGAGCGCCGTGGGATAGTTCAGCACGTAGCGATAGGCCTCGAGCGTCGCTCGCTGGAGGAGCTCCCACGAGGGGACGCCGTAATACGGGGTGACCGACACCCAGCAGAGGACGAGGACCGGCAGGGCCACGGTGACGGCGAAGATGAGGAGCGCGCCCCCGCACGTCGCATACCGCCACCGTCCGAGGTCGACGAGGCGAGGGCGATAGCCCTTGCCGGTGATGGTGGCGAACCGCTTCGCGTGCCCGGTCAGCCGGTGATAGATCAGCACGCCGACCGTGCTGAGCAGGAGCAAGGTGATCGCGTAGGAGCCCGCCAGGCCGAAGTCGGAGGGAAACTGGTGAATGGCCAGGAAGATCCTGGAGGTGAAGACGGGGATGCCGGCCGGAATCCCGATGAGGGCGGGAACCTCGAAGGCCTCGATGGCCCGGACGAACATGATGAGCATCGTGCTGATGATGGCCGGCCGCATCAGCGGGAGGGTCACCCGGCGAAGGGTGGTGAAGGTTCGGGACCCCGCCATGATCGACGCCTCCTCCAGCGACATGTCCATGGAGCGGAAGGCCGCCGACATCAGGAGAAAGACCAGCGGGTAGAGGTGCGTGGCCTCCACCCAGATCATGCCCGCGAGCGTGTATACATCGAAGGGTCCCGCCGTCACGCCTAAGGCGTTCTTCACGACCAGGTTGATCAAGCCGATGCGGGGCGAGAGCAGGAGCAGCCAGGAGATCGTGTTCAGGATCCCGGGGACGATGAACGGGACGAGCGCGATCACCGCGATGAGGCCCCGGAGCGGGGTGTTGGTTCGCTCCGTCACCCACGCGAGGTAGGCGCCGATCACAAACGCCAGGAGACAGGTGCCGGCCGCGTACACGATCGAATTCAGAAAGAGGCGATAGAGTGTCGGGTCGAGGTAGGCCCGGGCGTAGTTCGCCAGGGTATACGTCGCCCCGGGGTCGCCGACGGCGCCGCTCCGGAGGCTGCCGTAGACCAGCATGCCCAGGGGCACGATGGTCAGGTACGCGACCAACAGCACCGCGCCGGGCAGGATCAGGACGCGGGCGTCCAGGTGGCGATTCACCTTGTCAGACTAGAACCCCATCGGGCTGAAGACGTGACGCCAGTCCCTGATCACCTGGGAGGCGCGCTCCGGACTGATCACGCCCACGCCATGGAGCTTCAACTGCTTGGGGTTGACGCTCCACCCCAGCGGGAGCTCGGGATGCGCCGGGATCCGCCCGAACTCCTTGATGAGGGCCTGGCCCTCCCTGGACGTGATGAATTCCACGAAGAGCTTGGCCGTGTTGACGTTCTCGGCCTTGGCCGCGATCAGGATCGGATGGACCTCGACCGGGATTGGATCCGTGGTGGTGACCCAGTCCACCGGCGCGCCCTTCTGTTTCAGCTCCTCCATGCGGTGGGCATAGACGAGCCCCAGGGGAAATTCCCCCGCGGTCAGCAGCTGCGCAATCAAGGTGTGTCCCTTGCGCCACTGGATCCCCTGGCCCGCCAGCGCCCGGCCGTACCGCTCCGCCTTGTCCTTCCCCCACGCCTCCTGCAGTGCCAGGTACCAGGCGTGGTCTTCCGGGTCCATGGCAAACTTTCCTTTCCACTTCGCGTCCAGGAGATCCTCCCAGCTCTGCGGAGCCTCGGCCTTCCTGACGAGCTTGGTGTTATAGCCGAGGACGTAGTAGTTGTCGTAGATGTCCACCCAGTATGCGTCCGGGTCCACGAATCCTTTCAGATACTCCTTCGCCGAGGGTGGGGTGTAGCGCTGGGCCAGATGATTGGCCTTGATGAAGCCGGCTTCGAACGCGTTCACGGCCACCACGTCGAAGAGGAACTTTCCCGCCCGGGTCTCCGTCTGGATCTTGTTGAGGACCTTCTCGGAGGACCCCCGCCATACCTGCGCCTTGATGAAGGGATACTTCTTCGTGAACGCGTCGAGCAGGGGCTGAGAGTCGGGAATGTTCATCGACGTGTACCACATGAACCGGCCTTCCTTGCGCGCAGACTCCACGAGGGGGTCCTGTGCGCTGGCGGGAAGGCTTACCACCACCACCGCGAGCCCGAGCAGGACGGAGAACAGCCTCATCGAGGGTAGAGCCGGTCGATGAACCCGGACTCGTCCAGCTCCTTGAGGAACCGCAGGTCGACGAACTGCTCGGGTTTGACGCCCCTGATATTAGGATTCTTCGGCGCCAGCTCGTCCATCACGAGCTGGAGCCCCCGGAGCGTCGGATACGGTTTCCTCTGGATGAGGTTCAGCGCGTACTCGCCGTAGACCGCTTCGAGCTCGTCCCGGTCGCCCGACCGGAAGTATTTCGCGATGATGCGGAGACTCTCCGCCTTCCGGGTCTTGAGGAACGCGATGCCCTCCAGGTAGGCGCGGAGGAACCTCCGCACGGTCTCCGGGTGTGACCGGATGAAGGCGCTCGTCGTCGCGAGGGTGAGCTGCTGGTACTCGATCGCCTCTGCGCTCAGGTCCATGAGGGACGTGAACCCGGCTTTCTGGGCCCGGGTCGTGGCGGGCAAGGACAGGACGGCCGCGTCCACCGCGCCCGCCACGAGCGCCTGAAGTCGAGCCGGCTGACTGCCGATCTGCAGCAGCGCCATGTCTTTGTCCGGAGCCATCCCCCACTTTCCCAGCGCGTATTGCATGGCGAGGTAGCCGGAGCCTCCGAGCGTGGCGACCGCCGCCCTCTTCCCCCGGAGCTGTTCGGGTCGGGTGATGTGTTTGGCGACGACGACCTTGTACTCGAGGCGGTTGACGACGCCGGCGAGGATGACCACGCCCGAGCCCGCGACATGACTGGAGACGACGTGCGAGCCACCGAGCTGGGCGATGGGGACATCACCGGCGACCAGGGCCGCCATCGCCTTGGCCCCGCCCTCGATGAAGGGAAGCTCGACGTCGAGGCCGTGCTTTTCGAAGAGGCCGGCGTCCTTCGTGATCCAGATCGGGACGGTGGACCCGCTGATCGAGCCGTAGGAGGCGCGCAGGCGTTCGGCCGGGCCCCCCTCCATCGTCCCGGCCGCGAGCGCGAGCGAGGCACCCGCGAGCCATCCGATCCCCCGCATCTCGATGACGAGCGTCGGTTACCGACTTCTCCCCACGGCGCCAGCGGCTCGTCGCTCTCCGCCGTGCTCCGGAGCGTCCTCCAGGTACACCACGGAATCGTACCCGAGCAGCTTGAAGAGCCGGTTCTGGGCCGACAGCAGTGTGAGCGGTTCGTTCCCCGCGTTGAAGTGCTGGTGGATCGTGTTCTGCGGAACATAGACGACGTCGCCCGCGGCGAACTCGCACCGGACCGGATCCTTCTTCACGTGGGCGTAGTACTTGTCGGCGATCTCCGCCTCGACGTCCCACTGCAGGCTATGGCCCCGACCGGAGATCACGTACAGCGCTTCGTCGGCCATGTGCCAGTGCTTCGCCGACCGGCTCCCCACCGGGATCTCCTGCTGGTAGATGTCCATACTGAACGCGCGGAAGTCCGTCCGCTGCGGCGACGACAGCACACGCACTCGCCCGTCGCGCGTCGTCTCCCAGCGCGTGTCGGCCGGTTTCAGCACCTTCTTGCGCTGCTCCACCCCCGTGGTCCACAGGTGCGCCCACTCCTCCCGCGGTCCGTAGAGCTCTTCGCTCTTGACGGGGCCGCTCCGCCCCTGCTGCCAGAGGCCGAGGTACATCCAGGCGGACTTGGCCTTCATCACGATGGCCACCGCCCGCCGGTCGGGGTCCGCGTTGAAGTGCCGGTGGACCGAATCGTTGTGGACCACGACCAGATCGTCCTTCTCCCAGTCGTAGCGCTTGCCGTCGTGGATCTCGTACCCGCGGCCTTCCAGGATGTAGAAGAGCGCCTCGTTCTGGTGGCCGTGGCCGTGATTCGACCCTCCCGGAAACAGCTCGACGAAGTGGATCTGGATCGTCTGGGTCAGGAACTGCTCGTCACCCGGCCCCAGCATCCACCAGGTGCGTGACTCGCTCGAGTCGCCGGAGTGGGCGACGCTCGCATCGTCGACGACGCTCCCGGCCTTGCGGACCCGGGGAGCCGTCCGCTGGCGCCGCAAGTACTCCCCGAGCCCGTAGACCTCCGACGCGATCCCCTTCAAGAACACCCGTCCGTCTTCGCCCATCGGCTCCTCCCTGCTCCTCGTCAGTAGCGGTCGGCGACCCGCAGCTTGGTCGGCGCCTCCAGTTCGTCCCAGTCGTTTCCGATGACCACATCCACCAGGGCCGGCTTCCGGCTGGCCAGGGCACGACGGTAGGCCGGGATCAGATCCGCGGGCCGCTCCACGCGTTCGCCATGCGCGCCCAGGCCCCGGGCGACCTCGGCGAGGTCCGGGACGTAGAGCCTGGTCCCGATGAACCGGTCCTCGAAGTGCTCGTGCTGCTTGCGCAGCATGTTGCCATAGACGGAGTTGTGAGGGACCACGATCACGATCGGGATGTTGTTGGCGACGGCGGTGGCGATCTCGCCCAGCACCATCATCATCGCGCCGTCACCCGTGACGGAGACCACCGGCCGGTCGGGATGCGCGATCTTGGCGGCCATCGCCATGCAGACCGCGCTACCCATAATGCTGTAATCGCCCGGCTCCAGGATCGGCTCGTAGCAGGGGAACCCGTACACGAACCAGCCGTGGGTGGCCCCGGACTCGGCGGCCACGATGGCGTGCCGATCGAGCACCGCGCGCAGGTCGTGGAGCATCCGCAGGCGGGTGATCGGAACGCGATCGGACGTTCGCTCCGCCTGAAGCGAACGCTCCCACTCGGCCCGCAGCGCCGCGAGCTCCGCCCGGCGCTCCGGGTTGGGCCGCGGGCCTTGGCCCCGGTCCCTGCAGAGCGCGACCATTTCCTCGAGGACCTCGCGAGCGTCGCCGGCGATCCCCAGCTCGACGGGATAGCTCTTGCCGATCTCGGTGGGATCGATGTCCACGTGAACGATGCGCGCCTTCTCGGGGATGAACTTGTTGCCGTAGCTGCCGGTCGCGACCTGGCTGAACGTGCACCCGAAGGCCACGATGAGGTCCGATCCCTGGACGGTCTCGGCGGCGACCGGGCTCGCCGTCGTGCCGATGACGCCGACACAGAGCGGGTGGTCCTCCGGGACGAGTCCCTTGTGGGTGAGGGCGATGGGGATGCCGAGGTACTCGGCGAGCGCGATCATCGCGTCCCGGCCCCGCGCCCACCGGAGCCCCCCGCCCGCGAGGAGCACCGGGCGCGAGGCCGACAGAAGCAGTTCCACCGCGGCCCGGACCTGGGCGGCGTCGCCCCGCACGGCACCCTGTGCCTTGAGGCGGCGCGGCGACGGGATCTCGGGCGGGGCGATCCTGGCCTTCTGGACGTCGCGCGGAAGGCCCAGATAGACCGGCCCCTTTCGCCCGCTGGTCGCGACCCGGAACGCCTTCCCGAGGATCTCGACGATCCGGTCGGGACGCTCGATCCGAACCGCGAGTTTGGTCACCGGCTTGTAGACCAGCGACTGCTCGATCTCGTGGAAGTTCGACGCCCCCTTGCCGTAGTGGAGCGTGTGAACCTCGCCGCACAAGGCGAGCACGGGGGACGACTCGAGGAAGGCCTGCGCCACCCCGCCGATGAGGTTCGTCGCGCCGGGCCCGACGGTGGCGACGCACACGCCCGGGCGGCCAGTGACCCGGGCGTAGCCGTCGGCCATGTAGGCGGCGGCCTGCTCGTGCTGGGTCTGCACGTAGCGGATCTGGGGCGAGCGCGCCAGGGAATCCATCAGGTCGAGGATCGAGCTTCCAACCACGCCGAAGACGTGGGTCACATCCTCGGCTTTCAGACACTCGACGACGACGTCGGCACCGCTCACCTGCACGCCCGAAGGCCTCCTACAGACCGAGAATGCCCTGCCATTTCCGCAACGTCTCCTCGAGCAACTGGGGGCTTGCCTCAGCCACCGGGGGAAATTCGTCGCGCCACTCCCAGGGGCGGCAGGCGTCGATGATGGCCCGGGAGTTCAAGCCCTTCTGGCCCGGCCGAATCGCGGGATCGAGCGGGCCGCTCCACGCCCGCCGGATGATGTCGATCGAGCGCTCGGGGTCCGAGCGCGTCGCTATCGCCCAGATGACGTCGAAGGTGCTGGTGGGATCGATGTCGTCGTCCACCACGATGACATAGCGGCCGAGATAGGCGCCGGCCGCGCACTGGGCGGCCGCCAGCGCCGCCTGGCGGGCGTGGCCCGGGTAGGCCTGCTTGATCGAGATGATGTTGAAGAGCCGGCCGCCGCCGGCTTCGTGACACCAGACACCCTTCACGTTCGGGATGCCCATCTTCTCGACCTGGTCCCAGATGAGCGCCGACTTCACGATCCCCTTGCTGAAGGAGTAGTCCGAGGGTGGCCGGCTGGGTCGGGCGCAGGTGAGGATGGGGTCGTCCCGGTGGTAGACGGCCCGGACACGCACGAACGGCTCGGCGCGCTCGCCGCTGGCGTAGTATCCGGTCCACTCTCCGAAGGGGCCCTCGTCCTTTCCCTCGCCCGGAAGCATCTCTCCCTCATACGCGATCTCGGCAGTGGCGGGGATCGGAAGACCCGTGTGGCGCCCCTCGGTGACCTCGATCGGCGATCCCTTGAACCCTCCCGCGTAGTCCAGCTCCGAGAGACCGTAGGGCACCTCGTTGCCGGACGCCAGGAAAAGCGCCGGGTCCTGGCCGACCGAGACCACGACCGGACACGGCTTGCCGCGCTCGAAATACTTCTGTCGATGGATCCGCCCGTGCTTGCCGGGCGAGATGTAGAGCCCCACGGTCGTCTTGTCGTGAACCATTCCCCGGTACGTCCCGAGGTTGATCCAACCCTCGTCTGGATCGCGCGTCACGACCAGGCAGCCGGTGCCGATGTACCGCCCTCCGTCCTTCTCGTGGTGCAGGGGCACGGGGAACTTGAGGAGGTCGATCCGGTCGCCCTCGTCCACGTGCTCCCACGCCGGCCCGCCCCTCACGACCTTCGGCGGGATCGGGTGAAAGTCGAGGATCTTGCGCCGGTAGCTCTGTACCAGCTCGAGACCGCCCTCGACCATCGGAAGCCCGAGTGTGAGGGCCATCCGCTTCACCGAGCACGTCATCCCGAAGAGCGTCCGGTACCCCGGCGGGTAGCCGGGCACTCTGTCGAAGAGGATCGCGGGAGGGGGCTGGGGCCCACGCCGATAGAGGAGCTCGGTGACCGCGCCCATCTCGAGCCGCCAGTGGGCCCCGTCGATCTTCCGGAGCTCACCCAGCTCCTCGACCCTCGCCAGCCACTCCCGGAGATCGCTATAAGACATTCGGCTGCGCCTACGCGCTCGGCTCCGAGCCCACGATGCCGACGAACGACACGCACTCGCCCGGCGCGCCGCCGAGGTTATGGGTGAGGGCGAGCGTGCGCCCGCGCGCCACGGAGGCGATCTGACGCTTCCCCGCCTCGCCGCGGAGCTGGAGCCACGCCTCGAAGAGCATCCGGAGCCCGGAGGCGCCGATCGGGTGGCCGAACGATTTCAGCCCGCCGTCCGGGTTCACGGCGAGGTCGCCGTCGAGGTCGAAGGTGCCGGCGAGCACCTCCTTCCACGCGGTGCCGCGCGCCGCGAAGCCGAGGTCCTCCATCAGGACGAGCTCGGTCGGCGTGAAGCAGTCGTGGACCTCCGCCATCGCGAGCGCGGCGCGCGGGTCCTTCACCCCCGCCTGGGCGTAGGCGTCCACCGCCGAGGCGACGACCTCCGGGAACGTCGTGTAGTCGTAGTCGGGGTCCATCGGCCCCGCGGCGGGGCCCGCGACGAACGAGAGCGCCTTCACGTAGAGGGGCTTGTCGGTGTACCGACGGGCCTCCTCCGCGCGGACGATGATCGCCGCGGCCGAGCCGTCCGACACGCCCGAGCAGTCGAAGATCCCGAGGGGGCCGGCGACGAGCGGCGAGCAGGCGATCGTCTCCTTTGGCACTTCCTTCCGGAACTGCGCCCGCGGGTTCAGCGCGCCGTTCTTGTGGTTCTTCCAGGCGATCCGCGTCATGGCCTCTTTCAGCGTCGCGTCGTCGACGCCGTACTTCTTCCCGTAGGCGGGCGCCAACAGGCTGAACGTGGCGGGCGCCGTGAGCGGCGCCCGCGTGCCGTCGCCGACGGAGCCGCTGCCGGGGAGGCCCGAGAAGCCCGAGTCCTTCAGCTTCTCGACACCGATCGCCATCGCGACATCGTAGGCGCCCGCGGCGACGGCGTAGCAGGCGTTCCTGAACGCCTCGGAGCCCGTCGCGCAGTAGTTCTCGAGCCGGCTCACCGGCTTGTAGTCGATCTTGAGCGGACGGGAGAGCGTGAGGCCCGACTGGCCCGAGTAGAGCGTGCCGACCCAGAAGGCGTCCACGTGGGCGAGCTCGATTCCCGCCGAGCCGAGCGCCTCCTTCGACGCGTCGACGAGCAGGTCGCTGACGCCCTTGTCCCAGTGCTCACCGAAGGGTGTGCACCCCATGCCGACGATCGCCACGCGGTCCCGGATTCCGTTGCTCGCCATACGCGGCCTCCCTGTCTATCGGACTCCTGGTCGTGAAGTATCGCATAGGCGCGGGCTGACGGCTTCGGGCGGCCCGTCCTCGCCTTCGGTGTAAGCGAAATCGCCCTTCTGGCGTAGGCGAAATCTCCTATTGACGTGAGAGCTACCATGAACGAGGACGCCACTGAACCAAGACGCCCCTAAACCGAGGAGGACACGCCATGCCAGGAACCTCTGTCAGGTTCTGCCTGCTCGTCGCGACGGGGTTCGCGTTCGCGTCGATGTTTCCCACCCCTGCGCCGGCCCAGACGGTCTCGTTCGCCCCGGGAGACTTTGCAGCCGGCAATCGTGCGATTTCCGTCGCTCTGGGCGACTTCAATGGCGATAAGGTCCAAGACCTGGCGGTGGCCAACGAGGGTGAAGACACCGTCGCGGTGCTGCTGGGTAACGGCGACGGGACCTTCCAGCCGGCACGCACCTTCCCTGTGAGCACGAGTCCGGTGTGGGTCGAGGTGGGCGACTTCAATGGTGATCGGGTGACAGACCTGGTGGTCGCCAACATCAATTCCAACAACGTCTCCGTGCTGCTGGGAAACGGCGATGGCACCTTCCAGAAGGGGTTGACGTTCGCTGCGGGCACCGGTCCTGACTCCGTCGTGGTGGGCGATTTCAACGGCGACAAGATCCCAGACCTGGCGGTGGCCAACTGGTTTTCCGGCGACGTCTCGGTGCTTCTGGGCAACGGCGACGGGACCTTCCAGCCGGCACGGACCTTCCCGAGTGGCGTCAATCCTATCTCCCCCGTCGTGGGCGATTTCAATGGCGACGGGGTGCCCGACCTTGCGGTGGCCAACTTCGGTAACAACAACGTCTCGTTGCTGCTGGGCAATGGCGACGGGACCTTCCGGACCGCGCTGATCGTTGCCGATGGCACCCCTCTTCCTAACGCTTTGGCCGTCTACGACTTCAACAAAGATGGCAAGCTCGACCTCGCGGTGACCAGCTCTTCTTCCAACACCGTCTCGGTGCTCCTGGGCAACGGCGACGCGACGTTCCAGGCGGCACGAAACTTCGGCGTTGGCATCGGTCCCATTGCCGTCGCCGTCGGCGACTTCAACTACGATAGGGTTCCAGACCTGGTCGTCGCCAACTTTTCCTCCAACAACGTCTCGATGCTCTTGGGCAATGGCGACGGAACGTTCCAGGCGGCACAGAACTTCGCCGTTGGCACCGGTCCTTCCGGTGTCGCCGTCGGCGATTTCGATCAGGGCGCGCCTCAAAGTGTCGAGGTGGGCAAAAAACTTGCGAGCGACCTCGCGGTGGCCAATTTCAATTCCAACTCCGTCTCGGTGCTGATCAACCGCTTGCGGCACCGGGCGCCCCAGGGCCCCCCCACGGGTCCTTGAGGAGGGTCAAGGGATCGGCCGGGCCTTCCAGAAGTAATTGTGCACCGAGCCGGCGGTGAGGAGCCGCCGGAACGTCATCGCCACCCGATCGCCGATCCGCACGGCGCCGGGATCGACATCGGTCAGCTCGCACTGGAACCTGCCGCCGCCCTCGAAGTCGATGACCGCGGCCACGACGGGTGGCGAGAGCGAGTACGCGAGCCGGTCCACCGTGAACGTCGCGATCGTCGCCGGGACGTCGGCGAGCCGTTCGGGAGCCATCCGGTCGACGGCGTGGCACTTCACGCACACGCGCTGCGGCGGCAGATGCCGGACGCCGCACGCCTGGCAGCGGCTCCCGGTGAAGGCGAACTTCCACGCCTCCGCCCGCGCGGCGGGCGGTGCCTCGGGGGGCTGGGGATCGGGCCGTCGCGGCGGCTCGCGCCGGAGGAAGCCGCGCCAGGTGAGGAAGTTCGCGTAGCTCACCTGGCCGCCCCCCTCGAGCCGCGTGGCCGCGTCCACCGACGACCCGCGCCCGGCGAGCCCACCCGTGGTCCGCCAGACGGTGACGTCGCAGCCGTCGGCGAGCGAGACCACCGCGATCAGCTGCTCGGGCGCCGCGCGCGCGAGGACGTGGGCGAGCAAGAGCCCGGCGTGCGCCGTGCCGGTGTTGCCGATGACCGCGCCGAGGTCGTCGACGACGGTCCCCTTCGTGGCGCCGACGACGCCGGCGAGCCGCCGGGCGGCGCGCGCGTGGGGCCCCGTCACCACCCAGTGGTTGATCGACGGCGCCGTCACGCCGGCCCGCTTGAGCGCCTCCGTGACGGCGCTCTCGCCGAGCGGGACGTAGACGTGCTCACCAAAGCGCTCCTCCCACTGGCGCGAGGCCGGCTCCCCGGGCAACCGCCAGCGCTCGAGGAACTCGGCCGTGGCGGACGCGGAGGCGACGGGCTCGGCGAGCACCGGTGAGTCGCGGGAATCGTCGCCGCAGAGGAACGCGACGGCGCCGTCGCCGCCGTCACGCTCGTCGGCGCCGCCCGGAAGGCCCGTCCGGATGTCCGCGAGGACCGCGAGCGCCACGCCGCGCGCGTCGAGGGCCGCGCGGAGCGCGCCCGCGCCCGAGCGGACGGCGCCCGCCATGTCGAAGGCGGGCGCCGACGGGGCGAGGTCGAGCGCGGCGTGGATCGCCGTGGCGTTGGTCTTGTCGAGGTAGGCGGGCAGCGCCGTGGCGAAGTAGAGCATCTCGGGGGCGAGACGCGGCGCCGCCCGCAGGGCGGCGCGCGCCGCCTCGACGCCGAGCGACGTCGTGTCCTCGTCGTAGCCCGCGACCGACCGCGTCCCGCTGCCGGACGGCGCCCCGAGCGCGGTCGCGAGCGACTTCCGATCGAGCCGCCAGTGGGGGACGTAGACGCCGTAGCCGGCGATGCCGCGCATGCGCCGCCGATTCTATCAGGCGTGTCCCAGGCGTGCATGTGTATGCTGTGACGATGGCCGGCAGCGAGTGGAGTAGCGCGATCGCCGTCGCCGCCTTCGTCGCCTCGTACGTCGGGCTCGGGCTCGGCCGCGTTCCCCCCTTCCGCGTCGACCGCACCGGCATCGCGATCATCGGCGCCGCCGCGATGGTGGTCTCGGGCGCGCTCCCCTGGCCGGACGCGGTGGCCGCCGTGGACGCGCCGACGCTGGTCCTCCTGTTCGGGATGATGATCGTCACCGCCTACCTGCGCCTCTCCGGGTTCTTCCGCCTCGTGATGATGTGGGCGCTCCGGCGGGCCCGGACGCCGCTCGGTCTCCTCGCGGCCGCCGTCGTCACCGCGGGCGTTCTCTCCGCGTTCTTCGTGAACGACGTCGTCTGCCTCGTCCTGGCGCCGGTCGTGCTCGAGGTGACTCGGCAGCTCGAGCTTCCCCCCGTGCCGTACCTCCTGGCGCTCGCGACGGCGGCCAACGTCGGGAGCGTCGCGACGCTCACCGGGAACCCGCAGAACATGCTCGTCGGCAGCTTCTCCGAGGTCAGCTACCGACGCTTCCTCGCGCGCGAGGCGCCGGTGGCCGTGCTCGGGCTCGGGTGCGTCTTCCTCGTCGTCTGGGTCGTGTACCGCCGCCAGCTCCCGCAGGCACCGCTCGCGATCGTGCCGGACACGCGGCTGGCGGTCCACTACCCGCTCATGCTGAAGACGGTCGTCGCGATCGCGGTGATGCTGGTCGCGTTCCTCGCCGGCGTGCCGATCGCGATCGTCGCGATCGCCGGCGCCGGGTGTACGCTCCTCACGCGGCGCGTGAAGCCGGACAAGGTCTATCGCGAGGTCAACTGGGCGCTGCTCGTCCTCTTCGCGGGCCTGTTCGTCATCACCGCGGGGCTCGAGCGCTCGGGGGTCATGGACCTCTTCCTGCACTGGGCGGCGGCGGCGAACCTCGATCGCCCGGCGGCGCTCACCGCCGTCGCCGCGGTACTCTCGAACCTCGTCTCGAACGTCCCCGCGGTCCTCCTCGTGAAGCCGCTCGTCGCCTCCTTCGCCGAGCCGCGGCGCGGTTGGCTCGTCCTCGCCATGGCCTCGACGCTCGCCGGCAACCTGACGATCCTCGGGTCTGTCGCCAACCTCATCGTCGTCGAGACCGCCCGGGCGGCGCGGGTCGAGATCGGCTTCGTCGAGTACTCGAAGGTGGGCGTCCCGCTCACCCTCGTCACGCTGCTCCTCGGCTGGCTCCTGCTCGCGTTCCTCCCCGTGTAGTATGACGGCCGTGACCGAGGACCCCCTGCTCCTCCTCGTCGGCGCCGTGGCGATCGCGTACGCGATCGCGTCCGTCGGGATCGTGCCCTACGTCGCCCGAGCGAAGCGGCGGAGCGGCCCGGGGTGGGCGCTCCTCTCGCTGCTCGTCACTCCCGTGATCACCCTGCTCGCGCTGGCCGCGATACCCCCGCGCGGTGGCGACGTCGACGAGCTCGCGGCGTGTCCCTATTGCGCCGAGGACGTCAAGGCGGACGCCGTCGTCTGCCCGCACTGCCGAAGCAATCTGGAGAGCGCGATGGTCGGACGGTTGAAGGCTCGCAAGTCGTGACCGATGCGCGCCGGCTCACCGCTCGCGGTCGAGCCGGCCGATCGTGATCGTCCGCGGCTCGTCGCCGACGCCGGCGATCCTGACCTCGAGCGTCCCGGCTGGCAAGAGGGGCAGGAGCTTGTCCGCCCACTCGACGACCGTCACGCCGTCGCCCTGCAGGAGCTCCGGGATCCCGAGGTCCATCAGCTCGGCGAGGCTCTGGGTGCGGTAGGCGTCCACGTGGTAGATGGGCAGGCGGCCCCGGTACTGGTTGATCAGGACGAAGGTCGGGCTCGTCGCGCGCGTCGTGGCGCCGAGACCACGCACGAGCCCCTGGATGAAGCAGGTCTTCCCCGCGCCGAGCTCGCCGACCAGGGCGACGACGTCGCCGGGCCGGAGCATCGCCGCCAGCCGCTCGCCCGCGGCCTCGGTCTCCTCGGGGCTCGAGGTGTAGAGCTCAGTCGTGACCGTCACCGAGCGCCTTGAACGCGTCGGGGAGCGCCGCGATCACGTCGCCGGCGATCAGCGATTCTTCGCCGACCCGCTCGGCGGCGATGTCGCCCGCGAGCCCGTGCAGGTAGACGGCCGCCTGGAGCGCCACGCCCGGGGCCATCCCGCGAGCGAGCAAGGCGCCGAGGAGTCCGGTGAGGACGTCCCCGGTCCCGCCCGACGCCATGCCGGGATTCCCGGTCGGGTTCACGAAGACGCGACCCTCGGGATCGCCGATCACGCTCCAGGCGCCCTTGAGGACGACGTGCGCGCCGTGGCGGGCGGCGAAGTCCCGGACCGTCGCGATCCGGTCGCGCTGGACCTCCGGCACGGAGGCGCCCAGCAAGCGGGCCATCTCGCCCGGATGGGGTGTGAGCGTACGGGCCGCCGGCGCCGCGCGGAGCACCTCCGGGTGGCCGGCGAGCGCGCTCAGGGCGTCGGCGTCGACCGCCATGGGCTTCGCGGTCTCCTGGACCAGCGCGCGCGCCACCGCGCGCGTCTCGTCGTCGAGCCCGAGCCCGGGCCCGAGCGCGACGGCGTCGCGCTGGGCCGCCAGCTCCGCGACGACCTCACGCGACTTCAGCGCGAGCGTGCGCGCGGCGGTCTCGGGCAGAGGCTCGGTCATCGCCTCCCGCACGAGGCTCGCGACGACGGGCTGCTGGCTCGCCGGCGTGGCCACGGTGACGAGCCCGACGCCGCTCCGCAGCGCGGCGGCGGCGGCGAGCGCCGCGGCGCCGGTCTTGCCGAGCGAGCCGGCGACGACGAGCAGATGGCCGTAGGTGCCCTTGTGGGCGTCGCGGGGCCGCCGCGGGAAGTGGGGCGCGACGTCCACCGCCTCGAGGACGAACGTCGTCAGACCGCGCAGGACCTCGCCGGCAGGAATCCCGATGGGCACGACCTCGACGCGACCGGCCAGCGCGGCGCCGGGCCCGGAGACGAGGCCGCGCTTGAAGCCGGCGAACGTCAGCGTGAGCGTCGCGCGGACGGCGGGCCCCGCCGGCGCGTCACCGTCCGGTGAGATTCCCGAGGGGATGTCGAGCGCGACGACCGGGCGGCCGCTCGCGTTCATCGGCTCGATCAGGCGCGCGACGCGCCCGTCGGGCGCTCCCCGTGAGCCCGTGCCGAGGAGCGCGTCCACGATCACGTGCGCACGCGCCAGGGTCTCCGCCGCGGCGCGCGCGTCGCCCACGAGCCACGCCCGCACGCCGCTCCGCTTCAGCGCCTTGAGCTTACCGCCCGCGTCGCCGCCGATCTCGCCCTCGGGGAACGCGAGCAGGACGTCGGGCCGCACGCCCGATCGCTTGAGCCAGCGCGCCACGACGAAGCCGTCGCCGCCGTTGCCGCCCTTGCCGCAGACGACGGCCACGCGCGCCCCGCGCGGTGGCGCCTTGAGCCCGCGGAGCAGCGCCTCGATCCGCGCGGCGGCGCCGCGGCCGGCGTTCTCCATGAGGGTCGCGCCGGGAATGCCGAGCTCCGTGATCGCGCGGCGGTCGAGGCGCCGCATCTCCTCCGCCGTGAACACTCCGTGCACGGCGGCTACCGTCCCGGATCGTAGGCGGCGGCCTGGACGAGGAAGTCGGCGAGGATCGCCGTGTAGACCTCGCGCCATTCCGCACGGGCGGCCTTCGGCAGCTCGATGTGCAGCGCGCGCTCCACCGACTTCAAGAGACCGCAGCGCTTGGCGCCCGAGGCGGTGTAGCGGAGCGTGTCGGCGGGCTCGATGAGCACGTCGAGCCGCGGCGCCTCCGCCAGACCTTGCAGATGCGCGTCGCGAATCAACTCGAGCAGCGCGCGGAGCCGGAAGGCCAGCTCGCGGTCGACGCCGACGGTCGCGATCTCGATTCGGCCGGCGGAGTCCCCGTGGTTGTTGCCGTGGATCTCGGCGAGGAGCCGGAGCGGCCCGCGCGCGACCTCGCGGACGCGCGCCTCGTACGCCTCGTAGACCTCGCGGGCGCAGTCGGTGGGGACCTCCTCCGACGGCGACCGGCCGGGGGCGCCCTCCGTCGGGCGGTTGACCTGATAGCGCCGGCCCGGGCCCTCGCGCGTGTCGGGCTCGATTGCGAAGCCGGTGGCGATCACGACGCCGAAGCCCGTGCGGCGACCGAGGTCGGCGGCGATGTCGGCGGTGCGCACGTCCTCGGTGCCGTGCGGCGCCGCGACCACCAGCCCACTGCGACCGGGCGTCCCGCTGATCGCGCCCTGCCCGGGCTCCATGTCGAAGACCACCGTCCGGGTGGCGCAGCCTGCGAGGATGAGCGGTCCCGTCGCCACGCTAAGAAGTCGCGCGGGCCACGTCGTTCGTCGCATCATCGCCTACGAGCATCGCCTGGGCGAGCGCGTACTCTCCTTCGTGACTGAGCGCCAGGAGCATCCGGCTCCCGCCCCGGGCGAGCCCGAGCTCGCGCGAGCGCCCGGAGAGCACGAGGGTCGGCGGCCCGCCACGCTCGCGCCGCACCTCCAGCTCGCGCCAGCTCATGCCGAGCCGGAGTCCCGTGCCGAGCGCCTTGAGCCCGGCCTCCTTGGCGGCGAAGCGCGCGGCGAAGTGCGGCACCGGATCGCGCCGGGCGCGGCAGTACGCGATCTCCGCCTCGGTGAAGACGCGCCGCAGGAACCGGTCCTGCCAGCGGTCGATCACGTCGCGCATGCGCGGGATGTTGACGAGGTCCACGCCGATGCCGTTGACCCGCATGGCGGCTCACTCACCGATCTGGGCCCGGATGAGCCCCGCGAGCTCGTCCGCCATGGCGCCGACGCGCGCGGCGTCGGCCCCCTCGACCATCACTCGCGCCAGCGGTTCCGTGCCCGAGTAGCGGATGAGGATGCGCCCGGCGCCGTCCATCTCGCGCTCGAACGCCGTGACGCGCTCGGCGAGCCCGGCGAGGGACTCGATCGGCGGCTTCGCCTTCACGACGACGTTGCGGAGGACCTGCGGGAATTTGGAGAGGCCCCCGGCGAGCGTGGCGAGCGGCTCGCCCGTCTCGGCGGCGACGCCAAGCAGGGCGAGCCCCGAGAGGATGCCGTCGCCCGCGGGCGAGTGGTCGAGGAACAGGAGGTGCCCGGACTGCTCGCCGCCGAGGTTCGCGCCGAGGCGCTGCATCTCCTCGGACACGTAGCGGTCTCCCACCTGAGTCTTGACCACGCGGATGCCCGCGGCGCGGAGCGCCTGGTCCAGGCCGAGGTTGGCCATGACGGTCGTGACGATCACGTTCCCCTTCAACCGACCACGCCCGGCGAGGTGACGGCCCGCGATCGCCAGCGCGTAGTCCCCGTCGCGGATCTCACCCGTATGATCGACGGAGATCAGCCGGTCGCCGTCGCCGTCGAACGCGAAGCCGACCGACGCGCCCTTCGAGCGTACGACGCGCTGCAGCCGCTCGGGGTGAAGCGCCCCGCAGCCGGCGTTGATATTCCGGCCGTCGGGGCGGGTGCCGATCGTCAGGACGCGCGCGCCGAGCCGCCGGAAGACGCGCGGCGCCACGCGATAGGTCGCGCCGTGGGCGCAGTCGAGCACGACGGTGAGCCCGCCGAGGTCGAGCGGGAAGGCCCTGCAGAGGAAGTCGACGTAGTCCGCCTCCGCGCGCGCGTGGGTGACGAGGCGGCCGATCCCGGCGCCGCGCGCCCGGGGCGCGCGGTCCTCGCCCTGGAGGCCCTGCTCGATCTCGTCCTCCCAGGCGTCGGGGAGCTTCGTCCCCTCGGAGGAGAACAGCTTGATGCCGTTGTCCTCGAACGGGTTGTGGGACGCGCTGAGCACGATGCCGCCGTGGGCGCCGAGCTTCTTCGTGAGGAGCGCGATCGCGGGGGTCGGGAGCACGCCGACCGCGTAGCACTCGGCGCCGGCGGAGAGCAGGCCCGCCACGAGCGCGGACTCGAGGAGCGGCCCCGACAGGCGCGTGTCGCGTCCGATGACGAGCCGCACGCGGTCGGTGGCGTGCTCGCCGAGGAGCGTCGCGACGAGCTGGCGCCCGACCCGGAACGCGAGGTCAGGCGTGAGCGGGTCCTCGTTGGCGACGCCCCGAATGCCATCGGTGCCGAACAGGCGCGTCACCGGCTCGCCCCCTCCCCTCGTGCCCCACGCATCGGCCCCTCCGCCTTGATCTCGACGGTGACCTGCACCTTCCGCTGGTCCGTCAGGTACACGGACTCGGGCAGCGCGAGTCCCACGCTCTGCGACACGGTCTCGCGCCGGCCGGCGATGTCGACCGGGACGGTCTCCACGGTCGTCCGTCCTTCGATTGTAGAGCGAGGGCCCTTGACCTGCACAGTGGAGGGCTCGACGGTCACCCGATGGATCACGTGATCGGGTTCCGGGGCGCCCCGGATCTGCGGCACCACCTGCAGCGTCTTTGCGACCGCGGCGGCGAGCGTCACCGGGAGGCGGTTCGGTGTCACGCGTCTCACCGTGACCCCGGGCGGCGCCTCCACCAGGTCGGGCGAGAGAGCCGCGACGTTTTCGCCCTCGTGCATCCCGGCCACGCTCACGCGCGCCCGGACGGCGCCCGGCGTGAGACGCGCGACGGCCCAGCGGCTCGCCTCGAGCTCGACCTGGACGCTGTCGCGAGGCCGTCCGACGAGCACGAGGTCGGCGCCGAGGCCCGTATACTCGACGATGGCGGGGGTGGCGAGCTGGCTCTTCCCGCTGCCCACGACGACGAGCCAGAGGGCGAAGGCGATCACGACCGACAGGATCTTCAGCTCCCAATTGGCGACGAGGCGCCTCAGCATTGGGGCGCGCCCGCTCAGGCGTGCTTGCCCGGGAGCGGCAGGAGGCGACGCAGCACGAGCCAGACCGACGCGCGGCCCGCCGGCTCGGGCGATTCGCCGATCAGCGTGAGGAGACGCGCCCGGAGGCTCCCCGGCTCCACGGGAGAGTCCATCTCGCCCTCGACCGCGAGCGAGACGCGCCCGGTCTCCTCCGAGACGACGACCGCGAGCGCGTCGGTCTCCTCGGTGATCCCGAGCGCCGCCCGGTGACGCGTGCCGAGCGCCCGGCCCACCTCGAGGTTGCGCGAGAGCGGGAGGAAGCAGCCGGCCGCGGCGATGCGCGTCCCCTGGATGAAGACGGCGCCGTCGTGGAGCGGCGAGTACGGCAGGAAGACGCTCACCAGGAGGTCGGCCGACACCTGGGCGTCGAGCGGCACCCCGAGCTCCGCGTACTGGCGGAGCCCGGTGGAGCGCTCGACGACGAGCAGCGCGCCGATGCGCCGCCCCGACAGCGACTCCACCGCGCTCACGATCTCGTCCGTCACGTGCGCGCGCTCCTCGCCCGACGCGCCGAGCAGGGCCTGGCCGACACGCCCCTGGCCGAGGCTCGCGAGCGCGCGCCGGAGCTCCGGCGCAAAGAGCACGACGAGGGCGATGACCCAGAACGACCAGAAGTTGTCGAGCAGCCACACGGTCGAGTAGAGCTCGAGCTGCCGAGCCAGGAGCGACGCGGCCGCGAGCGCACCGAGGCCGATCATCATCTGCACCGCGCGCGTGCCCCGGAACATGACCAGGATACGGTAGATCACGATCGCGACGAGGAGGATGTCGAGCGCGTCACGCCAGCGGAAGGCGGTGAGCGGATCGCTCACGGCGCCCCCGCTCGACCGAGCCGCTCCGCGACGCGAATGGCGTCGAGCGTCTCGGCCGTGTCGTGGGTGCGGATCACCGCGGCCCCGTGCTGGACGGCGATCGCCGTCGCCGCGAGCGATCCGGCGAGCCGCTCCGCGGGGCCGCGGCGACCCGTGATCGCGCCGATGAACGACTTACGCGACACGCCGACGCAGACCGGCCTCCCGAGTTGCTTGAGCGCCGACAGCCCCGCGAGCACCGCGGAGTCCCACGCATCCCAGGGGATCGCCTCGTGCCGGAAGAAGCCGACGCCCGGATCGACGACGATCCGGTCTTCCGGGATCCCCGCCGCCCGCGCCCGGCCGAGCGCCGCGCCCAGCAGCCCCATCACATGCTCGATCGGATCCACAGTGGGTCCAGGGGGGCCAGGGCGGGGTCGCTCGACCACGCGGTCAGCGTTCGCCTGGCCGATCGCGGTTGGGCTCCACCACGGCGTCGTGACGTCCGCATTCGACGCGGCGGGAACGGGTCTCGCCGACCCCGCCCCGATCCCCCCGGACCCACCGCGATCCGGCGTCGCGGTGAGGATCACGCTGGCGCGGTGCTCGACGACGAGCGCGGCGACGGCGGGATCGCGGAGCCCGGAGACGTCGTTGATCACGCGCGCACCGGCCTCGAGCGCGGCGCGCGCGGGCGCCGCGCGCGCGGTGTCCGCGGAGATCGGGACCGGGAGCTTGCGGGTCAGCAGCTCGACCGCCCGGGCGAGGCGGTCACGCTCGTCCGCCTCGTCGATCTCCGTGTCGAGGTAGGGCGCGGTCGAGCGGGCGCCGACGTCGATCAGCGCCGCGCCGGCCTCCACCATCCCGAGCGCCGCGTCGAGGAGGTCGTCGTCACGGGTGTAGACGGACCCCGCGTGGAAGGACTCGGGGCTCAGGTTCACGACGCCTACGGCGACGACGGGCAGACCGTCGCCGACGGTGACGCCTCCAAGAGCGGCTCGACCCGGGGACAAATCGGGCCGTCCGACGCTACGCCGGGGCCGCGGCTTCCTGGAAGGGCCGGGTGCGGAGGATGCGCGCGATCTCCTCGCCGTCGAGCGACTCGCGCTCGAGAAGCGCGCGGGCGAGAGCGTGGAGCTTCTCGATGTTCTCGTCGAGGATCTGGCGCGCCCGGACCGCGGCCTCGAGCACGATACGCTTGATCTCGGTGTCGATCAGCAGCGCCGTCTCCTCGCTGTAGTCCTTGGCTCGAGCCACCTCGCGCCCGAGGAAGATGTGCTCCTCGTTCTTGCCGAAGGTGAGCGGCCCGAGCTTCTCGGACATGCCCCACTCGCAGACCATCTTGCGCGCCATCTCGGTCGCCTTCTCGAGGTCGTCGCCGGCGCCGGTGGTCTGCTGGTGGAGGACGATCTCCTCGGCGGCGCGGCCGCCCAGGAGGATCGTGATGCGGTTGATCAGGTAGTCTTTGGAGTAGTTGTACTTGTCGTCCAGCGGCAGCTGCTGCGTGAGCCCGAGCGCCCGGCCGCGCGGGATGATCGTCACCTTGTGCACCGGGTCGGTGCCCGGCAGGAAGTCGGCGACCAGCGTGTGGCCCGCCTCGTGGTACGCGATCGTCCGTTTCTCGGCGTCCGAGATGATCATCGAGCGGCGCTCGACGCCCATCAGGACCTTGTCCTTGGCGTTCTCGAAGTCGACCATCTCGACGAGCTTCTTGTTCTGGCGCGCGGCGAGCAGGGCCGCCTCGTTGACGAGGTTGGCCAGGTCGGCGCCCGAGAAGCCAGGCGTCCCACGCGCGAGGACCTTCAGGTCGACGTTCGGCGCGAGCGGGATGCGCCGGGCGTGGACGCGCAGGATCTCCTCGCGGCCCTTGACGTCCGGCCGCGGCACGACCACCTGCCGGTCGAAGCGGCCCGGCCGGAGCAGCGCCGGGTCGAGCACGTCCGGACGGTTCGTCGCGGCGATCAGGATCACGCCCTCGTTCGTCTCGAAGCCGTCCATCTCGACGAGGAGCTGGTTGAGGGTCTGCTCGCGCTCGTCGTGGCCGCCGCCGAGGCCGGCGCCGCGGTGGCGACCGACCGCGTCGATCTCATCCATGAAGATGATGCACGGCGCGTGCTTCTTGCCCTGCTCGAACAGATCGCGCACGCGCGAGGCGCCGACGCCCACGAACATCTCGACGAAATCCGACCCCGAGATCGAAAAGAATGGAACGTTCGCTTCGCCGGCGATGGCCTTGGCGAGAAGCGTCTTCCCGGTGCCGGGCGGACCGACCAGAAGAACGCCCTTCGGGATCTTGCCGCCCAGCTTCTGGAACTTCTGCGGGTCTTTGAGGAAGTCGATGATCTCCCGCAGTTCTTCCTTGGCCTCGTCGACCCCGGCGACGTCCTGGAACGTGACCTTGTTCTGCTTTTCGGAAATCAGCCGTGCTCGCGCCTTCCCGAAGCTCAGCGCCTTCGCGCCGCCCCCCTGCATCTGTCGCATGAAGAAGATCCAGACACCGATGAAGAGGAGCATCGGGACCCACTGCAAGAAGATCGCGTACCACGGGTTCGCGTCGGGCGGCTTCACCGCGATGCGGACGCCCCGGTCCTTCAGCGTCTTGATCAGGTCGGGGTACTCGACGATGTAGGTCCGCAGCGTCTGCGCCGAGTCCTTGAGCGAGTACGTGACATGGTTGCCGCGGATCACGACCGAGTCCACGCGACCCTGGTCCACGGCCTTGAGGAACTCGGAGAAGTTCGGCTGCTCCTGCCCGCCCTGCTGCGCGCCCTGGAAGACGGTGAAGAGTAGGATGACGATGAGACCGATCACCATCCAGAGCGCGAGGTTCTTGTACACCTGATTCATCCCCCGTCATTATAGCATCAGGGACCGATGACGCGCCGCGGCGTTCAGCCGCCTTCGAGCTCCGCGATGTACGGGAGGTTCCGGTAGAGCCCGCCGTAGTCGAACCCGTAACCGACGACGAAGACGTTGGGGATCGTGAAGCCGACGTAGTCGAGCTCGATCTCTACCTGTCGCCGCTCGATCTTGTCGACGAGGACGCACGTCCGGAGGCGCTTGGGGTGGCGGGCCTCGAGGTTACGCTTGAGGTACGAGAGGGTCAGCCCCGTGTCCACGATGTCTTCGACGATCACCACCTGCCGGCCCTCGATCGGCATCGAGAGGTCGGAGAGGAGCCGCACCTGTCCCGAGGACTTGGCGGCGCTCGAGTAGCTCGACACACCGATGAAGTCGGTCGTGAGGTCGATGGCGACCGCACGGATCAGGTCGGCCATGAAGAGGAAGGCGCCCTGGAGCACGCCGACCAGGATGGGGCTCTCGCCCGCGTAGTCGCGCGCGATCGCCTGCCCGATCTCGGCGATGCGCGCCCGAAGCTCGGCCTCGCTGATGAGGATCCGGCCCGGTCGCGGCTCGCTCATGGGTCAGCGCGTGGTGACGAACGTCGGGACCGACCGGTCGGCGGCGAGCCGCGCCGCGGCCGCTCGGGCGGCTTCCCGCGTCGCGAACGCGCCCACGCGGACGCGGAAGCGCGCGCCGCGCGGCCCGTCGGCGTCCACGATGTACGCGTCCTGGCCCGCCGCGGCGAGCCGCGCGCGCAGCGCCTCCGCAGGCTCGCGCGTCTTGTAGGCGCCCACCTGCACGGTGAAGCCGCCGTCCCGCGCGGGGGCCGGCGCGTTGGCCGAAGCCAGCGCGTCGCTCCGCTCCGCCGCGACGGTCTTCGCGGGCTCGGCGGCCCTTTCGACGCGCGCCGGCTTGAGCGGCTTGGGGAGCGGCGGCGCCGTGAGCGGCGCCGTCAGCTCCTGATAGAACGTCAGCGTCGGCGTCGACTCGGGCGCGCGCGCGCTCCGCTCGCTCCGCTCCTTCCCGGTCTTCGCGGGCAGGGCGCTCGAGGTGAGACCGATGGGAAAGCCCGGCCAGACGTGGGCGGCCACGACCCCCAGCATGAAGGCGGTGCCGAGCACACTGAGGCAGCCGAGGACCAGGAGGAACGATCCGGCGAGGGCGCCGTGCCCGCCCCGTAGGGCTTTCATAGGCTCGGCCATCACATGCTCTCCGGGGCGCTGACGCCGAGCAGCTCGAGGCCGTTCCGGATCACGCGCCCGACGCCCGCGCACAGCGCGAGCCGTGCGAGCATCAACTGCCGATCGTCCTGGATGACCCGGTGGTTCTTGTAGTACGGGTGGAACATCCCCGCGAGCTCCTGCAGCCAGTACGCGACCCGGTGCGGCTCGAGCGCGCGGGCCGCCCCCCGCACGACCTCCGGGTACTGCAAGAGCCGCTTGATGATCGCCAGCTCTTCGTCCTCGCGGAGCGGCGACAGGTCGATCTCACCGAGCGGCGGCACGACGAGCCCCTGCTCGGCGACTTGCTTGTCGATCGATTTGATGCGCGCGTGCGCGTACTGGACATAGTAGACGGGGTTCTCCGCCGACTGGCGGGTGGCCACCGCCAGGTCGAACGGGAGCGGGCTGTCGTGCCGCCGGGTGAGGAAGGTGAAGCGCGCGGCATCGCGCCCGACCTCCTCGAGCAGCTCCTCCATCAACACGAACTCGCCCTGGCGCTTGGACATGCGCACGGGCTGCCCGTCACGCAGGAGCGTCACGAGCTGGACGATCAGCACCTCGAACGCGTCGGACGGGTGTCCGAGCGCCTGCATCGCGGCCTTCATGCGGGGCACGTAGCCGTGGTGGTCGGGCCCGAGCAGGTTGATCACCCGGTCGGCGGAGCGGAATTTCACGCAGTGGTGGTACGCGACGTCCACGGCGAAATAGGTCACCTCGCCGTTCGAGCGGCGAAGCACGCGATCCTTGTCGTCGCCCGCCTCCTCGCCCAGCGCGGACGACCGGAACCAGAGCGCGCCCTCGGCCGCGTAGGTGAGCTTGCGCGCGGCGAGCTCCTCCAGGACCTTCTCGGGGAGGTGCAGGTCGCGCACGTCGCGCTGCTCCGACGTCCACACGTCGAACTCGACGCCGTAGTCGCGCAGGCTGCGCCGCTGTTGCTCGACGATCCGCGACACGGCGTACCGCCCGAAGCGCTCGAGCCGCTCCCGCTCACCGGCGTCCGTCACGAGCGCTTCGAGCGCCTCGAGTGCGTCGGCGCCCCGCGCGCGCTGCTCCTCGACGTACTCGCTGGCGAGATCGACGAGGTACTCACCCGGGTAGCCGTTCGCCGGCAGTTCGGCCGGCATGCCGAGTCCTTGGCGCACGCGCGCCTCGAGCGAGCGCGCCAGCGCCTCGAACTGGCTGCCCGCGTCGTTGATGTAGAACTCGGTGGTGACCTGCGCCTCCTGCGCGCGCAACAGGCGCGCGAGCGAGTCGCCGACCGCGGCGGCGCGCGCGCTGACGATCACGAGCGGGCCGGTCGGGTTCGCCGAGACGAACTCGAGCCGGACGCGCCGACCGCGCTCGCTCGCGCCCCGGCCGTAGGTGTCGCCCGCCTCGAGGATCTCGCCGAGCGCGGCCGTGCACCACGCGGGCGACAGGAACACGTTCAGGAATCCGGGCCCGGCGACGGCGACTCGCTCGACCTCGCGGAGCGACGGAAAATGCGTCGCGATCAGCTCCGCGACCTGCCGCGGCGAGCGCCGCGCCGCGCGCGCGAGCGTCATCGCCACGTTGGTCGCGTAGTCCCCGTGCTCGGCCTGGCGCGGGATCTCCCACGGGCACGTCTCGGGCTCGGGCAACCCGGCGTTCGCGAGCGCCGTTCGCACCCCTTCGGTCAGTCGCTCCGTGATCGGTGTCCGCACGTCCCCGACGCCTCACCCCACGACAAAAAATGCCGCGCTACCCCGCGGCGTTCCATCTCATGATACCCATGGGCTCCAGGCGGCGACGAAGAAAAAGTGCCGAAAAACCAGGGCGCCGGCGACCATCGCCGCCGTGCTCACGACGACGGCGAGCGCCAGGACCCGGCACGCCCGGTCGATCGCCTCCGGGTCGGGGAGTGGCCCGGCGCCGAGCCGGTAGGCGCCGGGCTTCTCGAGCGTGACGCCGAGCGCTCCCGCCATGGCCGCCATCGTCCAGCCGGCGTTCGGGCTCGCGGTGCGGCGACGATCGCGGCGCATCACGGCGAGCGCGCCGCTGCCGCGCCCGCCGGCCAGCGCGCCCGCGACCACGACCGCCCAACCGGCGAGGCGCGCGGGCAGGAAGTTCAAGGCGTCGTCGAGGCGCGCGGCGACCTTGCCGAAATGCTCGAGCGGCCCCTCACGGTAGCCGAACATCGCGTCGGCGGTGTTGACGGCGCGGTAGACGGCCGCCCCCGCGAGACCGAAGACGAGGTAGAAACACGCCGGAGCCACGAACGCGTCGGTCAGGTTCTCCGCGACCGACTCGACGGCGGCCGACGCGACCCGTGGGGAATCGAGCGCGTCGGTTCGACGGGACACCAGATCACGCCCGACCGACGCGCGCGCCGCGTGGAGATCCCCGCGGCGAAGGTGGGTGGCGACGCGCCGCGCCGCCGCGACCAGCGCGCGCACCGACAGGAGCAGCGCGAGGACGGCCGCCTCGAGCGCGAGCCCCGCCGTCCCGAGCCGCGCGCCCAGCGCGTGAAGGAGCGCGCCTGCCGTGCCCGCGAGCGCGGCGACGGCGAGCGTCACCCCGGCGCCCCGGACCAGGAGGGCACGGCGCGAGCCACGGCAGAGCCAGCTCCGTCCCCCGCCCAGAGCGCGGCCGAGCCACGCCACAGGATGGACCGGGTTCGGGGGCTCGCCGAATGCGAGATCGAGGACGATCGCCGCGAGCAAGACCGAAACGCGCGGAATGGATCAGGCTCGCGGAAACGGGAGCCCGGCGAGCTTGGCGATCGCGTCCATGTCGAGCGCGCGGCCGACGAGGTCGGCGAGGCGCTCGTAGCGGTCGGCGCCGGGGGCGCCCCAGCGAGGGTCCGCGGGGCGTCCGCGGCGCTCGGCGAGGACGTCGAGCAGCGACCGCCTGACGGGCCCGTTGGCGAAGAGCCCGTGGAGGTAGGTGCCCACGACGTGGCCGCCGGCGCTCACCGCTCCGTCGGGGTCGCTCGCGCACGCCCCGCGGCGCTCGACGACGGTGAACGGATGTGGCGCTGGCCGTGTGAGCGCCGAGCGTCCGGCGTGGATCTCGTACGCCACGAGCTCGCTCCCCGCGGCGCCCGCGAAGGGGCCCGACGTGGTCGCGCGCGCCCGCACGCGCATCGTCGTCTTGTCGCGCTCGAAAGTCGTCGTCACCGGCAAGAGGCCGAGCCCGGCCGCGGCCTCCCGCTCGGACTCGACGTGGTAGGGATCACGGAGGTCCTCGCCGAGCATCTGGAAGCCGCCGCAGACGCCGAGGACGGGCCGGCCCGCCGCGCCCGCGGCGACGACGGCCGCGCCGAGGCCGGTCGCGCGGAGCCAGGCGAGATCCGCGATCGTGCTCTTGCTGCCCGGCAGCACCACCAGGTCCGCCGCCCGGAGCGCCGCCTCCGTCGTCACGAAGCGGAGGCGCACGCCGGGCTCGGCGGCGAGCGGCTCGAAGTCGTCGAAGTTCGCGATCCGCGGCAGCCGCACGACCGCGATCTCGATCGCGTCGGCGGGGGCGTCGCCGGCGCCTCCCACAAACGCGTCGAGGTCGAGCGAGTCCTCCGCCGGCACCAACCGCTCCGCGAGCCACGGCACCACGCCCAGCACGGGGACGCCGGTACGCGCGACGAGCTCGTCGAGCCCCGGGGCGAGGATCGAGCCCTCGCCCCGGAGCTTGTTCACGATCAGGCCGCCCACGCGCGCGCGGTCGGCGGGGTCAAGCAGCGCGAGTGTCCCCACGAGCGCCGCGAAGACTCCGCCCCGGTCGATGTCGCCGACGAGCAGGACCCGCGCACCGGCGAGTTGCGCGACACGCATGTTGGAGAGGTCGTGCTCGCGCAGGTTGATCTCCGCCGGGCTCCCCGCGCCCTCGATCAGCACGAGCTCGACGGTCCGTCGCAGCCGCTCGAGGCTCTCCGCCACGATGCCGAAGAGTGCCCCCTGCATCTCGCGGTAGGCCCGCCAGTCGGCGCTCGCGACGGCACGGCCTCGCACGACGACCTGGGAGCGGTGATCCGACTCGGGTTTGAGGAGGATCGGGTTCATGTCCACGGTCGGCTCGACGCCCGCGGCCTCCGCCTGCGCCGCCTGGGCGCGGCCGATCTCGCCACCGTCGGCCACCGCGGCGTTCAGGGCCATGTTCTGGGCCTTGAAGGGCGCCACGCGGTAGCCCGCGCGCGCGAAGAGCCGGCAGAGGGCGGCGGTCAGGAGGCTCTTGCCCACCCCCGAGCCGGTCC
>Ga0209157_1000038_pt1 | contig 110768 bp, 106 predicted proteins | sample GraSoiAngelo_135_FD_185892 | JGI IMG/M metagenome (GOLD analysis project Ga0209157, IMG submission 185892) | Grasslands soil microbial communities from the Angelo Coastal Reserve, California, USA - 14_0929_05_40cm (SPAdes) (version 2) | ecosystem: Environmental > Terrestrial > Soil >... | reverse complement strand
CTCGTCCATCTCTACTCCGGTCGCCACGTGCACGAACGCGCCATCGTCGAGAAAGGCCGTGTTGAGCGCCGTGAAGGCGTTGGAGGAGGGCGTCCCGGTATAGCGCCCGAGGTGCCGCCGGACCAGGTCCCCGTGATGCCGGCAGGCTTCCGCGAGTCCCCACGCGGTCACGCCGGCGGGGAGCCCGTCCGTCGCCGACAGGGCGGGGACGTGCCGACCGTTGACGAAGACCAACCGGCGCCGGCCCGCGGCCCGCGGCACGAAGCGGTCGATGTCCCGCGGCGCGGGCGTAAGCGTCGCCTCCGGCCGCGCCAGGGCGAACCGCGTCTCCGCGATCGGCGCCACGCTCGTGAAGCGCCACTCCTCCTGCTTCATCGTCGGGAAGCCGAGCTCGGTGAAGCGCGCGATCGCCCCCTCGCGGATCTCGTGGAGCCACGGCGGCGCCGCGCCGGCCCCGTTGCCGGCGAACGCCTTGAACGCGGCGACGTAACGCTCCTTCACGTCGGGCGCTTGGGTCATGCCACCGCCGCCTCTTCGCGCAGCCAGTCGTACCCCTTCTCTTCAAGCTCCAGCGCGAGCTCCTTCCCGCCCGACTTGACGATCCGGCCGTTCGAGAGGACGTGGACGACGTCCGGCTGAATGTGCGTCAGGATCCGGTAGTAGTGGGTCACGAGGACCGTGGCATTGTCGGGCCGGCGCAGCTTGTCCACCGTGTGCGCCACGGTCTTGACCGCGTCGATGTCGAGCCCGGAGTCCGTCTCGTCGAGGATGGCCAGCTTCGGATCGAGCACGGCGAGCTGCAGGATCTCGTTGCGCTTCTTCTCGCCCCCGGAGAAGCCCTCGTTCACGGGCCGGCTCAGGTAGCTGTCGTCCCACCCGATGGCCTGGAGCTTCTCGGCGAGCGCGTCCATGAACTCGACGGGCCCGAACTCCTCTTCGCCCCTGTACTTGCGGATCGCGTTCACCGCGGAGCGCAGGAAGTAGGCGTTGGTGATGCCGCGGATGGCGACCGGGTACTGAAACGCGAGGAAGACCCCCTGCCGGGCGCGGTCCTCCGGGGTCATGGCCAGGAGGTCCTTCCCGTCGTACAACACGGTGCCCGCGGTCACGGCGTAGGCGGGGTGTCCCGCGAGCACCTGAGCGAGCGTGCTCTTGCCCGAGCCGTTGGGGCCCATGATCGCGTGCACTTCGCCGACGTTCACCGCGAGGTCCACGCCGCGCAGGATCTCGCGGCCCTCCACCGTCGCGTGCAGGTTCTTGATCTCCAGCAGCATCAACCGACGCTCCCCTCGAGACTGATGCCGAGCAACCGCTGCGCCTCCACGGCGAACTCCATCGGCAACTCCTTGAAGACTTCTTTGCAGAACCCGTTGACGATCATGGACACCGCGTCCTCGGCCGACAGGCCGCGCTGCTTGGCGTAGAAGATCTGGTCCTCGCCGATCTTGGAGGTGGACGCCTCGTGCTCCATGATCGCCGTGCTGTTGCGGACGTCGATGTAGGGGAACGTATGCGCGCCACACTGGTCGCCGATCAGCATGGAGTCGCACTGCGAGTAATTGCGGGCGTTGTCGGCGCCCTTTAGGATCTTCACCAGGCCGCGGTAGGTGTTCTGGCCGTGACCCGCGGAGATGCCCTTCGAGACGATCGTCGACCGGGTGTTCTTCCCCATGTGGATCATCTTCGTGCCGGTGTCCGCCTGCTGGCGCTGGTTGGTCACGGCCACCGAGTAGAACTCGCCGATTGAGTTGTCTCCCTGGAGGATGCAGCCGGGGTACTTCCAGGTGATCGCTGAGCCGGTCTCCACCTGGGTCCACGAGACCTTCGAGTTCCGGCCGCGGCAGGCCCCGCGCTTCGTAACGAAGTTGTAGATGCCGCCCCGTCCGTTCTCGTCGCCCGGATACCAGTTCTGGATCGTCGAGTACTTGATCGTCGCGTCATCGAGCGCCACGAGCTCCACGACCGCGGCGTGCAGCTGGTTCTCGTCCCGGATCGGCGCGGAGCAGCCCTCCAGGTAGCTCACGTAGCTCCCCTCGTCCGCGATGATCAGCGTCCGCTCGAACTGCCCCGTGGAGGACGCGTTGATGCGGAAGTAGGTCGACAGCTCGAGCGGACAGCGCACGCCCTTCGGGATGTAGGCGAAGGAGCCGTCCGTGAAGACCGCGGAGTTCAGCGCGGCGAAGAAGTTGTCGTTGTAGGGGACCACCGAGCCCAGATACTGCCGCACGAGCTCGGGGTGCTCCCGGATCGCTTCGGAGATCGCGCAGAAGATGATGCCGTGCTTCGAGAGCTCCTCGCGAAACGTGGTCGCTACCGACACCGAGTCGAACACCGCGTCCACCGCCACCCCGGTGAGGCGCTTCCGCTCCTCGATCGGGATCCCCAGTTTCTCGAACGTCTCGAGCAGCTTGGGGTCCACCTGCTCCAGGTTCTCCAGCTGGGGACGCTGCTTCGGGGCCGCGTAGTAGCTGATCGCCTGGTAGTCGATGGGGCCGTACTTCACGTTCGACCAATGGGGCTCGGGCATCTTCACCCAGTTGCGGTACGCCTTGAGGCGCCAGTCGAGCATCCATTCCGGCTCGCCCTTCTTCGCCGAGATGAGCCGGATGACGTCCTCGCTCAAGCCCGGGGGAACGACCTCGGCCTCGATGTCGGTGATGAACCCGTACTTGTAGGGTTGCAGGACCTGCGCTTCAATGCCCGTACTCATGCACACTCCCCTGGCGACCGTGCGCCGAAGGTGATCGCATACTCGCACGCGTTGCAGCCGCTGGTGATGTGGGTGCGCCGCTCGACGGCCGCGCCCAAGACGTCCCGCAGGAATTGCTCTTCCGCCGCGCACACTTCGGGGAACCGCTCGGCCACCGCGCGGATCGCGCAGTTGTGCTCGGCCAGCCGGAACGCGCCCGCCGCTTCCCGCCAGTCGGCCATGTAGCCCTGCTCGCTCATGAGCCGCGCCACCAGCGCGACGCGCTCGGGCGCCCCTTTCCCCTCGAGCTCGGCCGAGACCCGGTGCGTCAGTTCCCGGTAATGGTCCCGGAACAACTCCACGGCCGCCCCGCGACCCGCCTTCTCCGTGACGCGCTCGAGCAGCTCGGTCAGGGTCGCTTCGTACGCGCGGGGGAACAACGCCTCGCCCGCGGCGCTGAGCCGGTATGCGAACGTCGGCGCGCCGACGCCGCGCTGCTCGCGACCGTAAGCGATGAGCGACTCGGCTTCGAGTTCCTTGAGGTGATGCCGCACCGCGTTGGGCGAGACGCCGAGTGTGTCGGCGAGTTGCTTCGCTGTGCGCGGTTGGGCACGCTTCAGCTCGAGCAGGACCTCGCCCCGAAGTCCTTTATATGCCGGGAGTTGCGACGCAGTGCCGCTCATGGGAAAGCGAATCCTAAGGGTTCTACTCGGGATTGTCAACTAAAGTAAAGCCGATTTGGGCGAATTCGTAAGTGCTTGTCCAGACGCTCAATAGATGTCGCGATTGATCTCGCGCACCAGCCGCTCGTAGTCCTCAGGCGTGTTGAGGTCATCGATGACCGCCGGGTCGTCCACGGCGACGATGGCGAGCTCGGCTTCATGGCCCGAGAGCACGGCGCGGGCGCCGTGGCGGGTCGCGGCGTCGCTCGTCTCAAGCTCCGGGAACAGGCGCTGATCCCAGATGACCGGGTGTCCGCGGCGCTCGGCGAAGCTGGGGAGCACGGCAGGAGCGCCGCCGTGGCGATACGCCTCGAGCAGGCGCTCGATCGTGGTGACGCGGACCTGGGGCAGGTCCACCGGCCAGGCGAGGAGCGCGGCCGGGCGCACCGGCTTCAACGCCGCGAGCGCCGCCCGGAGCGAGCCGATCGGCCCCCCCGCCACGTCGAGGTTCTCCACGATCAGGCATTCGTGCGCCGCCAGGGCGGGCCGAATGCGGGGTGCGTCGGGACCGAGCACCACGACCCGGGGCTTCAAGTCAAGCGCCTCGAGCGCTTCGAGGATGCGGATGACGAACGGCCGGCCGCGGAAGTCGAGCAGCGCCTTGGGCGCGCCCATGCGCTCGGAGCGTCCGGCGGCGAGCACCACGCCGGCAACGGACATGGGCTTACGTTACCGCGAGTTGCGGCCGGGCGCCAAACCCCCAAATTGGCGCCCCATGGCGGTCCGGCGCATTCGCCTGCTGGGCGACCCGATCCTGCGGAAACGCTGCGAGCGGGTTCAGGATCCCAAGTCCGCCGCGACGCGGCTGGTCGCGGATGACCTGCGGGACACGCTGCGCGCCGCCAAGGAGAAGTACAAAATGGGCCGGGCGCTCGCGGCGCCGCAGATCGGCGCGCCCGTGCGGATCGTGTTCGTGCAGATCGACAAGCAGCGCTGGACGATGATCAATCCGGAGATCACGGACGTCGGGCCGGACGACTTCCTCGTGTGGGATGACTGCTTCTGCTTTCCGAACCTGCTCGTCCGGGTGACGCGCGCCTACCAGGTGACGCTCGGCTACACCGATCTCAAGGGGAAGCAGCGCACGCTGCAGCTCCAGGGCCCGATGGCCGAGCTGCTGCAGCACGAAGTCGACCACCTGGACGGCATCCTCGCGCTCGATCGCGCCTCCGGGCTCGACCCGTTCGCCCTCCGCTCGGAGTGGGAGAAGCTGTACGACCGCTCAGCCCGCCACGGGCCGCCCCAGCCTCGAGAGGTGTGAGCAGCATCGCGACATTATCTAGACACTTGAAGGTCGCAAGCCCGGCTTAGATTCCAGCGACGACAGGGGTGCCTGCCCCGAGCGAGGACGGGCTGAGATCACACCCTTTGAACCTGATCCGGTTCGCACCGGCGAAGGGAGTCCGCGCATGACCTGCCTCACCCAGATGCATTTCGCCCGCGAGGGCACCACCACCTCTCAGATGCAGCGGGTCGCGGAGCGGGAACAGCTCCCGGAGGCCGTGGTGCGCGCCGAGGTGGCGCGGGGCCGCCTGATCATCCCCGCCAACGTGAACCATCTCGCCAAGCGGCTCGACCCGATGGCGATCGGCAAGGTGGCCCGCGTCAAGATCAACGCCAACATCGGAAACTCGGCGGTCGAGTCGAACATCGATCAGGAGCTCGACAAGCTGCACCACGCGGTGCATTACGGCGCGGACACCGTCATGGATCTCTCGACCGGCGGCGACATCGACGCGATCCGCCAGGCGATCCTCGATGCTTCCCCCGTGCCGGTCGGCACGGTGCCGATCTACCAGGCCGTCACGGAGGTGAAGCGGGTCGAGGATCTCACCGCGGACGACCTGCTCGACATGGTCGAGCATCAGGCGCAGCAGGGCGTGGATTACGTCACGGTGCACTGCGGCATTCTGCGGGAGTACGTGGGGCTCGCGCTCGGCCGCGTGACGGGGATCGTGTCGCGCGGCGGATCGCTGCACGCCTACTGGATGATGCACCACAACCGGCAGAACCCGTTCTACACCCACTTCGACCGCATCCTCGAGATCGCGCGCAAGTACGACGTGACGCTGTCGCTGGGCGACGCCCTGCGGCCCGGCTCGGTCGCCGACGCGAACGACCGTGCGCAGTTCGCCGAGCTCGAGACGCTGGGCGAGCTGACCGAGCGGGCCTGGGCGCGGGACGTGCAGGTGATGATCGAGGGACCGGGGCACATCCCGATGCACCTGATCGAGATCAACGTCCGCAAGGAGAAGGAGATCTGCCGCGAGGCGCCGTTCTACACCCTGGGGCCGCTGGTGACGGACATCGCCCCGGGGTACGATCACATCACGTCGGCGATCGGCGCCGCGATGATCGGCTGGTACGGCGCGGACATGCTGTGCTACGTCACGCGCAAGGAGCACCTCGGTCTCCCCAACGCCGAGGAGGTGCGCGAGGGGGTGATCGCCTACAAGATCGCCGCCCACGCGGCGGACATCGCGCGCGGCCGCGCCGGCGCCCGGGACCGCGACGACGCCCTGTCGCGCGCGCGGTTCGCGTTCGACTGGAACGAGCAGTTCCGGCTGTCCCTCGACCCGGCGCGGGCCCGCGAGCTGCACGACGAATCGCTGCCCGCCGAGTACTTCAAGAGCGCCGAGTTCTGCGCGATGTGCGGACCGAGGTTCTGCTCGATGCACATCACGCGGGAGATCACGCGGAAGCTCGAGGGGGAGCGGCAGGCCGCGGCGGCGGACTGACGTTCGCCGCTTCCGGCACCCTCTTGCGACCCCTCCGCGCGCCGGTAGTATAGGCTCCCTCCTCTTCGTCCGGAGCGCGGAATGCGTTTCTCTCCGTCCCGGGCTCTCGCCGCCCGGTGGTTGGTGTCGTCCGGCATCTCGCTCCTGCCCGCAGTGCTCTCGGGACAGCTTGGCCCCGTGGCGGGCACGGTCACGAGCCGGGCCTCGGGCGCGCCGGTCGCCGACGTGCAGGTCACCGTCGCCGGCACGACCCTGCGCGCCCTCACTGACGCGAGCGGGCGCTTCCGCTTCAGCGACGTGCCCGGCACCATGGTCGTCCTGCAGGCGCGGCGGATCGGCTTCCGCGCCGCCGAGGACACGATCCGCGTGGGCAACGAGAATGTGCGGATCGCGCTCGAGGAAAAGGTGCTCGAGCTGTCGCAGGTGGTCGTGACGGGGACGCCCACGGCCACGGCGCGGCGCGAGCTCGGCATCGCGGTCTCACGGATCGACGCGGCGAGCGTGACCCAGACCGCCCCCATCAACGACGTGCAAAGCCTGTTGAACGGCCGGGCTGCCGGGGTGCTCATCCAGCCCGCGACCGGCGCCGTCGGCTCCGGTTCGCGCATCCGCATCCGCGGGGCGTCGAGCTTCTCGATCGGCAACCAGCCCCTGCTCTACGTGGACGGCGTGCGCGTGGATGCCGACTTCGCCACGGGGCCGACGAACCAAGCGTTCGGGTCGAGCTCGATCTCACGCTTCAACGACTTCAATCCCGACGACATCGAGAGCATCGAGATCGTGAAGGGCCCGGCCGCTACGACCCTGTACGGCACCGAGGCGTCGAACGGCGTCATCCAGGTCATCACCAAGCGGGGCACCCCGGGCCCGGCGCGGTGGGACTTCACGCTGCGCCAGGGCGTGAACTACTTCAGCAACCCCGAAGGGCGCTTCCCCACCAACTACCAGCTCAATGGGACGGGGAACCTCGTTTCGATCAACCTCCGGGACCTCGAATCGCAGGTGGGTGACATCTTCCGGACCGGACACCTGGCCGATTACCAAGCGAGCGTGAGTGGCGGATCGAGCCTCGTCCGGTACTACGTGGCGGGCGGAACGGAGCTCCAAGGCGGAGCGGAACCGAGCAACGACCTCCGGCACAGCAGCGGCCGGGCGAACCTCGTGATCACACCGAGCGACAGGGTCACCCTCTCGGCGAACGTCGGCTACGTTTCCGGGCCGACGCACGTGAGCTGCGAAGCGGGGTGCGGCGGTCGCATGTTCACGACGTTCTACATGAACCCGCAGAATCTCGGCACGTTCCGCCTTGGCTTTCACAGCGGCCTCCCGTGGGCCTACGACGAGGAGTACCACTTCGGCCAAGGGTTGGACCGGTTCACCGGCAGCATCCAGCTCCAGCATCACCCCGTGAAGTGGTTCACGCACCGACTCACCTTCGGGGTCGACCGGACCCGCGAGGAGAACTCGCTGTACCAGCCGCGCATCGATTCCCTGCAGATCTTCTTCGGTTCGGACGCGCTGGGGTTCGTGTCGATCCTGAACCACGCCGCCGACTATACGACACTCGACTACGCCGCCGTTGGCACGTTCGACCTGACGCCGAGCGTGCGCTCGAGCACGTCCCTCGGCGCCCAGTTCTATCACGCGGTGGACGACACCGTGTTTGCCGACGGCTTGTTTTTCCCCGCGCCCGGTCTGTCGGCGCTCGGCGCCACGACCGGGACGCGCACGAGCTACGCCAATCTCGGCGAGACGAAGAGCCTCGGCTTCTACGGCCAGGAGCAGGTGGCCTGGCGCGATCGCCTGTTTCTCACCGCCGGCCTCCGCTCCGACGACCAGAGCACCTTCGGCGCCAACTTCAACCGCGTGTACTACCCCAAGGCGAGTGCGAGCTGGGTGATCAGCGAGGAGCCGTTCTGGAAGTCCCCGTTCTTCAATCAGGTGAGGCTGCGGGCGGCATACGGAGAGTCGGGTCGGGCCCCACCGTACAACGCGGCGGTGCCCACCTACACCACCGCGACCGGTCCGGGCGACCTGCCCGCGGTCACGCCGCAGAACATCGGAAACCCGGATCTGGGGCCGGAGCGGGGCAAGGAGATCGAGCTCGGCTTCGACGCGGGCTTCTGGAACGACCGGCTGGGACTCGAGTTCACGTATTACCGCAAGAGGACGACGGATGAGATTCTGCTGCGCCAGATCGCGCCGTCGATCGGGTTTTCGGGTCAGCAGTACATCAACGCCGGGGCGGTCCTGAACCAGGGGATCGAGCTGCTCGTGCGCGCACGGCCGTACAGCCGCGGTCCCGCGAGCGTGGACCTCGCCTTCAACCTGGCCACGAACAACAACAAGATCCTGGGCCTCCTCCCCGGGTTCTCGTCGGTGTCCGCCGGCACCTTCCTGGAACATCGCGTGGGCTTCCCCGTCGGCTCGTGGTTCGCGAGGCGGGTGGTGAGTGCGCAGTTCGACGCCAATCGCAACGCCACAAACGTGATGTGCGACGACGGCAACGGCGGCGCGGTTGCCTGCAGCAGCGCCCCCAACGTCTACCTCGGCCGCACCATCCCGAACGTCGAAGGAGCGTTCATCACCACGATCACGCTGGGAAACCGGTTGCGCCTCGGCGGGCTGCTGGACTTCAAGACCGGCTACAAGAAGCTCGACGGCAACACCCGCATCCGGTGCACGCTGTTCATCCGTTGCCCGGAAGACTTCGCCCCCTTCCGATCCGACCCCATACGCGTCGCGGAGATTCAGGCCGGCATCCCGGACTTCTACATCAACGACGCGAGCTTTCTCAAGCTGCGCGAGGTGTCGGTGTCCTATACGCTGCCCGAGGTCTGGGCGCAGGCCATCGGAGCGAGCCGAGCCTTGGTGTCGCTCGCCGGCAGGAACCTCTACACGTGGACGCGCTATCCCGGCCTCGAGCCCGAGGCGATGTTCCTCGGCGGGAGTCGCGGCGGCAACTTCAGCGCCTGGGAGCAGGCCGATTTGCCGCAGCTCGCCCAGTGGGTCATGACCGTCAACGTGAGCTACTGAGGAGGGACCGATGAGATATCCCGCGATCCTGGCACTCGGGCTCCTCGGAGGGACGGCCGGGTGCGACCTGTTCGATAACGCCCTCGAAGTCCAAAGCCCGAGCACCATTCCCGCGGGCACGCTCGAGATACCCGCCAATGCGCAGCTCCTCGCGAACGGCGCGATCGCCGACTTCGAGTGCGCCGTCGGGTCGTACGCGGTGATGGGAGGGGAGATCACGGACGAACTGATCGACGCCACCCAGACCGCCGACCGGTATCCGTACGAGCGTCGCACCATGACGTCGAGCGACACCCGCTACGCGGTCAACTCCTGTGTCGGACTTGGCGTCTACACGCCGCTCCAGACGGCACGCTTCTCCGCGTTGAACGTGCTGTCCCTGCTCCAGGGCTGGACCAACGCCCAAGTGCCCGGCCGGGACACCCTGATCGCCACGCTCCAGGCCTACGAGGGCTACGGCCTAGTCCTGCTCGGCGAGGGATTCTGCACGATGGTCGTGTCCACGCTCGACGCCAACCGGCAAACGGTGTACGGGGGCGAGATCCAGCGCGACAGCGTGTTCAAGCTGGCGATCGGCTATTTCGGGGACGCCATCACGGGAGCGACCGCGACTGGTCAGACAGCCGTCGTGAACATGGCTCTGGTGGGCCGGGCGCGCGCCTACGCGGACCTGGGCCAGCTGGCGCCGGCTGCGGCGGACGCACAGCTCGTGGCCTCCGGCTTCGTGAAGAACGTGACGGCGTCGGCGATCACCGCGCGCCGCAATAACCGCGTCTGGCAGGAAAACAGCGCGACCAGCGACAACACGACGCTCGATTCAGTCTATACGAACATGACCGACCCGCGCGTGCCGTTCTCCGTCAAGCTCGACAAGAACGGGAAGCAGCGGAACAGCGTGACGGGCTACCCCTTGTACCAACAGAACAAGTACACGGCCGCTTCAACGCCCCTCCGGCTTGCGTCCTGGGACGAAGCGCGGCTCATCATCGCAGAGGCCGACTGGGCCGCCGGCGACTATACTCAGGCCGACAGCATCATCAACATCTTCCGAGCGCGCGGCGGTCAATCCGCGATCACGAGCATAGACCGCGACACCGTCAAGTTCGCCCTGTTCGACCAGCGGCGCCGCGAGTTCTTCCTCGAGGGCCAGCATTTGGGCGACGTGATCCGGTTCGGCTTCCTGCCCGATCCCCCGGTGGGGACGGTTTTCAAGGGGGGCGGGACCTACGGCACACAGCTGTGCTTGCCGTTGCCCGACGTGGAGAAGCAGAACAATCCGAACTTCTAGCCCGGCGACCCCGGCGCGCGGAACACCCAGGACAGCCCCTTCAGGAGCTGCCCCTCGGGCGTACTCCCGTCAGGCGCCTCCGCCAGCACCACTGCGAAGCGCCGCCTGAGCAAGGGATCCCGCATCGCTTGCGCGGCGAATTGGAGCGTGAGGGGAACGAACCAAGCCGCCTGCCGCGCGCCGGAGCGGGCCCGGGCCACGGCCGCGAATTGCTCGAACAGGGCGAGTACGAAGGCTCCCTTGGAGCGGAACTGGCGGTAGATCGCCCCCTTGGTGAAGCCGGCCGTGGCGGCCACTTCGTCGAGCGACCCCGCTTCGACCCCACGCTCGGCGAACACACGCAGACCGGCTTCGAGTAGCAGAGTGCGCGTTTCCGCCTTGCGCCTCGCTCGAACGATACCCATGGGAATCAAAGATACCAGTCAGAATCAATAGGTCCAGCCGAAAGGGCTGGAGCGATTCAGATACTTATGGGTATCTAAACCACGGCCCTTCTGGCCTGTCTGTGACGTTTCCGATTGCGCCGCTCACCCTACCTCAAGAAGATTGGTCCCGCGCCCCCCCCCCGAGCCCCTCAACTCTGGAGGCCAGCGGTGAGCGAAGGCGGCAGTCTCCAATTCGAGCGAGCGGAGCAGGCAGGCCAGTCGTCCGGAACTGCCTGCGCCGTTTGCCAGCAGCCGATCTCCACGAGCTACTACGAAGTCAACGGGCGCGTCACCTGCCAACGCTGCCGTGGCCAGATCGTGGCCGCGTGGAATCGCGGCTCGCCCGGGAAGCGGTTCGCGAAGGCGCTCGGGCTGGGTGCCGTGGCCGCCCTGCTCGGGGCCGGGCTCTACTTCGGCATCGAGGCCACGACCGGGTACGAGCTCGGCCTGGTCGCGGTCGTGGTCGGCCTCATGGTGGGCGGGGCGGTGCGCAAGGGCTCGAACGGCCGAGGGGGTTGGCGCTACCAGGCCCTGGCCATGTTTCTGACGTATTGCGCGGTGGTGGCGACCGATTCCTCCATGATCGTGCGCGAGGTTGGGAAAGAGATGCGAAGCCGGGCGCGCGCCGACTCGGTCGCTGTCATCCCCGATTCGGGCGTCTTCCCGGCGGCCCGCCCGGCGAGCGCCAGCGCGCTGCCGCGGGAGCGGCCCGGTCCGCTCACCCTGATCCTGGGCATCGCGGCGCTCACGGCGTTCGCGTTCGCCGCGCCGATCCTGATCGGCATCGCCAGCCCGATCCACCTGCTCATCGCCGGATTCGCGCTGTACGAGGCGTGGAAGTTGAACAAAGGCGTCGCACTGCGGGTTACGGGCCCCTATCAGGTCGCCGCCCGAAGCGCGCCCGCGTAGGGCTTCGCGTGATCGACCAGCCGTCGAGGCAAGCGGCGTCCGTTTGCCCACAATGCGGCACCCACATCGCGCCCGCGCTGCTGGCCTGCCCTTCCTGCCAGCGGCTGGTCCACGCCGACGAATTGAAGCGGCTGGCGGCGGACGCGGAGCAAGCGGTGAAGGCGGGCGACCGGAGCGCCGCGCTCGCTGCCTGGCGCGAGGCGCTCGATCTGCTCCCTCCCGAATCCACGCAACACCAAGTGGTGGCGGCGCGCGTCGAGGAGTTGAGTCGCGCGCTGGACCGCGCTCCCACCCCGGCTGCCACGCGGCCGGGATCCCGCTGGGGCAAGGGCGCCGCGGGGCTCGGCGCCCTCGGCGCCCTGCTCGCGAAGTTCAAGTTCGCGCTCGTGTTCGTGCTCACCAAGGCCAAGCTGCTCCTGCTCGGCCTGACGAAGGCCAGCACGCTGTTCACGATGCTTCTGTCGGCGGGCGTGTACTGGGCGGCCTGGGGCTGGAAGTTCGCGCTCGGCGTGGTGCTCTCGATCTACGTCCACGAGATGGGCCACGTGCAGGCGTTGCAGCGCTACGGCATCAAGGCGACGGCGCCGATGTTCATTCCGGGCGTCGGCGCCGTCGTCCGGCTCAAGCAGTATCCGGCGAGCCCGCGCGAGGACGCGCGGGTCGGTCTGGCGGGCCCCCTGTGGGGGCTCGGCGCGGCCGCCGCCGCCTACGCCGCCTACATCGGGACCGGCGGCGGGATCTGGGCGGCCATCGCCCATTTCGGCGCCTGGGTGAACCTGTTCAACCTGGTGCCCGTCTGGCAGCTCGACGGTGGGCGTGGCTTCCGGGCGCTCACTCGTCGTCAGCGCGGAATCGCGGCGGCCGTCATCGCGCTGATGTGGCTCTTGACCGGCGAGGGGCTCCTCGTTCTGTTGCTCGTCGCCGCCGCCGTCGCGAGCTTCGCGGGCCGCGCCGCAGAAACGCCCGATGCCCCCGCGCTCCTCGAGTACACGTGGCTCGTCGCGGCTCTCTCGCTGATGACGCTCATCCACGTGCCGACGGGCGGCGTGGGCTGAGCGACGCTCCCCGCGTCACCGTCCATAATAAGGAACGACCACGGCCGTCGTGTCGTCGGGGTTGCGCCGCGGGCGGTACCGGAACCATGCGCGATCGGGGAAGCGCGCCCGCAGCAGCTCGTTCCGCCCGCCGAAATCGCGGGCAAAGACCACCGGACCACCGAGCCTCCCGTCCGGCGCGAACTGCTCGAGCGGCAGGAATGCCTCGAAAGGCGCCATGCCGATCGTGTCCGCCATGAGCTCGCGGAGGCAGTCGGGCGCGAGCGGCTGGCCCCGCACCAGCAGCACCTGTTGCACCGGTGCGAGCCCGGCGACGCGAGCGAGCTCCGCCCCCGCCGCCGGCCGGGCGGCGGCGAACAGGGCCTGGAGACGGGCCAGGGTATCGCCGGGGGAGGCCGTCGCGATCGAGTCTGCGATGCGCTGCAGCCGGCAGGCATCGGCCGAGATCACGAGCTTATCGGCGCCGAACACCGACAGCCCTCCCGCCCGCAATCGTGCGTCGAGGCGCGCGTGCCACCCGTCGTCCACGAAGACGATCGCGTGCGTGAGCCCCGCGCCGGCGACCGCTGCCCCGTAGTCCGCCTTGTAGTGCGGATTCCCTTCGAGGTAGTAGTGCGCCCGGATTCGCACGCCGGAGACGCGGCCTGGGGCTGCCCACGCCCAGAGAATGGCCAGCGGCACCACCAGCAAGACCGCCCGGCGGCCCCAGCCCGAGAAGCGCCCGGCCAGCAGGCCGGGCGCGCGCGCCGCGAAGATCACCGCGGCCGGTACGGCGTCGTAGAGAAAGCGGGGACCCGCGAAGAACCCGTCGAACCAATAGCACGCGTACGCCACGAGCAACGCACCCGCACTACCCAGCAGCAGCCCATCCCAGCGGTTGAAGCTGGGCAACAAGGCCAGCGCCACCACCACCGGGAGGAGCCCCGGGAGCGGCCATTCGAACAGGTAGCGGTCCAACCGCAGCAGGTACCCCGACGCCAGCTGCAGCCCCCGCAGGGGCGTGTGCGGCACACCGGTTGGGGCCACGTGGAACCCGGGCTGGTGCGCGGCGCCATTGAGGACGTCGTAGCCGAAAAGCCACGGACTCCCGGTCGTCCGTGCATTGGCCCAGAGGAGGATCGCGACCGGCAGCGCTCCCACCAGGAGCTGCACGGCGAGACTCGGCGCGAGCCGCCGGTCGCGCGCCACTCGCGCGAGCTGGAAGGCCGCGATCGCGACGCTCACGGCGACCGCGTCGTACGGCCGCGTGGCTGCGGCGACTCCGATGCCGGCGCCCACGAGCGCGGCACCCCAGGCGCTCGCGGCCCCGCCGCCGCCACGATCCCACCGCACCAACCCGACCAGCGCCAGGACCACGCCGGCGAGGGTGAGGACGTGGTTCATCTGGCTCGCCCCCACGAACAGCACGAAGGGCGACAGGGCGAACAGCACGCCGCTGGCCCGCCCGATGGGCTCGCCGTAGACCGCCGCGGCGAAGCGGTAGACGCCCAGCGCGGTGAGACCGGTGAGCAGGGGATTGATCACCCAGGGCGCGCCGATCGCGACGCCGAGGGCGATCGCCGCCGGCCCACCGATCGGGAACTGCGAGTACAGCCTGCCGGCCGGCGTGATCACAACGCCCGGCGCGCTGAAGAACTCCGGCGGCGCGTCGAGCCGGGCGAAGAACCGCCCCTGGAGCAGGAGATTCGCCTGCAGCCGCTGTGCCATCTCGTCGCTCGAGAAGAAGCGGCCGCCGTAGCAGTAGAAGGCGAACCACAGCGCGAGCGTGAACGCGACCAGCGCGAGGAACGCCCCGAAGACGGCGGGGCGCGGCGCGAGCGCGGTGCGCCTGCACCACGCGGCGGCGCGCTCGACGGTCGCGCCGCCGAGCCGCGCGACGGCGACGGCGAGGAGGACGATCGCGCCGCCAAGCACGAGCCATTCCATGACCGCCGCCGACCACCACGGGAGCTCGCGCCCGGCGGTGAGCCAGTTCGCGATCGGTGCGAAGCCGAGCACGAGCCCCACCATCGCGGCGAGTCGAGGACCGGTGAGGTTGCGCATCGCAGGCCTTGACTGGGTTCAGACCCAATCTATGTTTGCAATTTGGCGCTCGCGCGTCGACCCGAGCGCGGCTTTTTTGTTTAGGGGAGCGTGAATGCCTTACATCATCGCCGAACCCTGCATCAACGTCAAAGACCGCTCCTGCGTCGACGTGTGCCCGGTGGACTGCATCTACGAGGGCGAGGACCAGCTCTACATCCACCCCGACGAGTGCATCGACTGCGGCGCGTGCGAGCCCGAGTGCCCGGTCACCGCGATCTTTCCCGAGGAAGACACGCCGCCGCAGTGGAAGGCCTACATCGCGAAGAACCGGGACGTGTTTCAGAGCGCCGCGCCGCCCGGCAAGCCGCAGCGAAAGGGCTCCTAAGACCGCCCTTCCTTCCCCGCGACGTCTCGCATCCCGTCGACGAGGAAGTGCATCCGTTCCTGCAGGCGGGCGATTTCCCGGACGGCGCGGGGGCCGTCCAGCTCGTGCGTCGCGGCGCGCACGGAGGCACGGTTTAGCCCCCGCACCTGTTCGATCAGCTCGTCGGTCACCGCGCGCAGCGCGAAGAAGCGGCGCCGCTCGCCGTACGACGCGCGAAACCGCCGGATCAGCTCCTCCGCCGAAAACGCCCGCGCCTGCCGCAGCAGCTCTTCCGGACTCTGGCCGACCAGCTCCTCCGTATCCCACACCTCCGTTCCGCCGGCCTCGGCGAACCACAATCGCCCCCGGCAGCCGTCCATCTCGCGGTGGAGCCGGAGCATGACCCGCCACTTGAGCGCGCCGACATACACGTAGCCGACGAATCCGTGCCGGAATGGATCGCCATTCGGGCCCGGTTTGGGGCCGGGGGGAGGGGCGGGGGCAGACGCATGTGCGGGGGGCATGTCCAACGCTAGCCCTGCGGCGGGCTGGACGGAAGCTCTCAGCCGATCGCGCCGAGAAAGTCGGCCAGCACCCGGCTCGTGACGAGCGGCTGCTCGAGGGGCGCGAGGTGGCCGGCGGCGGGGATGACCCGGAACTGCGCGCCCGGGATGAGCCGCGCCATGGCCTCGGCGACGGGAGGCGGCGAGATCGCGTCGTCACTCCCGACGAGCACGAGCGTCGGCACGCGCACCCCGCGCAGCGTCTCCGTCGAGTCGGGCCGGTCGCGCAGCACGCGCAGCGCGCCCACCGCTCCGGGCACCGACCAGCGGCGCGCCATCTCCCGCACCTGCTCGACGACCTCGGGTTGCGCGGCCGAGGTCGCCGGCGTGAGCAGCCGGGGCAGCAGCTGCTCGAGCATCGCGTCGGGGCCGTCCCGCGTCACGACGCGCGCCAGCTCGTCGCGCCCCCGCTGCCCCTCGGCCGTGTCGGGGTCGGCCCGCGTATCGACCAGGATCACCGCCCGCACCCGCTCGGGGTGGCGCCGCAGCAGCTCGAACACGACGTAGCCCCCGAGCGACAGCCCGCACACCGCGATCGACCCGACGCCGAGGGTGTCGAGCACGGCGACGAGATCGTCCGCATAGCGCGCCAGGGAGTATCCGTCCGCCCCGGCCGGCGCCGTGGACGCACCCACCCCCCGCAGGTCGGGGGCGATCCGCTTCCAGCGGCTCAAGGCGGCGAGCTGGTGACGCCACATCGTGCGGTCGAACGGGAAGCCGTGCACGAACAACACGGGCGTCCCGCCCGACCCCCGCACGTCGACGGCGAGCTCGGCGTCGCCCGCCGGCACGCGGATTGGCTGATGCGACCCCGACGTGCGGGGCCCAAGGAAGCGCGCGATCTCCTCGGGGAACGGCGTCGCCCGCCCCACGCGATCGACACACACGAATACGATTTCCGCTTCGGCGGCCACGACGCCGTCCGAGACCCGGCGCACGACGTGCCGGAGGGTCATGCTGGTCGTACCGCGATGCGCCACCAGCGTCTCGATACGCAGCACGTCCCGCGGGTAGACGCCCGCCTTGTACTCGATCACCGCCTTGCGCGCCGCGGGCCAGACGCCGTTGCGGTCGAACAGGTCCATGCCCGGCCCCCGGGCGAGGGCGTCCCAGCGGGCGCGCTCGAGCAAGGCGAGCAGCGCGGCCTGATTCAGATGACCGAAGGCGTCGCAGTCGTACGGGTAGACCGTCAGCTCGACGGTCGGCAAGGCGGTCACGGGATGCCAAACGTATGCCAGAAAACGACTCGTTGCACGTCCCACGTTGCACGTCGCACGAGAAAGGCGAAGGCCTTGGAGCCGTACGTAGGGTCGAGGACCAAGCCGTGCTCGGCCGCGAGACGGCGTGCCGCTTCCCCTGCGGCGGTGGGATGCCCGTATCCCTTCCCTAGCCCATCCACCACCTCCAAGGGGAAGGGGGAGGTGGCACGGGGGAGGAGTATGCCGTGGCGCTCGAGCAGACGCGCGGCGCCGCGCGCCAGCTGCATCGTGCGCCAGCGGTTCGCGACTACCAACGGTGCCACCCGCACGGCCACCACGCGCGTCGGCCACCCGAGCGCCGCGACGGCCAGCGCCACGCCGGCAGCGGTGCCGCCCGTGCCCAGCGGCAGCACGATCGCGTCGGGTGGCTCGAGGGGGCGCGTCTGCGCGGCAAGCTCGAGGCCCGCGAGGAGGTGGCCCACCACCGCGCGCGGATGGGCGCCGCCCCCGGGGATCCAGCGGCGCGGCCCCCCTCCCAGCGCCCGCGCGCCGCGCCACGCCGAGAGGAGGGCCAGCGGCAGCGTCGCGCGGGAGCGCGCCCGCACCACCAGCGCCGCGCTGGCGGCGCTCGCGGCGGCGACGGCCCGGCTCGCCGGCGTGTCTGGTTGCGGGAACTGGGCCAGCACGGTGCGGTACGACAGCGCGGCGGCGTGCACGGCGGTGGCGAGGCAATGCGTCGAGCCGGTGCCGCCCACCGTCACGAACACCGTGCCGGGGGGCGCGCCCGCGAGCAGGAACTCGAGCCCCCGGACCTTGTTGCCGCCGCAGCGACGGGCCGAGCGGTCCTCCCGTTTGAGCGCCAGCGCCGCCACGCCCACGGCCCCGGCGAGCGCCGGTGGGGCCGGCTCCAGCGGCGTGGGCCAGTCGCCCAGCCTACAGGGCGCGAGCGCCGCGCGTATCTTTTGGGTCAGTCGAGCCGGATCCACCACCCTGAGCCTCCGATCTCGAGGACGCCGATGCGGGTTGCCACCGACTACATTCGCCACGCGGCGCGGGCCGCCCGCAAGTGCGCGGGCGACCCGTTGGGAGGCGCGCCTCAGCCGCCCGACTCCGAATTCTACAAGACGCTCGCGAAGGCGCTCGAAGAGATCGCTGCCGGCCTGGATCAGCTGAGCAAGGAAGAGTGACGGGGGAGACGGCAGGGCTGGCCAGCTACATCCGGACGCAGCAGGCCCTGGCCGACGCGGTCCCGGCGTTCCGCCGCGCCCCGCTCGTCGCCGTCGACACCGAGGCCGCGAGCTTCCACCGCTACCGCGACCGCATCTTCCTGATCCAGCTCTCCACCCCGTCGACGACGGTCATCGTGGACCCGCTCGCAGTCCCCGACCTGTCGCCCGTGGGGGAGCTGCTCGCCGACCCGGGCGTCGAGAAGCTGTTCCACGACGCCGACTACGACCTGCGGATCTTCGACCGCGACTACGGCTTCCGCGCGAAGCGCATGTTCGATACGCGCGTCGCGGCACAACTCGCGGGTGAGCCAGCGGTCGGACTCGCCGCGCTGCTCGCCAAGTACGTCGGCGTGAAGCTCGCCAAGGAGCACCAGAAGGCCGACTGGTCGCGACGGCCCCTTCCCCCGTCGATGCTCGCCTACGCGGCGGCGGACACCGCGCACCTGCCCCCGCTGCGCGCCGCCTTGCGGGAGCGGCTGGTAGCACTCGGGCGGTTGGGCTGGGCGGAGGAGGAGTTCCAGCGGCTCGAGGACCTGCGCTGGACCGGGACCGCCGACGATGCGGACGCCTATCTGCGGGTGAAGGGCGCGAAGGCCCTGCCGCCGCGCCAGCTCGCCGCACTGCGCGAGCTGTACCGCTGGCGCGAGACCCTGGCCGCGAAGCAGGACACGGCCACGTTTCGCATCATCGGGAACGACGCGCTGCTCGCCGTGGCGAAGGCGCTCCCCCGCGCGCCGGCGGACCTGGCGACGATCCGCGCGCTGCCCTCCACGCTCGCCCGGCGGCACGGCTCCAGCCTGCTCGAGAGCGTGCGCCGCGCACGGGGCCTCGGCGAGGCAGAGCTGCCGCGCGTGGCGCGCCCGCCCAGGGCCCCCCGGGACCCCGGACTCGACGAGCGTGTCGAGCGCCTCAAGGCCGCGCGGAACCGGGTGGCGGCGGAGCTGGGGCTCGACCCGGGCGTCCTGTGCGGTCGCCCGACGCTCGAGGCGGTGGCCCGTGCCGTGACGTCGCCAAACGATCGCGCCGGGCTCGCCCAAATCGGGGAGCTCCGGCGCTGGCAGACCCAGGTCCTGGGAGACGCGCTGCTGGCGGCGCTCGGCTAGAGCCCCATCAACGCCCGGACCTTCGGGTCCATCCGCTCGGGCGTCCAGTACGGCTCCCACACGATCTCGACGTTGACGTCCGTCACGCCCTCGAGCGCGCGGATGACCCGATAGGCGTCGCTGGTGATCATGGGGCCGGCCGGGCAGCCGGGCGACGTGAGCGTCATCTTCACCCGCACGTCACCCCCGTCGACCTCGACGTCGTATACCAGGCCGAGGTCCATCACGTTCATGTCGAGCTCGGGGTCCTTCACCTGTCGCAAAGCATCCCGCACCGTCGCGGCGTTCAGCATGGCCGTTCACCTTCCTCGCAGCCGAAGCTAGTCGATCGCGTAGCCCCGCACCAGACAGCGGCGCCGGCGCGCGATCCACGCGTACAGCCGGCGCGCCACGGACCGCACGCCGGGGAGGCGGAAGCCGCCGGCGAGCCAGCGCTTCCCCGGCAGGAGCCGCAGGATCTCGGGAGCGGCATCGGCGCCCGCGAACACGTGGCCGTCGGGGAGCACGAGGTGCATCGCCGCCGCGAGCGCGGGGAGCGGAATACCGAACGCCGCCACCCGCGCCTCGTCCTGGAACGGGATCACGCTGATCCGCTGTTCCCGGTCCCACCGGCGCACCCGGTCGACCCACGCCCGGCAGAAGCCGCACTCGCCGTCGTAGATGAGCGTCGGCCGGCTGGGCCGGTCACCGGGCATCGGACGCGCGGGCGGCAGCGTTGGCCACGGCCCCCCGCACCTCCTTGAGCAACGTGAACGAGCGCCGGGCGCGCGGCGCGTACGCCCGGTTCGCGAGCAGCACGACGAACAGATCGCGATCGGGATCGATCCAGAGCGACGTCCCCGTCCACCCGGTGTGGCCGTAGCTGCGCGGCCCGAACAGCGTGCCGACGCTCGACACGGTCTCGCCGGTCGGCACGGCCTGCCAGCCGAGCGCCCGCGCCTCGGTCCCGCCGCCGAAGTCCACGGCCTTAGTCGTGAACAGCCGCACTGTCTCCGGGCTGAGCAGCCGCCGCCCATCGGGGAGGGCGCCGCCGCGCAGCACGAACTGCGCGAACCGCGCCACATCGCCCGCCGTGGAGAAGAGACCGGCGTTGCCCGAAACGCCGCCCAGCTTGAACGCGCTGGCGTCGTTCACGATCCCGGCGACGGCATGGCCACGCCACACCCCCGTGGGCGCGATGCGGGGCCGCAGCGGAGCCGGCGGGCGGAACATGGTCTGAGCGAGCCCCAGCGGCCGGAAGAGCTCCCGCGCCGCGAACACGTCGAGCGGCTCGCCTGCGGCGCGCTGCGCCACCTCACCCAGCAGGATCGCGTTGAGATCGCTGTAGATCACGCGGCGGCCGGGAGGAATGCGCGGAGTCTCGCGCTGCACGCGCCGCAGCAGGGCCTCACCGTCCGGCAGCGCCTTGAGCTCGGCGTCCGGGAGATCGGCGCGCAGCCCCGAGGTATGCGTGAGGAGCTGCCGTACGGTGATCCCGGTGGTGCCGGCGCCGCTGAACTCCGGGACATACGCCGCCACCGGCGCGTCGAGCCGGACCCGGCCCCGTTCCAGCAGCACCATCAGCGCCGTCGTGGTCGCGACCACCTTGGTGAGCGACGCCAGGTCGTACAGGGTGCCGTCGGGATCGACTGGGGCGCTGGACGCGGACCAGGTGAGGCGGCCGTAGCCTTTGCTGAAAAGGAGGGTGTCACGTCGCCCGACGACGAGCGCGGCGCCGGGGTAGGCGCCGCGCCGGATGCCCTCGAGCACAATGGGGTCGAAGGTCGCCGCGTCGAACGACGCTGGCCTGGGTGGCGCAACCCCGGGGCCATTTAGCGCGGACCCCGCTTGTAAGAGCAGGACCAGCGCTAGCACCACACTCCCGGAATCCGCCGGCCGCAGGAGGGGCAGCGACCGTCCGCCCCCACCCGCTGCCGCCTGATCACGTAGCCGTAGCGCTCGACGAGCAGGTCGCCGCAGTCGGGGCAATAGGTGTGCTCCCAGCGGCCCACACGCCCGGGGAGGTTCCCGGCGTAGACGAACTTGAGACCCGCCCGCGCCCCGATTTCGCACGCCCGGACGAGCGTCTCGGCCGAGGTGTTGTCGGGGTCAGTCATCTTGTAATCCTTGTGGAACGCCGTGACGTGCCAGGGGATCTCGGGCGACACCGTGGCGATGTACTCGGCCGCCCGGGTGAGCTGCGCGTCGTCGTCGTTGAAGCCCGGCACGACGAGCGTCACGAGCTCGATCCAGAATCCGCGCTCGTACACCATCCGGATCGCGTCGAGCACATGCTGCAGCACGCCGCCCAGCTCGCGATAACGCCGATCGTCCATCGCCTTGAAGTCGATCTTATAACAATCCGTCCACGGCCGGATGTAGTCGAGCACCTGGGGCGTCGCGTTGCCGTTCGAGATGAAGGCGGTCTTGAGGCCCTGCGCCCGCGCCGCCCGGAAGACGTCGACCGCCCACTCCGCCGTGATGAGCGGCTCGTTGTAGGACGAGCCGACCATGCGCGCGCCGTGCCGCAGCGCGAGCCCGACGAGGGCGTCGGGCGTGACGTCGGTCGGGAGCACGCCCGCCGTGTCGTCCCGCAGCGCCTGGCTGGTGAGCCAGTTCTGGCAGTAGCCGCAGTGAAAGTCGCATCCCAGCATCCCGAAGGTGAGGGTGTCGGAGCCGGGGAGGACGTGGAAGAACGGCTTCTTCTCGGTGGGGTCGGACTGGAGGGCCGCGACGTAGCCGGCCGGGACGTACAGCGTGCCCTCCTTGTTGAAGCGCACCTTGCAGATGCCGCGGCGGCCGGGCTTGACGAGACAACGGTGCCCGCACGCGAAGCAGCGCACCGCACCTTCGGTCTGCCGCTCGACCAATTCTCCCTCGCGCACCCGGGCGTCGAGCACCTGGGCGAGGCTCGCCGCCCCGCCGTCGGGGACGTCGTGCGTCAGGAAGGAGATGATGCCGCGCTGCGCCATAGGACCCACCGCCTGCTCCCCTTCAATATACTCTCAGCGGAGGGAGCCGGGCGCGAGTTGGTACAGGAGCATGGCCGTCTGGATGTCCCGCTGCGAGAGATCGCGCACTTTCGTGGTCGCGAACATGAGGTCGGTCGAGTCCGGCGAGTGGTCGAGACCGATCAGGTGTCCGATCTCGTGCATCGCCACGACCCGCACGTCGTCCTCGCCGAGCGGCTGCCCCTTCGGGTCGAACGTCGCGAGCGTCACGAGGCCCGACGTCAGCCGGCCGTCCTGGTCCCACTGCAGCTCGGTTTCGCCGGTGCGCTCCCCCTCGAACTGGATGCGCCATTGAAAGCGTACCTCGGCGGCCGCCGAATCGGCGTCCAGGTTGAACCGCACGGGGACGCCGGCGTCCTCCCACCGCCCGAACGCCCGATGGATGGCGTCCACGAAGCCCGGCCGGTAGTTCGCCACGCGTCCGGGGGCGACGTAGACGCGCACCGGATTCTGGATGCGGTTGTCCCAGCGGTGCAGCATCGAGTCCTGGCTCTCGGCGACGATGTCGGTCAAGTAGGTGAGTCCGGCGCTGGCCCGGATGCGGCGGCGCGTCTCCGAGCGGGCGAGCAGCACCATGTAGCTCGTGCCGTTCGACCCGCCGTCCAGCGGCGGGGGGGCGAGGGGGAGGGGAGGGGGGCCCGCCTGCCGGGTTGGCGCCGGCCGCACCGCCGTGTCCGCCGCGCCGGGGGCGGGGCTCGCCGCGACGCTCTCGACCTGCGACTCCGGCGTCGCCGGTGACCGCGCGCGGGGGGCGGGGCGCACGAACAGGTTCCACAGCACCGCCGAGGCGAGCAAGACCAGGACGGCGGCGATGAGGGCGGACGTGCGGCGCTCGATCATGCGCGGAATCTATCGGAGGGCGGGGCGCGACGCCGCTAGCTTTGACCCGCTGCCGTCTCTATGATTGTGGCCTGCTTATGCTTGGCAACTAAGTGTTCGCGTTGCCCGCGGCTTCTCTCATCCGCCGGCGGGGATGGGTCGTCGCCGCGTGGGCGGCCCTGGCGCTGCTGTTCGCGCCGCGGGCATGCCGCGTCCAGCAGGTTCTCGCCTTGCGCGGCGGGGGCCGCGAGTCGACCGAGTCGAACCGCGCGACCGAGCTCCTGAAAGAGGCGTTTCCGACCCCGTTCGCCGACTACGTCGCGATCGTGGTCCACGGTCCCGTGCGCTGGACCAACCAGCGGTTCGAGACCGTGCTCGACACGCTCAAGGCCGCCGCCGAGCGCCGACCATACGTGAGCCAGGTCATCTCGCTCCGCTCCATCGGCGAGTCGACCTACGTCAGCCGGGACCGCCGCACCACCTTCCTGATCGCCGCCCTCACGCCCGAATCCACCCGTGATCTCAGCGCCAGCTTCGTCCCCGACCTGCGCACCGCGATCCGCGACGCGCTCGTCGGGATGCCGGAGTCGGACGGGTTCGACGTGAAGGTCACCGGCTTCCCCGCGCTGGACCACGACGTGCGGACGATCAGCGCCGAGGACACGGAGCGCAGCGAGCAGCGGGCCCTGCCCCTCACGCTCGCGGTACTGATCGTGGCGTTCGGCGCGCTCGTGGCCGCGACGCTTCCCGTGATCGTGGGCGTCCTGGCGATCACGATCGCGCTCGGCCTCGTGACGATCGCCGCGCACTACCTCCCGATGTCCGTGTTCGTGCTGAACATCACCACGATGGTCGGACTGGGCGTCGGGATCGATTACTCCCTCCTCATCGTGACGCGCTTCCGCGAAGAGCTGAACCGCGGCCTCGCGCCGGCGGACGCGGCGCTCCGGACCGTCGAGACCGCCGGCTCGGCGGTCGTGACGTCGGGGCTCACCGTCGTGGTGGGCTTCGCGGCGCTCGTGACTACGCCGCTCTCGGATACGCGGTCGGTGGGCGTGGGCGGGCTGCTGGTGGTGGCGGTCGCCGTGCTGCTCGCGACCACGTTCCTCCCCGCCGCGCTCGCGATCCTGGGCCGCAACATCGACCGCCCGAAATGGCTCGCGCGCCCGCTCGCGCGGTTCCACGCGCCCACGGGGTGGGAGCGCTGGGCGCGCTGGCTCGGCCACCGGCCGTGGCGCGCCGTGGCGATCGGGGGCGCCGCGATTGCGCTCCTCACCTTCCCGGCGACGCAGATCCGGCTCGGCCTGCCGGCCACGAACTGGTTCCCGCCCGAGTCCGAGTCCGGGCAGGGCCTGCAGGCGCTGCGCGAGATGGGCGCGAGCGGCGTCATCCAGCCGGTGCGCGTCGTGGTGCAGCTCCCCGAAGGCGAATCGGCGCTCTCCGGCCGCCGCCTCCCGGGGCTCAAGGCCCTCACCGACTCGATCCGCAAGGACCCGCGGGTGCGCGAGGTGCGCGGCATCGCGAGCATCAAGCCCAACATGTCCACGCTCCAGCTCGCCATCTACTACAGCGACGCCGGCGATGTGCGCGCCAAGAACGCCAAGTTCTTCGACGCGTACCTGAGCGCGGACGAGCGCGTCACGCTGCTCGACGTGGTCCCCGCCGACACGGTCTCGCTCACCGGTCTGATGGAGCTGGCGCAGCGGGTGCGGGCGGTGGTGAAGCACGGCGTGCGGGGCCTCGCCGGAGCGGAAATCCTCGCGACCGGCTTCGCCGCGTCGAACGTGGACACGCAGCACGACCTGATGACGCGGTTCCCGGGCACGGTCGCCCTCGTGCTGGGCATCACGGCGATCATGCTCTTCGCCGCCTTCCGCTCGCTGCTCGTCCCGGTCAAAGCGGTGCTCCTGAACATCCTGTCGGTGGGCGCGGCCTTCGGGCTCACGGTCCTGGTGTTCCAGCACGGCTACGGCGCCGGCGTGTTCGGCCTCGAGGGCCCAACGCAGGCGATCTGGGCCGTCGTGCCCGTGCTCGTGTTCGCGATCGTGTTCGGCCTGTCGATGGATTACGAGGTGTTCCTGCTCACCCGCGTGAAAGAGGTGTTCGACAAGACGGGCCGGAACGACCACGCCACCATGGAGGGCCTGTCCGCGACCGCGTCCACCATCACGAGCGCGGCGCTCATCATGATCCTGGTGTTCGGCACGTTCGCGTTCGCGCGCGTGCTCGCCGTGCAACTGATCGGCTTCGGCCTGGCGGCCGCCGTGCTGCTCGACGCGACGCTGATCCGGATGGTGCTCGTGCCGGCGATCATGCACATCGCCGGCCGGTGGAATTGGTGGCCCGGGGTGCGGGCGCCCAAGCTGGAGCCGGGGAACAGCGACTAGGGAGCGGGCTCCAGCCGCTCGAGGCGGGATCCCCACACATCCCAATGCCAGGCGGGCACCCGGATCCCCGTCCGCGGGTCCTTCAACGGCTTGTACTGCAGCCACGCTTCGTGCAGGTCCAGCCCGCGCGCCAGGGCCAGGAGACGCTCCTTGTCCGCGCTCACGAGGTGCACCATCGGCTCCCCCCGGAGCCTGTGGCGGTGAAGCCAAACGCCGCCGTCGAGGGCGAAGCACATCCCCTCGCGGCGGCGTGCGAACTCCCGGTAGGGCGGCTCTACTGGCAGGCGATGCGTCCCTCGGTCGTCGCAGGAGACGGGGCCGTAGCCTGGCCGGAGAACACCGCGCACGTGTGATAGGTGTTGGCGCTCGACGCCGACGCCGCCCAACCCTTCGGCGTCGCCTCGTCGACCACCACGATGACGCCGACGCTCGCCGCGTAGTTGTTCATCTTGGTGAAGTCCACCGTGTAGGTCGAGCTATCGTAAAAGAACGCCTCCTCCGCTGTGGCGAGGTTGCGGAGGTCGCTCTTCATCTGGGAGATCACAGCACGGTCTTTCGTGTTGGCGAACTTCGGGATGGCGATCGCCGCCAGGATCCCGATGATCACCACCACGATGAGCAACTCGATCAGCGTAAAGCCGCGTCGGGACGTCACCTGCCTACCCTCCGGGCGCCAAAGGGCGCCGACCCTGCGTCACTGCCACAGGCCCGGCGCCCCTATAGTGGGCACCGCCCCCCAATCCTGCAAGAGCCGTGCTTATCCCTTGGCGTCCACCCAATTCCTTCCCACGCCGATACTTACAACGAGCGGCACGCGCAGACTGGCGGCCGTTTCCATATGGCGTTTTACCAGCTCAGTCGCGGGTTCCTGCTCCGGTTCGGGGACCTCAAGTACAAGCTCGTCATGGACTTGCAGGATCATGCGCGATGCGAGCCCGCCCGCGCTGAGCGCGCCGGCGATACCAATCATGGCGATCTTGATCAGGTCCGCTGCCGACCCCTGCAGCGGCGAGTTGGTCGCCGTGCGCTCCCCGAACGCCCGGATGTTGAAGTTCCGATCTTTGAGTTCGGGGATATAGCGCCGCCGGCCGAACAGGGTCTCGACATACCCCCGCTGCCGCGCCTCGGCCACCGTCCGATCGAGCCACGCCCGCACGCCGGCGAAGCGCGCGAAGTATTCCCTGATGAACTCCTTCGCCTCGTCCTGCGTGATCCCGAGCTGGCGCGACAGGGCGAAGGACCCCTGTCCGTAGATGGTGCCGAAGTTGATGGTCTTGGCGCGGGCCCGCATCTCCGCCGTGACCTGATCTTGCGGCACGCCGAAGATGATCGCCGCTGTCTGGCGGTGGATGTCCCCGCCCTGCTCGAACGCCTGGACGAACGCGGGGTCCCCCGAGAGGTGCGCGAGCAGCCGCAGCTCGATCTGGGAGTAGTCCGCGGTGACGAGCACGGCGCCGGGGGGGGCGACGAACGCCCGCCGGATCGTTTCGCCGCGCGGCGTGCGCACGGGGATGTTCTGGAGGTTCGGCTCCGAGGAGGACAACCGGCCGGTGGCGGCGCCGGTCTGGTTGAAACTCGTATGGATGCGGCCCGTTGCCGGATTGATGAACCCGGGCAGCGCGTCGACGTAGGTCGACTTGAGCTTGGAGAGCTCGCGGTACTCGATCAGGAGTCGGGGAACCTCGTGGCCCATCGCTGCCAGCTGCTCGAGGACGTCGTAATCGGTCGACGCGCCGGTCTTCGTCCGCTTGAGGACCGGGAGCTGGTGCTTCTCGAACAGGACGTGCCGGAGCTGGGGGGTGGAGTTGATGTTGAACTCGGCGCCCGCGACGCGGTAGATCGTCTGCTCGAGCTCCGCCAGCTCGTGCGTGAACGCCCGCGCGATCTCGCCGAGGCGCTCGAGATCTACCAGCACCCCGTGCCACTCCATCTCGACGAGCACGGGGATGAGCGGCACCTCGATGGTCTCGAGCAGCCGCACGAGCTGGTGGTCCTCGAGCTCGGGCCGGAAGGCGTCGCGCAGCCGCAGCACCGTTTCACTGTCGGCGGCGCAGTAGCGGGCGGCGTCCGCCAGCGGCACGGCCGCGAACGACCGCTCCGCCCTACCCCGTCCGACGAGCTCCTGATAGGTGCGCATCCGCAGGGAGAGCCGCTCGCTGGCGAGCTCGTCGATGGCGTGCGAGCGACGTCCCGGGTCGAGCACGAAGCTCGCGAGCATCGAGTCGTACGCGACGCCCGCCAGGTCCACGCCCGCCCGGCGCAGCACGAGCCAGTCGTACTTGACGTTGTGCCCCGCCTTCGGCACCGCGGGGTCCGCGAGCAGCGCGCGCAGCGGTCGCAGCGCGTCGCTGGCGAGGGGGGGGAGGTTCCTGGGCGGGACGCCGCCCGCGAGCTCGCCGTCGGGCGCGACGTGCGCGAACGGGAGGTACCAGGAGCGCCCGGGCGCGCCGGCGAGCGACATGCCGACGAGCGCCGCGCGCATCGGATCGAGCGACGTCGTTTCGGTGTCGAGCGCCACGAGCGGCGCCCGGCGGCACTCCGCCACGACCGCGGCGAGCGCGGCGGGGTCGTCCACGATCGTCGGCTCGGCGGTCACGGCCGCGAGCGCGCCCGGGGCGGCGGTCGCCGGGGCGGGGACCGCCGCGACGACGGGCGCCCGCGGGGCTGCCGGAGCGGGGGCCCCGGCACCCGCGACCTGGAGCGACGCCAGCTTCGGGATCAGCGAGCGGAACTCGAGCTCGGTGAACAGCTCGGTGAGCCGGGGGACGTCGGGCGGGCGGACCCGCAGCGCCTCTAGGTCAAGCGCGACCGGCACGTCTCGCCGGATCGTCACGAGCTCCCGCGACAGCCGCGCCAGGGCCGCGTGTTGCAGCACCGCCTCTCGCGCCCGCTTCCCGGCGATACGCTCGGCGTTCGCCAGGATCGCGTCCAGGTCGCCAAAGGTGGAGAGCAGCTCGAGCGCGGTCTTCTCCCCCACGCCCTTCACGCCGGGCACGTTGTCCGAGCTGTCTCCTACGAGCGCGAGGTAGTCCACGACGCGCTCGGGGGGGACGCCGAGGCGGTTGCTCGCGTTGGACTGGTCCACCCAGTGCTCCTCCACGGCCGCCGGGCCGCCGCGGCCGGGGTTCAACAGCGCGACCCCCGGGCCGATCAGCTGGTAGAAGTCCTTGTCCCCCGACACGATCACCACCTCGAGCCCCTGGGCCACGCCGGCGGTGGCGAGCGTCCCGATGACGTCGTCCGCCTCGTAACCGTCGACGCCCACGACCGGCACCCCGAACGCCTCGAGGATCTGCTCGATGCGCTCGACGGAGCGGTCGAAGTCCTGCTGCAGCTCCTGTGTCAGCTTCTCGCGCGTCGCCTTGTACTCGGCGTAGGTCTCATGGCGGAACGAGACGCCCATGTCGTGCACCCAGCCGAGGTAATCGGGCCGGCGCCGCTCGAGCAGGCGGAGCAGGAAGTTGGTGACGCCCCATGCAGCAGAGGTGTTCTCGCCTCGGCGGGTCGTGAGCGGGCGCGCGATCATCGCGAAGAAGGCGCGGTAGATCAGCGCGTACCCGTCCACGAGGTAGAGCGTGGGGGAAGGCATGGGCGGAACAATAACAGGACCGGAATGAAAAACCCCGCCCGGAGGCCGGGCGGGGAGACGCAGAATGGCGCGGGGACCGCTTACACGCGAACGACGTTCGCGGCGTGCAGCCCTTTCTCGCCGGCTTTCACTTCGAACTCCACGACCTGGCCCTCAGCGAGCGTCTTGAAGCCGTCCATTTGAATCGCGGAGAAGTGGACGAACACGTCCTCGCCGCCCTCCTGTTCAATGAAGCCGTAGCCCTTGGCGTCATTGAACCACTTCACCTTTCCCTTAGCCATTCGGTCTGCCTCCTGCGAAGTCGCACAAAGAGCGCAAGCGCCCGCACCGACACCCGTTGTCGGCCGCGATAGAAATGACGTGCGCCGGAAAGCTTGTCAACGGGCCGGGTAACCCGCGACCGGTCAATTGTTTGGCGCGACGTACAGGGCACGGTACAAGTCGCGGTTGCGCAACACGGCGCGCACGTATCCGCGCGTCTCCTGGTAGGGGATGAGCTCGATGAACTGGTCGGGGTCGGCGGCGCCCGGCCGGCCGAGCCAGCGCACGACAGGCGACACCCCGGCGTTGTACGCCGCCACCGCCACATCGACGCGATCCCCGAAGCGGCGCAACAGCTCCTGCAGGTGCGCGGCACCGAGGTGGAGGTTGAGATCGGGCACCGTGATCCAGTCAGGATAGAAGGTGACGTCGAGTCCGCGCGCGGTGAGGGCGGCGGTGCCCGGCAGAAGTTGCGCCAAGCCGCGCGCCCCCGCCGGCGAGAGTGCCGCGGCGTCGAACACGCTTTCCTGGCGCACGATGGCCGCGAGTAGCAGCGGGTCCACCCCGAACTCGGCCGCCTCCGCCTCGACGGTGGGCCGGTTCGGCCACGGGAAAATGGCCCGCAGCACGCGCGGGTCGTTCGGCGACTTGAGCGCCGCCTGCCAGCCGAGCCGCACGGCGGCGGGCCCGAAGCCGCGGAGCGCGAGCCCGGCGCTCCACGCGAGCAGCGCGTCCAGCTCCTGTTGCGGAGCGCGCCCCAGGATCGCGCGCACCTCGGCCTGGGCGGCGCTGTCGAGGCCGGCGAGGAGCAGCGTGTCGAGCCGACCCAGCGACGCCGCGACCGCGGCCGAAGGCGCCGGCAGCGCCGCGGTCGCGATGCGAAGCGGCGGCAGATCCACTTCGCGCCGCGCCCGGAACCCGTAATAGCCGATCGAGTCTTCGCGCGCGAGCGCGACCCACGTCGCCCGGGCCGCCGCGGTGTCACCGCCGAGCAGCGCGAGTTTGCCGAGCCAGAAGCGGGCCCCCATGCGCTGCGGCGCGTTCGCCGCGACCTCGGAGCGGAACAACGCCACCGCACTGTCGCGGAGACTGTCGCGCAGCGCCTCGGTCGCGAGCCGGAAGCGCGCGATCGAGGACCGGAGATCGGCCGGATACCGCTGGATCAGCTCGGCGAACCAGCGCGCGGCGCCGGCCCGCTCACCGCGCTCGGCGAGCCAATCGCCCAGCACGTAGAGCGCGGTGGGCGCGGCGGTGTCGGCCGGGTAGGTCTGCGCGAACCCCGAGAGCGCCTGCGGCGCTCCCGGGTCGCCCAGCCGCACGAGCACGCGCGCGCGGCGATAGATGGCGAGCGGGCCGAGCGCCGAGTCCTTCGTCGCCGCGAGATAGTCGCGCTCGGCGTCGCGGAGCCGCCCGGCGGCGGCATCGAGCTCGCCCGCGAGCAGCAGCGTGGCGGCGCTCGAATCCCCTTGGCGGAGCGCGCGCCCGACCTGCAGCCGCGCGTCGCCCGCGGCGCCGTGGAACTTGAGGGCGCGGGCGAGCGCCACGCGCTCCGGCGCGGTGCGCGCCGGCAGCGCGGCCAACGTCACGCCCACCGCCGCCGCGGCGTCGTCGGACTCGGGGGCCCGGGCCATAAGCCCGTACAGGGCGTCGCGGGCGCGGACCGAGTCGCCGCGGGCGAGTGCGAGCCGCGCGAGATCGAGGCTGCGGCCCGCCTGCGCGAACGCCTCGAGCGCCGCCGCGGAGTCCCCCGCGGCGAGGAGCGCCTGCGCCCGAGCCGCCGCCGCGTCCCGCGCCGCGGGGGACGGCAAGTCCGCGAGCAGGCGAAAGGCCTGAGCAGTGTCGCGCGTGACGCGCGCCTGCCGCAGCCGCAGCCACCCGTCGATCGCCGGCAGGCCCGCCTTGCGGGCCGCGGCGTAGGCCGCCGCCGCGCTGTCCGTGGCGCCCCACGCTTCCCAGGCGAGCGCTTCGTGCACGGCGAGCAAGGCGCCGCGCGGCCCTCCCCCCGCGCGCGCGCGGGCGGCGGCGTAATGCGCTGCGGCGGACGCCGCCTGGCCCAATCGGGCTTCGGCCTCCGCGAGCACCGCCAGTGCTTCCCCTCGACCGTAATCCTCGAGCCAGGGCTGCCCGATGAGCAGGCTGCGGGCGCGGTCGTAACGACGCGCGTGCAACTCCGCTTCCGCCCCTTCGACGATGAACGCGGCGTTGGGGTGCGCCTCGCGGGCCGCCGCCGCCAGCAGGGTCTCCGCGGCGTGCCACGGCCGGCCGGCCAGCCGCAGCGCCTCGGCGCGCTCGGCCGCGGGGTCGGGCGGCAGCCGCTGCGCCGCCACGGCGCGCGGCGCGGCAGCGAGGCACAGCAGGAGGACGGCCGCCCGCGTCACTGCCCGCGACGCACCCGAGCGAGCACCCGCTGGTACTCGGCGCGCGACAACGGCGTCAGACGGAAGCGGCCAAAACCGGTTTGGTCCTGGAAGAATAGGGTCAGGCGCAGGGTGTTATACGTCCAGCGCACGCCGCGCACGCCGGTGCGCGTCACGTCGGCGCTGAAGTCGAAGACGTCGTCGGGGTCGCCCAGGGTGACGAACACTTCGCCGCGGTCCGTGAGCCAGCCCGGATCCCCCGCCTCCTGGTAGCGCTGGTTCGCCACCTGAATGCGCCGGAAATAGCGGTCCAGCGCCTCGTTCTCCGGCGTGAGCGAGACGGGGTCGGTGCTCTTGTAGAAGCGCCGCCACACCGCGGGCCGCTCCTCGGGGGACGCCTTGCGGAGGCTGTCCACCCACTCCGGACGATCGAAGTAGCGCAGCAGGCTGATCATCTGATCGTAGTTCGTGATGGCCCACTGATCGGAAAAGCTCACCAGGAAGGGCGCCCCGCGGGCCGCCGCCGGTGCCGCGCCGACGGGGACGACCTCGAAGCGCCCGGCGCCCACCGACAGCTCGCCCGGCCCGATCACGAGGAGCAGGCCGGCGAAGGCGCCGGCGACGGCGACCGTGTCGTGCCAGGGCTCACGGCCGTCCTGATCGAGCGCCCGGGCCGCGAGCCTCGTCCCGCGCGCCAGGCCGTACGCCTCGATATAGAAGCGCAGCGAGTCGCCGCCGTAGGGCAGCGTGGCGCGCGGGTTCACGAGCAGCTTGGGCACGTCGGCAGCCCGGGCACGAGCCGTGGCCTGGTACACGGCGATTGGGGCGCTCACGTCCTGGCCCGCGAAGCGGGGGATCGTGTCCGTGCGCTCCTGGTGAGCCACGGCCGGACTGTTCCGGTCGCGCACTGTGACGGTGACGCGATACACGCCGGGCCGCACCCCGAGGAGTTGCTGGTAAATGACGCTCTCATCGGCACGCAGCGTCTCCTGAAAGGTGCGGACCCGCACGGTCTCGTCGGTCGCGAACTGGCGCGCCACGGCGGTGTCAGTCCGGAAGGCCACCTCGACGTGGTACTGCGCCACGAATTCGTTGCCGTCGCGCTGAAAGCTGAGGGCGTGGTTCGCGAACGAGAGCCCGAACAGCGCGAGCGTGCTGTCGGGGGTGGCGTCGGCCAGGTAGTGGACCGTGGCGACGAACGGCAGCGGCGGGCCCGCGACGAGGAAGCCCATCGCCCGATACACCGTGCTGGCATCGAACAGGGTCGACACGGCGGCGGCCGGCTCGGGGCGGGGGCTGGTCCCGACCCGCTGCCAGGAGCTGCAGCCGGCCACGCCGGCCGCGGCGAGCGCTAGTCCCGCGAATGCTCTCACTTGCTCAACCTCAAATCGGGGCGTTAGTTTCGCGCGTTCCCATGCCCAGCGACAACCTGGCCGGTCGGACGATCGCCGGCTACCGCCTCCTCGAGCGCGTCGGCGAGGGAGGCACGGCCGAGGTGTATCGGGCGCAACACGCCGAGCGCGGGGCGTGTGCGTTCAAGGTATTGCGCTCGGGCCTGCGGAGCGACCCCACGGCGATCAAACGCTTCCTGCGGGAAGCGGGCTACGGCGCCCGGGTGCAGCATCCCGGCGTCGTGCGCACCTACGACTACGGCGAGACCGAAGGCCTGCATTACCTCGCGCTCGAGTGGGCCGACGGAAAATCGCTCGCCGAGTACGTACACCGCACCGGTCCACTCGCTCCGGCGCTGGTGGCCGACCTCGTGGGGCAGCTGGCGGCGGCGCTCGCGGCGGCCCATCAGGCGGGGATTATCCATCGGGACTTGAAGCCCGAGAACATCATGTACGATGCGACCACCCAGCGCGTGAAGCTGCTCGACTTCGGCATCGCCCGCGACGCCGACTTGCCGGCCGAAGAGCGCCTCACGCGGACGGGCTTCTTCGTCGGCACCCTCAAGTACGTCGCGCCCGAGGCCCTGTCGGGGGAGCTGGTGGACGGCCGGGCCGACATCTACAGTCTCGCCACCATTACCTATTGGCTGCTGACCGGTCGCCACCCGTACGCCGGCAAGACACCTCGGGAGCTGTTCCAGCAACTGCTCACCGAGCCCCCCCTCCCGCTCAACAAAGCGGTCCCCGGCCGCAGGTTTCCCGCGGGCCTGGAGGCGGCGGTGATGCGGGGCCTGGAGCGCGACCCCGGCCGCCGCCAGCCGACGGTCACCGCGTTCGCCGAGGCCGTGACGGCGGGGAGCGCGGCGGCACCCGCCCCGTCGAGGGGAGGCCTGATCGAGGCCCTGAAGCGCGTCGTCCGGCGTCGCGAATGATGAGGTAGTAGTAATGACTACTACTTCGGTGGATTCGAGCGAGCTCGAACCGCTCCGGCAGCGACTCCGCGACCTCCTGCTCGCGCGCTCCGTCAGCCGGGGCGACTTCACCCTCGCGTCCGGGCGGCGCTCGAGCTTCTACATCGATGCGCGGCGCACGACGATGTCGGGAGAGGGCTCCGCGCTGATCGGGGCCCTGGGGCTCGAGCGCCTTGCCGCGCAGGGTTGGGCGCCGCAAGCCGTGGGCGGCCTCACGCTCGGGGCTGACCCCGTCGCGTACGCGATCGTCGCCGCCGCGCGCGCCCGGGGGCGCGCGCTCGACGCCTTCACCGTGCGCAAGCAGGCCAAGACTCACGGCACGGCCCAACGGATCGAGGGATGCTTCACCGCGGGGGCCGCGGTCGTGGTCGTCGAAGACGTGATCACCACCGGGCACTCCGCCGGGGACGCCATCGCGGTCGTGGAAGGGGCAGGCGGCCGCGTGCTCGGCGTGCTCGCGGTGGTGGATCGCGAAGAGGGGGGCCGCGAGGCGCTCGAGCGGACCGGCCACCCCGTGACGGCCCTCGTCACGGCGACCGAGCTGGGGCTCGCGTGATTGCCGCGCTCGGCGCCCGTAGTGTATGATCACGCTCCGGTGACTCCATTCCAGCAGTCCCTCCCCCCCCGGTCCTCGCTCGCGTCGCGCGTGCGGGGGTGGAAAGACGATGCCACGGGCCTCGAGCAACGCCTCAAGGACCTGGACACCATCGCGCGCAGCCACCGCCTGCGGCGCGTGATGGCGGCGGCCGGCCTCGCCATCGGGCTCGTGGGCTGGGGGTTCGGATACGTGAAGACCCGCCCGCCCACCATGGTGCTGATCGCGGGCGGCGCGGCGTTCGTGAACGAGCTGCTCGGTCTCATCAACGAGCGCGGTTGGTACCGCTGGTGGTTCGTGTACGCGCTGTCGCTGCTGGACGTGCTGCTGGTAGCCGTGCTCGTGGTGTGGTTCGGGCACGGCGGGTTCGTGGCCGCCTTCTTCCTCGCGGTGCTGCCCTACGCCTTCGACCAGGGACGCGCCGTGGGCGACTTTCTCGTCCTCACCGCGGCGCTCGCGTATCTCGGCGCAAGCTACGCGCACAACGTGCTGTACGAGCCGGGAGGCGCAAGCCTGAGCGGGGCCGGGCTCGAGACGGTGGTGTTCATCCTCGTGGCGATGGCGCTGAAGCGGATTCCGGCGACGCTGATCGCGCGGATTCGCCACGCCCGCAGCGTGATGGGGGAGGCGGAGCGGGGCTATCTCGCCGTGCGCGCCCCGGCCGGGGAGCTGGATGAGCTGGGGTTCCTGGAGAAGAGCTTCAACCGGATGCTCGAGGAAATCGCGACGACGATCTCGACGGTGCAGCGCGAGGCGGACGAAGGGGCGGCCTTCGCGGAAGAGCTCGCCGCCTCGGCCGAAGAGCTGCACGCCACGTCGGAGACCGTGACGCACACGGCGCAACAGCTCGCCGGGGACCTGGGCAAGCAGCGGGAGATGGCGGAAGGGGCGCGCGGCGAGAGCGCCAAGGCGGCGGACCAGGCGGAGTCCCTGCGCGTCCGGGCCGAGCTGATGCAGGTGGATGCGGCGCGCCTGCTCGCCGCGGCGGAGCGGGGACGGGAGCGGGTGGCGCGCGCCAGCCAGACGCTCCGCACGATGGGCGAAGAGGTGCGCGCCACGGCGGCGACGGTGGCGGGCCTGTCGGGGATGTCGGAGCGCATCGCGGCGTTCGCCCAGACGATCGCGCGGATCGCGCGTCAGACGCACCTGTTGGCGCTCAATGCGGCGATCGAGGCGGCGCGCGCGGAGGAGCACGGCGAGGGGTTCGCGGTCGTGGCCGACGAGGTGCGGGCGTTGGCCGGCGAGGCCGGGCGGTCGGCGCGCGAAGTGGCGGAGCTCGTCTCCGAGCTGCGCGCGGGCATCGACGCGGCGGGGCGGGCCATGCAATCAGGCGAGGCGAAGGTCCGGGACATCGGAGCCGTGGCCGCGGAGGCGGACGGCGCGCTGCAGGAGTTGCATCAGGGGGTCGAGCTGGTGGGCGACCTGGTCAACGCCACGGCCGAAGTATCCCGCAGTCAGGCGCAGCGCCTCGCCGAGCTGGCGCAGTCGCTGCAGCAGGTGGCCGCGATCTCGAGCACGTCGTCGCAGAGCGCCGACGGCGCCGCCGCCGCCACGCAGGCGCAGATCACGTCCATGGGCGACCTCACGGCGACGTCACAGCAGCTGGCCCAGCTCGCCGAGCGGCTGCGCGCCAGCATCGCCCGCTTCTCGGTGCTGCGGCGGGAGGAGGAACCGCGCGACCACCCCGTGACGCGCACGGCGGCGGACTGATCACCCCGCCCGGAAAACGCGAGCCGCGTTCCTGCCTTGGTCCCACAACCCCGCGTTCAATGGGGTGAACACGCGCAGGGTTTCCCGGTACGGGGTGATCAACAGGTCGACGTAGCGCTCGAGCGAGACTTCAAACGGGAACCGGCGGCGGAACTCGCCGGCGGTGACGCCCAGCATGGCCTTGAGATGACGACCGAAGCTCTGCGGCGACGAGTAATCGAGGCGGTAGGCCACGTCGGCGACCGAGAGCCCCGGGTTGAGGAAGAGGTAGGCCGCGTGCAACAGCCGCATCCCGGCGAGATAGCTCTTGGGCGACGGCAAGGCGGCCCGGTAGAACCGGGACATCAGCGTGCTCGGCGCGATGCGGAGGTGGCGCGCGAGCCGGCGCACGGTGGAGAGCACCGGAGCCAGCCGGGCCAGGGCTTCGAAGAACAGGCGGATGTCGCCCCCGGCGTCCCCGAGCGCCGGTACGACCCGCGCCAGAATGCGGGCCGCGACGGGGGACGCGGGATGGCCCAGGAGGTCCCGCAGCCGGCGCCACCCGGCGGCTTCGGTGCAGTCGACCGCCGTGCGCACGCCCGTCGCGCCTAGGCGCAGCAGCGTCTCCGTGACCTCGCGGTCGTGCCGCGAGACGAGCGCCACCGCCGGGATGGCCGGGAATTCGCGTACGAACCGCGCCACCGCTGGCAGCTCGTCGCCGCGGCAGCTGTGCACCGAGAGGACCAGCGCGTCCACTCGTTTGCGGCGCGCCGCCCGCAGCGCGTCGCGGAACGAGTTGGCGTGGAGCGCGGTGAAGCAGCCGTCACCCACCGCGTCGAGGCGCGGCCGCTCCAGCGGCGGCAGCACCGTGCACACGGTTACCATGCGGGAGAGACGTTAACATGAGCGCATCAACCTCGGGTCAAGCTGAGCCGCCGGCGGGTCCCGAGGCCGGGGCGACGCCCCGCGGCGACTCAACTTCGGGTCAACGCGCGGCGCTCGCGGGCCGCCTGCGCCGTCACGTCGCGACGCTCGAAGGCGTACGTCATCCGCGTGCCGCGCCCGAGCGCCACCGCGCCGCGCGCGACTACGTCGCCGCCGAACTGGGCGCCCTGGGCCTCACGGTCGCGCTCGCCCCGTTCACGTTCCGCGGCCGCACCCACCACAATGTCGTGGCGACCCGCGCCGGCCGCGACGCCCGCCGCCCCCGCCTGCTCGTGGGCGCGCACTTCGACTCCACGGCGGACACCCCCGGGGCCGACGACAACGCCAGCGGCGTCGCGGCGATGATCGAATGCGCGCGGCTCGTCGCCACGCGAGCGGCTCCCCCCGAGGGAGGACTCGAGTTCGTCGGGTTCGACCTGGAGGAGCAGCAGACGACCACCTATCGCGTGGGCAGCCGCCGCCTAGCGCGGCGGTGCCGCGCCGGCGGCGAGGCGCTCGCCGGGGCGCTGATCCTCGAGATGGTGGGCTACCGCGACCCGACGCCCGGCGCGCAGATCGTTCCCCCGTTCCTCGGCATCGACGTGCCGCGCACGGGCGACTTCCTCGCCGCGGTGGGCGACACCCGCTCCCGTACGCTGCTCGACGGCTTCGTCGCCGCCGCGCGCGCGGCCGTGCCGGAGCTCCCGGTCGTCGCCTATCGGACGCGGCTGCGCGGCTGGCTGCTGCCGCTCACGCGGCTCTCCGACAACGCGTCGTTCTGGGACGCGCGCTATCCGTCACTCATGCTCACCGACACCGCGTTCTTGCGGAATCCGCACTACCATCAGACGAGCGACACGAGCGCGACACTCGACTTCGAGTTCATGGCGCAGGTGACGGAGGCGACGGCCGCGGCCGTCACGAGGCTCGCCGGTGCCTGAGGGGAAAAGCCGCCGCGTCGCCCTGGTGCTCGCCGCGGCCGCACTCGCGCTCGGTGCGGTGGGTGCGTTCTGGCTCACGCGGTTCGCGCGCCAGGTCGATCGCGACCCAGGGCTCGTCTACCGCGATCCGGGGACACTCGAGAAGCTCCTCAAGCGGGCCAGCGACGCGGAACGGGCGGGCGACCGCGCGACGGCGATCTCCGTGTACCGGTTCGTGGTCGCCGTCGGAGAGGGGCCGGCACGAGACCGCGGACGCGGACTCGAGGTGGCGCCGCACGTCGCCGCGGCCCGGGCGGGGCTCAGCCGGCTAGGAGTTCCCGATACACAGCCAGGTCCGCCTCGCTGAAGCACACGAACCGCACCAGGTCGACCGGCGTCGGCTGCTTCACGTCCTCCCGTACGGTCTCCACCGCGATCCGCGCCGCCTGTTCGATCGGGAAGCGATACGCTCCAGTGCTGATCGAGGGGAAGGCGATGGAGTGGACGCCGTGCTCGGCGGCGAGCGCCAGCGAGCTGACGTAACAGGCGCGCAGCAACGCCGCCTCCCCCCGCTTGCCGCCGCTCCAGACCGGCCCCACCGTGTGGATGACGTACCGGGCGGCAAGACGGTAGCCCCGCGTGATGCGGGCGGCGCCGGTGGGGCACCCGCCCAGCCGGCGACATTCCTCGAGCAGCTCCGGGCCTGCGGCGCGGTGAATCGCGCCGTCCACGCCGCCCCCGCCGAGCAGCGTCGTGTTGGCGGCGTTCACGATGGCGTCGACCGCTTGCGCAGTGATGTCCCCCTGGACGGCCTCGATCCTCGCAGGTGCCATCGAAGCAAACTACCCAGGCCGTGAAACACGCGCTGCGGCTGGAACTTACGCCCGTCTGGCCCGTCGGGGCGGCCGGCCCTATGTTGATAGACTAGCCAACGGGCGCCGCGTGCGGTGGCCGCCCACTCCGGTCGCGCTCCACCAGCGACCCCGCTGGAGAACCGGGATACGCGCACCATGCCCGGACGCGACTTGATCGATCGGGTCCGCAAGGCCCTCGCCGAACGCTACACCGTCGTGACGGCGTTGGGCCGGGGTGGCAATGCGTGCATCTTTGCCGCGACCGACCGCACCGGCGAACAGGTCGCGATCAAGGTGCTCCACCCGGAGCTCGCTGTTTCGGTCGCGGCCGATCGTTTCCTGCGCGAGATCCGCTACGCCTCGCAGCTGCATCATCCGCACATCGCGCCGCTGCTCGACAGCGGCGAAACGGAATATCTGCTGTGGTTCGTCATGCCCTTCGTGCCGGGCGAGAGCCTGCGCCAGGTGCTGCGGCGCGAGCGCCGGCTGGCCATTCCGACAGCCGCGCGCACGGCGTGCGAGGTGCTGGACGCGCTGGGCCACGCGCACGCGCACGGCATCGCCCACCGCGACATCAAGCCGGACAACATCGTGCTCTCGCCCGCGGGCGCCGTGCTGGTGGACCTGGGGATCGCGCGCGCCATCGCGACCTCGGGAGACGACCGCGTGACGCGCAGCGGGTTCGTGGTCGGCACCGAGGAGTACATGAGCCCGGAGCAGGCGGCGGGCGCCCCCGACGTGGACGGCCGGACCGACCTCTATTCGCTCGGCGTAGTGCTGTTCGAGTCGCTCGCGGGCCGGCCGCCGTTCTCCTCGGCCAGCGCCGCCGCCGTGCTCGACATGCAGCAGCACCACCCGCCCCCCGACCTGCGCGGGCTGCGGAGCGACGTGCCGAAGCCGCTCGCCGCCGCCGTCGCCCGCGCGCTCGCCAAGGCGCGCGAGGAGCGGTGGCAGACGGCGGCGGAGATGCGGGAGGCGCTGCTGCCGTTCACCGCGACGGCCTCGTGAGCGGCGGCGGTCGCGCGCTGATCGTTGCGGCCATTCTGTCGGGCAGCCCGGCGGCGTCGCTCTCCGCCCAGTGCCCCGACGGCTCGGCACCGCCTTGCGCCCGGTTGCGAGCTCCGCTCGACACCACCCGCTACGTCATCTTGCCCTTCACCCACCGCGAAGGTACGCAACCCTCCCTCCTCGACGGAGCGGACTGCGCCGAGCTGCTCACCGAGGCGTTCGAGCGCTGGTCGGACGTGCGGCTCGCCGACAAGACGCGAGTGTACGACGCGCTGCAGCGCCGCCGCAGCGGCGCCCCGTTCCGAATTCCGTTCGACACCGGCCTCGAGATCGCGCGCCAGCTCGGCGCCGGAAAACTCGTCATGGGACAACTCTGGAACTTCGGGGATACGCTGCGGCTCACGGCCAGCCTCTATGACGCGGCGCGCGGCGGTCCGCCGCTGCGCGAGGCCAAGGCGCGCGTGCCCTCCCACGCCGGGCACGTGGGCGCAGCGTTCAACGCGCTCGCCGATTCGCTGCTCGGCGTGGAGCTGGGCGCGACGGGTGGCCCCGGCGCCGAGCAAACGCACTCGCTCCAGGCACTCGCGGCCGGCAACGCGGGCGCCCGTGCCGTCCGGTCCTGGAAGCTGACCGAGGCCGCGGGACGGTTTCGCGCCGCGATCGCGGCCGACTCGGAGTTTGCGCACGCGTACCTCTGGCTGGGCCAGACGCTGCTCTGGGCGGCCGACTCGAGCCCGCAGGCCGCCCGGGACCGCGCTGCCATCGCCCGCCGCACTGGAGACCTCTTGCCGCGGCTCGGCTCCACGGACCGGCTGCTGCTCGCCGCGCAGCAGGCGATGTTCCAGCAGAGCTGGCCGGACGCCTGCGCCCGCTACCGCGAGATCCTGGCCGCCGACTCCACCAACTTCACGGCGTGGTACGGACTCGCCGAGTGCAACGCGGGGGACCCGGTCGTGATCCGGGATCCGCGGGACAGCGCGCGCTATGTGTTCCGGGGGAGTTGGCACGCCGCTGCGCGGGCCTACAAGCACGCCCTGCTCCTGGCGCCCTCGTTCAACCTCGCTTTCGGAACCCGTGCCAGAGAGCGGCTCGCGCACCTGCTCTTGGCGGAGGAGTTCTGGTGGCGCGAGGGTCGCTTCGACACGGTCCCGTGCTTCGCGTTTCCGGAAGTGGAGGCCGACACCGTAGCGTTTCATCCCCTCTCCGGCGCGGTCATGGCTCAAGGGAGCCGGAGGCCCGCGACCCACGTGCTCGCGCTCGCGCGGAACCGTCAGGTCCTGGTGGACATCGCGGGCGCGTGGACGGAGGCATTTCCGGAAGACCCCGTAGCGCACCGCACGCTCGCCTACGCCCTCGAGGTGAGTGGTAGGATCGCGCCCACGGTTGGGGAGCTCCGCAGTGCACTGGGGGAAATTGCCACCGCAAAGCGGCTCGAGCGACGCCCTTCGGAGCGTGCGCGCGACGCCGTTGTGGCTGTGAGGTTGCTCGTCAAGGCGGGGGAATTCGAGGCGGCGCGTCGAGCGGGGGACTCGCTGCTGCGTACGATCCGAGCACCGACTCCTGGCATGGCTGGCGTGGCGATCCTGCTCGGGCGTCCGACGCTGGCCGCGCACCTGCTCGCGGTGCAAGACACTTCCGGGCTGCACGCCAGCGCCGATAACGAGTCGGTGACGCTGCCGCTCGACGCTGCGCTGGCGGGCTTACGACTGCTTGCCTACGCCGCCGTGGCGGCGCCGCAAGAGAGCATCGGGGTTCTGGAGCGCCGGGTGGAGGAGCTCTTGAGCAACCTCCCGTCGGCCCAACGAGCGCCCGCCCGCAGCGCCCTGCTTGATACTCCTGCGGAGCTGGTGTTCGAGGTCATGGGGCAGCGATCCGCGCATCGCACCACGTCTCCGGGACCGGATGGCACAATGACGCTCCAGTGGGCGCTCGCCCACGGTGACACCGCTTTCGTCCGGGCGCACCTCGACACGGCGGCAACATCTCCCGAGTACGCCTACGTCGCCGCGCGAATGGCACTGTCGATCGGCGACACGGTGGCGGCGCAGCACTACCTCGACCGCACGCTGGGCAATTTGCCGACACTGTACTCGGCGCTCCTCGACTACATGCCACTCGCCGGCACCCTGGTGCGTATGATGGCGTTCCGCGCGGACCTGGCCGCCGCACGGGGCCAAGTCGCGATCGCTCAGCGGTGGGGAAGCGCTGTCGCCGCGCTGTGGTCTGGCGCCGACCCGGCGCTGCAGCCTACAGCGACGCGGATGCGCCGGCTCGCGGCGACCGCACCGTGATTCCCTCGCAAGGAGGTCGTATGCGCACAGCGCGCTGGCAACTTCTCGTGGTGCCCCTGGGTGCGCTGGTCGCGTGGCAGTGTGCGGTACCTGCGCCCCAGTTCCACGGCGACATCATGAAAGTCTCCGCGGATTCGATCAACGACTACATCGCGTCACTCCAGTTCGCCCCCGATACGCCCCACGCGCAACGGCAGCTCGTGGACTTCGTGCAGTGGCGGGTGGGACCTCCCGGTGACGACAGCGCGTTCATCGAGCCGGAGTCCCATGTCAAGAAGCTCACGATGGACGACCTCGCGGACGGCCGCATCATTGCCCGCGTCAAGACCAAGACCCCGTACCCACCGGCGGGGTTCGGACCCTGGTGGACGTACTGGTGGGTGGACGCGCGCGGGCCGTCGGGGAGCTACCGGTCGGTGTTCATCGCCATCCACGACAAGGTCGACTTCCGACAGAAGCGGCGGCTGACGTTCAAGCACCATGGCGTGACGCCGGAGTACCCGGAGCTCAGCGCCCGATTCAGCCCGGATTACGACGGTCTGTGGGGGAGGTGCAACTCCTCCTGCTGCGCGACCAGCACCGCAGCGGCGGATACGCTCGGGACGGAGTGATTCCGCTTGCCACCGGGTGACTGACGTGGCATAGTGTTGCCACTTCCACCCGGCCATGTCCGCTGACCCGCTGTTCGACCGCCTGGCTCGCGCGCTCGCGGGCCGTTACACGTTGGTGCGCGAACTGGGCCAAGGTGGCATGGCGACCGTCTACCTCGGTACCGATCTCAAGCTGGGCCGACAGGTCGCGATCAAGGCTCTGCCGCCCACGACCCGCGCCTATCTCGGCAGCGGTCGGTTCCAGCGCGAGGTCCTGCTCGCCGCCCAGCTCTCGCATCCGCACATCGTGCCGTTGTTCGAAGCCGACGAGGCCGACGGCATCCTCTTCTACGTGATGGGATACGTGGAGGGCGAGTCGCTGGAGGATCGCCTCGCCCGCGAGGGGCCGCTGCCGCTCGCCGACGCGCTGCGGATCGCGGCCGAAGTCGGCGATGCCCTGCAGTACGCGCACGAGGTCGGAGTCCTGCATCGGGACGTGAAGCCGGCCAACATCCTACTCTCCCGCGCACATGCGATGGTGGCCGATTTCGGGATCGCGAAGCTGATGGAGCAGGTGAAGGGCGGCCAGTCCTCGCTGACCGGCGCTGGGCTCACCCCGGGCACGGCCGAGTACATGAGCCCGGAGCAGGCGGGCGGGGCGGAGCGCCTCGACGCGCGGAGCGACGTGTACGCGCTGGCCGCGGTGCTGTACGAGATGCTGGTCGGCGAGCCGCCATTCACGGGGCCGAGCGTCCAGGCGATCGTCGCGCGGGTGCTCACGGAGCGGCCGCGGCCCCCGCGCACCGTGCGGCCGCAGGTGCCGCCGCACGTCGAGCACGCCATCGCGAGCGGCCTCGCCAAGGTTCCGGCCGACCGCCCGCCGTCGGCGCGCGCCTTCGTCGATCTGTTGACGCAACCGGCGGCCGGGCGGTGGCGGCCCACCCGGCGACAACTCGCCGTGACGGCGCTCGGCGCGGCGGGCATTGTCGCCGCCGCGTTGGGGATCCGCGGTGTTACGCGGCGCCCGCACCCGCCGCCCGAGATGGCGCTCGTGCCCGCCGGGCGGTATCCCGTAGGCGGCGCCCCCTGGCGCGAAGCGAGCACGGTGCGGCTCGGTTCCTTTTACATCGACTCGACCGAGGTCACCGTGGGAGCCTACCGGCGGTATCTGGACTCGACGCTGGGGATGCCACCCTGGACGGGCCGGCCGCCCGAGCGCTGGCCAGCGACCGGCGTCTTCTGGGTCGAAGCGGTGGCGTACTGCGCGTGGCGCCAGCCCGGCGGCCGGCTGCCGACCGAGGACGAGTGGGAGGCCGCGGCGCGTGGCCCGGAGGGCCTGCGCTACCCGTGGGGTGACAAGTGGGTGCGGGGGTTCGCCAATGCGGATTCGCAGCGCGACGGATTCGCCCCGGCGGGCGCCGACAGCCTGGGGCGCTCGTGGGTCGGGGCCGTCGACTTGATCGGAAACGCCTGGGAGTGGACCGCCACCGAGGCGCCGGGCCCCAAGGGGGAGCTCGGCCACATCATCAAGGGAGGCGCGTTCGATTCACCGCCCCAGAACGCGGTGGCCGCCTTCCGAGCGGCCTTCCCCGACCGGCCCCCTCGACTGGTGCACACCGGGTTCCGCTGCGCCCAGAGCGTCGGGGCGCAGCCCGCCCCGGTCCCGCTACCGGCCAGCGTGGCGGTCCTGTACTTCGAGAGCCCGGACAGCGCCGACGCCTATCTGGCCGACGGCCTCACCGAAGCAATCATCACGAGGCTCGGCCGGGTCGAGCGTTTCACGGTGAAGTCCCGGAACGCCGTACGACGCTTTCGTGGGACGTCGACCGACGATCCGGCAGCCCTGGGACGGGCGCTCGGCGTCACGTATCTGGTGAGCGGCAGCGTGCGCCGTACGGGTCAGCGTGGGTTACACGTCAGCGTGGAGCTCGCGCGGGCGGCGACCGGCGTGCACGTCTGGGGCGCACAGTACGATCGGGGTGACCGCGCACTGCAGGCGGTCGAGGCGGAGGCGGCGCGCGCGGTGGCGACCGCGCTCGGCGGCGCCCTCGCCCCCGCCGAGCAGACCGCGCTCGCGCCCCGCTCCACCCCCGACCCGGGTGCCTACGACCACTTTCTGCGCGGGAACTACGAGCTCGCGCAGCGCACACCGCGCGCGGTGGGCCGCGCGATCCAGGAGTATCAGACGGCCGCCCGCCTGGACCCCGGCTACACGCCGGCGTTGGCACGCGTCGCGCTGGGATACGCGCTGTTTCTCGACTGGGGATGGCCGTACGCCGGTCTGGCGCCCGACGGTGTGCTGGGGCGTGGTGAAGCCGCCGTCGACGCCGCGCTGCAGCAAGATTCGGCCTCCGCGGACGCGTGGATGGCCCGCGGCTTCTTGATGACGTTCCGCAATCCCCGCACGTTCGTCGGAGTGCGCGAAGCGCTGCAGCGCGCCGTCGTCCTCGACGAGCGGAACGCCGAGGTGTATCACCAGTACGGGATGGCCCTGCTGTGGCTCGGTGAGGACTCCGCGGCGGCCGAGATGTACCACCAGGCGCTCGCGCGCGAGGCCGAGCGGCCGATCACGTTGTTCAATCTCGGGCGTGTCGCTCTCCGCCAAAACCGTTACCGCGACGCCCAGCGCTGGGCGGACAGCACGCTCGCGTTCGACCCGGCGGCCGACTACGGCTACGTGCTTCGCGCGCTCGCCGAGCTGCGGCTCGGAAACCATGTCGACGCGCGGGTCGACGCCGAGACCGCGGTGCGACTGCACGCGGGGTTCCGCGTGCCAGCCGAAGCGGTCGTGGCGCTCGCCGCGCTCCAGGCAGGCGAGTCGGGCGGCGCGCGTGCCCGCGTCGAGCGCCTGGAGCGCGAGGCTCGCGCTGCGAACGCGCCTACCATCACCGATGCCGCTTGGGTCGGGCGGGCGCTGGTCGCTGTGGGCGAGCGCCAGCGCGCCCTCGATTTGCTCGAACGCGTGCGCCCCCGAGGGGCACGGTTCTGGTTTTACTTGCGAGCGCCGGAGTTCGACCCGGTGAGGACAGATCCCCGCTTCCAGGAGCTGCTCGAGGAGTCGCGGCCGCAATGAGAGCCGACCGAAAGACGGCAAGGCGGAAGGGGGAAAACATGCCAGCCGCCATCCCCTTTCCGTCTTTCCGTCCTTCCATCGCAGTTTCACTCTTGCTCCTCACCGCCTGCCAGCCGCAGGCGCGCCGCCTGCTCGTGCTCGACCTCGCGTTGTCCGACCCGGTCGTGGTGAGCGGCACCGCCGAGCCGTGGCGCGACGCGGGGTACACCGTCGAGTACCGGCAGTTCTATCCCCACCTGGCGCGCACCGACCTCGCCCGGTATCGCGTCCTCATCTTCTTGCTCGGACGCGAGCCGGAGGCGCCCTCGGACGCCCTGACGACGGGAGACCTGGCGCTCCTCAACGAGTGGGTCCGGGCAGGCGGGGTGGTGGTGCTGGGCTACGACGCGGACGGAGAAGGCTACCTCGACCGCTGGACCGCGAATCGCTGGCTCGAATTCGAAGGGGCGGGGATCGCGATCGGAGACCGGCTGCTCGAAGACACCACCGTCCGGCCACCCCCACCCACCACGACCGGGCGGCCCCAGCCCTGGGCCGAGGCGCGCGCCGTGGGCGATGAGCCGCTCGGCTCGGTGTACGACCCGTTTCCGCTGGACCGCAACCACGTGATCACCGTGCGGGACCGCTCGCAGCTCCTCGCCGTGACCGGTCAGCACACCTTCGTGCGCGCGTCGCGCGGCCTCGCGGCGCGAGCGGGCGCGGGCGTGGCGGCGGCGACGCGCATCGGAGATGGCCTCGTCGTGGTGATCAGTCGCCATGCGCTCGGCGCGCTGGGCCCGCAGTTCCGCCCCACTACCGCACCCCTCCTCCAGCCCGACGCGCTCGCCCGGACCCACAACTTTCTGACGGCGCTCGCCCGTTGGACCCGCCGCCCGGCGGAGTGGGCGCACCTGCCGCCGGCGGCGCACCGCGTGCCGCTCGCGCTCGCGCCGGCGCCCACGCCCATGGAGGTCGCCCCCCCACCCCTCGTGCCGCCGCGGGGCACCACCACCATCGGGCTGCCGCTGAGCCACGATGCAAAGCTGGCGCGCGCCACGAGCGTACCCGACTGGCTACGGCAGCAGGGCATCCGGGCCCTGTGGGCGCCCCTGCTCGTCGCCCGCAGCGGCGGACACGTCCCCCGCTCGTCGGGCGCCCTCGACTCGATCGTGACGCTGCTCGACGTCGGGGGCTTCAACCTCGTCGCAGGCGACGCCGATCCCGAGGGCACGGACTCGGTCCACGCACGGTGGGAGGAGCGGGATGCCGTACGCCGCGCCTGGAGCGACGCCGTGAACCGGCTCCAGCCCACGAGCGTCGCGTGGATCCCGGCGTTCGACCCGTCCGACGCACGCTGGGCGTCGGGCGACTCCTCGCGCGGCCCGCGGGGCGAGGCGGTGCCCGCACCGTGCGCCTTCGATTCCACGCTGTGGGCCGGCGCGTTCGCCCCCGCGTACACCGCGCTCGGCCGGCTCGCCGCCGAGCAACGGACGCTGGTGATCGCGCTCGGGCTGGACCTGAGAGGCGCGCGGGGAGGGGGAGGAGGGTTGGAGTTCTGCGACTCAGCCTGGCGGCGCGGCCTCGCGCGCCTCGCGCGCAGCGGCCCCCCCCTGGACGCGTTGCCCCCGGGCGCGCGCTACCCGGCGTTACGCGACGCGGGCCTGCTCCCGCTGTATTATCGCGCCCTCGTGGACGAGGTGGCGGAACGCGCCGCCGCGTTGCGCGACCGCGTGCTGCGGCAGCGCCGCGACCTCTACTTCGCGTTCCGGCTGCCCCAGCTCCCGGCCGACTGGTTCACACTGGGACTGCTCCGCGGGTTCGCGCTGCCCGACCGACCGATCCTCGTGTTCACGCCCGAGGTCAGGACCCGACAGGCCTTGGCCGCGTATCGCGGCCGCGACCTGAACCTGGTGCATGCCGTGGCGCTGGTGCCGGCCTCGCTGCGCGCGCGTGACCTGCAGGGGCTGCGGCGTCTCATCTTCGAAGAGAGCGACGGCTTTTGGCTCGCGCTGGAAGCGGGTCGGGGCGGGGGGGCGGCCGGCGCGGGGGGGGCGGGGAGTCCCGACGCCCCGCGACTGCCGGGTGACAGCGTGGCTCGCCTGCTCCGCCGGCTCGTGCGCTGAGGCTTGCCCCCACCCTTCCGGTGCCGGTAGCTTTGATACCGGGTGGCGGTAGGGCGTGATGGTCGCGGTGCGCCGGCTGGACTGGCGCATTGAGGAAAGTCCGAGCTCCGTAGGGCAGACTGCCAGGTAACGCCTGGGCGCCGCAAGGCGACGGATAGGGCCACAGAAAACAGACCGCCCTTTATCCAAGGGTAAGGGTGAAACGGTGGGGTAAGAGCCCACCGCGCGGCCGGCAACGGACGCGGCACGGTAACCCCCAGTCGGAGCAAGGCCAAGTAAGCAGCGAGACCCGGCCCGGGTCGCTGGAGCTGCGGGTAGGCCGCGCGAGGTGGCTGGCGACAGCCATCCCAGAGAGATGACCATCTGGCCGCCATCGGCGGACAAACAGAACTCGGCTTATGGCCCTACCGCCCACCTCTTCTTTGCCGTCCAAACCCTACCCCGCCCAGTGGGAGGAGGTAGCGGACCTGCGGGTGTTTCGAACCACCGCCCACGAGTGGGAGAAGCTGATCGGCTGGCGCGCCGACATGCGGAAACGCGGCTGGAAGCTGCTGCGCGTCGCCAGTGAGGGTGGTGAGATGGTGGCCATCTTCGGGCGCACCAAGAGCGCGCGCCCCGCCGCCGCGTCGGGAACGGCCTGAGGATGACGCTGATGCTCGGTCGTCTGCCGCCGGTCGTGGCGCTCGCCGCCGCCTGTGCGTCGGGGGGCGCGAGCGGCGGCACAACCCCCACTCCCTACACGCCGTCCTCGGCCCACGTGGGCGACCGGCCCGCGCAACCGCCTAACGCCTCGGACCTGGTGCGCTACGGGCCCAACGCGTTGCGCTACGTCGTCCGCCGCCAGCTGCACATTCAACAGGGGCTCGCCCAGCAGACACACACCCAGGACCTCGGTACTCGAACGTTCCTTACGGTTGCGATGTCGGGGCCGCCCGACAACATCGGGTATCCGACGACGTTCACGGTGGACTCGATCGTCGCCGATTCCGGCACGCCGACCCAGATAAAGGACAACCTGGACCGCGCCAAGCGCCTGGTCTTCAGCGGCCGGGTGGCGTCGGGCGGAGAGTTCGTGAACGGCGTCCCTTCCGACAGTGCGGCCGCTCAATCACTGATTCAGCTGCTTGGCGGCTTCCGCGATTTCCTGCCACGCATCCCCCGCGCTGGCCTGGAACTCGGCACGACCTGGAGTGACACGCTCGACCGGAGTCAGAAGGGTGGTGGCCGGGATGTCACCTTTCACACCGTCGTCCAGGGCCGCGCCACCGCCTGGGAGGATTACGCCGGTACGCGGAGCCTGCGGGTCGCGGGCACCGTGTCATACACGGTAGCCGGCACGGCCCAGACTGCCAGGCAGCCCGTCCAGATTGCGGGGCAGGGTACGGGCACCGGCGTCTCGTTCATCGCTGCCGACGGCCGTTTCATGGGCGCGGAGTCTCGGGACTCCGCCAACCTCACCTATCGCTTCCTCAACGAGGGCGTGACGCTACCCGTGGTCCAGGTCACCCGGACGACCGTGGTGGTATTGCCCTAGTGCGACTCGGACTCCCGCTGGCGCTGCTCCTCGCCGCGGCCAGCGCGTCCGCGCAGGTTGCCGCGAACCGGACCACGCTCTACCTGCACCCGACGGACGTCACCGACGCGCGGGCGCTGTGGGTGAATCCGGCCGGTCTCGGCCGCTTCCAGGAAGCGTCGCTCCACCTCGATCTGACCGTGGGCGACCCCGGCGCGGCCGGCCGGCTGCGCCAGCTCACACTGGGGTTCAACTCGCGTGGCTTCTCCTTCGGCTACCAGCGCGACGTGTTCGACGGCGGCGTGCGGGGCCACACCTACCGCCTCGGGTTCGCCGGCGGGCGCGCGGGACTGGCGGCGGGCGTCGCGGCGGCGCTGTACCGCGGCGGCACGTCGGGGACGGGCTGGGACGCCGGAATCCAGTACGACGCGACGCCGCAGGTCACCGTGGGTGGGGTGATCGAGAACGTGGGTCAGCCGACGGTGCGCGACTCGACGCTCCGGGCCGCGTACGTGCCCGGTGCGACCGTGCGGCTCTTCGCCGCCCGCGCCGCGCTGTCGGTGCACGGGCGCTTCACGTCGGACGGCGTGGTGGGCTACGCCTTGGGCGCGCGCGGGGGGCTGCGGGAAGGCACCTCGCTGCCCGTCCGCGTGCTGGCACGCATCGACACCGACCGTTCGCTGCACCGCACCGCCTTCACGTTCGGCCTGTCGCTCGGTGGACAGGACGCGGTCGGCGTCGTGGCCACGACGCCGGGCGACGCCGCGCACCTCGACGCACTCAGCCTCTACGGGCTCTCCACCCGGCGTTTCACGCGGTAACCGGGCTGCCGGATCTCGCCCTCGATATGGAACCCGACGCGCGGGTCGGCCGGCAATAGCCGGTTTACCCGGCGCGCCAGCGTCCAGAAGCCCCGCAGCGATAAGTGCGTAAACACCGTGTCGCGCCGGCCCCCCCGCGTGGCCGGCAGGAGCGCGAACAGGAAGTGCGGGCCGCCCCGCCAGCTCGCGAAGAACGTGTAGGTGACGCTGTCACGCCGGTACGAGCGAGTGCGGCGCGGTGCCGCCACGACGACGCGCCGCTGGCCGACGACGAGCAGGATCGAATCCTGGGGACCGTCGGGCATGAACGCGAGCTGCACCGTGTCGGACGGCGCGAGCGCCGCCCGGCGCCGCAGCGCGGTGGCCACGCTGTCCGGGACCGGGGCGACGGCGTCGAGCCGCGGCGGCCCGCTGAAGAGCGTCCAACTCACGACGACGGCGCCCGCCACGAAGGCGGCGAACGCGAGACACCCGGCGACGCCGACGCCCACCAGCGATCGGATCGCGACCGCGCTGCCGCGCACCCGCACGCGCTCGCCCGCCGCGGCCGGGAGCGCCTCGACGAGCGCCCGGCTCACCTGCTCCGCGGTTTGAAAGCGCTCCGCCGGATCCTTCGCGAGCAGCCGCTCGATGACGGCGGCGAGCGCCGGGGGGACGTCGCTCCGCAGCTGCCGGATCGGCACCGGGGTCGCGGTGGCCTGCTTCATCAGGATGGATTGGGCCGACTCGCCGTCGAACGGCGGCGAGCCCGCGAGCATCTGGTACAGCACGACGCCGAGGCCGTAGATGTCGGACCGCGCGTCCACCGCGTCGCCGGTGGCCTGCTCCGGGCTCATGTACTGCGGCGTCCCGACGACCATCCCTTCCGTCGTGAGCTGGCTGGTGCCGGACGCCTCCTGGGCGGCCTTGGCGATCCCGAAGTCGGTCACCAGCACGTGCCCCGAGGTGTCGAGCAGGATGTTGTCCGGCTTGATGTCGCGGTGCACGACGCCGAACCCGTGCGCGTAGTCCAGCGCGTCGGCCACCTGCCGCCCGATGCGCCCCGCGTCGCCGACCGAGAGGCGCCCGTACTTCTCGAGCAGCTGCCGCAGCGACGGGCCGTCGAGGCAGCGCATCACGATGTAAAGCACTTCGTTCTTGTGGCCGCCGACCTTGTAGATCGGCACGATGTGCGGGTGTTCGAGCTGCGCCACCGTCCGCGCCTCGCGCACGAATCGCACGGCGAGCGACGGCGAGGGGGTGAGGCCCAGGTCGATGACCTTGACCGCCACGTCGCGGTTCAACGGCTGCTCGCGGACGCGGAACACCGCGGCGAATCCGCCTTCGCCGAGCAGGTCCCCCACGGTAAATTCCTTTCCCAGGGCCTGCTGCAGGCGGCGACGCAGCGTGACGGTATCGAGCGACATGACGGACGCGAAACCTAGGAACGCGCGACGGCTGGCGCTAGGGATTGTCGGCGCGGCGCTCGTGTGGCTGCTCGGCGTGTGGCCGCCGCCCGTGTGGTGGCGGGATCACTGGCCGCGCGAGACGGCGATGATGCGAGAAGGGCGGCCGGAAGGTTGGAATGGCGGAAGGTTGGAACGTTCCAACCGTCCAACCGTCCAACCGACCGCCCTGAAGGACATCTCCCCGCTGCTCCAGCGCATGGTCATCATCGGCGAGGACTCGCGCTTTCGCACGCACCACGGGATCGACCCGGCGGAGATCGGAGACGCGCTCGGCCTGGGTCGGCGGAAGGACGCCTGGGGCACCATCGTCGCGGCGTGGCGGCAGCGCGACGCGCTCCGCGGAGCGAGCACGATCACGCAGCAGCTCGCCAAGAACCTGTACCTCTCGTCCTCGCGCAACCCGCTCCGCAAGCTCAAAGAGGCGATCACGGCGTTGCGGCTCGAGCTCGCGCTCTCGAAGGATCGCATCCTGGAGCTGTATCTGAGCATGGCGCAGTGGGGGCCCGGGCTGTGGGGCGTGGACGCGGCGAGCCGCGCCTACTTTGGCGTGCCGCCGTCGCGCCTCGACGAGGCGCAGGCCGCCGCCCTCGCCGCGACCCTGCCCCACCCACTCACCTCCACCCCTACGTTCCGGCCCGACCGCACGCTGGCGCGGCGCGACCTCATCCTGGCTCGCTACCACGGCGGGGACGTGTACATCCCGCCGGAAGAGGAGGACACGGTACTGCTCGTGCCGCCGGTGATTGCGCCGCCCATCGAGTCGCTGAACGTTCAGCTGCGGGTGCAGGCCGACACAGCACAGGACACAGCGACCGTTCACAAGGACAGCAGCTAGACGAGACGGGTAGACGGACAGACGGATAGCGGCGGGAAGCGAGAAGGGGTTAGGATCGAGCTCTCCTGACCCTACTCACTGGACACCGCTACCCGTCTACCCCGTCTAGTCCACTAGCCTTAAGGGCATGACCAACGCCATATAGCTCGCCGGGTCGTCCCAGCCGACGGGCTCGACGGTGGCCGCGCGCTCGGGGGCCTTGAAGGTGAAGCGCACCTCGTCGGTGGGCATGAATTTGAGGATCTCGAGCAGGTACTGGGCGTTGAACCCGATCTCGAGCGGCTCGCCCTCGTAGGTCACCGCGAGCTCGTCCTGGGCCTCACCCAGGTCCGGCGTCTGGACGGAAAACTTGGCCGCACCACCCGCGAACGCGAGGCGAATCCGGTGCGTCTGGTCGCTCGCCACGACGCTCATGCGCCGCAGCGCCGCCGCCATCGCCGCCTTGTCCACGGTGGCGGCCTTGTCGTTCTCCCGCGGAATCACCTGCTCGTAGTTCGGGTACGGCCCCTCGATCAGGCGCGAGAATACGAGCGTGCCGCCGGCCCGGAACCCGATGTGGTTGTCGCTGCGCGCGATCTCGATGTCGGCATCGGCGGCGAACAGCCGGCGGATTTGCTCGAGCGCCTTGGGCGGCACGATCAGATCGGCGGTGGAGCCCCCGCTCGCGGGGACATCCATCTTCGCGAGGCGATGCCCGTTGGTCGCCACCATGCGCATCCGGTCGGGCCGCAGCTCCCACAGCACGCCGTTGAGGATCGGCCGGCTCTCCTCCGTGGATGCCGCGAACGCGACGTGGCCCACGAGCTTGTGCACCACGCCCGCCGCGGCCTTCCACGCGCCGTCGAACTTCACGGCGGGGAACGACGGAAACTCCTCCCGCGGCAGCCCTAGGAGCTTGAACTTGGAGCGCCCGCACTCGATCGCGACGCGCGACTCACCGGCGGCGGTAAAGCGCACCGGCCCGGAGGGCAACTCGCGCGCGATGTCGACCAGCTTCTTCGCGGGTAGCGTGACCGCGCCGTCCGCATCCACGTCGGCCGGTGCGGTCGTGCTCACGGCGATGTCGAGGTCGGTCCCCGAAAGGCGGAGACCGCCTCCCTGCTTCGTCGCCTCGACCAGGACGTTGGCCAGCACCGGCAGCGTCGTCTTGGCCGGGATCGCCGCCGCGACCGCGCCCAGGCCTTCCTGCAACTGCTCTCGTGTGATCGTGAACTTCATCTGCCGCTATCGCCTCGCCGGGGTAAAGAAGCTACTGCTATACCCACATAGAAATACTAGTAGTAATAGTAGAGCGCGGGGAAATGTTCGCGAATCGGGCTAACCCATGGGCGGGGCGCGCATCGCGCTCGCGTGAGCACCTGACCCAAATGTTGGGACTGTTGGTATCCGGCCGCTTTCCCACGCTCCCCGCCCGTTCCCACACCCACCAACATGGCCCTTCCCACATGTTGGCTAGAGTGCGGACAACTCCTGGCGCGCCATCTCGACGCGCTCCTTGAACGTCCGGTCCCGCATCATCTGCCGCTCCACCTTGTCCACTGAGTGGATCACCGTGGAGTGATCTCGCCCCCCGAATGCCTGTCCGATCTCGACGAGCTGCATCCCCAGCATGTCCCGCGCGAGGTACATCGCCACCTGGCGCGGGATCGTGAGCGTCTTGGTGCGCGCCTTGGAGCGCAGGCCCTCCGGGGTGACGCCCCAGCGCCGCGCGACGACTTCCTGCACGCGATCGATGCTCGGGGTCGGTTGCGTGTAGCTCGCGCCCTCCTCCCCCTGCCGGATCTTGTCCGACAGGGCCTCCCGCGCGAGTTCGATCGTCACCTCGCGGTTCTTGAGCGACGCGAACAGCAGCAGCTTGATGATGCACCCCTCGAGCTCGCGCACGCTCTGCCGGACGTGCTCGGCGATGAAGCGCAGCACGTCGTCGGGGATCGTGAGCTCGAGATGGTCCTGCTCGGCTTTCTTCCGGAGGATCGCGATGCGGTGCTCGAGGTCCGGATGCCCGATGTCGGCCACGAGCCCCCACTCGAACCGCGAGATCAGGCGGTCTTCCAGGCCCGGGATCTCCTTGGGGGGGCGGTCCGACGTGAGCACGATCTGCTTGTGCCCCTCGAACAACGCGTTGAAGGTGTGGAAGAACTCCTCCTGCGTCATTTCCTTGCCTTCGAGGAAATGCACGTCGTCGACGAGGAAGAGGTCCACGTCGTTGCGGTAGCGGCGCCGGAACTCGGACATCGTGCGCGCGTGGATCGACTCGATCACCTCGTTGATGAACTGCTCGGCGCCGAAGTAGTGCACGCGCGTCCCCGGGTATTTCTTGAGCACCGCATGCGCGATCGCCTGCATCAAGTGCGTCTTCCCCAGGCCGGTCGCGCCGTAGATGAACAGCGGGTTGTACGTCTTGCCCGGCGCCTCGGCGACGGCGTGCGCCGCGGCGGCCGCGAGCTCGTTCGACTTCCCGATGACGAAGGTCTGGAAGGTGTAGCGCTCGTTGAGCGGCGTCGTGGGCACGGCCGCCTTGTCGCCCCCCGCCCCCGGCTCGCGCGGCGCCACGAAGAAGTCCATCTGCGGTCGTTGCTGCCGATCTTCCTGCACGCGGAACACGACCGCCGTGGGGCGACCGAACACGCGCTCGGCGGCGCGCGCCAACACGCTGGCGTGCTTCGACTCGTTCCACTCGACCGCGAACTGGTCCGGTGCGCCGACAATCAGCCGGTCGTCGTCCAGCGCGATCGGCACCGCCGGCTCGAGCCAGGTGCGGACCGTCGCGTCGGGAAGTTCGCGCCGCGCTTCGTCGAGCAGGCGCTTCCAAGCTTCCTTAGTAGACTGCTCCATCCGCGAATGACGAGAGGTGGGACGTCCAGCAAGGGCGGCCCGAAACTACGGCTCGCTTGTGGAAAAGTCAACCTTGACCCGCGCGCCGACCCCGGTGTACGTTTCCCGCCTCACGAGAGGAATTTATGGGCCCGACCTATCGCCCGCGCAATCGGCGGCGCATCAATAAACACGGATTTCGGGCGCGGATGAAAACAGTATGGGGCCGCGCCGTCCTGTCCCGCCGGCGGAAGAAGGGCCGCAAGCGCCTCACCGTCCGCCTGCCGTCCAAACACCGGAGCCGGTAACGGCACAGCGGTTTCCGCGCCGCGTGCGCCTCGCCCGCGGCTCGGAGCTGACAGCCTGCTGGGATCACGGTCGCCGCTTGCGCACTCGGCATCTCGACCTGGCGTGGCGCTCGAATCGTGCGGGCCACCCGCGGATGGGAATCATCGTACCTCGCTTCCAGTTCACCGCGGTAGCCCGCAATCGGTTGCGCCGCCGCCTGAGAGAGATTCTTCGACGCGAGGCGCTCGCGTCGCTGCCCGCCGTCGACCTCGTCGTGCGCGCGAATCGCTCCACCTACTCCGCCGCGTTTACCGTCCTCCGCGCCGAATTGACGAGCGTCGTGAGCCGCCTCACATGAACGTGCGTCGCTGGCCGCGGCTGGCGGTCATGGCACTGATCCGCGCGTACCAGCTGACGCTGTCCCATCTGGTGTTCACGCAATGTCGCTTCACGCCTTCGTGCTCGCACTACGCGTTCGAGGCGGTGGAGCGCTATGGCGCGCTGCGCGGGTCGTGGCTCGGCGTGAAGCGCATCCTCCGGTGCCACCCGCTGCACCGGGGCGGCTACGATCCGGTGCCCTGAGAGCGGCTCGTGGAACGACGCGTCATTCTGGCAATCGTCCTGATGCTCATCGTGGCCGTGCTGCCGAGCATCCTGGTTCCTCGGAAGAAGCAGCCGGTTAGTCGGATCGGCGGATCGGCGGATAGTACCCGTGCGGCTCGGGAGAGCGTGGCGGCGCCTCCGGCGACAGCCCAACGACCATCCGGCTATCCGCCTACCCGCCTATCCGCCACCAAGGCGGAGACCGTGTGGGTCACCTCCCCACTCTACCGCCTCGGGTTCAGCACACAGGGCGGGGAGCTGGTGTGGGCGGAGCTCACGGGCTACCGGTCGTTCGCGCCTCAGGACTCGGGCCGCCCGGTGCAGCTCGTGCCCCAGGGAGTGCCGCTACTCGCCTCCGCCCTGACGGCGGGCGGGGACACGGTGAGTCTCGCGGACTGGCACCTGATGCCGAGCGCGTCCGCGCTTCGGGTGGGCCAAGACACCGTCACACTGAGGTTTACGGCGTCGCGCGGCGGGGCGGATCTGAGCCTGGAGTACCGCTTTTTCCCCGGGGAGTACGACTTCCAGGTGCGCGGCCAGGTTGCCCGGCCCGGGGGTGGCGGCGGCGCGACGCTGCTGGTCGGCTTGGGGGACGGCGTCCGCTCGGTCGAAGCCGATTCGATCGACGACTTCCGGCACTACGCGGTCGTGACGAAGGCGGCGAAGACGCAGAGCACCGCGTTCTTGAAGCCCGGCGAGCGCAAGGTGCTCGACGGGCCGTTCGAGTGGGCGGGCGTGAAGTCCAAGTACTTCTTCGTCGCCGCCCTGGCGATCGCGGAGAACCAACCACAGTTCGGCGGCGGCATCGCCATGGGCGGGCCGAGCAGCGTGACGGCCTCCTCGCTGTTCGGCAAGTCGGGGGTGGCGACGCGCACCGCCCTGGCGCTCACGCTCCCCGTCCCCCCCGCCGGGGCCTTCGGCTACGACGTGTACGTCGGCCCGCTCGAGTATCGGCGGCTCGCGCGTCTCGGCCACGACCTGGACGACGCCAATCCCTACGGCGGGTTCCTGCGGCCCATCATCCAACCGGTGTCCGTCCTGGTGGTGAACATCCTCATCTGGATGCACGACCGGTTGAGTCTCGCGTACGGCTGGGTGCTCATCATTTTCGGTGTCCTGATCCGCGTGCTCCTCTGGCCGCTCAACCAGAAGGCGATGGAGTCCAGCATCCGGATGCAGGCGGTGGCGCCGCTGCTCCGGGACGTGCAGCAGCGGTACAAGGCCGAGCCGGAGCGACTGCAGCGCGAGACCCTGCGGATCTACAAGGAGCACAACGTCAATCCGCTCGGCGGCTGCCTCCCGATGCTGTTGCCCCTGCCCGTCCTGTTCGCCCTCTTCTTCGTGTTCGCGAACACCATCGAGTTCCGGGGTGTGCCGTTCCTCTGGCTGCCCGATCTCTCGCGGCCGGACCCGCTCTACATCATTCCACTGGTGATGGGGCTCTCGATGTTCGCCGTGTCGAAGCTCGGCCAGATTGGCGTGCCCCCCAACCCGCAGACGAAGACCATGTTGTACTTCATGCCGGCGTTCATGACGCTGTTGTTCCTGCGGTTCGCGTCGGGTCTGAACCTGTACTATGCGGTGCAGAACATCGTGAGCCTGCCGCAGCAGTACCAGATCGCGATGCGGCGCATGCGGGAGCAGGGAAAGCGAACCTAGGGAAGCGGGAAGCGCGAAAGGGTAAGGGGCAGGGTGCTGTCGGATCCGATCGTCGCGCTGGCCACGCCGGCGGGTCGTTCCGCCCTCGCTCTCATCCGGCTGTCGGGGAAGGCCGCGTTCGACGTCGCCGCCCGCGCACTCCGTCCGTTTCGCCCCGACCCGCCTCGCGTCGTGCGCCGCGTCCGGCTCGTCCATCCCGACAGCGGCGAGCTCGTCGACGACGCGCTCGCGGCGGCGTTCCCCGGCCCGCGCACGTACACCGGCGATGACCTGGTCGAGATCACGACGCACGGCGGGCTGCTGGTGCCGGCGGCCGCCGTGGCCGCGCTCGTCGCGGCGGGCGCCCGGCCGGCGGCGCCGGGCGAGTTCACGCGACGCGCCGTGCTCAACGGCAAGCTCGACCTGCTCCAGGCGGAGGCGACGGCGGACCTGATCGACGCGGGCGCACCCGCGCAGGCGCGCCGCGCGCTGCACCAGCTCGACCGCGGTCTGTCGGCGCGGCTCGAGCTGCTGCGGGCCGAGCTGCTCGAGCTCGAGGCGCTGATCGCCTACGAGATCGATTTCCCCGAAGAAGACGAGGGCCCCGTGGCGCCGGAGCGGGTGGAGCGCGCCTGGCGCGCGGCGCGCGACCGGATCGCCCAGCTGCTCGCGACCGCGCCTGAGGGTGAGCGGTTGCGCGAAGGCGCGCTCGTGGTGATCGCCGGGCGGCCCAACGCCGGCAAGTCCTCTCTCTTCAACGCGCTGCTCGGTACCGAGCGCGCGATCGTGACCGAGATTCCCGGGACGACACGCGACGCGATCGAGGCCCACGCCGTGATCGAGGGATTCCCGTTTCGACTGGCGGATACGGCCGGGCTGCGCGACAGCGGGGACCGCGTCGAGCGCCTGGGGATCGAGGTCTCGCGGAGGTATCTCGGAGCGGCGGACCTGGTTCTCTATTGCGAAGAGGCCGGGGACGAGTCCGCGCGTGAAGAGTTTCTGACGCGAGTCCATGCTCCCGTCGTCGTCGTCCGCACCAAGATCGACCTGCGCCCACGGTCCGACCGTCCGACCGTCCGACCGACCGTCGCGGTCTCGGTGGTGACGGGGGACGGGCTCGCGGAGCTGAAGCGCCGCCTCGCCCAGGAGGCGTTCGGGCGCTTGCTCGGCCTCGGCGACGTGGAGCCCGTGGTGACGCGGGCGCGGCATCGCATGGCGCTGCAGCGCGCCCTCGCGGAGGTCGAGGCGTTCCACGGGGCGCGCGCGGGCGGGGTCGAGGCCGCGGCGGCGGCGACGCATCTCCGCGCCGCCGTCGGCGCGCTCGACGATCTGATCGGCGTCGTGACGCCGGACGACGTGCTGGACCGCGTGTTCGCGAGCTTTTGCGTTGGGAAATGAGGCGGCCCGCTCCGGGGGTGGCCAGCGGGCAGGAGAAGCGGTCTATTTCGGGCCCAACGACGGGCGCGCTCGCTCCGTAATCCCTGTGCAACCGCGCTCACACCCGGGAGGACTCGAGCCGATGGACACGCAGTCCGATGCCGCCTTCCCCATGCACCACCCCGAGCGCTGGCTCGCCGTGCTGCGGATCGCGGTGGGCCTGTGGTTCGCCAAGGCGATCGTCACCAAGCTCAGCGTGACGCTGGTGTGGGGCTTCCTCCCGCTGCCCACCGCCTCCGACCGCTGGCTGCACGTGATGCCGATCCTCGTGGGGAAGTACGCCGAAGGGAATCCCGTCGGCTTCTTCAAGACTTTTCTTCAGGACACCGTCATTCCGCATGCTTCGCTGTTCGCGCAGCTCACGGCCTTCGGCGAGGTCGCCGTAGGGCTCGGGCTGGTGCTCGGGTGTCTGACCGCGCTCGCGTCAGGGATCGGGCTCGTGCTGGTGCTGAACTACGGTCTCGCGGTCCAATGGCAGGGCTCGGCGCAGCAGGGCTTCCACTACCTGCTGCTCACGAGCCTGGTCGTGATCCTGGCCGCGCGGGCCGGGCGTACCTGGGGGCTCGACGGCTGGGCCCGCGCCCGCCGCCCCGGGTCCTGGCTGGCGCGCACGCCGCTCGGTTAGGGAATGTACAGCAGGTCGTTGGGGCGCTCGCCCACGGGCACGGCGCCGACCACCTTGCGGATCCCGGTATCGATGACCGATACGGTGTTGGAGCGCCCGTCGGCGGTGTAGAGCCGGCGGCCGTCGGGCGAGAGCGCGATGCCCCACGGACGTTTCCCCACCGGGATGGTGTCGAGTACGCGGCTCGTGGCCACGTCGATCACGCTGACGGTGGCGGCGGCGCCTTCGGTCAGATAGGCGAGCCGCGCGTCCGGGCTGAACGCGATGCGCACGGGCTTCGTCTTCCCGTCGCGGATCGGGAACTGCCGCAGGACGCTGTCGGTGGCCACGTCGATCACCGTGACGTTCCCGCCCGCCTCGGCGCTGACCCAGACATGTCGGCCGTCCGGGGTGAACGCCACGGTGCGCGGGTTGTCGCCGACGTGGATCGTCCGGAGGACCGCGCCCGTCTTCGCGTCGAGCACGGAGACATTGTTGCTGGTCTCGGCGGTGACGTAGACCTTGGTGCCGTCGCGCGTGATCCCGATCCCCTCGGGCTCCACTCCCACCGGCGTCGAGAACAGCAGCCTCCCGGTCGCGACCTCGATGGCCGAGGCGTGGGCGATCTCCTCGTTCGACACGTACGCCGTCTTGCCGTCCGGGCTGAGCACCACCAGCTCAGGGTCGCGGCCCGCGGGGAGCGTCCCCGTCATCTTCGCTGCCGCGACGTCGATTACGCCGAGCGCGTTGTCTTCCCCGAGGGCGACGTAGGCGGTCCGGTGGTCGGGGCTCAGGGCCATGCCGCGCGGTCGGCGGCCGACGGCGATCGTCGCGATCGCGCCGACGGTGCGCGGCGAGATCACGGTGATGCTGTTGCTGACCTCGTTGCTGACGTACAACACGGGCTCGGGCGTCGGCGCCACCAGTGCAGCACCAACGAGCGGCGCCACGAGCAGGAGGACGGCGCTCCCGCGCCATGAACCCGACGTCATCGCTCCATCCCGGTCAATCGTGGAAGACCGCTTGATCGACGTTGACCGCCCGGTCGAGCCCCCGGATGCGGTCGCGCCCGCGGATGTCGCGCAGCACGGCGCCGTACAGGTCGGCGCCGGTGACATCCGCGTCCGTCAGGTCCGCGCCGGTGAAATTGGCGCGGCTCAGCAGGACCTTGCGGAGGTTCGCACCCGTGAAGTCCGCGCCGCTGAAATCCACGGCGGTGGCATCGACCCGCATGATGCCCATCGACTGATTTCCCGGATCGGCGCCGAGGTTGGCGCTGACGAAGCGCGCGCGGAGCGCCTTGGCGTTGCTCATCGGCCCGATGAGACGGGCGCGGGTGAGGTCGGCGTCGGAGAGGTCGGCGCCGTTCAGGATCACGGAGAACAGGCTGGCGTCGCGCAGGATGGCGTGACGCAGGTCGACGCGGTAGGCGACCGCCACGTCGAGGGTGGCGCCGGTGAAATTCGCTTCGCTTGCGGCCGCGTCGGTCAGCGTGGCCGAGAGCAACTGCGCCTTGGTGAAGTTCGTCCGCACCAGCCGGCAGCGTGTGAGGTTGGCGCGCTTGAAGTCCACGCCCGTGAAATCGAGCCCCGACAGGTCCGCGCCCGTGAAGTCCGCGGGGTGCTGCGGGGTGGCGGCGGCGAGCGCCGCGAGCACCTGCTCGCGCGTGAGCCGCTCCTGCGCGCGAGCCGGGTCGGGGGCGGGGACGGCGGCGAGCGCTGCGAGCACCACCCCCGCCGCCACGCGCGCGCCGGCGATCACTGAGGCTTGCTCTGCAGGTCGGACAGCCGGTGTGGTCGGCCCGGCTTGAGCCAACCGTCGCTCCGTGCCTTGACGTAGGTGTACAACTCGTAGATCGCCGAGGTGTCGAGCAGCACCTTCCACGCGGGCATGCCCTTGGCCGCGCGGCCGTTGAGAGCGGTGCTGACGAAGCTGTCGAGCGGGAAGCTGCCACCGGTGGGATTGAGAGCCCAGCGCAGGTCGGGCGCCGCCGGGTTCACGCCACCGATCGCGTCCTCACCGTGGCAGCGGAAGCAGTACACGTGGAACCACTTCCAGCCCTGATACACGGAGTCGGACACGAGCAGGCTGTCCCGCACGGTGTCCCGCGCCGGCGCCGCGGCCGTCGCAGCGAGCAGCAGGAGGGGGGAGCTCCCGTGTGGCGCGCCCGCGATCGCGGCCGCGGCCATGACGCAGGCGCCGACCAGGCCGCCCCGCACGAAATGCTTGTTCCTCACGTACGTCCCTCCCTGAGCTTGACGGTGAACGGCTACGGGTGTGTAGCGAGCAGCGGCACGCTGTACTCGTTCAGGATCGCGACGATCTCGGCCCGCCGGCGCTCGATGACCGAATCGAGCTGCGCCTTCAGCTCCCTGTCGCGATGACGGACGCCCATCGCCATGTCAAACGCGAACGGCACGCCCGATACGGCGTCGGAGTCGGGCAGCGGCACCATGCTGAGCGGCACGGCCGCGCGCTTGACCCAGTACCCCGCCTTGGGCCCCCACACGATGGCGAGGTTGATCGAGTCCCGCGCGACCGCTTCCACGATGTCCTCGGGGTGGTCCGCCTTCGGATCCGCGTTCAAGAAGTTGCCGAACCCCACGAGACCGACGATGCCGCGCTGCGCCAGCGCGTGCGCCGGCGGCGTGTTGGTGTAGTCGTAGCCGATGATGTTCACCCCGATCTTCAGGTGCTTCAAGACCGTGTCATCGAGTGAACGGATCTGCAACCCGCGGTCGGCGCGATAGATGAAGTAGTACGTGGAGCGGTAGTAGGCCTTCGTCGTGGCGACCGCGTCGAGCCCGACGGGGGCTTCGATCATGACGTCGCAGAAGCCGCCGAGGATCGAGTTGCGCATGAAGCCGCGCCGGCTCGGCCACCAGTAGTTGATCACGCGCGCGTTGAGATCGCGCGCGACGACCAGGGCGATCTTGTTCTCGAAGCCCTCTTCCCGGTCGTTGGAGAAGGGCATGTTGTACGGGTCGGCGCAGACCCGGAGCTCCGAACTCGACCGTGGCGCACTCCCCATGAGCGCGACCGACGCGGCGGCGACGCACATCGCCCCGGTGAGCTTCACCCGAGTGAAATGCATGGTTCTCCCTGTTGATCCCGCAGAAGACGATGGAAGTGCCAGAGATACTACACCCGGTGCCGGAGCACGTTCGCTCCGGCACCGGGTGACTACTGTGCTGCGTGCTGCTCCTGCCTCAAGGCAGGCCGAACACCACCAACGTGCCGCCTGCGTTGCTCATGTTGGTGTAATCGCTGAACGCGCCGATCGCTCCGAGTGCGGCGGTCGGATCTTCCGGACCGATGCCGAGCGCCACGCCGGCGCCCGCCCAGCCGCCGATGCCCGAGAGCACGGCGACGTACTGCTTGCCGTCCGGCCCGGTGTAGGTCATCGGGTTGCCGATGATGCCCGACGGGCACTTGAACCGCCACAGCTCCGTGCCGGTCCTGGCGTCGATAGCCTTCAGCCAACCTTCCATCGTTCCGTAGAACACCACGCCGCCCGCCGTCGTCAGCACGCCGCCGTACGCCGCGAGGTTCTCCTTCAGGTCGAACTTCACCTTGCCGACCGTCGGATCCCACGCGATGAACCGGCCACGGTTGCCGCCCGGGCCCGGGAACATGCGCACGATCGCGCCGACGTAGGGCTGACCGGCCGAGTACTTCACTTCCACGCCCTCATAGTCCATGCAGATGTTGTTGACCGGGACGTAGAACCAGCCGGTTTGCGGGGAGTACGCCGACGGCTGCTGATCCTTGAAGCCGATCGCGGCCGGGCAGATCCCCTCGGTGTTCTTCTTCGACGTGGTCCCGTACTGCGGATTGCGCACCGGGACGCCCGTCGTCAGGTCGATGCTCTTGGCCCAATTCACCGGCCCGTAGGGCTCGGCCACCAGCACCTTCCCGTTCGTCCGATCGAGCGTGTAGCCGAAGCCGTTGCGGTCGAAGTGCGCCAGCGCCTTCACCGGCTTCCCGCCGATCGTCAGGTCGACCAGGACGTTCTCGTTGACGCCATCATAGTCCCACTCGTCGTGCGGCGTCATCTGGTACGCCCACTTCACCTCCCCGTTGTCGGGATTGCGGGCGAAGATCGTCATCGACCACTTGTTGTCGCCGGGCCGCTGATCGGGGTTCCACGTCCCCGGGTTGCCCGAGCTGTAGTAGAACAGGTTCAGCTGCGGATCGTAGGAGTACCAGCCCCAGGTGGTCCCGCCGCCGTGCTGCCACTCGTCGCCCGTCCAGGTGCTGACGCCGAGATCCTTGCCGCGGTGGGAGGCATAATTGGGGTTGGCATCGCCGGTGATCTTCACGTCGGCGTCGGGCCCGGTGGAATACCCGCGCCACAGCTCCTTGCCGGTGTTCACATCGTACGCCGTCACGCGGCCGCGCACGCCGAACTCACCCCCCGAGATCCCCGCGATCACGATGTCCTTGATCACGATCGGGGCGTTCGTCATCGTCGAGCCGGTCTTGTAGTCGGCGTTGGGCACGCGCCACAGCTGCTTGCCCGACTTCGCATCCAGCGCCAGCAGGTCGCCCGCGAGCAGCTCGATGAACAGCTTGCCGCTCGGGTGGTAGGCGAGACCACGGTTTACCAGGTCGCAGCACGCGATCGGCTTTGCTTCGTCGGGCTGCTTCGGCTGGAACCTCCAGATCATCGGCGCGCCCGGCTTCGTCAGATCGAGCGCGAACACGATATTCGGGAAGGCGCTGTGCACGTACATCACGTTGCCGATCACCAGCGGATTCCCCTCATGGCCGTTCAGGACGCCGGTGGAGAACGTCCATTTGGCGACGAGGTTCTTCACATTCGCCCGGTTGATCGAAGCGAGTGGGCTGTACCGCTGCAGGTCGTACGTCCGACCTGTCATGGTCCACTCGCCCGGCGCCTGGGCGGCGGCGGACGCCGCGACGAGTACCATCAGACTCGCCGCGAGTCCACCGGAACACAGTTTGAAGCGGTCCATAGCTTACCTCATGAGGATGGTGAAAAACGATCTACGCTACTTTGCCCGTGCGAGTCCCAGGCCTTCGGGGACGTTCCCCGGAGGCCCGCGCTCCCACCAGGCCACAGCCATCGTCCGAGTCCTCATACCGGATACCGGGATTGCAGCCTTGGGATAGTGGTTATATCCCGCGGCGCCGCCCCTGTCAATCAGCAGGGGAAACCTCGATTTTCAGCCTGAAACGGGGGCGTCGTCGCGCCACACCCGCGCTCCGGCGGCGCTGAAGCCCCCTTCGTAGACCATCCCCCCGCCCGCCTGCTCGAGCACGCCGCGCGCGCGCTCGGCCAGCGCCCGGGATGCCGCCTCCTCCCCCACGATGCCGTACACGGCGGGGCCCCACGAGCTCTGCCCCACGCCCACCGCCCCCCACTCCCCCAGCCGCGCCACCAGCTGCGCCGTCTCGCCCGGCGCGAACACCCCGCCCTGGACGGGCGCGAACCAGCCGCCCGTGATCCGCTGCACCTCGGCGAGCGCCGCGCCGAATGCCGGGAGATCGGCGTCGGCGAGGGCCGGGAGCAGTTGCATCAGGACGAGGTGCGCGACGCGCTCGACTTCGCGGGCGGGGGGCGGGGGTAGCCGGGCGAAGGCCGCCGCCTCCTCGTCGCCCGCGAGCCCCGGCTGGCCGCGCGGCACGACCACCACCGAGCGCCACGCCGGGGGCATGGGGAGCCGGGCGAGCAGGGGGGCGACGCCGTCGGCGCCCGGGCGGCGGCCGCCCTCGAGCACGAAGCCGCCGTACGCGAACGTCCACGTCCCGATGGCGGAGCGCCGCCCGCGATCCACGGCGCGCGCCAGTGCCGACACCTCCGGCGAGAGCCCATGCAGTTCGGCGATCGCCCGCGCCACCGCGAGTGCGAGCTGGGTGCCCGAGCCGAGCCCGGCGTGCGCGGGGATGGCGCGGTGCACGCAGAAGCGAACCCGCGGCGCGATGCCGTGGTGGGCGGCGAACCGCCGGGCGAACGCGAGCACCCGCTCCGCTTCTGCGGGAGGTCCCTCGGCGTCCAGGGCGGCCGCCGGCCGGGCTTCGAGCAGCAGCGAGGGCGCCGGCACCGCGGCGCCGATCCCGCCGAACCGCCGTCCCAGGTCGCCGCGCAGATCGAGCACGCCGAAGTGGAGGCGGGCCGGCGCCTCGACGAAGATCCTCATCGCGCGGCGGGTGCGAGGCGCACGTAGTCCGTGAGCAGCGCCATCGCTTCGCGCTCGCGCGGGCCCGCGGTCTTGTCCACGATCACCTGCAACCGCGCGAACTCGTCGCGGATCTGGTCGGGCGGCAGGAGGTGGGTCCGCGTGGCGAGGATCGCCGCCTCGAGCACCGCGTTGCGCGCGCGGTTGAAGCCGAGAAACTCGCGCCGCACGCCGCGATGCACCACGCCCGTGACGACGCGCGCGCGGGGCGGCGTGGCGTCGAGCGAGCGGACCCGGACTTCCCGCCAGGAGCACGCCGCCTCGAGCACCACGCCGCGCACCACCGTGGCCGGCGCCGCCGGGAACTGAGCGTTGGAAATCGCGCCTTGGGCGAACAGCATCACGTCGTCGGTCAGGTTCACCACCGCGGCACCGGTCGCCTGCAGGTTGCGAAAGGTCGTGGTCTCGAGGAACGGCTTGAGGACGATTTCTTCCTCGCCCCACTCCACGCCCATCGGGGCGAAGTTGACCGCTCCCCCCGCGTCCAGGGTGGTGAGGATCGATTCGATGATCACGGGACCAGTTCGACTGCCAACCCCGCGCCGTCGGCGCGGTCGGGGAGGGCGTCGCGCCGCGAGGCCGCGCCGTGCAGGAAACGGTCGAGCAGGACGTAGCCGTGCTCGGTGAGCACGGACTCGGGATGGAACTGCAGCCCCGTGACCGGGTGACGGACGTGCTCCACGGCCATGATCTCGCCATCTTCCGCCGTCGCGGTGACGCGCAACTCGGCCGGCAGCCCCGCCCGGGCGATGGCGAGCGAGTGGTAGCGGGCGGCCGGGAACGGGTTCGGGAGCCCGGCGAACAGGCCGCGCCCGTCATGCGCGATGCGGGACGGCTTGCCGTGCACGGGGCGCCCGGCGCGCGCGATGCCGGCGCCGTACGCCGCCCCGATGCACTGGTGCCCGAGGCAGACGCCGAGGATGGGGATCGTGGGGCCGAAGCGGCGGATCACCTCGATCGAGATCCCGGCTTCGGCCGGCGAGCAGGGCCCGGGTGAGATGATGATGCGGGACGGGTCGAGCGCCGCGATCTCGTCCGGCGTCGTGGCGTCGTGGCGTCGCACGACGGCCTCTTCCCCCAGCTCTCGGACGTAGCGGGCCAGGTTGTAGACGAACGAGTCGTAGTTGTCGATCAGCAGGATCATGGCGTCAGAGCGGCGACGAGCCCGCGCGCCTTGTCGAGGGTCTCGCGGTACTCCTGCTCGGGATCGGAGTCGGCCACGATGCCGGCGCCGACCTGAAAATACACGTCGCGGCCGAGCACCAGGTAGGTGCGGATCACGATGTTCGTGTCGAGCGCGCCCGTGACGCTCACATAGCCGATCGCGCCGCAATACGCGCCGCGCGCGGTGGGCTCGAGCTCCGCGATGATCTGCATCGCGCGCACTTTCGGGGCGCCCGTGATCGAGCCGCCCGGAAAGGCCGCCCGCAGCAGGTCCACGCCATCGTGCTCCGGCGCGAGCTCGCCCACGACGGTCGAGACCATGTGATGCACCGTCGCGTAGTGCTCGATGGCGAACAGCTCGGGCACGCGCACCGTGCCGGGGCGGCACACCCGCGACAGGTCGTTCCGGAGGAGATCCACGATCATCACGTTCTCGGCCCGGTCCTTGTCGCTCTCGGCGAGCGCGAGGGCGAGGGCCGCGTCGTGCTCTGGCCCCACGCCGCGCGGCCGGGTGCCCTTGATGGGCCGGGTCTCGACCTGGCGGCCGTCGTGCACCCGCAGGAACCGCTCGGGAGACGAGCTCGCGATGACCACGTCGCCGCAGTCGAGGAATGCGGCGAACGGCGCCGGATTGCGTCGCCGCAGCCGCCGGTATAGGTCGAGCGGCGTGCCGGCGAGCGGCGCCTCGAGCCGCTGCGACAGGTTCGCCTGAAAGATGTCGCCCGCGAAGATGTACTCGATCACGCGGGCGACCGCGTCGAGGTAGCCCTCGCGCGTGAAGTTGGAGCGCACGCCGGGGACGCCGGGGACGGGATACGAAGGGGCGGATAGGCGGTTAGCCGGATAGGCGGTTAGCCGGTTAGCAGTGCTGTTACTATCCGCCCATCCGCCTATCCGCCTATCCCTCAGCCGCTCCTTCACGAATGTCAGCCGCCGCGCCGCGCGGTCGGTTCGAGCCGTCCCTCGCTCGGGGATCCCCGTCGAGATCACCCACGCCCGCCCGGCGGGATGGTCCCACGCGATCACCCAGTCATACAGGCCGAGCAGCACGTCGGGGAGTGCGTAATCGTCGTAGCGCGGGCGCGGCACGCGCTCGAGCGTCGCTCCCCAGTCGTATCCCAGGTAGCCCGCGGCGCCGCCCTGAAACGGGGGGAGGTCCGCCAGCGGCTCCGCCGCGTGCGGCGCGAGCAGCGCGCGAGCATGCGTCAGGGCGTCCGGCTCCACGCGCACCCAGCGCCCATCCACGAGCTGCTGCGTCAGGAGGGCCTTCGAGCGGACGGCGCTCCAGGGGTCGGCCGTGAGAAACGAGTGACGGCCGAGGTGCTCCGCGTCGGTGGCGCTGTCCAGGAACACCAGGGACGGCAACCCTGCGAATCGGACGCACGTCTCGAACGGGTCGGGGGCGGGGACGAGCTCCTCGACGAGCGGCCGCGCGTCGCTCACCGGCGGTCCCCCCCTTTGGCGCGACGCGCGCGGGAGCGGGCGCGGGCGGAGGGGTGCGTCAGTTTCACGTGCTCGGGCCCGCGGTCGTCCGGCGGCGTCAGATAGCCCCACTGGAGGGCGCCCTCCTGCCGGTACGTCTTGCCGAGGGTGACGGCCAGCCGCGCCTTCATGAGCTCGCGGCCCAGGTAGAACGCGTGGGTCGCCTCCTCCACGCCGAGCCGCGAGAAGATCTCGTGGATGTCGGTGCCGCGGACGAAGGTCTCGCTGTTGAACACGGTGATCGTGTCGCGGTCGGTGAAGATCCGGAAGTTGGGATCGGTCACCGCGCGCTGCAGCTCGCGCAGCTCCGCTTCCGTGTAGGCCAGGATCGCGGGGTCTTTCACCGTGACGAGCCGGTCGTCCACCCCCTTGGGGGGCGTCTGCTGCGTCACGGCGTGATACATGAGACGCCGCGCGATGTCGATCTCACGCACCGCGCCGCGGGCCCAAGGAATCACCTCCGTGGTGAGGACGGCGCGCACGCCCAGCTCCTGGCAGATCGCGATGAGCAGGGCATGCACGCCCGTCGTGTCCGCCGCCGTGAGCTCGGTGAGGTTGCCGATGCCCATGAACAGCGGCGCCCCGGCATAGCGGCGGCGCACCTCGGCGAAGCGCTCGAGCGAGCGCATGAACCCGAACCCGATCGGCTCGATGACCGGGTCGATGAGGTAGGAGACGCCCCAGCGCTCGAGCGCGGTGATGCTCGGCTCGAGGGTCTCGATGCCCTGGCCGAAGTCGGGAATCACGACGACCCGGGCCTTCGTCCCCGCGAACTCCCGCGCGACGTCCAGGTTGGAGCCGTTCACGGACAGGACGAGCTCCGCACCGGCGCCCACGGCCGTGCGGATCTCGGTCGGGTCGAACGAGTCGACGCTCACCCGCGCGCCCGCGGCCACAAGCTCGTGCACCACGTCGCCGAGCTCGGGGAACTCGCGCCCGGGCGTGCAGCCGACATCGATCACGTCGGCCCCACTCGCGCGGTAGTGCTCGGCCTCTCGCCGCAGGGCGTCGCGCGCGAGCCGGGGGGCGTTGTTCACTTCGGCGACGATCTCGATGTCGTAGGACCCGTAGGTCCGCGCCGCCGCCGCGCGGCCGAAGTACTCGGGGATCTGCCGCAGGTCCTTGGGGCCCTTCTCGACCGCGATCCCCCCCCCGGCCGTTTCCGCGATCACCGCGGGGTCGCCCTCGCACAGGCCGGGAATCAGCACCAGGTCGGTGCCCGGCGGCACCTCGAGGAAGCGGGCGATCCAGGGCGTCGTCATCAGGGCGGCCACGGTGATCTTCATGACCGCGACCTCCCACGCGAACGTCGCGTCCATCCCGGCGAGCGTGCGCCGCAACGCCGGCTCGGCCAGCTTGCCGGTGACGAACAAGACCCGTCGCGGCTCCGCGGTCACCGCGGATCGCCCGACCGGACGAACTTGTTCGGCGTCCCCTCGAGCGCGCCGCCCTTGGGGCGCCACAGCACGGTGTCCTCGATCTTGCGCGCCAGCTCGAAGTCCTTGTCCGTGATCCCGCCCGCGGCGTGGTTCTTGAGCTTCACGATCACCCGCCCCCAGGTCACCGCGAGGTCCGGGTGATGGTACGCCGCCTCGGCGACGTAGCCGATCGTGTTCACCAGCATCAGCGTGGTCGGCCAACCGTCCGTCTTGTAGTTGCGCCGGATCCAGCCGTCCTCCAACCACCAGCCGGCGTAGTCCTTGAGCTTCTCTTCGACCTGCGCGTCGGTGTACGTGGGCTCTTTCGCTGCCATGGCTCGCTCCTTGAGGGCTAGATCACGCCCCCGCCGTTGATCAGCAACATCTGTCCGGTCACATACGCCGCGGCGTCCGAGGCGAGGTACACCGCCGCGTAGGCGATGTCTTCGGGGGTGCCCCAGCGCCCCAGCGGGATCGTGGCGGTGATGCGCTGCTTCGTGGCCGGGTCGAGGCTGCTGCCGTAGGCCGTCTCGACCCAGCCCGGTCCCAGCACGTTGACCCGGATGTGCGGCGCGACCGAGCGGGCGAGCGCCCTGCTGAAGCTGTACACCCCGCCCTTCGCCGCGCAGAAGAGCTGCGCATACTCGCCTTTCATCCCGCCCGTCAGCACGTGGTCCCAGGACATGTTCAGGATCACGCCACCGTCCGGCTGCTGCTGCATCAACTCGACTGCGGCCCACGAGGCGAGCATCGTACCCCGCAGGTCCACGGCGAGCAGCAGGTCAAGCTTCTCGGCGCGCGAGCGGGTCGCCGGCTCGCCCGTGAGAACGTCCGCGCCGGCGTTGTTGATCCACACGTCCACCCGGCCCAGGGCTCCCCGGGCGTCGGCGGCGAGGCGGCGGACGTCGTCCGCCTGACTCGCGTCGGTCGCGAACACCTCCGCCCGGCGGCCCAGCCCGCGGATCGTCCCTGCCACGTCGTCGGCGGCACTCCGGCTCGTGCGGTAGGTGACGGCGACGTCCGCCCCGGCGGCGGCGCAGGCGAGCGCGATCGCCCGCCCAATGCCGCGCGAGGCACCCGTCACGAGCACCATCTTACCGGCGAGCATCGCGTCGTCCGGCTGCTGTTTTGACATCGGGTCTCCAACGGCCTAACCTACCGGCACTTTTGGGAGAGCCACAAGGGAGCGGCCGTGTATGAGGCTTCTGGTGAGTGTCGCGGACCCGAGCGAAGCGCGCGCTGCCCTCGAGGGCGGGGCCGACGTCATCGATGCGAAACAGCCCCGCCGCGGCGCGCTGGGTCCCGTGCGACCGGACGTGCTCGCGGCGATCCGACAGGTCGTCGGGGCGGCGCGGCCGGTGAGCGCCGCGCTGGGGGACGCGCGCGACGAAGCCGCCATTGAGCGCGCGGCCGGGGTCGCGGCCGGGCTCGGCGTGGCCTTCGTCAAGGTCGGCTTCGCGGGAGTGGTGACCGAGCAACGCGCGCGCCGGCTCGCGACGGTGGCGCGGCGCGGTGCCGGCGACTCGGGGCTAGTGCTCGTCGGCTACGCGGACTGGCGGCGCGCGGACAGCCTCGCCCCCGAGCGGTTGGTGGCCGTGGCGGCGACGGCGGCCGGGGCGGGGGTGCTGCTCGACACCGCGTTCAAGGACGCGCCCCTGTTCGCCCTGGAACCCCCGGAGCGCGTGGGCGCGTGGGTCGCCGCGGCACACGCGGCTGGCCTGTTCGCAGGTGTCGCCGGGAGCCTCTGGGGCTCGGACTTCGCGACCGCCCGGGCGCTCGGAGCCGATCTGCTGGGCGTGCGAGGCGCCGCCTGCGTGGGCGGGCGGACTGGACCAGTCTCCGCCGCTCGCGTGGCGGCGTTACGGGCGCTTGCTCACGCGGCGCGACGATCCCTCCCCGCCTTCGTTTAACGCGACGTCCAGCTGCCCCAAGTCGTCGGCCGTGACGATCAGATGCTCCACGGCCGGTGGGAGCGTGCGGACGAACGCCGGGTCGACGAGCTTGCGCGCGTCGCCTCGGCCGCTCGCCGGCTTGATGAGCACGATCCGCCGCGCGCCGAGCGCGCCCGCGAACCAGGCGGCGATCGAGTCGCTGGTCACGTCCCACGAGTGGGGCAGTGGGTCCGCCGTCTTGAGCCAGCGATACGGTGCGAGCACCGGCAGCTGCCCGGCCGCGAGCGCCGCGGCGATGTCCTCGCGCTGCTCGACCAACGCGGCTCCCGGCGCGCGGGCGGCGAGGGCGTGCGCATATTGATCCATGCCGAGCACCGCCATCCAGTGCGCCGCGTCTGCTCCGATCTTCACGCGCCGGAACATCTGGCGGACCGCGTCCGCGAACGGGCCGCCGCCCGGAATCACGACCAGCCGCCGCCCGGGCCGGAACGCCGTCAGCGCCTCGATGACGTGGTCGAAGGCGCGCGCCTTGCCGAGCAGGCCGCCGCCGACCTTCACCACGGTGTGGACGACGACGCGTTCGGGCGTCACGCGGAGCGCGCCTCGGCGGCCCGCTCCGCCGCGAGCAGCAGGGCGACGGCCGCCGCGGGGGCGTGCCGGGCCGCAGAACCCAGGACGTCGGCGAAGTGCGTGACCGGAAGCCCGGCGCGCCGCGCCGCCTCCGCGCCGAGGAAGTCGCCCAGCCCCGCGACGACGGCGCGGGACAGTCCGGGATGCCGGGCGCGCACGCGCTCGACGGCGTCCCCGATGCGCGTCACCTGCGCGTCCCACAGCGCGTCGGCGATCGCGCTGATGGCCGAAGCGTCCAGCATCTCCCGGTCGGCACAGACGACCCGCGCGAGCCGCTCGCCCGCGAACTCCCGGGTGCCGGGCCGCCCGTCGGGCGTTGGCGTCGCGTAGTCCGTCGGGTCGAGCTGGCCACGCCACACGTGCACGTCCGCGGCGAGGGCGAACCCTTCCGTGGAAACGCCGGTCGGGCGGCCGTCCAGCGGCACCGTCGCGGCGATCGCTTCCGCCGGCGTGCGCAGCGCTCCGGTGTACACCAGCTCGCCCTCGCGCAGCCGCTCGGGGTCGGTGCGACCGGCCGCGACGGGCTCCCCGCCCACGATGGGAATCACGTCCGTCGTCGTCGAGCCGGTGTCGAGCAGCAGACAGTCGGCGAAGGAGCGGCCCACGATGCGCGCCGTGGCAGCCCAGTTCGCGGCGGCGACCGCGAGGGGATCGCCGCGTGCTTCCTCCGGCGTGCGCCAGCGGCCGTCCACGCCCCAGACATGCACGTCCGCCCCGGGGAATGCGGCCACGACAGCGTCGAGCACGAACGCGACGCCTTCCCGCTTGGTCCGGAACAGCTGCGACAGCTCGGCCGTCATCGTCACTGCGTGCAGGCCCTCCTCCCCGCCCAGATCGCGCGCCAAGTGGCGCAGCAGCGGGATGAGCCCGGCGGGGTCGCGCTGGATCTCGTAGGGGACCGCCCGGGCGGCGAGGACACGCCCGCTCCCCCCCGCGACGCGCGCCGCCTTGGTGTTCACGCCGCCGATATCCCAACCGAGGACGGTCGTCATTGCGCGTGATCCCGGTGCTCGACCTGAAGGCGGGGCGTGTCGTGCTCGCGAGCCGCGGCCGGCGGGAAACGTACGCGCCGCTTCCGGCCTCGGTGCTGGTGCCCGCGGGTCCGGCGGACGACGCCGTCACCCTGGCCCGGGCGTTCCACGACCGTCTCGGGTGCGATGAGTGGTATGTCGCCGATCTGGACGCGATCAGCGGCGCCGCGCCGCAGCGCTCGCTCGTCCGCGCGCTCGCCGCACTCGGCGGTCGGCTCCTGGTGGACGCGGGCGTCTCCGCTCCCGCGCGTGCCCGCGAGACGCTTGCGGACGCCGGTGGGGGGGGCGCCGCCCGCGTCGTGATCGGGCTCGAGACGCTGCCGTCGCTCGCGGCGCTCGGCGACGTGGCCCGCGTCGTGGGGCGCGAGCGTCTGGTCTTCAGCCTGGATCTGCGGGAGGGCGAGCCGGTGCTGCCGCCGGGCGCGCCGCCTCAGGGGACACCCCTCGAGCTGGCGCGCGCGGCGGTGGACCGGGAGGGCGTCGCGGCGATGCTTGTACTGGATGTGGCGCGCGTCGGGAGTGGACTGGGTGTTGATTTGGACCTGGTCGCGGCGCTGCGGCGCGCCCATCCCGGCAGCGAGCTGCTGGCGGGTGGGGGGATCGGCTCGGTGCGGGACCTCGAGCGGCTGGCGGACTCGGGGTGCGACGGGGCGCTCGTAGCGACCGCGCTGCACGACGGCAGCCTGGCGAAGCAGCATGTCGAGGCGGTGCGGCGCCGCTAGAGCGATTCGCGGTACGTCGCGGACTGGCCGAAGTTCTCCTCCACTTCGACCTCGATGGCCCGCAGCGCTACTGCTCCCCCCCCCCCGGCCCCCCCGCCCCCTGTCGTAAGTTCGCGGCACACCCGCCCCGCGAGGTACTGTGCCAGCATCTCCACCGTGGTGTTGGGTATCGGCAGCAGCGCGCAGTCGCCGCGGGGAAACACGTAGCGCGGCCGACCCGCGACCGCTACGGCCACGGAGTCGCCCTCCTCGCGGACCTGGATCTTCGGGTTTTGTAGCGGGAGCAGCACCTTGTGGTCGATTTCGTCGGTCAGCCGCTTCATCAGGTGCTTGAGCTCGGCGAAGTCGAGCACGTAGTGCGCTTCGGGGTCCAGCCCGCCCTCTACGATGACACGGGTGCGATAGTTGTGCCCATGCAGGGTCTCGCAGCGGTGCCCGGCGAACGTGATGAAGTGGGCCGCCGCGAACACCAGGTTGTCCTTGGACACCGAGACCTTGAACTCCTTACGCGCGGACATCCCTTCCCCTCTCACTCCATCCGCCCTCGAGCAGCGCGACGAAGATGGCAGCGCCGGTGAGGTCGGCCGTGGCACCCGGATTCCTGGTGTTGCGCTCGTCCCGCAGCTCGCGGTCGAGCGCCGCTATGTCCTGGCGTCCGGCGGCGCTCCGCACCCCGCCGGCGTCGAGCACCGCGCGGGCGCGCTGCGACACGGCGGCCGCGGCCTCCCGCCCGAGCTTGCGGGCGATGTGCGTGTCGGGCGCCGCCGCGAGCAGCGTGAGAAACGTCTCGACCGTGGCGTCGCGCCACGTGAGCCCGTCGGCGCGCGCCCGGGCAAGGGCCGGGGCGCCGATCGCGAACGTCGTCCGGAAGCCGGTTGCGTACTCGCGGGCGACTGCATCGCGCTCCTGGGCGAGCGTCATGGCGTCGCGGAGCGGCACCGTGGGTGTGCCTGCGACGTCTTGCTCGGCGGCATGACCCAGCCCGCCCGGCGCCGCCAGCCGGATGGCCGCGTAGGCCTCGCGCGCGTCGGCCACGGTCGTTGCGGCGAGCGTGGCCGCGAGGCGGGCGACGAGCGGTCGATCGTCGGGCTGGAATGCCGCCTGGGCGAGCGGGGCGAGGAGGAGCACGAGGCCGAGATTGGTGTTGGAGGGCGCCCACCGCGAGGTCGCTTCCACGGCGGCGCGGATGGTCTCGCCGAGTGGGCGCTCGGCCGCGGCGGCCAAGGCGGGCCCGATCGCCGCCGCGCTCGCGAGGAAGTCCTCATACCGGACATCGTGGAAGTCGGCGGCCGGCGACACGTTCCCGGGCTTGGGCGCGCTCGCCTCGAGCAGGCAGGCGAGCTGGGCAGCGACGGCGACGTCGGCCCCCCTCCCGTGGGGCGCGCGCGTCACCGCGACGCCACGCGTCCGAGCACGCGCTCGACGATCGCCGCGGCGACGTCGATGGAAGTCGCTTCTTGCAGGCCGCGCCATCCGGGGATCCCGTTCACCTCGACTACGTACACCGTGCCATCGCGGGCGGGCAGCAGGTCGACGCCGGCGTACTCCGCCCCCACCGCCCGCGCCGCCGTGAGCGCCAGCTCCGCCCGCTCGGGTGCCAGCGTGACGGCGCGCGCCCGCCCGCCGCGCGCGAGGTTCGTCTTCCAGGCGGGGGCGGGCGCGCTGCGCTCGATCGCGCCGAGCACGCGACCGCCCACGACGAACGCGCGCACGTCGCACCCGCCGTGGTCGATCGCGCGCTGAACATAATATACCCCCCGCAGCGTCTCCAGCGTGCGGAACACGCGGAAGGCCATCTCCTCATCGCTCACGCGCACCATGCCGAGCCCCATCGAGCCGAACAGCGGCTTCACGATCACGTCGCCGAAGGCGTGGAACGTTGCCAGCGCTTCGTCCGGCTGCTCGCACACCACGGTCTCGGGCACCGCGAGCCCCGCCTGCTGGAGCAGGGCGGTGGTCCAGAGCTTATCCACCGTCCGCTCGATCGTGCGGGGCGAATTGATCACGGGAACGCCCCGCTCCTCGAGCGCGTGCAGCGCGTCCACGCGGAAGATGATCTGTTCGAGCGAGCCGGCGGGAATGATGCGCGCCAGCACGGCGGCGCACGCGGCGAGGTCCTCCCCGGCGCTCGCGAACCCGGCCGTCGCGCCGAGCCGCGCCACCAGCGCCTCGTAGGGGAGCACGCGCCCCTCGTGCCCCCGCTCGGCGAGCGCGCGGCAGAGCTGGTCGGTGTGCCAGCCCTGCCGCGCGGCGAGAATGGCGACGCGCACCGGAGGCTAGTTGGTCTTCGCCCCGATGAGCACGGTGACGCCGCCCGTGGCGAAGTTCGCGAGGTCCGCCGCCACCGCCTTCCAGCCGGGTGTGGCGATGCCCCTTTCAAGCGCGTCCCGCGAGGCGAAGCGAATGTCGGCCTCGCGATACAGCGTCGGCGCCTTGCCGTCGATCGTGACGGCGAACTTCACGAGCTCGGCCCGCGTCACGCCGATTTCCTGCGCGTGCGCTGCGAAGAGCGGCACGTGCTTCTCGGCGTAGTACTTCTCGAACGCCGCTGTGTCCTTGGGCTGGTTGTACAGCACGATGACCGCCCACTGCACGGCCGGTGGCGGAGGGGCGGCCTCCTTCGTGCACGCCGTCGCCACGACCAGCGCGGTGAGGGGGAGGGTGAAGAACGAGCGCGGCATGTCGGTCTCCTCGGGTGTCGGGTTGCCTTCAACTCTCGAGCAACGACGCGCGCAGCACCTCGGCGTTCAGGTGGCCCGCGTGATGCGTCTTCCCGCTCTGGACGCTGGTCAGCCACACCTCGGCGGGACTGAAGAGCAGGGGGTCGATCTTGTAGAAGTCGCCGTCGTAGCGCTTGAAAGTGTCGTAGAACGGCGTGCCGTAGTCCTTCGACGCCGAGGCCGGGATCTTCGGCACGAGCTCCGCGAGCTCCTGGTCGTCGGCGTTTACCGTGTAGCGCGCCCGCCCGCCGTACAAGATGCAATCGTTGGTGCGGCCGATGGCGCGGAGGTCGTTCTTCGCGACCGGGGGCAGCGGGGCGGCCCCGATCCCGCTCACGATCTTCTTCAGGTCGAAGCCGAGCGTGTCCATCTTGTGGAGCCCGGTCTCGAGGATGCGCGCGGCGATCTGCACGCCGCCGGCGAGGCTCGCCGTCGGCGCCACCACGAAGGTGAGCTGCCACGGCTCGAGACTCCCTGCCTTCTCGGCCACCCAGGCGGCTACATCGTCCGTCGGCGCGGTGCGCGTTTCGAGCACCAGCACGCCGCGCCGCGCGGTCTCGGCGTAGCCGAGCTTCGCGAACAGCTCCTTCTCGACGCGCGCGTGGGCGCGCAGCGGCCCCGAGCCCATTGCGAAGTATTTCCCGACCTGGATCGCCCAGCCGGCGTACTGGGACGCCATGCAGCTTACCGCGGGATGGTCGGTCCAGACGCGTACCCCCGCCCAGTGATTGTCGCCGATCACCACGGGGGCGTAGTCGACGTGCCCCAGCCCGCCCATGCAGATCTCCGCCAGCGCGAGTCCGGCGGCGTACCCTCCCGGCGTCTCGATGCCCGCGTCGATCACCCGCGCGCCGCCGGGCAGCGTGCGCAGCGTGACCCGCAGCGCTTCAGCGTTCGTCGCCATGCGGTCGGCGATCTCCAACGCGCGACCGTTCAGGTCCAGCCCCCCGCTCAGTCCCCCACCCATCGCAGGATCTCCCCCTTCCCGAGCTCCGCCATGTCGCCCGCGTAACGCTCGTAGCGGCCGGTGATGTGGCGGTCCGCGACTGCGAGCCCGTAACGCGCTCCCAGATAGCGGAGCAGCACCGGGACGTACGGCGGGCGGTAGGTGCAGACGTAGCGAAACGTCGCCGGGCGCTCGATCGCGCCGAGGGCCACGATGGACCCACGCTTCAGGAACCGCCCCGCGCCTGGCCCCGCCGTCCCGAACACGACGACCGTGCCCGCGATCATCCCCCGACCCGTCCCTCGTCCTCCGTCGCCCGTCACCACGACCAGCCCGCGCCGCATCCGCGCCCCGACGTCGGGCCCCGCCTTGCCGCGGATGACGATCTCGCCCCCCGTCATCCCGCGGGACGCCCCGGGCCCGGCGCCGCCCGCGTTGTCCCCGGCGTCGCCGTGCACGTCGATCCGGCCGCCCGCCATCTGCACGCCCAGGTCCCGGCCCACGCCACCCGCCACGACGATCTCGCCGGCCGCCATCCCGGTACCGATCCCTTCCACGTGGGCGAGCTCGCCCTCGATCCGGATCGTGGCTGAGCGTTCGCCTTTCACCTTGAAGAAGTCGCCCAGCTGCGCGGCGCGGCCGCCGTGCACCACGGGCAGCGCGGCGATCTCCGCGGCGCCGAGCGACGCGAGCCGGTCGGGCGTGATCGCAGCGGCGATCAGCGCGTGCTTCGGTTCCTCCCGAAGGGTGAGGACGACCGCGTCGCTCATGCCATGATCTTCCGCAGGTGGAAATGATGCGGGCCGAGCTTCCCGCCGAAGTTCGCCGCGGTGATGGCCTTCACGCCTGGCCGACACGCCGCCCGGATCCCGGCTCGCATCGCGGCCTCGATGGACGACGGGTCGGTGCCGTCGAGCACGATCTCGAGCACGCTGTTCACCCCCTCGGGGACCTGGGACTCGGTCACCGCCCGGAGCGTGGGATCGAACGGGTCGTTGGTCGTGGCGACCATGTTCTTGTAGCGCTTCGAGCCCACCTTGCTGCCGCTTCGCACCACGCCGCCCGGAAACGGCAGGATCACGCCGCGGAGGTCCGTCATCGCCTCCACCGCGGCCTCCGCGGCCGCCAGCGCGGCATCCGCATCCGCGGCGAGGATCAAGAAGTTTCCGCCGCCCACGCCCTTCAGCATCCCGAACGTCTCCTCCACGAGGAACTCCCCCTCCATGACCGGGAGGCGCCAGTAGCGCTTGCCGCCGATCACCTTGCTTGCCTGGAAGCCGTCGCCGAACACCCGCAGCGCCTTCCCCACCGCCAGCCGATCGGGGGGGGGGACGTCGGGCAACCCGTCGAAGCAGGCCGTCGTGGGACAGGTGAGGACCGTCTGGCCGAGCCGTACGATGAGCTGCTGCGGCAGGCTCTCCTTGTCCATCGTGAGGAACAGCACGCTCACGCCCGGGCGCCCGTCGGGCGTCTCCTGCTCGGCGAGCCCGCGCTCGATCCCCGCCTCGCACTTGCATCCGATCACCGACGTGGCGAAGCCCGTGAGCTTGACGGCGGCTTCCCGCGCCCATTTCGCGGTGCGCCCGGTGATGACGATGCGGGCGACGCGCATGGTGAACGCTTCGGCGAAGGTGTCTTCGATGGCGACGCCGTTGATGTTCATGCCACCGGCTCCGCCCCGTAGTTCTCGAACGACACGCAGGCGTAGTCGTCGAAGAAGCGCTTCAGGTCCCGCGTCACCGCCCGGTCGTGCTCGGGACGCACGCTCAGCCGCCGCCCCGCGGGCGCGCGTCGCAGCTGGCCGTCTTCGACCACCAGTGTCCCCGCCTTGAGTACGTGGCGCGGCGTCGCGAACATCTTCGCCCGGTCCGGCTCGTTCGCGTAGATCGTCACGTCCGCGTCCGCCCCGGGCGCGAGATGCCCCTTGCTCGTGAGGCCGAGCAGCCGCGCCGGCCCGGCGCGGGTGATGATCACGATCTCGCTCAGCGTGTACTCGCGCGCGAGCCCGTCAAGCAGCGCGCTCCCCGCCAGGAGCTTCTGGTTCACGCCCTTGAGCCGGTCGTCGCGGTACGCGCGGTCCATCAGCAGCCGGATCAGCTGCGGATAGGACAGGAACGTGCCGCCGTTCGGGTGGTCGGTGGAGAGCGCCACGCGCCAGGGGTCGCGCGCCAGCAGGAACAGCTCGAGCCCCACGGCCCATTGCAGCGCGGCGACCGCCGCCTTCTCCTTGTAGGCGTACGGCACGATGCCGCAGCCGGTCTCGAGCTCGATGTCCACGTTCACCCACTTGCGCCCGGTGCTCGAATGCAGCAGGTACTCGACCGGGCTGTCCGCGGTGACCGTCGTGGCCGCCCCGAACATCACCTGGCCCACGTCCACGCTCACTTCTGGGTGACTGTTGACGTATTCGATCACGTCGCGCGCCGCCGACTTCCATTCTTTCCCCCGCGCTCCGCCGTAGCTGTGGAACTGCAGGTGCGTGAAATGCGCCCGCTGACCCGCTACCGCCTGCATGCTCTCGAGCGTCGTCGCGGCGTTGCCCGCTTGGCCCAGGTTATTGCAGTGGACGTGCACGGGGTGCGGCAGCGCGAGCGCGTTCGCGGCACCGGCGAGGGTCTCGAGAATCTTGCGCGGCGTGACCGCACTCGACCCGACGGGGTCGTCCAGCCCCGTCACGTTCCGCTCCGACCCGCCGCCTTTCCATCGGGCGACTCCGCCCGGGTTCACGATCTTGATCGCGTAGCCGCGCGTGACGCCGAGCAGCCAGCCGGCGTAGTCGCGCGCGCGCGTCGCCTCGCCTGTCGCGATCTGGCGCAACAAGTAGTCGTCGTTGCCGAGCAGCACGAAGCATCCCGAATCCAGGATCGGGGTGTCGTCCAGCTCGGCGTGGGCGTGCCGGGCCGCGAGCGGTGCGACCGCCGCCTCCATGGCCGTCGTGTAGCCGAGCCCCGCGTAGCGGTATCCCGTGACGAACGTGCTCGGCAGCGTGCCGCCCGTGCCGGAGCGCCGGATGGCATCGCCCGGGACGGGATCGGCCGCGTGCTCTTCGGGGAGCAGGCGCCGGGCGTGGTTCACGCTCGAGCCCGCCACGTGCGCGTGGATGTCCACGCCGCCCGGCATCACGATCATGCCCCGCGCGTCGAGCCGCGGGGCGCCGGGCGGCAGATCGGCCACGATGCGTTCGCCCTCGATGCAGACGTCGCGCACCACGCCATCCACCCCGTTCGCGGGGTCGTACACCGTGCCGCCGGTGATCCGCAACCGGGCCGCCGTGGTCACGGCTCGAGGGCCTCGCGCAGCGCGTGAATGGTGGCCGCGGCGGCGCGCGGCCCGGCGAGCACGGGCCGCAGCGGCAGGGGCACATCGTCCATCCGGAACGCCAGCCCGCCCTCGTGGATCCCGGCGACGCCTGTGTCGATCGCGACGGCCGCCGGGAACGGTGCGGCGCTCGCCCGCGGACCGATCACGACGGTCGGGACTCGGGCGAGGCCTCGGGCGATACCCTCCGGAACGCTCGCCGCCGCGCCCACCACGAGCGCCGCGTCGACCTCCCCGGTCGCGACCAGCGCGGCCGCGCCCCCCCCGTGTGGGCGGTACTCGGGGTAGCCGCGCGCGAAGTCCACGGCGCACGGGAACCCCGTCTGCCACGTGAGCACCTGCTCGGCGCCCGCACGGTTGCCCCCGCCCCGCAGCGTGGAGAGGGCGCAGCGCGTCGGCCCATTCAGCGCCTGGGCGAGGGCGACGAGCGCCTCCGCGCGGTCCGGGTCCGAAGGCGCCGGGCCCGGCTCCCCGTCCGCGACGAGCGCGACGTAACGGGGCTGCATCAACCGGCGCGCCAGCTCGGCCGCGGGCTGGAAGCGCGCGTCGTCCCCCCCCCAACGGTTCTGCACGGTGGCCCGCATCACGCCGAGGGCGTCCACTTCGTCCTCCGGGGCGATCGTGACGCGGGTGTCCGCGTCGTCGGGCCCACGGCTCGGCCCGACATCGACCGCGATCACCGTGCGGCTCTTGCGTCCCTCAGGAGCCTCGAGCCCGCGCGGCTCCACGGCATAGCGCGACGCGTAGCGCGGATAACGGTCCGCCGGATCCACCGCCCAGAACACGATCACGTCGGCCCGCTGGCGAATCTCGCCCAGCGTCGCCCCCGCGCGCCCGCGCCGCTGCGCTGCGAGCACGCCCCCAGCCGCGCTTCCCCCCGCCCACGTGTCGAGAGCGGCCCGCAGCCGGTCGGCGATGGCGACCGCCTCGCGCTGCGCCTCGCATGACACGTCGGCAGCGACGTAGATCAGCGGCCGCTTGGCGCCCGTCAGCAGCTTCGTCGCCTCGGTGAGCGCCCGCTGTAGCGAGCCGGCGCGCCCTTTCACCCTCGACTCCTCCGGCACCGTCCCGTCGCCGAACCATGTCTGGCCCAAGGGGCACGCGTTCACGAGCGACGCAATCCGGTCCCGCTCGACGACGACGGTGATGTCGTCGCAGGCGCAGCCGCAGCCCAGGCAGGTGACGTGCGCGACGGTGCGACCGGAGGTCATGGGGTCGCCACGGCGGCCGCCTCGAGGGCGTGGTAGATCCACTCGGCCCGTTTCACGAGTCCCGCGTAGCAGGCCCGTTGATCCCTGCCGCGGGCGAACACCGTGCACACCGGCTGGCTGCGCGCGATCCGCTGCCCCGGCGACGGCACGTCGCGAATGTCCCCGTCCTCGAGCCACGCCGCGGTATCGCCGACCTGAACGTCTCCCCGGGCGTACACGATCGCCTTGCCGAGCGCGCCCGCTCCTCGCGGGCCGGCGGTCGCGACGTCGAACCCCGGCAGGTCGCCCGCGCACGCCTGCGCATGCGTCTCGAAGATCGAGATGCCGTACGCCCGCTCCACCAATTCCATGGACGCCGTATAGCGCGGGTTCACCTCGATCGGGCACCAGCCCCTGCCGGGGACGGAGATGAAATCGACGCCGCCGACCCCGGCGAGGTCGAACGCCGCCGCCGCCGCGTTCGCGAGCCGCCGTGCTTCGTGCCAGTCGCCCTCCGTTGCGAGAATGCTGCCGCTGTAACGGAAGCCGCCCGCACCGAATGCCGGGTCGCCAACGAGCATGCGGGAGATCCCGAGCGGCACGGCGCGCCCTCTCCCGGCGGCCGCCGCAAACACGACGGAGCCCGCCACTCCCGCAAGCTGTTCCTGCACGTACGACCCGTGCGGCACGGGCGCGCCGGGCTGGTAGACCCGAATCCCGGTCCCGCCGCCCGAGGCCCGCGGCTTGACGAGCCAGCGCACGCTGCGCTGCTCCTCCCGGGGTGGAGGCGCCGAGAGCGTGCGGGGGAGGGTGCGCGGGTTGAGCTGCTCGAGGGCGCGCAGGGGGTCGCGGGCCCGCGTCACGACGCCCGGCCCGTTCCCCCACAGGACGCGGCCGCGGGTCAGCGCGCGCAGCGCGTGGGGATGGTTCTCGAAGCTCGCGACGTAGGCGACCGCGTCGCAGGCGAGGGGCCGAGCCCGCCGTGAGGCCAGCTTGCAGCTGAACCGACCCTCCCCGTTCGCCGTTCGCGCCACCACGACCTCGCGGCACTGCGCGCGCAAGTCCAGGTCGCCGAAGCCGTCCACGGCGACGACGTCGTACCCGGCGCGCGCCGCCGATTCGGCGAACCCCCGCGTCGAGACCCCGGCGATGAGGATGCGCGTCATCTCACGACAGCCCCAGACGCCGTCGCGCCGCGTCGCGCGGCACCACGTACAGATGATCGAGCACCGTGCCGCGCGCCTCGCGAATGCCGAGCGTCTCGACCAGCTCGCGGTGCGCGCCGCCTGCGAGCCCATCCGCGACGAGGGCGGCGCCCTGCGCGCCCTGCTTCGCCACTTGGGCGAACCCATCCAGCAGCCGCGTCGGGGCGTACCCGCTGAGCCGCCGGCGGATCGCCTCGCGCACCGGCTCCACCCGCGCCAACCGGCCCGACAGCACGAACTCCTTGGGAGCGGGGAGCTCCTCCGCGAGCGCGATCGCGGCCTTCGCCGCGCCCTCGACGAACGCGTCCCACGCCACCTGCTCCTGCGTCGTCGTGGGGCGACCGAGCCGTTCGGGCGACGCGGCGTCCGCGTCCCACCCGGCGATCGCCGCCGCTCCGCCTCCGAACAACAGCTGTTTCGGCACCGCGCCCGCGAGGTAGGCCACCTCGCCGTCGAGTGCGCCCGCCGCCCGGAATCCCAGCGGGCCGCTCGAGCCACCCACGCCATCCACGATCCGACCTCCCGCCACCGCCACGGCGGCCGTAAAGGCGCCGCCCAGCTCGAGCAGCACGAGCGACACGTCGGCGAGTGGACGGGCGAAGCGGCGCGCCTGCTCGTCGATCGCGAGCGCCGCCACGCACACCTTCTCCGCCGTGCCCATGTCGACGCGGTTCACCTTGCGGTACTCCGGCACCGTCGGCAGGTGCACCACGCCGGGCGTGAGCACCACGGGGAGCGGCGTGCGGGCGAGCGCGCGTACCAGCGCGGACAGCCCGCCGATCCCGCCGCTCTCCCCCGGGGCCGTGAGGAAGGCGAGGCGCAGGTCCTCGTCGGTCGCGTCCTGGACGCGCGTGAGGGGCAGGCCGTAGCCCGAGGGGCCGGCGACGAGATCGAGCGGCCCCGCCGCGTCGAGCAGGGCGACGAACGCCGCCGGCTCGGCGAGCGCCCGGCCGGTCGGGAAGGAGCGATCGAGAAACAGCCGGCCGTCATCGATGCCGCAGACGTCGATGCTCACCGTGCCGGGGTCGATGCCGACGACGCGCGGCATCGACTCACGGCTTTTGCGCCATCAACTCCCGCGCGACGTCGGCGATCGTCTCGGCGTCCAGCACGAGGTCGTTGCGCTCGAACAGGCGTGCGATGCACGCCTTGTGCAGCTTCGTCTTGAGGTTGCCGATGGCGAGCGCGCCGAAGCATACGACGCCCTCCTTCGTGACGCCGTCATCCATCGTCTCGACGCCTTCGACGCCGAGCGGCGGCACCGCGTTCACGTCGGCCACGACCTTGAGCCCGGGCACGTTCGCCCAGGCCCGTTTGGGAACGAGCATCACGCCCGCCGGCCCGGCGTTGAGCAGCAACGCGGCGCCCTTGCAGGCGCGGACCGCCTCGCTCGCGTCCGGCATCGCGATCGCCCGCACCGTCCCGCCGAAGCGCTTGAGCACCAGGTCGCGTGCTCGCTCGCCGGCGTCGGCCTTGCGCGACGTGATGACCACGTCCGCGCCCGCGCGGGCGAACAGTCCCGCCGCCCGCACCCCGACGGGCCCCGTCCCGGCGACGATCAGCACCCGCTGGCCACGCACGTCGCCCCCCGCTCCCAGCAGCATCTTCGCGACGGCGGCGACCGCCGTCGTGTTGGACCCGTTCGAGTCCAGCATGAGGGACACGGTGAACGGCTTGAACACTGCCTGCTGGGCCGCGGCCAGCAGCGCCTCGCCCGCCGCCATGTCGGCGCCGCCGATGAACACCGCCGTGTTCTTCAGGTCCTTGGGGCCGCGGGTGAAGATGCACCCATACACCAGATCGCGGACCTCGCCGGGCGTGATGCCCCCGTAGCTCATCACCTCGTCGGCGCCGCCGTCGTACGCCACCACCCGATCGAACACACTCGGCAGCTTGGAGCTGTCGAGTTGCAGCAGGAGCTTACGCATCGAGGTTCATGCTCCGCGATGAGACGGAATGGGGCGCGAAAGCAGTCGAGGGGCGGCAGCCCGCCCCTCGACTTGGGAAGCATGCGACCGCCGCGGAGATCAGCCCTTGTCCGCGCCGCCGGCGAACGGGTGCGACGCCGTCTTCGCCTGCGCGATCACCGTGTCGACGCGCGGCTGCCCCTTCAGGGCGCGCTCGATCGATTCTTTGGTCGCCCGGTAGTTGAAGTCGAAGATCTTCTTGTCGTTCTTCGCTTCCCAGTGGATGAACACGCCGACCAGGATGCAGTAGTCGTCGACCTTGTCACGCGGGATCACGCCGGCAGACACGCTGTCCACGACCGCTCGGGCCACCGCCGCCTGCGCCGGGCCGAACATCTGGACGGCCTGCGTGGCACCCTTGATGGTGACCTTGTTGAAGAGGAGCGCGTCGGGCTTTGCCGGCAGGTTCGGACTGACCACGGCCAGGAGGGTGCTATGCCCTTCGCGTTGGTTCGACAAAGCGTTCACGAATGCCTGCCCTGCTGGGCCCGACTTCGACCCGATGATCAAGTCGATGTGGGCGACCTCGTTCCCATCACCTACCAGCGATTCGCCGATGAAGAAGTCCGCTGCCATAACTACCTCCCGATCCGGATGAGGTGCACGAATGTCGCCTGCTGGCTCACGAATGCGGTGTTGAGAGCGGCGTGGCTGAGGGGTGTCGGGCGAACCACGCGGTCCCGCCGTCTGCGGGTAGCTCTTACGGAAACCGTATCGATGGGGTGCTAACCTGCCCGCCGCCCCGATGGGTGTCAAGGCCGGCGTTCCAGGGCTATTCGGGCGGTGGGCTCCCCGTGGCCGCTAGCCACACCTCGTCCGCGAGCCACTCGAGCCGCTGCTGGGCGTAGTCAAGCTCCGCGGGAGTCATCTGCTTGGCCCGCCGGGCGATGTCGCGCGCGTGCGTCAGCAGGTCGTCCAGCACGTCCCGCAGGGGTCGGTTGCGCCGCCGCTCCGCGCGTGGTCGCGGGCTCACGCGGTCTGGATCCCGAGCGCGCGCTCGTCGGCCTTCCTGAACTCGTCGGCCGCGGCGCGCAGCGTCGAGGCGAGCCCGTGCTCGGTGAGATAGCTCTCGACCAGCCGCAGGCCGAGGTAGTACCCCGCCCGCTCGGGCAGCACCTTACCCCCCATGAGCCGCGCCGCCGGCGTGGTCCCCCCCGAGAGGAACCGCAGTCGCAGGCCGAGGCCGCGCTCCTCGAGTAGCGGCGTCACGGCGCGCCGCAGGAACGCGTCGAGCTCGCGGATCCGCCGGTACTGCCGCCGCGTGTAGCCGCAGTACTCCCACGGCTCGAACCCCGGCGCCACGGCCTGCGCCGCCGCCACCGCGGCTCCCTCGTTCACGAGCAGCTCCCGCAAGGTGGCGCGGCTCCCCGTGTCCCAGTAGTCGTACGCCCCGCGCAGATCGGCGACCAGCCGTCGCAGGTCGGCCCGGCTGGTGGGCGAAGTGTAGCGCACCGCGTGGGCGACCTCGTGCGCGATCCACAGGGGCAGGAGATGCGGCGCGAGCCCCATGCCGTAGGTCTGCGGGTTGGCCCGGCCCGTGAAGTGCTCGAGGCAGATGAATGCGATGCCGCGCCCGCCCACGACCAGCTCGCCTGCGTTCGCGGCGCCCACACCGACCATCAGATAGAGGTCCACGGGGCAATCCGCGTCGGCCTGCTCGAGCGTGCGCTGCAGCGCGTCGTACGCGATCGCCGCCACCTCCACGTCCTCGAGCAGGCGCGTCAGGTCGACGCGGTCGGCCGTGAGCGCCGCCGCGATCACCCGCTCCGCGTGGGGCGAGGCGGGATCGAGCACGTAGTTGTGCCAGTAGCTCTGGAGGACCGGCTTGTGACGTTCCAGATAATCGTGGTACGCCGCGGCGGGATCGGGCGCGGCCACGACCGCGAGAAACTCCGGCACGAGGTTGACGAGCATTGGAGCGGTCGGCCCCAATTTGGGAACCGGCCGCGTCGCTGACAAGCGCTGCCTACCGCATCACGATCTCCAGGGCGACGGACTCCGCCTTGACATTTCGTGCGAGATCGGTCACGCCCAGGGTCACCCGGTAGCGACCGGCGGGCAGGCGCCCCGGCTCGAGGACGACCCGCTCGAGCGCGACGTCCGGCGTCGCCACTTCGCGCGTGAACTCGAGCACGACCGCGTGACCGGCGCCGAGTACGCGGTCGAGGAACGACCGCACCCGCGCGAAGCTGTAGCGCACCAGGTAGCGCGCCACGCCGCGGGCGTCCGCGTCCAGCCCGTAGATCTCGGCGTAGGTCGCGAGCGGCCGGCCCGCGTCGTACGTCAAGTCGGCGGGCATGGCGGAGAGTGTCGTCTCGCGGTCGGCCGTCGTGTCGGCGGCGCCCAGCGCGAGGCTCGAGAGCGCGGGGGGACCGGGGGCGGGCGCCGTGAAGTCGGGCACTGTGACGTCGTGCCGCAGTCGGCCGACGGCCCCGGCGGAATCGACGTCGAGCCCGAGGACGTATCTCCCGGGGCGGACGCGGAGTCGCAACAGCCCGGGCCCGGTCGCGCGACCCGCGGCGCCGCCGTCCGCGTCCCACAGGACCGCCGCGGCGCTGTCGGGCGCGGCTCGGTAGTACACGTCGGTGCGCCGGCCGTCCGCCGCGCGGAAGAACGCACCCCACACGCGCGCAGCGAGTGACGCGGGAAGCGTCGTCCGGTCCGTCACGAGGAGCTGCCGCACACTGGCGAGCTGGTGCGACGTGGCCGGGAAAAAGATGAAGTCGCCGCCGAGCGGGCCGCCCGCGAGCCCTGCCGAGCCGCGCACGAACGCGATCGTGCGCGGGCCCTCGGGCGTGAAGTACAGCCAGCTCTCGAGGTCGAGCGCGCTCGCGGCGCCGATCGGCTCGGGATGGAGGGGATCGAGGACGCGGGGTAGCCGCTGGTCCGGCGGGCCGTGCCGCACCCACACCACGCCCCGGGGATCGAGGTGCGTCAGCGCGTCTGACGGCGTCGCGCCCGTGTCGCCAGCCGCCCGCACGTCGGGCGCCTGCCGCGTCGCGGCGGCCGCCGAGTCGGCCCGCCCCAGGGCACGGGAGCCCCGCGGCTTCCGCACCGGCGTGTTCCCGACGAGCACGACGAACGAATCGCTGCCCGCCGGCAACGCCGCGAGCAGGTCACGTGCCCCCGTCGCGGCGAGCGCGCGATAGTGCGCGGACCGGCCGTACAGACCGAGCGGGTGGAGCACGTGAAACTGGCGGCGTGCGTACGACAGGCGGTGAAAGTGCTCGGCGATCCGCTCGTTCTCGGGCGTGACGAGGTTCGGGTCGCGCTTGCCCCAGAACCACTGGAAGAACGCCCGCGCGTCCCTCGGCGCCGTGGAGTCGAACCGCGCCGCTTCCGCGGGCGAGGCGATCATCCAGACCTGGCCCCACAGGGCGCCGGTGGAATCGACGTCCGCGTGTGCGAGCGCCGAGTCGTACCAGGCGTAGCCCGCGGCGTCGTGGCCCGCCTCGAAGCCGGCCTCGGCGCGCACCAGCCAGAGCGGGACGGACGCCGCCCGCCGGCGGAGCCCCTCCGTGGCGAGCGAGTCGGCGCGCTGCGGCTCCCGGAGGCCCAGCGCCGCGACCGCGCGTCGCTCCAACGCCGTTGGGTCGTCGGGGTGGCCGGCGAGCGCCCGGTCGAGCCGTCGCCATACGTCGTCGTCGTGATAGAGCGCGGCGAAGCGGGCCCACGCGTCGCGGTAGTCGCTCTGCAGCGCGAATAACCGGAGCAACGCCTCGCGGGCGATCCACTCGCCGTCGTCGCTCCCGAGCCGGAAGCCCGCCTCCGCCTGCCGGTACAGCGGCTCCGGGTCTCCCGGTGCCAGGCGGGCGGCCGTGCGGAACTGGGTGAGCGCGTCGTAGCGCCCCACGGTAGGCCAGGCGAGCCAGACGCGGCCCAACAGCAGGTGAGCGCCGGCGTCGCGCGGGCGCTCGCGCACCAACTGCTCGGCGGCGCGGCGGGCTGCGGGAAGGTCGTGGGCGGCGAGGAGCGATTCGGCGCGGGTGGCGCCTGGGTCCTGCATGACGAGCCCCAGCAGCAGCGTGACCACGGTGCCCCCCCCCCGGGCCCCCCGCCCCCCCAGCGGCTCAGGCCTTGTCGCGCATCTTGCGGCTCATCTCGCTCAAGAACCGGCGCTCGGCGGGGGTGAGGCTGCCGATGCCGCGCGCCGAGATCTTGTCGAGCACGCGGTCGATCTCGGCTTGCGCGGGATCGCGCTCGGCCCGACGCGGCTTGCCCGTGTCGCTCCCCCGCGCCGCCCGCGCGGGGTGGACGAGCACGCTGGGCGCAACCGCGCGCCGCAGCTCGCGCTCCGCGCGGCCCAGCCGCCACGCCGCCGTCTTCAGGTAGAGGAACCCGGTCGCGAACCCCCCCAGGTGCGCGAGGTGCGCCACGCCGCCGCTCGCCGGCGCGAGGGCCAGCGCCAGCGAGATCGCCACGGCGAACGTCACGAGCCACTTCGCGGGGACCGGTGCGGGGAGCGGGAACACGTAGATCGGCTGGTCGGGCCACGCCCAGGCGAACGCCAGCATCACGCCGTACACGGCGGCCGACGCGCCCACGACCACGTCCAACGGACGGAACTGCATCAGCACCAGCGACAGCGCGGCGCCGCCGAGCCCGCACAGCAGATAGTAGAACAGGAACGAGCCGCTCCCCATCCGCTCCTCGACCGGCGACCCGAAGACGAAGAGCGCCAGCAGGTTGAACGCGAGGTGGAGCAGGTTCGCATGGACGAACATGTAGGTGAGGAAGGTCCACGGCTGCGCGAAGGCGGACAGCGGCGCGAACCCGAACGTGGCGATGAAGCGGGGGCTCACGAAGATCGTCTCCTGCAGGAGGAAGACGACCAGGTTGGCGACCATCAGCCGCCGCACCCACGGGGTCATGCCGAACGTCCGCTGCGGGCCCATCAGGTGTCTTATCCCCCGCTCGCGCTCCCCGAGTTCCGGGCCAACCGGCAGATGCGCTCGCACAACTCCGGAAACTCGATCCCCGCAGCCCGGGCGGCCTGCGGGAGGAGGCTGGTGCGCGTCATGCCCGGGAGCGTGTTGGCCTCCAGACAAAAGATGTCGCCCTCGGGGCTCAACCGGAAGTCGACGCGTGAGTATCCGCCCAGCTTGAGCGCGCGGTGCGCCGTGAGCGCGAGCTCCTGGAGCTGGCGCGCGAGCGTCGTGTCGAGCGCGGCGGGAAAGATCTCCTCCGACATGCCCGGCGTGTACTTGCACTCGTAATCGAACAGCTCGTGCTTCGGAATGATCTCGCCAACCGGCAGCGGCACGTCGCCGAGGATCCCGACCGTCAGCTCCCGCCCGGGAATGAACTGCTCCGCCATCACCTCGTTGTCGTAGCGCCGCGCCAGCTCGACCGCGGCGTCCAGCCCCTTGGCGCTCTTCACGAACGTCATGCCCACCGAGGAGCCCATCTTGGACGGCTTCACGATCACGGGCCAGCCGAGCGCCGTGGTGACGTCCTCCGGGGCCACGGGCGCCATGAACCAGGCGGGAACGGGGACGCCGGCGGCGCGGAACAACCGTTTGGAGAGGTCCTTGTCCATCGCCAAGGCGCTCGCGAGCGCGCCGCTGCCCGTGTACGGCACGCCGATCACGTCGAGCACCGCCTGCAGCACGCCGCCCTCGCCGCGCCCCGCGTGCAGGCACAGGAACAGCACCTCCGCGCCCTTCACGGGGGGGAGGGTGGCGAGGCCGTTGGAGAGCAGCTCGCGCTCGCGTTCGTCGAGCTCGGCCACGGCGGGCGGCTCGCGCCCCACGCTCCCGGTGAGGAGCCGTTGCTCGTCCGCCGGCGCGAGCACCCCGGTGACCGTGTCCACGACGTGAACCTTGTGTCCCCGGCCGCGCAACGCCTCGACGATTTGCGCCGCGCCGGCGAACGCCACCGTGCGCTCCGCCGTCGCCCCCCCCGTGAGCACGGTGACCCGCATCAGTGGATCCCGGCGAGCTGGTGGAGCACGTCGTAGCGCGTCACGATCCCCGCGATCTTCCCGTCGCGCCGTACCAGCGCGGCGGGCGTCTCGCGCGACAGCAGCGCCGTGAGCCGCTCTACGGGAAGGTCCGCGTCCACCACCGGGAACGGCGGGTCCATCACGTCGCCGACGGGCGTGTCGAGCGTTGCGGGCGCTTCCAGCGCCCGCCCCATCAGCACCTGCTCCGCCACCGCGCCGACACCGTCGCCGCCGTCCAGTACGGGCAGCTGCGACACGTTGTACGTGCTCATCAGGTTCAGCGCCTGGCGCACCGTAGCCGTGGGCGCCACAGAGATGAGCGGCGGGGCGCCCGAGTTCTTCGCGTCGAGCAGGCGCGCGACGGCGATGCGCTCGACTTCGAGGATCTGGTTCTCCCGGAGCCACTCGTCGTTGTAGACCTTGGAGAGGTAGCGCTCGCCCGTGTCGCACAGGACCGTCACCACGAGCGCCTCCGGGTCGTTCACCCGCCGCGCCACCTCTAGCGCGGCGACGAGGTTCACGCCGGTCGAGCCCCCGGCGAACAGGGCCTCTTCCTTGGCGAGCCGCCGGACCAGCAGAATCGCGTCCTTGTCTGACACGGTGATCCACTCGTCGATCACGTCCCAGTGGAGCGAGGTCGGGATCTTGTCGCCCCCGATCCCTTCCACCTTGTAGGGATGCCCCTCGGTCTTCTGGCGGGTCCGGGCGTAGTCCGAGTAGATCGAGCCGACCGGATCGCCCGCGATCACGCGCACCCGCGGGTTCTGCTCCTTCAAGTAGCGGCCCGCCCCGCTCACGGTACCGCCCGTGCCGGGCGCGCACACGAAGTGCGTGATCTTCCCGTCCGTCTGTTGCCAGATTTCCGGGCCGGTCGTGCGGTAGTGGACTTCCGGGTTGACCGGGTTGTAATGCTGGTCAGCGAAGATCGCGTTGGAGTGGGCCGCGGCGATGGCGCGACCCTTCACGATGTAGCTCTCGGGGTGGTCGGGCGGCACCGCGCTGGGGGTGATGATCACTTCGGCGCCGAGCGCCCGTAGCAACCGCGCCTTCTCCTGCGACATCTTGTCCGGCATAGTGAAGACGCAGCGGTAGCCCTTCACCGCTGCGGCGAGCGCGAGCCCCACCCCGGTGTTCCCCGACGTGGCCTCCACGATCAGGCCGCCCGGCTTGAGCCGGCCCTCCCGCTCCGCCGCCTCGATCATCGCGAGACCGATCCGGTCCTTCACCGAGCCGCCCGGGTTGAAGAACTCGGCCTTCGCGTACACCGGGGTCCGGATCCCCTGCGTCACCTTGTTGAGGCGAACGAGGGGCGTCCACCCGATCGTCTCGAGAATGTTCGCGTACGGCCTAGTGTGGGACGGCACCGGAGTCCGGCTTGGCTCGGGTGGTCTCCGCCCGCACCCGGGTTGTGTCCAGTGGTGCGCGGCCCGTGTCCGGCCGGATGCGGCGCGGGGGCGGGGGCGGGGGCAGGGGGGGGGCGGTCCGGGCCGTTGCGGGGGGCGCAGTATCAGGTGCTCCCCGAATCACGGCGCCGCTCGCCGCGGGATGACGGAACTCGATCGGCTGCAGGAACGCCGCGGCGACCGGCAGCCCGTGCCGCCGTGCCGGAGCGAAGCGCAGCTTCCTCGCGCCGCCCAGCGCCGCCGAGTCGAGCGCCGGATAGCCGCTCGGCTCGGCCACGCGGCTCGACTCAGGGGCGAGCCGCCCGGTCGAATCGACGAACAGCCGCAGCACCACGTCGCCCTCGACCTTCTGGTCGTACAGCCGCGGCGGATACTGGATCGGCGAGTCGGCGTTCAACGCCACGGGCGGCTCCTGATCGGGCGGCCCGCCTCCGGCCTGGGCGCCGTCGCCCGTCTGGCCCGGCGCCCCCCCTGCCCCCCCCGCCCCCCGCCGGCCGCAGTGCCACCCCCCGGCCACGAGTCCGAGCGCGACCACGGTCGCGCCGACACGGCGCCATGCGTTCACGCGCGCTCCTCCCGCTGCTTCTTCCACGCCGCGAGCCGGTTCAGCGCCTCGAGCGGCGACAATGTGTTGACATCCAGCCGGTCGAGCTCGTCGAGCAGCGGATGCGGCGCCGCTCCCGTCCCTGGCGCAATGAACAGCCCGAGTTGCGCCGCGTCCGGCGGAGGCGGCGCGGGCTGGTGCGCCACATGGTGGCCGGCTTCCAGCAGCTGCAGCACCTGCCAGGCCCGGGCCACGACCGGCGCCGGCAGCCCGGCGAGCTGGCCCACGTGGATCCCGTACGAGCGATCGGTGCCGCCCGGCTCGAGGCGGTGCAGGAACACGATCTCGTCGCCGGCCTCGCGCACCGCCACGTTGAAGTTGCGCGCGTGCGCAAGCTCTTCCGTGAGCTGCGTCAGCTCGTGGTAGTGGGTGGCGAAGATTGTCTTGCAGCCGATGGTGTTGTGCAGGAACTCCGTCACGGCCCAGGCGATCGCCACGCCGTCGTAGGTCGACGTGCCGCGACCGATCTCGTCGAGCAGGACGAGGCTCCGCGCCGTGGCTCCGTGCAGGATCGCGCTGGTCTCGCTCATCTCCACCATGAAGGTGGACTGCCCCCGGACCAGGTTGTCCGACGCGCCGACGCGCGTGAACAGCCGGTCCACGACGCCGAGCACGGCGCGCCGGGCGGGCACGAACCCGCCCATCTGGGCCAGCACCACGCACAGCCCCACCTGCCGCAGCAGCGTGGACTTCCCCGCCATGTTGGGCCCGGTGAGGAGCATGACGCGGCCGGCCTCATCCAGCAAGACGTCGTTCGGGATGAAGGCCTCCCGCGCCATCATCCGCTCGACCACAGGGTGGCGGCTGCCCTCGAGGGCGATCGTGAAGCCCTCGTTCACCTCCGGGCGGACGTACCCGTCGTGATGTGCGAGATCGGCGAGGGCGCTCCACACGTCGAGCCGGGCAAGCAGCCGCGCGCTGGTCTGCACCCGCGCGATCGCGTCGGTGACGCGACGCCGCAGGGCGTCCACAAGCTCGGCCTCGCGCGCCGCGATGCGCTCTTCCGCTCCCAGCACCTTCGCCTCGTACTCCTTCAGCTCCGGGGTCACGTAGCGCTCCGCCCCCGACAGCGTCTGGCGTCGTTCGTACTCGGCGGGCACGCGCGCCTTGTGCGGGTTCGTCACCTCGATGTAGTAGCCGAAGACCTTGTTGAAGCCGACCTTGAGCGACGCGATGCCGCTGCGCTCGCGCTCGCGCGCCTGGAGCCCCGCGATGTAGCGCTTGCCGCCGTCGCGCGCGTCCGTGAGCTCGTCGAGCTCGCGGTCGTAGCCCGGGCGGATCGCGTCCCCCTCCGCGAGCTGGGCCGGCGGTCGCTCTACGAGCGCGCGCGCCAGCTCGTCGCGCAGGTCCTGGAGCAGGTCGAAGCGATCGGCCGCCTCCTCGAGCAACGGCGCCCGGCCCCGCGCCTCGAGGCCGTCGAGCGCGGCGCGCACGTCGGGGAGGCGATGGATCGAGTCGCGCAGCGCGCCGAGCTCGCGTGGGGTCGCGCGCCCCAGCGCGGCACGGCCCGCCAGGCGCTCGAGATCGCGCACGCCGTCGAGCGCTTCCCGCACACGGTCCCGCCCGCGCCCGTCCGCCACCAGCACGTCCACCGCGTCGAGCCGGGCGTTGATCGCCGCGGGGTCGACGAGCGGCGCCAGCAGCCAGCCGCGGAGCAGCCGCGCTCCCATCGGTGTCATGGTCCGGTCGAGCACTTCGAGCAGCGTCGTCCCTCCGACCGCAGCGCCGGGGCGGAGCGGCTCCACGAGCTCCAGGTTTCGCCGGGTCATCTCGTCGAGCGGTAGCACGTCGCCGCGTCGCAGGACGCGCGGCCGGGCGAGGTGCGGCAGGCCGCCGGGCTTGAGCTCGCGGGCGTAGCGCAGCAGCGCACCCGCCGCGCCCAGCGCCGCGCGGTCGCCCGATTCGATGCCGAGGCCGTCGAGCGACGCGAGCCGGAAGGTGCGTGCCAGGTCCTCCCGGGCCAGCTCGGGGTCGAACTCCCACGGCTCCCGCTCGCTCCGCGCCGCTCCACCCCCCGCGGTGATGGGCGCGCCCGCGGGCAGCACCACCTCCGGGGCCTCGTAGCGGGCGAGCGCCGTGGGGAGGTCCTCCGGCGCGACCGTCTCGAGCACGAGCTCACCCGTGGTGAGATCGAGCGCGGCGAGCCCGGCGGCGCCACCGCGTGGATCGACGGCCACGAGGAAGTTGTTCCGTTTGCGCTCGAGCCATTCCTCCGCCAGCACGGTCCCCGGGGTGACCGTCTCGATGACCTCGCGGCGCACGAGCCCTTTCGCGAGCTTCGGATCTTCCACCTGTTCACAGATGGCCACGCGGTGCCCCAGCGCGATGAGCCGCCGCAGGTATTCGGTCGCGGCCTTCACGGGGACGCCGGCGAGCGGCACGTCCGCCGCACCGCCGTTGTTGCGGGCCGTGAGGGTGAGGCCGAGCTCCCGCGCGGCAAGCCGCGCGTCGTCTTCGAACATCTCGTAGAAATCGCCCATCCGGAAAAAGAGGAGCGTGCCCGGATGCCGTGCCTTGATCTCGCGGTACTGCTGCATCAACGGCGTGTCGGTCTCGAGCCGCGGCGTCACGGTTCCTCCACCACGAACGGCTGACCCCCGAGGCGGGTCTTCAAGCGCCGCTGCACCTTGACGGCCTCGTCGTGGGTCGGGTAGCGCCCCACGCGCACCTTGAAGAGGCCGCTCGGGTCCCGGACCACGCGCCCGTCGAATCCCATCACCTTGAGTCGCGTGAGCATCTCATCGACCTGGGCGGCGCTCTTCACCGCCAGTACCTGCACGGCGTAGCTCGCGACCGTCGGCGCCCCTTTCGTCTGGCTGTCGCTCGCCGCCGGCGGCGGCGGCGCGGCCGTGGCGGGCGTGCAGCGCGCCGCGTAAAAGTCCACCTGATTCTTGAACTCGACGTCGCTTCCGGCGCGGTCCAGCGCCTCCTGGATGAGGGGACACGCGTGCGCGCCGTCCTTGAGCGCGAAGTAGCCCTGCGCGCCCGTGAAGTCGGCTCGCGCTCGGAGCGGCGAGTCAGGGTAGTCCCGGCGCAGGCGCTCCGCGGCCTGCACGGTCGCCGCGGGGTCGCCCTGAGCAAAATACAGCTGCGCGAGCCTCCAGAGCGCGGAGTCCGCCCACACGGAGCGGCCGTACTCGACGACCACCCGTTGCAGGTTGGTGGCTACCGTGCCCGCGTCGGACGCGATGATCCCCGCAGTGAAGAGGGCACCCGGGTAGAGGGAATCCTGCGGCGTCAGCCGCGCCAGCAGGCGCCGCATCATGGCGCGCGCCGAGTCGGGCCGGGTCTGCGCGATGCGCAGCGCCGCGGCGCGAAGCGTGTCGGTCTGGGCGGTTAGGCGGGTAGGCGGATAGGCGGTTAGCGCGAGCAGTGTCACACTAACCGCCCAACCGCCTACCCGCCTACCCGCCTGCTTCACGCCGCCTCCCGCTCCGGCACCGCGCATAACAGCACCAGCTGCTCGAGGATCCCGCGTTCGTCCGTGACCGTGCTGGACTTGAGCGCGCGGTCGGCGTCGAGCGCGAGCCGCAGCGCCCGCGACAGCGCCGCCGCGCTCCATGCACCAGCCCAGCGGGCCCAGCGCTCCGCGGTCTGGTCCCAGCTGCCGAGGCCGTAGGGGCGGGCGGCCCGTAGGTGCGACAGGATCACCGATGCGAGGCGGACCTGGGGGGCCCCGCGGTCGAGCTCCGCCCGCGCCAGCGCGGTGCCGACGAGCGCGGTCGCGAGGGCCGTGACGATGCGTACCCCGCTCATCCCCGCCTGCTCGAGCACCGGTTCCACGAGGCGGGCGGCGGCGGCCCCGCGCCGCTCGAGCGCGGCGTCCACCAGGTCCTGCACCGTTTCGCCGCGCCGCACCCCCACCAGCGCGGCGACCTCGTCGCGCGTGGCCGGTCGGCTCCCCGCGACGGCTGCGAGCTTTTCGAGCTCCCGGGCCAGTGCCGCGAGGTCGTTTCCCACAGCCGCAAGCAACAGTTCCGCGGCGTCCGGGGCGAGCGTGAGCCCGAGTCGGCTCGCGTGATGCGCCACCCAGCGCTCGACGCGCGCCGGTGGCAGCGGGTTGACGGCCACGGCGGTGGCCCGGCTGGCGAGCTCCGTGTCGGGCGGCTCCCCCGCGCCCTGCACGAGGACGAGCAGCGTCGTGGGGCTGGGGGAGTCGAGATAGCGCACCAGTTCCTGGCGCACCTTGGTGGTCTTGCGGAGCTGCCCGAGCCCGCGGATCACGACCGCGCGTGTGGCCGCGAGCAGCGGCGGCGTGTTGACGAGGGTGTGGAACGCTTCGGGATCGAGGTCGGCGGCGCTGCGCTGGTCCACGTTGAAGTCGCGCGCCGCGGGATCCACGGCCCGCTCGACGAGGGCCCGGATGGCCTCGTCCTTCAGCACATCCTCGTCGCCATGGAGGTAGTACACCGGGTCGGGCGCGCCCTGCGTCAGGCTCCGCAGCAGCGCGTCGAACGTGAGGGCCCCCATACGGGGCGGAAGTTACCGCGGGCTCGCGGCGAGAGAAAGTCTACCGGCCCGCGGAAGCGGGCTCGACGAGTGCGGTGCCGTACGGGTTGGGGTTCCCCGTGAACACGGTGGCCCGCGGATCCTGGAACGACACGAAAGGCACGCCCGCCTGGACGACGGGTTTGGGGAAGCGCACCGGCGGGAGCGCGGGAACGTGCGCCACCGGCGCGTGCCGCACACCCTCGCGGGCGACGAGCGCCAGGGCGGCCGCGATGAACAGCGCCGCGGCGATCCCCGCCCGGGCCGGCACCTCGCGGGCCGCGCGCCGCTCATGTGCGAGCCGCGCGTCTAGCCGGGGCCGGAACTCGGGCGACGGCTCGATCGACTCGGCACCCGCCTGGAGCGCGAGCACGCCGCGCCGCACTGCCGTGTCGTAGCGGCGGCAGGAGGCGCACTGCACGAGGTGGCGCCCGAAGCGCCGCAGCTCCCGCGGCGCGGTGATCAGGCCGTCGCGGAAGTCGGTGTAGCGGTCGAGGAATTCGGCGCACGTCATGGACGGGAATGTACTACCGTCGGGACCGGGGCGGGTTCCCCCCCCCGGCCCCCGGGGCTACTCCAGCAGCGGGCCGATGAGCTGGGCGAAGCTGTTGCGGGCTCGATTGAGGCGGCTCTTCACCGTACCCAGATTGCAGCCGGTGATGTCCGCGATCTCGGCGTAGCTCTTCCCCTCGAGCTCGCGCAGCACGAACACGGCGCGGTGATGGGACGGCAGCTGGCCCACGCACTGGTCCACCGCTTGTTTCAGATAGCGCTTGCGGTACAGGTCGTCGGGGCGCGCCGTGGTGTCCTCGAACTGGAGCGGCCGGTGGTCGGCCTCCCAGTGCTTCTTGATCGTCTGGAACAGGACCAGAGGGTTGCGGCTGCGATTGCGCAGCTCGTTCTTACCCAGGTTCGAGGCGATCGTGTAGATCCACGTCGAGAACTTCTTGGTCTGATCGAACCGGTGGAGGTGGCGGAACACGCGGATGAACACCTCCTGCACGAGGTCCTCAGCCCGTTCGCGGTCGCCGATCGTCCGGTTGATGAAGTTGAGCAGGCGGGTCTGGTAGCGGTCGACCAGGGTCCCGAACGCCTGAGGGTCGCCCGCCAGGTGCTCGAGCACCAGCCGTCCGTCGTCCAGCTCGTGCAGCACCTTGCGCTCCAGCGCGCGGGCGCTCACGACGTCCGGCGGGTTCCGCTTGAGGGCTGCTCGCATGAGGCCGCTCCGCTGTTTCAGATCGAACATTGGGACTCGAGACGGCAAGGCCTTCACCCCGTATAGATATGGCAGGAACCGTACCGGTCGCAGGTCAAATGCAAGTCACTGTGTCCGAGCAAGTTGTGCTCTCCCGGGGAGCTCGGCCCTGTGGGGCCGTCCCCGGCGGGTGACACGGCCGCGCTACAGGCCCAGGATGAACCCCGCCATATAAAGGATAGCGACAATCGTCTTTGCGTCACGGATCTCCCCGTCCCGGATGCGAGTCAGCACCCGCGACAGGGGGTGCGGCTCGACTTCGATGAACTCGTCACGCTCGCGCGCGGGGGTCCCCGCCGTCAGCCCCGTCGCCAGGTAGAGGTGAATGACCTCATCGGTGAAGCCGGGCGTTGTCCAGATGGAGGTCAGGCGCACGAGCTCGGTCGCGCTGACGCCGGCCTCTTCGCCGAGCTCCCGCCGGGCGCAGGTCTCCGGGTCCTCGCCCGGGGCGAGGGTGCCGGCCGGCACTTCCCACAAGGGTCCCCCGGTGGCGTAGCGATACTGCTTGATCAGGAGGAGGATCGGGTCCTCGCCGCGCGGGTCCGAGGCGCAGGGCACCACGGCGGCGGCGCCGGGGTGACGGATCAGCTCCAGTTCCCCGGTGGACCCGTCCGGGAATTGGACGGTGTCGATGTCGAGCCGCACGACGCGGCCCGTGTAAATGCGACGGCTGGCGAGTTGCATCGAGCGTTCCCCGTTGCGCCTCAGCGGTTGAAGGCCCACGTGAGCGGGACCTTGAAGCCCTCGGCGAGGAAGTAGGCGGCGTTGCGTCGCGGGTTCGAACGGATGGGCGAGTTGGGCGCGGGCGACGTAAACGGCACGAGGCCGAGTCGCGTCGCGAGGATCTGGAGGCGCAGCATGTGGAATCCATCCGAGACGAGCAGCACCCGGCGGTTGTCTCTGCCGGCGAACCAGCGCGCTACGCCGGCGAGCGAGGCGAACGTGCTCGCGCCCGCCGGCAGCGCGACGACCGCGCCCTCCGGCAGTCCGGCCTTGACGAGGTAGCGGCGCCCGACCTCGGACTCGCTCACCGTGTCGCCCGAGCCGACGCCGCCCGTCACGAGCACCACCGGCGCGAGGCCGCGCTGGTATAGCGCCGCGGCATGGTCGAGCCGGGCCCGGAACACGGGTGACGGCCGGCCGTTGTACTGCGCCGCGCCAAGCACCGCGATCGCGTCGGCGGCCGTCGCCTGATCGCGCGCGGCCGCCAGCGCCACCGCGACCACCACCGCCGCCCAGCCCAACGCGAGCAGCAACACGACCGCGATCCCGGCCGTGAGTTTCCGCCGCCAGGTCCAGAAAGACATGGGCGGAATATACGACGGCCGATCGGCCTACAGGCTCAACCAGTAGTTCACCTTGATCAACAGGACATTGGTCGGTGGATCCCGGAGCAGCTCGCGGGCGAGATAGTGCCCTACGTCCAGCGTGGGATCGGAGAGGTCGGCGGAGCGCGACTGGGTCCAGACCAGGAAGAGCGTCGAGCCGGGCCGGTACTCCCAGCGCAGCACGGCGTTCGAGCGGAGCGAGCGGACCCGGAAGTCCGGGTTCGAGAACTGGAATGAGTTGCTCGGCTGCGAGCTATCGGGGTGGACGGTGTAGCGGGCGTTGCCGCCATCGTATGTGATGGTGGACCCGTTGTCCTGTCCATACACATTGAAGGCGAAGGTACGCGGCGCCCGGAGCTCCTTGAAGGTGCGGTAGCGTCCGGAGAAGGTGAACGGCTGCAGGTACAGCTGAAAGCTGAGGGTCGGCGTGAAGGTGACGTTGAGCCGCGTCGTCAGGTCGAGCTGGCGCTGGTCGAGCTCCCCGAACACGTAGCGCGCGCGGTACGTCGCCCCGGCGGAGGTATCGGTCTGTGACGTAACGAACTGCGCGGCCGTCCAGCCCGTGGTGTAGCTCGGGCCGAGCTGCAGCGACACCGCGGTGCTCGGCCGTACCCTGATCACGGGGTTCACGTTGATGGTCCAGGTGCCGGCGGCGTCGCGGAAGTAGTTCGCGCTGGCGGTGCCGTTCACGGCCCGGCGCTGGTCGGAGGAGATGGTGCCGCCGAGGTTCCATTGCTGCGGCGCGAGAGCCGCGGGACCACCGCGGGTGAGCCGATCGTCCACGCCCTGTTGCTGCTCGTAGACGAAGAAGCTGGCACTCCAGTAGTTCAACAGCTGCCCGAAGACGCCCACGACGCGACCCAGCTGGATCCGATCGCCCCCGTAGTTCCAGGCCATGGCCAAGGGGTCCGAGGAGACGCTCGCCTGCCGGAACACACGTCCCGGTGTGGTCCAGCGGTAGGCCAAGAACACGTCGCCCGCGACGCGGTCGGTGCGGTGTTGGAAGCCCAAATCGTTCACTTCAAACCCTGGCGTGCTCGTGCTGAGCGCCGCCGCCCAGATGGTGTTCCCCCCTTCCTTGTTGATCGAAAAGTCCGCGCCCGCGCCGGCGAGCGAGGTCCGAAGCGAGTCGTAGTGTAAGTACGCCGCGTCGGGTCGCTGGTAGTAGCGCGCCGACTGCTGCTGGGTGACGCGCAGGGCGAGCGTGTCCCCGGTGACGTAGGAGGCACCGATCGAGCCGAAGACCGAGTACGTGTTGTTGTCCCAGCGGTGGTAGAAGTCCGCGGCCGCGACGTACGCACCGCTCCGGAGCGAGTCCACGGCGGGGCTGCGACTGTGGCGAGCGACGGCCGTCGCGAGCAAGCCGAATCCCGTGTGGCCTCCGATCTCCCGCCGTACCCGGCCGACCAGGTAGTTCGTGAGCGGCTCCACGTCGTCCCGCCACCGCACGCCGTTCGAATCGGCCAACGTGGCCTGCTCCCGCGCGGTCACGGCGTCGAGCACCCCGAGCGACCAGCCTCCCGGCGTCTTCCCCGAGAGCTTGGCGGACCCGAGGATCGTACTGTTCGTCGGCGCGTCGACGAAGCCCCCTGACGGCGCGGCTGCCTCGTGCTCGGGCGGTCGTCCGATGCGGCGCGAGTAGAAGTACTGGGGCGTGTTGCCGAACCGGATGTAGGGGCCCGTGCCGCCGAAGTCGAAGATGCTCGCCCCTTCCACGAAAAACGGCCGCCGCTCCGGCAGGAATTGCTCGAATGCGGTGAGGTTCACGAACGAAGGATCCGACTCGACCTGACCGAAGTCGGGGTTGACGGCGGCATCGAGCGTAAGGTTCGAGGTGACGCCGTACTTCAGGTCGAGCCCCGCGCCGCCGAAGTAGCTGTGGCCGTCGTCAAAGGGATTCCCGGCAGCGGGGCTGTCGTACGTGCCGCGGCCGAGGCTGTACGGCAGCAGCTCCAGCCGTCGCGGGGAGGGGATGTCGCGCAGGCCGACCAGGTGACCGAAGCGCGACGCGTACCCCGTCTCGGTCTTCTTCTTGAATACCCACTGGGAGAGCTCGTTCTTGCGGAACACCCAGCGAAAAAAGTTGACGCCCCACACCTGCGCGCGCACTTGGGGGAACCGCAGCTGCGAGAACGGGATCCGCATCTCCACGACCCAGCCGAGCGAGTCGATCGCGGTCGCCACCTCCCACACGGGATCCCAGGAGCGGTCGCCGATGAAGAAGTCGTTGCTGCACAAGTCGTCCAGCTTCACGCCCGCTGGATTCACGGCGAACTCGAACGCCGTGCGGTGATCATGGTAACTGTCGAAGTCGACGTAGAAGACGTCGCTTTGGGTGTTGTCGTCGCGGCGGCCCAGGCGGCTCGAGATCTTCGCCGGCGCGTCGTCGTACAGCCGCGCGCCCACGTAAATCGCGTCGGCGTCGTACAGCAGCATCACGGTCGTCGATTCGGAGGCAGCCTTGCCTTCGTCCGGGTCGGTCTCGGTGAAGCCGCGGATCGGGACCGCCCCGGCCCACGCCGGATCATCGAGCCGGCCGTCGAGCGTCGGCGGGTGGCTCACCCGCACCGCCGTCATCGTAGGCGGCACGCGACCGTCGGCGTGGCGCAGCGTCGCGGCGCCGGTGTCGGGCGACTGTGGGGGGAGCAGCAGCAGCGCCGGGACGGCAAACAACATTCACGACCCTCCGGGGGGGCAGTGCGAGCAGGATACCCCACTAACATGCCGGAGTGACGAGCGACTCGCGCCCTGCGGGGGCGCGGGCCCTGTCAGGGTTTCGTCAACAACTCTTCAAACAAGGCGAGCGCCCGCGGGTCGTCGGACTCCCCGAGCCAGAAGAGCGCCTTGCGGCGGACCTCGGGGTCGCGATGCGTGCGGGCGATGCGGATCAGGGCCGGGACGCCCTCGTCCGGCGGCCGCTGGGACAACGCGAACACCGCCTGCTCCTTCACCTCCCGATCCACCCTGGAGTCGTCCACCAGATCGGTGAGGCCACGCGTCGCAGCGTCCCCCGCTGCCTGGCCCAGCCAGAAGACCGCCTGGCGCCGGGCACGGCGCGCGACGCGCTCGTCGCGGGCCAGCTTCAAGAGGGCGGGCCAGACCGTCACGGAATCCGCGATGGTGGCGGGGAAGATCGCTTCGTCGGCTGCGCGGCCGCCGTCCCGTCTCGCGAGGTCGAGCAGGAAGTCCGCCGCGTCGCGCGTGGCGACGGCGCCCAAGTCCGCGACCACCGTGCCGGCGGCCGGGGTCGCCCAGTGTCCGCCGACGTAGGCGCGGAGTGACTGCACGACGCCGCCACGCACCGTGAGCGCGACGCGGACCGGGCCGGGCTCGCAGTCGCAGTCGACGTCGTCGCGGTCGAACATCCCTCCGTGGGTGATCGTGCGGTTGCCGCACCTGCCGTCGCGGCACTCGAGGGAGATGATGTTGACCCCGTTCCCGCACACCCCGGGGCGCGCCGCGAAGCTCAGGCGCACCGTGCCGTCGGGAGCGGCGGCGACGCGGCCCCCGAGGCTCTGCGCGAGTACGAGCACCAGGGGTGCGATCACTGATTGATGATCTCCAGCAGGACCTGCGCCGCGCGCGGGTCGTGCGACTGGCCGAGCCAGAAGACGGCCTTCTTGCGCAGCTCCCGGTTCTGCTCTGTCTTCGCGATCGCGATCAGCTTGTCGAGCGCTGCGGGCTCGTGGCGCTGCGAGTAGACGAAGATCAGCTGCTCCTTCATCTCCTCGTTCTGCATGCGGTCGTACAGGGCCACCAGCTGGCCCAAGTCCGTGCCCGTCTGCCCCGCCCAGAACAGCGCCTTCTTGCGCATCTCGATGGCCTCGCGCTCGTTCTGCGCGATCTCCATCAGCCACCGGCCGTTCTCCGCGCCGCCCATCTGGGATAGCGAGAAGATCACCTTCTCCTTCAGGTCTTCCTCGGTGAGCTTGGCGTAGAGCGCCCGCAGGAAGGCGGCGTTTTCGGTCGAGTGCTGCTGTCCCAGCCAGAAGATCGCCTTCTCCCGGGCGTCGGCAGGGGCGCGTGGGTTGTCCGCGTAGGCGCGGATGATCTCGGCCGCGCGCGGGCTGTGCTGCTGCGACAGCGCAAAGATGGCCTTCTCCCGCAGCTCCTCGTCGTCCGTCGTCCGCAGGATCGAGTCGAGCATGTTCACCGAGCGATCGGTGGGGACTTGCGACAGCCAGAAGACCCCTTGCTGCCGCACCTCGGCGTCGGGGTCGTGCTGCGCGACGTCGAGCAGGATGTTCTCCGTCTCCGTGTCCCGCTTCTGCGACACGATGAAGACGGCCTTGCGGCGGAGCCCCGCCGAGCACGGGTCGCGGCGGGCCAGCACCTTTTTCAGGATCGGAAGCGCGTTGGCCGCGTCCATCTGCAACAGGCCGTTGAGGGCCGCGACGCGCACGTCGTCCTCGTCGTCCTCGCTCGGGCAGCTCGCTTGACCTGCGCCGGGAGCGCCGGGGGCGCCCGTCGGCGACTCGCCCTTCGGCGGCTTGCCCGTCGGGCCACCCGCTTCCCGGGCGTGCTCGGCGAGCCACGCCGCCGCGCCCGAGTCCCCCTGCCTGGCGAGGGCGGTCTGGATGCGCGCCAGCAGCGCGTCTCCATCGTGCATCGTCGCCGCCTTGGGGTAGCGGCGCTGTTGGGTGACCAGCAGGCTGCGGGCGTGGTCCAGGTCGTCGTTCTTGTACAGGGCGAAGGCCGACCAGTAGAGCGCATCCCCGGCGCGGGACGAGCTGGGGTAGGTGCGCGCGAGATCGCCGTACAGGTTCGCGGCGGTCGCGTAATCCCCGCGGTTCAGCGCGCGGCGCCCGGCGCGCCACAGCGAATCGGTCGGATCCTGTCCGTCCTGGGCGAGCGCGACACCGAGCGCGGCGAGCTGTCCGTCCAGGTCGTCCAGCTGCGCCAGCCCGTCGCTGTTGAGCATCGTCCCGAGCCGCGCCATGGTCGGCTGAGCGGCGGCCAGGGCCGCCTGGGCTCGGGCGAGCGCCTGCGCGGCCTGGGGAGGCACGGCCGGCTGCTGCACTCCGACGACGGCCGCGCACACGAGATACATCGCCTGCATCACAGAGCTCCTTGCGTGCGCACGGGGCCGGGCCCGGCGGGAATCGCCGTCTGCAGCCGCAGCAACACGCTCCGCTGGTCCAATCCCTGGTTGATCAGTTGCACATCTTCGCGCTCGCCTCTCGAGGAAAGCTGCGCGATCTGAGCCAGCACGAGCTCCAGGTCCTCGAGCAGGCTCTTGAGCCGGGGGTCACGCGCCGCCGGCGAGTCGAGCATGAGGCGCGTGGTGGTGAGGAGCTCGCGGGCCTGCGCGGTGAACTGCGCCGCCGGCTCGCCCGCGCGGGTCTCGGCGCGGAATCCGGTGAGCAGCGCCTCAGTGCGGGTGAGGTATTGCGCTGCGGCCACGCGGTAGGCCAGCGCGTTGACCCGATCGGCCCCACGGGCCGCGTCGGCGGCCGCCGGTGCGCCGGCCGGCCCGGGACCGCCGGCCGTCCAGCGGCCGATCGCGAAACCGAGCACGAGCACGGCCGCGATCCCGAGGCCCCAGCGCAGCCACGGGCGCAGCACGATGGCGCGCTGCCGCCGGGCCGCGCGCGCCGCCACGATCCGCTGCCACATCTCCTCGCGCGGCGTCCGGGGCGGGCGGTGATAGTCCTGCACCGCGTCCTGCAGCAGGCGATCGACCCGGTCTTCTGTCATGACACCCACTCCCCCGCGAAATCCGCAAGCGCCTCGCGCAGTTTGGCGCGCGCCCGCGACAGTTGCGCCTTCGATGTCCCCGTCTCGATGTCGAGGGCGTTCCCGATCTCCTGGTGCGTATACCCCTCGACGTCGTGCATCACGAACACCGCGCGGTACCCCTCCGGCAGATTGTCGATGGCGCGCGCCAGCCGCTGTTTCAGATCCGGCTCCGCGTCGCGCCGGCCCGCCGCGACGCCGCCCGCGTCTTCCAGGTCGGTCTCACGCCGCAACCGCTTCACCTTGCGGAGCCCGTTCAGGACGACCGACGTCGCGATCGCGTGCAGCCACGTGGAGAGCTTCGCCTCCCCCCGAAACGAGCCGAGCCGCTCGAAGGCGCGCACGAAGGTGTCCTGCGTGAACTCCCGGGCCAGCTCGTCGTCGCCCGCCATGCGGTAGGCGAGGCGGTAGACGCGGTCCACGTGCGCGTCGTAGAGCACGCGCTCCGCGGCGCCGTCCCCGGTACGGACTCGGGCTATCAGTTCGCGTTCGTCCACCGGGCTCCGGAGCGGGGGGCGGGGTCGGGGCGATGTCGGTTATCCCTGCGACACGCGGCGTGCGGGAAGGGTTGCGTGGAGCGGTGTTATCCCTGCTTCAAGAGGATGCGGATCCCGATGCCCGCGAGCACGGCGAGTAGGAATGAGGCGAGAGTGCCGATCAGGAAGTACTCGGCGAACTCGCGGTCCTCCAGGGCCTTGAAGCGGGCGAGCGCCTTGGCGGCGATGATCCAGCCCACCGCGCTGTACTCCCCCAGCAGGACGAGGGTGAGGGCGAGGGCGCGCTCGAGCGCGCCGATCGCGCGGCCGCGGGCGATCTCGATCGCGCCCGCGGTGCGATCCTCGTCGCGCCGCATCTGCAGCGTGGGGAGCTCGAGCACGCTGCGGATCAGGACGACCCCCCGGCCCGACACGTAGAGGTAGCCCGTGGCGAGCAGCGCGACCCGGCCCCACCAGAGCCCATCGAGGCTCGGCTTCGCGAGCCGAGCGAAGTACGTGCCCGCCACCAGGGCGATAATGACGAACACCGCTTCCCAGAGGAGCAGCGTCGCGGCGCGGCGGTGGCCGTCCACCTGCGCCGGCCAGAGCGTGGCGGCGAGGGTGTAGGCGAGGAGGGGCACCACGAAGAGCGGGTTCATGGGGTCTCGAGCATGGCCCGGAACATCTTATCGCCGGCGGCCACGAGAGGCCAGGCCATGCGGCGCGCCAGGTGAGAGATCGCGCTGCGGTCGACGTGCAACTGCGCGGCGGCGTCGGCCGGGGAGCCGAGGCGCAGCAGGGTGGCGACGCGCCGCTGGCGCGGGGTCCAACTCCAGTACAGCGCCGAGTAGTAGCTCACGAGTGGCTCGAGGGCGGCGGGGAATCCGCCCAAGGCGAAGACGAGGCGCCCCGGCTTGGCTCGGTCCAAGGCGGCGCGCGCCTCGTGAAAGCATGGGCCGTCGACCTCGGGAGCGGTGGCGGCGAGGGGCGTGCTGATCGGCCCGCGCCCGCACGCCACGACCCACGCGATCTCGGGAAACCGGGCGCGGATGAAGTGGGCGACGTCCCACACGGGGGCGGGGCGCGTGAGCAGGCCCTGCAGCTCGTCGCCCAGGGTCACGGCGAAGCGGGCGGCGAGGGCGCGGCGATAGCGGCGATTGAGCTCGGGGAGCGCGGCCCGCAGCTCGGCCTGGAGCCGGGCGCGGCGGGCCGGGGGCAGCAGGCGGGACGCCGTGGCGTCGGCGATGGCGGCGACGTAGACCTGGGAGGACATTTTACGTCACATGTGACAGATATGACGAATAACGTCACAATCTACCAATGTGACGATAAATGTCAATCGCTCATCGCGTGCCGAACAGCCGGTCGCCGGCGTCCCCGAGGCCGGGGAGGATGTACCCGTGGGCGTCCAGCTCGCGGTCGAGCGCGGCGGCGTAGACCGGGACGTCGGGATGGGCCTCGAGCATGCGGCGCACCCCGCTGGGGGCGGCGACGAGACAGAGGAAGCGCACCCGCTGGGCGCCGGCGTGCTTCAGGGCGCTCACGGCGTCCACCGCCGAGCCGCCGGTCGCGAGCATCGGATCGAGCACGAAGAAGTCGCGGGCGTCCTCCCCCGAGGGAATCTTGAAGTAGTAGTCCACGGGCTCCAGCGTGTCGTGCTCGCGGTAGATCCCGATGTGTCCGACCCGGGCCGAGGGGATGAGCTGGGCGATCCCTTCGACCATGCCGAGCCCGGCCCGCAGGATCGGCACGAGCGCCAGCTTCTTGCCGGCGACGCGGACGCCGCGCATCCGCTCGAGCGGCGTCTCCACGTCGAACGGCTCGAGCGGCAGGTCCTGGGTCACCTCGTAGGCCATCAGCATGGCGATCTCGTTCACGAGCTGCTTGAAGTCGCGCGTCGTGGTGCTCTTGTCGCGCAGAATCGTGAGCTTGTGCTGGATGAGGGGGTGACCGAGCACGGTGAGGTTGGGGAATTGCGGGTGGGGCATGGCGTGAGAAGCTACGTGGCACGAGGCCACGACGCCACGACGCGGGCGGTCGCTCCCTAAGTCACGGCGCTCGCAGCCGCCATTTCGGGAACGCCGAGCCGATCAGCGCGCCGATTCCGGCACCGACGGCGCCTCCGACCGCCAGCCCGAACACGAAGGCGCCCGCCTCGCCGCAATTCACCGAGCCTTCGCAATTGGCTTTGGCAACGGCGACGCCGCCCGCGCCCAGTGCAACGCCGCCTAACACTGCTCCGATCAGCGCGCCCGTTCCCGCGTGGCCGCCGCCACGCACCCAGAGCGAGTCCACGTCGGAAGCAGGGACCTCGATTCGCCCCCAGAAGGATGTCTCGAGGGTGAGACGATCGGGCGAACTGCTCACAACCACGCCTTGGCGGCGCCCGACTCGTCTGTTGTGGATGCGCACGAGCTGGCCACCCCCGAGACGTGCGAGAGCGAAGCCCGCGCGCTGCGCGGCGCTGGTTGTGTCGGGCTCCTGGGCCCGCGCGCGCTGGCTGGCGAGGGTGACGAGTCCTATCACCGAGACGGCGAAACAGAGCCTGCGCATGTCGTGTGCTCCGCTGGCGTACGGCGACAGGATCGCGCGCACGTCTCAAGTGCGCTTCAAGACCTCTCGTGTCGCAAGGGCGACGTGGCGGCGGACCAGGGCGCCCGGCTGCTCGCATTTCGCCGAGGGTGACCGGCACTCCCACGGCCTCGGGCTGCCCGCTAAGTTGTTCTCCTGCTTGGTTTGGCCAGGTAGCTCAGTTGGTAGAGCAGCGGACTGAAAATCCGCGTGTCGGCAGTTCGATTCTGCCCCTGGCCACTCGGGTGGCCACAACCTAAGCCCCGCCGGTCGTGACCGACGGGGCGTCCTAACTCCCGGACGCGTCTCCACACGAAGGAGGCCGGATGGCGCAGGCCGATCATGACCGGCAGGTCGATTATGTCGAGTTTGGTGCGACCGACCTCGGCCTGATCAAGCAATTCTATCAACACGTCTTCGACTGGCGGTTCGAAGACTACGGGCCTGACTACACGAGCTTCCAGGACGGACGCTTGAGCGGCGGGTTCGCGAAAGCGTCGGCGGTGCGACCCGGTGGCCCGCTCGTCGTGATCTACGCCACCCGACTGGAAGACGTCGAAGCGAAGGTCAAGCAGGCGGGCGGGAAGATCGTGAAGCCCACGTTCTCCTTTCCGGGCGGCCGCCGGTTCCACTTCACCGACCCGAGCGGCAACGAGCTGGCCGTGTGGACGGACCAGTAGGGGGGGGAGGGGAACCGGGCGGGCGAGAGGGACCCCCGGTGGCGCTCGTCACCGGTGCGAACCGCGGGATCGGGCTCGAAGTGTGTCGCCAGCTGGCGGGCCGCGGATACGACGTGGTGCTCGGATCGCGCGACGCGGCCAAGGGCGAGCGTGCCGCCGCGGATCCCGCGAGGAATGGCGGCACCGTCCGCGCCTGCCAGCTCGACGTCACCGATGCGAAGAGTATCGAGCGCGCACG